>Ga0224723_1000511_pt1 | contig 26471 bp, 20 predicted proteins | sample Balambano_FR2_Me_FD_161647 | JGI IMG/M metagenome (GOLD analysis project Ga0224723, IMG submission 161647) | Freshwater sediment microbial communities from Lake Towuti, South Sulawesi, Indonesia - Balambano_FR2_MetaG | ecosystem: Environmental > Aquatic > Freshwater > Lake > Sediment | place... | reverse complement strand
TCACTACCCCCAAACTCAGGGTCACAAATGGCTCGACTTGAGAGCCAGAATGGAGAATTTGGGATTTTTGAATTTGCGCCTGGATTTTTTGGGCAACGGCGATCGTCCCGCTCAAGGGGGTGTTGGGCAGAATGACAGCAAATTCCTCGCCCCCATAGCGAGCCGCCAAATCCGCCGGACGGCGAGTGGCAGACCGGAGGTGTTGCGCTATCTGCTGCAAACAGGAATCTCCCTGGAGATGCCCGTAGAGGTCGTTGTACTGTTTGAAATAATCCACGTCGCAAAGAATGAGTCCCAAAGGTTGCCCTTCTCGCTGGAGCCGCTGCCACTCCTGAGCAAGGTACTCATCAAAATAACGCCGATTTGCAACCTGCGTAAGCCCGTCAACTCGCAACAGCCGACCCAGCTCCCGATTTGCCGCCTGAAGCTCGATCGTCCGCTGATTGACTCGCTCTTCCAGAGTGGTAAATGAGTTCTGCAACTGGTCTGACATCTGGTTAAAAGCATTTGACAATTGCCCAATTTCATCCTGCCGCACGGTTGGCAACCGCACTTCAAAATTGCTGCTGCCGAGCTGCTGGGTTGCCTGCAAGAGCTGAGTCAGGGGTTGGGTCACTTGCTGGTACAGGGCACGGTAAATAAATGCGATTTCTACCAGAAGGGCAATCCCACCCGATAGCAAAATAAACCGCGCTGCACTCCAGGCTGTCCTCTGCATCAGAACTTCAGGATAGACAGTGACAAAATACCAGCCCGGACCTGCAAGCCGGGTAGCTGCGATGTATTCGCGATCGTGAGGATTGTGAATCACCCGCGCCCCTTCAGCAAACGAATTCGCCCTTGAATCCACTGCCGAGAAATCAGCCACAGACGGAAGCAGGGCAAAAATTCGGCTCAGATGGGCATTGCCTAAGTCCTGAATCTTGAGGTTGCCGTGTTTTGCTGCGATTTGAGAAGTGAAATCAGGATGAGCGATGAGGCTGCCGTCCTGTCGCAAAATCAGGTTATAGGTTCCGGCGAGGCGATCGGAGTTGGTGCGATCGATCAAGGTGTTGAGAATAATATCGTTGCCCACGCTGGCAATATGCTGTCCCATCGCATCGTCGATCGGCGTTACGACTGAAACCACCCAGTCAGGACTGGCAGGATCTTGATAAGCATCTGTCCAGGCGGTTTGTCGCTGGGGGTTATGACCGCGATCGGACAGATAAAAGAATTGCTCATTGCGAATATCAAAATCCCCTGGAACCATCAGGGGCCCAGGCAGTTCGGGCCAGTAGGTGACGGCAATATTTTCCGGCGACAGCAGGCAGGTATTCACAAACCGATCGCGCCAGGCAGGGGCAAATTGCAGCAGCAGTTGTTCAAACAGTCGGATCTGACGGTTCACTGCTGGAGTGAGCAGCACATCTCGCCCAACAAAAACCGCCGATTTTGACTTGCCCTCAAACTGCTGCAAATCCTCGCCTTCAGGAAAATTTCGATGCGTCCCATCTGTCCAATCGTAGAGCCTGGTGAGGGGAATTGCAGGCTGGGGCTGGGCGGTAGTAGTTAAGAAAGCCTGTTTGAGCAGAGTATGGCGATCGGCAGCGAGCTGAAAAATGGCTTCTTCTCGTTTGCCCCGTTCAGTCACGTATTTTTGGAGCTGTTCCTGAGTGTTGAGCTGAGCCTGCCCCATAATGTGCCCATAGGTAAGCAGAGCTGAGATAATGAACACGCCCGCCATGCGAAGCGACAGGTTGATTAGGGTGACGCGAGTGAGAGAGGATTTATTTTGAGAATCGTTGTTTTTAGAATTATTATCTTGAGAATCATTATTTTGAGGATCATGATTCTGTGATTGGGAGAACGATCGCTGCTTCAGCTCGCCCTTCATTCTGTGAATCAGGAATATGATCGCAAACATCATTTTGACGGTAGACGCACAACAAACAGTTTCCCAGTTTGACGATCGGTTGAGCGATATAGCAGTTCTCTTTTGGGTGAAGGTGGGGTGTGGGGGTAAACCCCCATACAGGGGGTAAACCCCCTGCACCCCGTACCGCACCAGTATGGGAAACGCTAGATTTGATTGAATCTCTCATTGATTCGGTGTGCCTGAATTCCTCCCTTTCCTGAGTCTTCCCGCTAAACCGACAGGCGAATCTGCGAACCCTGCTCGGTCTTGTGCACTTCAATCCGAGTTTGAAACGCTTCCTTCAAGTGGGGAATGTGGGTGACGGTGAGAATGCAGGCAAAGTCTGGGGCGATCGCATTAATCGCAGCAATCAGCCGATCGCATCCGGCATCGTCTTGAGTTCCAAAGCCTTCGTCGATGATCAAAAGCTGCAGAGCTGTGCCCGATCGCTGTGCCAACAGTCTTGCCAGGGCGAGCCGAATCGCAAAATTAACCCGAAACGCTTCGCCGCCGGAATAGGTTTCATAGGGGCGCGTGCCCTGCAGATCGCTGATCAGGATATCCAGCGTATCGATTAACTTGTTGGCAGCCTGTGCTGATTTGCGGCTGCGCTGCGTTACGAACTGCACATGAAGCTGGTTTGCGCTGAGTCGTCCCAGGATTTGGTTTGCTTCGGCTTCGAGTTGGGGCAGCACATTTTCAATCATAAGTGCCTGAATTCCATTTTTGCCAAAGGCTTGCGCGAGTTCCTGATGGACGCAGTACTGGCGGCGCAGGGTTTGAAGCTGTTCAGTCAGGACGGTTTGCTGCTGGCTCAGTAAGGCGAGCTGTTGACGCTGCTGTTCTAAACGTCCAAGGGCAGCGAATTGGCGATCTAGGCGCGATCGTCTCAAAACCATCTCCTGTTCGATCGATTGAATATTTGCCTCTGGGTCAGGGGTTTGGACAAGGGTTTGGTCGATCGCCTGAAGCTGGGCGGCAAGCGTCTGAAGTGCCTGGGTGCGGCTGTGCCAGAGGGCAGTCAGGTCGTGCATTCGCTGGCGAAGCTGGGGATAGTGCTGCTGTGCCTGAAGCAGTTCCTGATAGCGCAACGGAATGTCTTGAGCTTGCTTCAGGGTGTGCCGCAGTGCGGTGTGGCGTTCCAGGTCATAGCCGATCGCCTGAAGATGACGATCGATCGCGTCGATTTGCTGCTGCAAGGGCGAGTGAGGAATTTGCTGAAGCTGCTGTTCCAGGGCGGCGATCGTCTCTGAAATTTGCGGTTCGCGTTCTAAAAGCTGACTTTGTTTGCGCTGCGCCTGCTTTAGCTCTACCTGTTTTACTTCTGCCCATCGCCAGCGATCGACCTGTCCCCGTGCCAGGGCGTGATTGCGATCGTCGTAGCCAAGCTGAGCCAACCGCTGATCGAGTAATCGCAGTTCTTCCTGCAAATCAGCAGCGTAGTCCTGCTGTTGCAGCGATCGTTCTAATTCGATTTGTTCTGCCGTCACCTGCTGCAGTCGGGTTTGCGCTTCGGAAATGCCCTGCAACTGCTGCTGAAGCTGTCCGCGTCGTTCGAGTACGATGGCGTATTGCTCTAGCTCAATTTCGACAGCGCGATATTCCTGCCGCAGCACCCGAATTTCGCGATCGGAGGTGGTCAACTGCTCTCGAATCACCCAGAGCTGATCGCGGATTTCCTGCTGCTGTGCCTGATGCCGCTGAATGACTAAATGCCAGTGATCTTCATCCAGAGGACGATCGCATAACGGGCAGGGTGGAAACGGGGAAGGGAGTCGAACTTCTGTTGCAGTCAGCACCGTCAATTGCGCTTCTTCGCTCTCATGGGTTGTGGGTCTACCTGCCTGAACCAATCGCTGAATATTAGACTGAATGTCCGATTCAGCAGTATCGTTTTGCAGCATTCGCAGTTTGTGATCGAGTTCAGCGAGTTCCCGTTCGCATTTGCGCTGCTGTTCCTGCAAGCGTTCCATAAAGGTTCGCCGCTCCATTCCTTTTTCGCGTACCTGCTGCTGATAAATCCGTCTTTTTTCCAGATAGCAAATCTGTTCTGAAATTGTCAGCGTGGCTTTTTGCAGATGGGGTTGGGTTTGCTGCTGTATCTCTAGCTGCTGGCGCAACGACTGAACTTCTTCAAGACGAGCCGTTAGCTTTGCCTGAGCGCGATCGACCTGAGTTTGCACCTGCTGTCGGCGCTGCATCAGCGGAGAAGCCTGCATTTGAATTTGATCAAGCTGGGCGAGGTGCGATCGTGCCTGTCGAAGCTGCTCCAGAGCCGCTTCAATTTCGGGTGTTTTTGCAAGAATCTGCTGAATTTCCTGCTGCTGTTGGGCGATCGTCTCCTGCTGAAGCTGTGCCTGCCGCAACTGGTCTTTGATTTGGTGAATCTCGGTTTGCTGCTGCTGTTCAAGCTGGCTGCGCTGGGCGATCGCATGCTGATGCGCCTGAAACTTTGCCGCGAGTTGCTCTTCTTGGCGCTGAAGCTGCTGATACTGAGCGTATTGGGTGGCGATCGCCTCTCCGTTTTGCAAAAGCGACTCAAGCTGGATCTGCTGCTGCTGCAGAGTTTTTAGCTCTTGCTGAAGTCTCTGACAATCTTGCTTTAGCGGCTGAACCTGCTGCTGCTGCAGGGTTTGCTGCTGCATCCACGCCTGACGCTGCTGCTGAAGCTGACGCAGTTCTGAAAATCGATCGCCGTCCTGCTGCTGTTCAGTCTGCAGCTTCTGAATCGTCTCCCGCAACGTTGCTTCATCAGCTTCTAAATTGGGCTGAGCAAGCTGAGCGGCGATCGACTCCAGTGTGCGTTCCAGAACTGTCATTTCGGCTTTGATCTGGCGCGATCGTTCTTTTGCTTGCTCTGCCAGGTCGTCATATTGGTCGAGTTTGAGTAAATCAGCAAGAATTTGCTTGCGATCGGTGGGACGCTTGAGCATGAATTCGTCTGCCCGTCCCTGACGCAGATAGGCAGAGTTGATAAACGTGTCGTAGTCCAGCTTGAGGTGCTGCAAAATGAGCTGCTGCGTGGCGCGAATCCCCTTCTCAGTCAGCGTCCGGAATCCGTTGGGGGTTTGCACCTGAAACTCTAGCGAACTGGCTTGCCCTCGCCGCCTGGTGCGAATGACGCGATACGTGTGCTGCTGATACTGAAACACAAAATCCACCTGAGCCTCGATCGCCCCCTGGTGAATCACATCGTCCTCGCTGATTGCCCGACTCGCGCCCCAGAGTGCCCAGGCAATTGCTTCTAAAAGCGACGATTTTCCCGCTCCGTTTGCACCACAAATACAGGCAACATTTAAGCCGCGAAAATCGAGCGTTGCCTCGCGGTAGCTGAGAAAGTTTTTCAGGGTCAACTGCTGCGGAATCACGGAAAGTCAGCCCGATGCATATCCATAAGATAACAGTACGAACGCACTTTAATACAATCGAACTTAAATTAATTGGGGAGATTTGTTGCGATCGGGTTTGTGATTTTTGGGGAGGGTACGGGATGGGCAGATTAAATATTGGGGATGGAAATTTTTGTAGAAACTTGGCGATCGCCTGATAAGGGTGAAAAGTTTGTGAATCTGAGCGGATGTTGAGGTCGGAGGCAGCTTGATAAGGATACAGATGGAACAAGAAACGAGGGAAAGCATTATGTCAGGGATGAGACGGGCAGACCGCAGAGACGATTCTTACGATAATTCGGTTAACCATCCGCAATCACGCCGCGCTGAGCCGACTTCTTCGCATGAACTTAAGCAAATCGTGAATAACTTGCGGTTTGATTGCGGTGAACTGCGGGACAAAGTCAAGACAGAGCAGAAACGGGCTGAAGACAATCAGACGCTGTATCAGGAAGCGCAGCAAAAACATGAAACTGCGATCGCCCTGTATGAGCAGGAGAAAACCAAAAGCGGCGAACTTTTAATTCAGTTTGAAGAGGTGCAAATTCAGCGGGAACAGTATTTTTCGCTTTATCAGCAGGCACAAACCGAGCGCGAACACTACGTCACTCTGTACACCCAGGTGCAGCAGGAGCGCGATAATTATGTGGTGCTGTATGAGCGGGCGATCGAAGATTTAAAGTTTGAGCGGCGATCGAAGGCGGGGATTAAAGGCTGGGAGACGCGCCGCAAGCGGGAAAATGAGCGGCTAAAACAGGAAATCGCCGAGATGACGATCGTTATAAAAGAATCCCTGGAGCGCAAAGAGGAAGCGGTGGAAAGCCTCTACGCCCTCGCAAACCGAATGGATCGGATTCAAAAGCTGGTCGATTCCGTCGAAGATACTTCTAGCAGCAATCCGCTCACCGTGATTGAGAAACTGAAGCGGGCGTGGCAAGCCGTCAAAGAAATCCTTGCAGAATAGGACGATCGACCATGAAAGACCAGACTGGAGCCATTACCCCATCTGTTGTTCAGGAAACGATTGGCGATCGCATTCGCAAAGTTGCTGATCGGCTGAACGAGGAAACGCAGATTCAAATCAAAGCCACGTCCCGAATTTTAGGAGCTGCCGCCCAGATTGCCCAAAACCACGATCGATTAATTGATGAAGTAGTGAATATGGTCGAGGAAGACCTGGATCAACAGGAAAATTTCTACACGGGCGATCGCCTCAAACAGCAGTTCAAATTGCTTACTGAAGCTAAATCTCATTTCAATCTCAAGGCAAATAGCTGGGCAAACCTGGCAGAAAAGCTCAACCAAAGTAAATCTGCTAAACCTGCATCTCAGCAAACAAAGCGATCGAGCAAAAAATCTGCTGATCCTCCACCCGTCAATTCTGCAATTCTAGACAGACTCGACAAAATCGAAGCAGAAATGCAAACCCTTCGGGCTGATTTGGCGATCGGGCTGGAGGCGATCGGACGGCTTGAGCAGCGGATTAGATAAGCTATTTCGCAGCGTTAAAAGGTGAGTACATTCCTGGACAGCTTATGACCCTCACCCTACATCCCTCTCCCAGAGTGGGCTACCGTGTACACACCACTCCCTAGTGATGCCTCGCAATCCCCTCAGCCGCCTCAATCCCCAACTTGGAGGCTGCCGCACTGGAAGTGCGAGGTGGGGGGACTTTGAACGGCTCGGAAGTCTCCCACTGGTGGGGCTGCAAAGCGTGAAACTGAAGCAGACTCGACTGATGGGGACACCGTGGACCAGAGTGGGAGAGGGACTTCAATCCGGCTCCCCTTGTTTCGGAGTCAATTCCGCTCCCTGCACCCCCGTACCGCACCAGTATGGGAAACGCGATATTCTCATTTATTTCTTGCGAGAAGGATGCAAGAGGGTTAAGCACCCCCGGCATTGGCATAAAGTTCCGCGATAATTTCTTCGATCGGTGGATTTTCGACAAACAGGTCTTCCACCTCATGCTGGGCAGTAACTTGGCGAATCAGAACCGCAGCGGAAATTTGGGTGGGGTCAAACGCCAGCGTAACCGTGCGACCCGCTTGAGCCAGGACGCTTACCCCGGCTGCCTCAAATCTAAACTCATCTCTAAACTCATCGGTTTTCAGGTCAATTTTTAAGTATCGCCGCGAGGAAACCTGAGAACGCAGTTTTGCCAGCGAACCATCGCACAAAATCTCACCGTTCCCGATGAGAATGACGCGATCGCACAGTGTCTCAATGTCGTCCATGTCGTGCGTGGTCAGAATGGTTGTGACTTGATGCGTCTGGTTCAGGGCTTTGATAAATTTCCGCACGGCAAGCTTGGAAACCGCATCCAGACCGATCGTCGGCTCATCTAGAAACAGAATGTCGGGTCGATGCAGCATTGCGGCGGCAAAATCACATCGCATCCGCTGTCCCAGGCTGAGTTGTCGCACCGGAGTCGAGAGCAGGTTTTCCAGCCCCAATAAATTGATCATTTCTTCGCGAGTCTGGCGATATTGCGGGTGGGGAACGCGGTAGATATCTCGCAGCAGGTCAAAGGACTCGATGACGGGAAGATCCCACCAGAGCTGCGTGCGCTGACCAAACACAACGCCAATTCGCCCGACGTGATGAATCCGGTCTTTCCAGGGCGTTCGTCCTCCAATCAAGCAGGTTCCGCCAGAGGGAACGAGAATGCCGCTGAGAATCTTAATCGTGGTGGATTTGCCCGCCCCATTGGGACCAATATAGCCAACCAGTTCTCCCGGCTCCAGGGAAAACGAAACGCCTTTCAACGCCTGAACTTTTCGAGCTTGTCGCTGCACCAAACCCCGAACGGAACCCCAAAGCCCCGAAGCCCGTTCAGAGACAAAGAAGGTTTTGCTGAGGTCTTTAACGAGAATGTGAGACATAGATGTGAGCAATATTACGAGCAATCGCTGACCGTTCCGTGACTAGTCCGTGACCCGTCAACGCGTGATCCTTAACTTGTCCATTTTTGACCTGTTACCTCGTGACTCAGTACAGGCATTTTGCATGGATACACTCAGGGCTGAGACGATCGCGGATGCAATCTCGAAAAACCAGCTCAGCAACACTCCTAAACCTCGTACACTAGTGAAAGATGTCGGCTCAACAACCCGCGCCGATAAATTCTAATGACTTTCACGAAAAATCCTATGTCTCAAGCGTCTGGCGATCTGGCAACTCAACTCAACACTCTGCGGCAGGAAGCGCAGCAGGCGATCGCCTCTACCACCAGCCTGGATGATCTGGAGCAGCTCCGCATTCGCTATCTGGGCAAAAAGGGCAGTCTTTCCCAGGTTCTTGGCGCAATGGGAAAGCTGGATGCTGCCGAACGTCCCCGCATTGGTTCGCTGGCAAACGAAGTCAAAGAAGTGATTCAGGGCGAACTGGAGCAAAAGAAATCAGGCTTACAAACAGCGGCGATCGAAGCAAGGCTGGCAGCAGAGGCGATCGATGTCACCATGCCGGGCACGTTTCGTCCGCAGGGTCACGCTCATCCCCTCACTAGCACGATCGATCGGGCACTCGATATTTTTGTGGGCTTGGGCTACACCGTGGCGCAAGGTCCCGAAATGGAAACGGACTACTACAACTTTGAGGCGCTCAACACCCCCACCGACCACCCCGCCCGCGACATGCAGGACACCTTCTACCTGCCCGACGGCAACCTGCTGCGAACGCACACCTCCTCTGTGCAGATTCGCTACATGGAAAACAATGAGCCTCCCATTCGGATTGCAGCCCCCGGTCGGGTCTATCGGCGCGATACGGTCGATGCTACCCACGCTGCTGTGTTCCACCAGATTGAAATTCTGGCGATCGACGAAGGGCTAACCTTTACTGACCTGCGCGGCACAATCAAAATCTTCCTCGAATCCATGTTTGGCGATATCGAAGTCCGGTTTCGCCCCAGTTTCTTCCCCTTCACTGAACCCTCCGCCGAAGTAGACGTGAAGTGGCGCGGACGCTGGCTGGAAGTCCTGGGCTGCGGCATGGTCGATCCCAATGTGCTCAAAGCCGTCGGCTACGATCCGGAAATCTACACCGGATTTGCTGCCGGGTTTGGCGTGGAGCGATTCGCAATGGTGCTGCACCAGATTGATGATATTCGTCGGCTGTATGGGAGTGATTTGCGGTTTTTGAGGCAGTTTTAGAGGAGTGGGGAGTGGGGAGATGAGGGGATGAGGAGGTGAGGAGGAAGGAGATGAAGGGTGTCCTGACTGGCTCAACATGACTCACTGAACCACGACCTGAGCAATTTTTAAGAACTATCACCCCAAGAAGTCAAGGTTCAGCTCCCCACTCCCCCCTCCTCTCACCTCCTCCCCATACACCTGCACCGCCTGCCCGATTGCCTCTCGCAAATTTGCATATTTCTTGGCAAAGGGCGGCTGCCATTCTCCCATTCCTAATAGATCAGATGTGACGAGAACCTGACCATCGCAGCGATCGCCTGCCCCAATGCCAATCGTGGGAACGGTGAGCTTTTCGGTGATCTGGGTTGCCAGCTCTGCCGGGATATGTTCGAGCAGCATGGCAAAGGCTCCGGCTTCCTGAAGGGCGATCGCTTCTCCGAGAATGCGGGCAGCCGATTCAGGCGAGGTTCCCTGCTTGCGAAAGCCGCCCAACTGATGTACCGACTGGGGGGTGAGTCCGACGTGACCCATCACGGGAATGCCTGCCTGCACCAGCCGTCTCACGGTCTCCACCATCTGCGGATAGCCCCCTTCAAGCTTGACTGCCTGGACTCCGGCTTCTTTGAGGGCGCGTCCTGCCGATCGCATTGCCTGGGCAGTGTTTTCTTGATAGCTGAGAAAGGGCAAATCCATGATCAGCAGCGCATTTTTGACCGCTCGGCGAACTGCTTTGGCGTGGTGCAGAATTTCGTCCAGGGTCAAGGGAATCGTGGTTTCGTAGCCCAGCGCTACCATTGCCAGAGAATCACCGACCAGAATCACATCCACCCCCGACTGGTCGAGGACCTGCGCGATCAGATAATCCCATGCAGTCAGGACGACAATCTTTCGTCCCTGCTGTTTGAATCGAGTGAGCTGCTGTGTTGTGACTGCCATAGTTGCTGCCAATCGAATGAATGAAACTGGCGACCAGGGTTTGGGGACCAATGTAATGTTTTGTGGGTGAATTAAATTCATACTCCCGCGAGAGACAGAATTTCTCCTACCATTTCTTAGAGAGTATCAGGAAGACTTGACACTGTGCGGAGGCAGATATGACCCAGGAGCCGAAATCCCCTTCCAAGACTGCAACCTTTCAGCGTTTGCTGGAACAGCTCGGCGGAATTGCTCAGGCAGTGCTGGCTGCGCTGCTGAAGGTCAGCGGCAATCTGCTGCAATCGGCTGGAAAACTCTGGTGGAATACGATTCTGCCGTTTGTGCAAGGGTTGCTCCCGGCTCCCTGGAATCAGCGTTTGTCTAAACCCGTTCTCACCGGAATCACGATCGCCCTGCTCACGCTCATGTTGTGGCTCACTTCCACGCTGTCTCGTCCGGCAGTTTCTTCCTCAGTTCGCGAGTCTCCCGCCCCCTCAACCGAAGCACCTCGCGCTCCCCAATCCACGGCTGCTCGCCCTGAATCTGCCCTCTCGCCCGAAAAACTGATCCGCATTCAGGAAAAACTGGCGCAGGTAGCAGAACCCTACGGCGAGGCGTTGATCTTGTCGGTGCAGCCCAAAGTTCGGCATCACCTGACCCTCACTCTGGACGATCGCTGGTATGCCCTTCCGCCTGAAAGCCAGGATCAGCTTGCTCGGCAACTGTGGGAGCGATCGCGCCAGCTCGACTTCACTCAGTTCGAAATCCTGGACTTGGAAGACCAGCGCATTGCCCGTAGTCCGGTAGTGGGTCAGCAAATGCTGATCTTGAAGCGCGTGGGTCGTCTGCCTGCCGTGGCTCCGCCGATCCCCGAAGAAGCGATCGAGCCTTTGCCGGAACCTGTGCTGGAACCCACTTCAACCCCGACTCTGGAACCTGGGTTAGACCTCGCCCCGGAGCCTATTCTAGAAACAGAGCCATCTCTTTAGTTCCCCTGGGCTGTGTTTTATCCCCCCAGTCATTGCGTTGCTACCTGGAGATCCCCCTGTATCCCCTTAAAAAGGGGGACGAAGCGCGGCTCAATTCCCCTGTCTTTGGAAGAGGAGTAGGGGGGATCAACGGGGTTTAACACATCTCCCTGGGGGAACCGAGCCAGTTTCCTCCAAGCTCAAAATCCCTTAGAATTGCGAGTCCCAGGAGAATATTAAACCTTAAATCCTGCGTCGATCGCCTGCTAACGCTCCTCAGCTTTAATGATATGAAATCCGTTCAAAATCCCGATCGTCTCGACATAGTAGGAGGGCAAAGCTCCATCCAGCAGCGACGGCAGCAGCGGATCGAGGGACAGGTCGGTTTTGTAGACGCTCCACAGAAGATAGTTTTGACGGCGCGTGCTTTCAGAAACCAGGCTGGTGATCGCAGACTGATTGTCTTGAATGACCTGGTTGCAGGCTCCGGTCAGCAAACTGCCTGCTTTGGGACAAACTTCGGTCTGCAAATATTCGCTCAATCGCTCAGTTGCATAGCGATCGAACGACTCTGGGCGGGGATTGGTCAGCGCCAGTGCTGCTCCTACTCCTGCTAAAACGATGCCTGCAATGGTTAGTCCGCGAAAATTTTTCATGCTCGATCGCCCAATTGACGCTCAATTGATGCTCAGTCGATGAGTGCAAATCATCTACCCTTCCGCTTGATTATGACATCTGGATCAACTGTGAAGCAGGGTGCTATAATGGCTTACACACGGCGAGCGTGGCCAAGTGGTTAAGGCAGCGGATTGTGGTTCCGCCATTCGGGGGTTCGAGTCCCCTCGTTCGCCCTCAACAGGGTTCGCTTCCACAGAAGAGCCTGTAGGAAAATTAAGAGAAAAATGAAGATCAAAAAAGCCCTTCAACTCGATCGCAGTTGAGGGGCACAAATTTAAGGAGCAAAGTTTAAAGGTTCTTCCAGCAGTCGTCTGAGCCAGTGCAAGTCTGCAGCAAGTCTAGTTCCTGGGTCAGTCTTTGTCGTACAGTTCCAAGCCCAACCCAAATTTTGCAGCGGCGCGGCGAAACGCCATCGATTCTGCGTTGCTGGAGGGGTCGCCATAGCTGCCGCAGTCTAAAAGTTCTTGTCCGGTCGCGGTACGAACAAAGTCGCCTTCTTCAGCATGAATCGTCAGCGCGTAGGTTAACACAATCCGTTCGCCCATCACCTGGATATGGGTGATCTCACCTTCCCAGCCGGGGGCGTAGTAGTCGAGCAGTTTGGCGACGTGATACCAGGGAATGTAGTCGAGATAGCTGATCTTCCCGGTTTTGCGGTCTTTTTTCTCAAGCTGCCCGATAAAGCGACGAGGAATGGGTTTTGCCAGGTCAGCCAGGATGTCGGCGATCGGACGCTTAAACGTTTTGTGTAGCGATTGCTCGGTTTGTGGCTTAATTTGTGGCTTAAGAGGGGTTACTTTGGCGTGAGTCATCGTTCAAAATCCTTGAAGTCGAGTCGCTCTTGTTGATTTGGTTGGGTCTGGGCTTAGGTTGGGTTTGGCGTTTGTCTTTCTGCCCTACCTCTTTTTGACCTGCCGAAAAACTGCTTTGAGTCGTGTTTTGAGTCGCTTTGATGCATCCGAGCTGTATAGTTCAATTGTACTAAATTTTTCTGGACATGACCATATCTGAGCAGCAAAAGAATTTTGCAGAGAAGGTGGTGATCGTCACGGGCGGCGCACAGGGCATCGGCAAAGCAATCACGCTGCGTTTGCTGCAGGCAGGGGCACGAGTCATGGTTGCCGATCAGGACGCCGAAGCAGGGCAGGAAACGATCGCCGAATATCAAGACCTGGGACAGGTGCAGTTCGTGCAAACCGATGTGGCAGACGAAGCGGCAGTTCGCTCAATGGTAGAGCAAACGATCGCGGCATTTTCTCGCCTGGATCTGCTGGTGAACAATGCGGGAATTGCTAATCCAAACAATGACCCGATCGAACAGCTCAGCCTGGAACACTGGAACCGAATGCTGGGCGTTAATTTGACAGGTGCGTTTCTGTGCACGAAATATGCCGTGCCTCACCTGAGACAGCAGCGCGGGGCGATCGTCAACATTGCCTCAATCAGAGCAGCCCAGTCTGAGCCAAATACCGAAGCCTACTCCACCACAAAAGGCGGAGTGGTCGCACTGACTCACGCCCTGGCAAACAGTCTGGGTCCTGAGATTCGGGTGAACTGCATCAGTCCGGGCTGGATTGCGGTCAGCGAATGGCAAAAGCGATCGAAGCGTCACGCCCCGCAGCTCCGCGAAATCGACCATCAGCAGCATCCGGCGGGGCGCGTTGGCAAACCTGAAGATATTGCAGCAATGGTGCTGTATTTAGCCTCAGAAGAAGCTGGATTTATCACAGGTGTGAATATCACGATCGATGGCGGGATGACGCACAAGATGATTTATGAAGAGTAATCTTTAGGGTTGACTCAATCACGCTTTTCACGGGCACTCATGCCGCCGCTTGCTGCTGCCGAACGGGAATTTGAATTCTAAACTCTGTCCCATTTCCGGGGCTGGAGACGCAGTCAATTTTGCCGCCGTGCTGGTTGACGATGACCTGATGCGCGATCGCCAAGCCTAATCCTGTTCCTTTTCCGACTTCTTTTGTAGTGAATAAATGATCAAAAATTTTCTGTTTCACCTCGTCGTTCATGCCAATTCCATTATCTTTGACCCAAATGATGATGAATTGTTTATCGTCCGTTATTCCGGTTTTAATCGTAATGCGGTTGGGCTGTTCTTTGAGCGATTCAAAACTGCGTTCTCGATTTGATTCTTCGAGTGCATCGATCGCATTCGCCAGAATATTCATAAATACCTGATTGAGCTGTCCCGGAAAGCAGGAAACAACCGGAATCTCGTCATACAGCCGGATAACCTCGATCGCCGGACGCTGTTCGTTTGCCTTGAGTCGATACTTGAGAATGAGAAGCGTGCTGTCAATGCCCTCGTGCAAATTGAACTCGACTGGATGCTCGGTATCGGCTCTGGAAAAGGTTCGCAGACTGTTACTGATATCGCGTACCCGTTCCGTCGCTCCTTTCATCGAGAGAATCAGTTTGGGTAGGTCTTCCACTAGAAACTCCAGATCGATCGCTTCTGCATGGTCTTGAATTTGGGAAGACGGATTGGGATAAGCCTGCTGGTAGTAACGCAAATGATTCAGCAAATCCTCAACATACTCGCTGGTGTTGCTGAGGCTGCCTCTGAGAAAACCGACGGGATTATTAATTTCGTGGGCAACGCCTGCTACCAGATTTCCCAGAGCAGACATTTTTTCATTCTGAATTAACTGCATTTGAGCCTGCTGCAGGTCTTGAATCGCTTTTTCCAGATCTTGAGCCTGCTGACGGAGCTGAGCTTCAGACTGCAGTAAAGCAGCTTCTGCCTGTTTGCGCTGGGCAACCTCCTGCTCAAGCTGGTGATAGGCTTCGACTCGCGCTGCAGCCGTTTGTATTGTCTGCGCCAGAAACTGAATTTCGTTGTTTGGCAATCCAGTGGGCATGACAAAATGATCGATACTCTGGCTCTCTGAGATCGCTTTGTTTAATCCCTGAATGGGCTGCAAGATGGTGCGCTGAATCAGAACGGTCATTAGCGCCAGAATAATCGACATGCCAATCAGCAGCGTCAGGGTTGAGGTTGAGAAAGTTTTCCAGGTTTGTTGCTGTAGTTTCTCAGCATCGAGAATAGCAACGACCATGCCGCGCCGGTCTGACTGACCAAACAGGGTGCTGCTGAAGGGCAAGATTGCTACCAGTGCTGCTTTACCATCCAGCGTTGTTTTAAAGCTTGTTTCTGTACCTGTGCGCGATGCCTTCTGTAAAACCTGCGTCAGTTCTGGATAAATCGAAGCATAAGGCGGATTCTGGAGTGCTGCTCCGCTGCGGGCGAAGGTTTGCCCATCGGGACTGACGATCGCCACTTCCACCACCGTTGGTAATGTGGCATGGTTCTGAACAATGCGCTTGATAATGCTGGTATTGCCCAGCTCGATTAAACCCTCAGTCGAAAACCCAACGCCTTGAGCAATTGCCTGGGCACGCTGCTGCAGCTCACGCTCTAAATTCGATTGAATCAGGAAGTAATCTAATCCCAAAGTTGCAACGCCAACGGTTGCCAGAGAAATACCAAATCCGGCAAGCAGTTGACGCGATAAAGAAGGGTTTGTGGATTGAGAAGAATGCTTCACGGTTTCCATCCCTTCATTGCCTCATTAACCAGTGCGCCGTCAATTTCTACGTCCTGACGAATCGTTCGACCATGCCGCCGATCTGCCTCCAGCAGCTTGATAATTTCGTTTCTTGCCGAGCTGAGCCGACCATCCACCTGAAACATTCGCTGATTTAAGGCAATGTCTCCTTTTTTCAATCCCGAATAGTCGATCGCAAATGCTTCACCGCTTTGCCCAAGTTCTTTCCCAACCGTTTCAAACACCTGAGCTGGTTTCGTTTCCACCGCCTGCATCAGGTCAAACCATGCCAGCAAGAACTGCTTTAGCTCTGCTTTTTTAGCTTTTAGTGCGCGATCGCTCGACATCAAAACATCGATTACCAGGCTATCAACTTGCTGAGTTGTGTAAATGACATTGCCCTGAATTTTTGTTGCCGTGTCGCTGAGCATTGGTTCCCAGAGAACAGCAGCATCGATTTCTCCAGCCGTAATCTTCTCGATCGCAACCTCATGAGAATAATCGCGAATTTCGATTTCGTCGGGTTGAATCTGCTGTGTTTTGAGTGCCTCTAACAAAATCAAATGATTCACGGTTCCCAATTTTGCACCAATTTGCTTGCCGACCAGATCTTTGATTGATTGAATCCCTGATCTAGCCACAATGCCATCTGACCCCGCTGAGATATCCGCCGTGAGCAGCACCACAGGTTTTGCATCGCCCGAATCAACCTGCATTACGTCCCAAAAGGAAGAGAATGCCGCATCCAGACTGCCCCGCATTGCTGCACGACAGACATCCTGGCTGTTTTCAAACCGCACCAGCTCGACCTCTAGCCCCCGCTGCCTGAAGATCTCCGAAACTTGACCATAGCGAGCAATATCAAAACCGGGCCAGCTCACAAGCCCAACTCGTAAAGGTTGAAGCGACTGATTGAATCCCATACTACAGGCATTGATAAAAACGGCAAGAGAAATGGCGATCGCAAACAAACCAAGGAAGGCAGGTTTAATCGAGAATCGTAGCTTCTGCCTCCATCCCATCTTCGTTAGAGCAGCGATCGGCGCAATCTTCATGATCCACTCACTCAGCTTGTGGCAGTAATATGCAGCACTCAGAATTCCCAGGGATTGAGGAGAGATAACAGGCGATTTACAAATTAAAAACTGCTTTTGCCGCAATCAAGAACTGGCTACGCTTGAGTAAATCGTTCGGTCATTTGAAAAATAACAAAGCGAATACAAAGAGCAAGCAATTTATTAATTAAAAAAAATTAGGCTGTGTTCTAAAAGCCCTGCCGCCCCCTAACCCCCAGTTTTAGGGGCTACCGAGCCGCTCAAAGTTCCCTATCCGTGGCGGATTGAGGAGGCGATGCAGGACGTAACCAGGCTGATTCATCGCATTTCTGGCTGAGCGAGTTAGCAAAATCTGTCTTTTAACGCAGGCATGGCTTCCATCGTTTGAGGGAGGACGGGGATCGATCGCATTCATTACGATAACTTTGTGAATTACGCAGTCCAGAGGAATTTAAGCATGAGCGAAAATGCTTTGAGTGATCAAAATAAAGAACGAGTAACTCGACAGCCTGCGGTTCCTGAGGAAGTTGACCCCCAGCAGTTCAAGGAGCAGCAGCAGGAACTGAGAGAAGAAGGCAATAATCTGACCGCAAATCCGGGCGATCGCATTGACGATTCCAAGACTCTGCAGGAAAAGGCTGAACAGGTTGCGGTAGATGCACCCGACATCACAGGCGACCACATCGTCGTTCCGGCTTACTTTGTGGTAGATGAACCAGACGGATCGCAAAAAGCACTGCACCACGTTAAAGACGCAGAAGAAATTTCAGACGTGATCCGACAAGCTCGCGTGGATGAAAACGGCGAGAGAACCTGGTGGTAAAAAATTGTGTGGCAAACAGCAATGTGTTGAGGTCACAGCTTGAATTTCACAAATTAATAACCCTTTTTTAGGAGGAATTATGAACCAGTTAACCAGAGAAAACCTGCCTCAAGATATCAAAGAATTGCTGCCGGAAGAAGCGCAGGGAATCTTTGTTGCGGCATATAACAGTTTCCTTGAAAATGGGCATGATGAAGCAGCTGCTCGTGACGTGGCATGGCAGACGATTAATAACAACGCTCGCTTTGCTCGTGGGGAAAACGGCAAATATGTCATCGTTGATGAGTTTGATGGTGGTCACGATCGCCCGCTTGCAAACGCACCCAATTGATAAGCCTGGTTGATCCAAGCCGAGGCTGATCTAAACCGAGTCGATCGGCAAAAAGCTTCCAGGCAATTTGTACAAGTAGTGCAGCTAAATTAGTGCAATTGAATCAGTGTAAGCAATTGTGTAATTAATCTTCGGGCAGGCAGGAGCTTGCCTTTTTTATTGCGATTTTTGTTGCAGATTTTTATTGCAGATTTTCATCGAAATTTTTATTGCAAATCTTTTATTGCAAATCCGACTAAAGGCAGTACCGTGTGCAGAATTTGAGCGGATGGGCATCTTGAATCTCTGTAAGCAAGATTAGCCCTTTTTTGAATTGCCCTCAGCCTGCCAATGAAGCTTCACCTGGTGACTCTCTCATCTCGTTTTCTGTCTCGCGGCAGCGATCGACCTCGTTCCCGCCAGAATTTCCTTCAGAGTTTCCTTTTAAGACAGTATCTTCGGCGCGGCTTGATTGCTCTATGCCTGATTTTGATTGGCTTTATAGGGTCAGTTGCTCCTGCTCGTTCAGCCAGTGCCCCCATAAGCGAAATTCGCGGAGTCTGGCTCACCAATGTCGATAGCGAGGTGATGTTTAGCCCCGATCGCCTGGAAAACGCGCTGCAAACCCTGCAGCAAATGAACTTCAACACGGTCTATCCAACAGTATGGAACTGGGGCTATACGCTGTATCCCAGCCCGGTCGCTCAGCAGGCTAGCGGTGTGGCGATCGACCCGCGCGTGCCGATTTTGCAGGACTGGCACATGCTGTCTGACCTGATTCAAACAGCGCATCAAAAAGGGCTAACCGTAATTCCCTGGTTTGAGTTTGGCTTTATGACCACGGCTGAGTCAGAAATTGCGGCACAGCACCCCGACTGGATCACAAATCGGCGCAACGGCAGCCAGATCTGGCAGGATGGCATCTATCAGCGGCGCTGGCTCAATCCTTTTAAGCCAGAAGTGCAGCAGTTTATCCTCGGTTTGGTTCTGGAAGTCGTTACCCGCTATGACGTAGACGGCATTCAGTTTGACGATCATCTGGGATTGCCCGACGACTTTGGCTACGATGCCTACACCGTGCAGCTTTATCGCCAGGAGCATCAGGGCAGATTGCCGCCTGCCAATCCTCAAGATCCGGGCTGGGTGAAATGGCGTGCCGACAAAATTACCGCATTCATGCGAAGGGTGTTTCAGGCAGTCAAAGCGCGCAAGCCCAATACTGTGATTTCCGTGTCGCCCAACAGCTACCCCTTTGCCTATCACCACTTTTTGCAAGACTGGCGCACCTGGGAGCGATCGGGTTTGATTGAAGAACTCATCGTGCAGGTTTACCAGAGCAATTCCCAGCAATTTCTCACCGAACTTGCCCGTCCCGAAGTGCAGGCAGCCCGACAGCACATTCCCACAGCGATCGGTCTTTTGACCGGACTCAAAGACACCCCGGTTCCGATTCGGCAGGTGCAGCAGCAGGCAGCCTGGATACGCGATCGACGCTTTGCAGGCATTTCCCTGTTTTTCTACGAAAGTCTGTGGAACCTCAGTCGCGAGCGACCTCAAGATCGGCAGGCGGTATTGCGATCGATGATGGCAGGGCGGGTAGAGCGTCCGAGGGGATTGGGAAGATGAAAGTTGATAAAGGTTGATGAAGGTTGATGCCTGACCGAGAAAATGATTAAAAATCTCCCACACGGGTACTCTATCCACTGAAATCGCCTGTTATAACAGAACCGACGAGTTCCCCATCAGGGTCATCGATTGGGGACTCGCGTTTTGCTCCGAGATTGGCTCTGTTACTGCAGGATATTCGATCGATGGCGTATTCAATCCGAATGGTCTTAGATACCTGGCTCAAGCAAAGTACGGCTCAAGGCTCCAAGCTCCCCGAAAACCAGAAACAGTTTGTTCGGGCGGGCACGGTTTTGCCGATCGCCGCCTTTGAACTGGCAGCCGAAAACCATTTGCGCATTACGCTGGGTCGAAATCCACAGGGTCAGCAGATCCAGTTTCAGGGCAGAAATACCTGGTTTGTCTATCGTCCTGCAGCACAAATTTTGCAGGATGGACGGGTGATTGATTTCTCGTCTACTCCTTCCCCTTCTGTGCCCATGTATAGTCTCCGAACCGTTTTAGATACCTGGCTGAAGCAGAGTACTGGTCAAGGCTCAACGCTTCCGGACGATCAGCGACAGTTTGTGAATAACGGAACCGTTTTGCCGCTGAATAGTTTTGTGGCTGCCACCAACGATCACTTGAAAATCACGCTGGGTCGGAATGCTCAGGGGCAACAGCTTCAGTTCAAAGGCAAAAATACCTGGTTTGTCTACCGTCCGGCGGTGCAGATTCTGCAAAACGGCAGACCGCAGCCTCCCAGCCCCGCTCCGGCTCCAGCTCCTCGTCCGCAGCCCTCAACGTTTAGCATTCAGGCAGTGATTGATACCTGGCTGAAGCAGACCACGGCTCAAGGATCGACCCTGCCGGATAGCCAGCGACAGTTTCTCGATAGCAGCACAGTTCTGCCGATCGCCGCTTACGAAGTTGCCCCAGAGAACCATCTGCGAGTTACGTTAGGCATTGATGCGCAGGGCAATCAGGTGCAGTTTAAGGGTCGAAATACCTGGCTCGTGTATCAGCCTGCCGTGGAGTTACTTCGTAATGGACAGCCCATCAGCCCAACTCCGGCTCCCAGTCCGGGCGGGGGGCGACAGATCAACAGCAAAGGGCTGCGGCTGCTGAAATCGTTTGAGGGGCTGCGGCTGGAAGCCTATCTGGACCCAGTGGGCATTTGGACGATCGGCTATGGTACAACGTCAGGTGTGTTTCCAGGACAGCGGATCACTGAGGTACAGGCAGAGGAATTCCTCAAGCGCGATCTGCGCCGATTTGAAGCGGCAGTGACCGATCTGGTGACGGTTCCGCTCAACGCCGATCAGTTCTCTGCTCTGGTGTCGTTTACCTACAACGTGGGCGAGGGTGCATTTGCGGGGTCAACACTGCTGCGCCTGCTGAATCAGCGCAACTATCGGGAGGCGGCTGAGCAATTTCAGCGATGGAATTTGGGCGATGGTGTTGAGCTAGCAGGACTGACGCGCCGCCGTCGGGCAGAACGGGCACTGTTTTTAGGGGAAGATTTCACCGTGTTTCTCTAAGACTGCGCTCATTTGCTGGAGCAAAATTCCTCAGGGTGGTAAGGATTGCACTGCGCCGATCGCCCATAATGGCAATCAAGCAATTCATTCACACAATCCATTCACACAGTTCATTCACACAGTTCATTCACACAGTTCATTCATACAATTCATCTCACCTTGAGGAGTCCCGATGCTGCGAGAAGTTACCCCTGCGATGCGCGACCCCAACACACCGCCCGATGTCGTGATTCACTCGGAGGCACGCCGCCCGGAAACCGACCCTACGATGGGCATTGCAGTGAATATGTCTCGACATGCAGCCCTCCAGGGAACCCCCCGGCATCGGCTCGTGGCGATCGGTGATTCGCTGACGCAGGGTTTTCAGAGCGGCGCAGTTTTCAATACCGGGCTTTCTTATCCGCGTCTGATTGCGTCTGAGTTGGGGTGGGCTGAGTTTCGCTATCCCACCTTTGCCGGACCGGGCAACGGCTTGCCGCTCAATCTAGAATGGCTGGCGCGACGGCTAGAACGGCGATATGGCGACGAAATCGACTGGTGGGAGTTTGCCCCGGCACTCATAACCGTGCGAGATCTGCTCGATCGCATCGAAGACTACTGGGAACGGGGCGAGGGTTCGGTTCCGCCTGACCCTTATGGCAGAATCAATCACAATCTGGCGGTCTATGGCTGGGATTTGCGCAACACCCTCTCCAAAACAGCCGACTGGTGTTTGAACAAAATTCAGCAAAATCCGCCCAGAGATGACTTCACAAATCAAATTGTCCAGAATGCAAACGAAATCACCGCAGTTCGGGTGCTCAATTCTGCTAGAGACGCTCAGGGAAACGCACTCTCTCCGCTAGAGGCAGCGCAGTCACTCGGCGCAGAAGGAACGCTGGAAACGGGCAGAGGCGACGGTATCGAAACGCTGATTGTGCTGATTGGCTCAAACAATGCCCTGGGCAGTATTTTGCAGTTCAACGTCGCCTGGAGCGACACGGGCTATGACGACATTAACCAGAACGATCGCTATACCGTCTGGCGACCAATGCACTTTGAGGTAGAGTGGAATCAGGTAGTGGCGCAGCTCAAGCAAATTTCTGCCCGCCATGTGATCATCGGCACGGTTCCCCATGTGACAATCGCCCCATTCGCACGAGGAGTCGATCGCAAAGTCACGCCCGGTTCCCGCTATTACCCGTACTACACCCTGCCCTGGATTACGGATGATCAGTTTAACCCACGGAAGCATCCCCATCTCACCGAGCAGCAGGCAAGGGCGATCGACAGCGCGATCGATCAATACAATGACTGCATTGCCAGCTCAGTGAAGCAGGCACGGCTGGAGGGACGGGACTGGTATTTGTTTGAGCTGGCGAGCTTGCTCGATCGGGTTGCGCTGCGCCGCTATGTTCTTGACCCCACTGCGCGCCCCTCCTGGTGGGAAGAGGTAGGCGGAGCCTATGAGCTGCCTGCACCCCTGCAAGCCCTTGACCCCATTCCCGATTCGCGCTTTTTCATTTCCGATCGCACGGGTCGAAAGCAGGGTGGTCTTTTCTCGCTGGATGGCATTCACCCCACGACGATCGGCTATGGCATCATGGCGCAGGAAATTATTCAGATCATGCAGCTTGCCGGAGTGAAGTTTAATCAGCCCAATGGACTGCCCCGTGAAGGCAGCGTCCAGATTGATTTTGAGCAACTCATCCAGCTTGACACGCTGATTTCCAGACCGCCTCGATCGATTTCGAGCGACCTGAGTTTGATTGGCTGGCTGGATAGCAATTTTAATTTACTGAGCCGAATGGTGCGATCGAGTACGGCGTAGGGGAGTAGGGGAGCTATTTGAGGGGAACGAGTTCTGGCTGAACTTGCTGCTCGATCGTGAGTCCTCGCTCTGCCATGCCCTGCTCAAATAGGTCGGTGGGGAGGGCTTCTTCGACTGTCCAGACGCCCGGTTTTTGGAGTGCGCCAGAGAGCATAAATTGAGCAATGCTGCCCGTGCCGCAACCTGATGCATAGGCGGTATTCTCGTGGGCAAAGGTGGAAGCATACTGGGCTGGTTGTCCGTTGCGTTTGCCGCGCACTTCTGCCCGCATTGCCACGCCGATGCCGCTCCAGCGATCGGTGACGCTGGTCATGGTGTAGCTGGTTCTGGACAGAAACTCGATCATCCGGGACTGCTGCATTAGTTTGCGGGGGAAGAGATGCGCCGCCATCCAGGTGAGGTGATTGTAAAAATCTGGCACGGAGCCAAATTTGGTGATGACGGTTTTAACGGGAAACGCCTTGGACAGGGTAAACGCCTCTGGCATATCAAACCAGTACACGCCCGATCGCCCATAGCCAGGAAATTCAATCATTTCGCGACCGGTATAGGGCTTGATTTCCTGCCATCTGCCATCCACCCACACCTGAAACGGATTTTGCAGTCCCAGAAATGTGGTGCGCATCACGGTTACTCCTGCGCCGCCCGACCCGGAAACCACATAGCTGAGGTGAATCACTTCTGGCTCGTCGAGTTGCTCCACGCCCTGGCGCACCATGCTGTTTGAAATGCCAGGAAACACCCCAGAGTTAATTACGGCGGTGATGCCTGCTTGCTGGGCTGCCCCGCAGTGACTCAGCGCATTTTTGGTAAACGATCGATCGTCGCTGACATCCAGATAATTCACGCCCTCGCGAATGCAGGTTCGGAGCGTTATTGCGTCCCGGTAGCGAAACGGCCCTGCGCAGTGGATCACTAGATCTTTGCCTGCTACTGCCGATCGCAAACGATCGGTGTCTGAAAGGTCAAGTTCGAGAAACTGCGTCCGCTCACCCAGTTGATGGCGAATTTGCCCCCTGTCTGCGCTCCGTCCTGTAATCGTGACTTCTGCATCGGTGTAGGTCAGCAGATCTGCGGCAACGCTGCTGCCGATTCGTCCTCGTCCGCCCACAATCAAAACTTGTTTTGTCATCTTGCGCTGATGAATTAAGTTGTTAAAACAGCATGTTCTGCTGCGTCGTTATTCTAACGTAAGTAAAAGGTTAATCTCAGCAAAGCATGAAGTTTTGATACAGTGAGTTAATGAGTTTGAAAAGCTTGAGTGAGGCAAGTTGGAGTTCAGCAGAATCGCAGCTTGTTGCCACCTCCATCGGTTCTAGAATCGAATGGCGAAGCGGGATTTCCGCATCTCTGAGCCGTTTTATCTAATTAGATTCATTGACTAGATGCATTAATTAACTGATGTGCTGCTGCTATGTCTAAGAGGATGTTTAAAGAAATGTTTTCGCTGTCCAAACCAACTCTCTAATTCTCTATTTCTAGAAGAAATATAGTTTTCTTTAGAATGTTGAAGTCGGACAACTTCGGGGAATTTAGAAGACAGTTTAGGACAATTAATCTCTTTCAAACATCCTCTAACTCATTGTCGCTAACCTATCCTGTAGCAATCCTCTTTAAATGATGTGGGGTGCAGGGGCAAAGCCCCCATATTCCCTTTTTCACAAATCATTTCATTTGTGATTGCTCTATATCGGATGTTTTTTTGCTTTGCGATTTGCAGAATGCCATGCTATGCCTTGTTCAAAGCAGGCTCTTGCGATCGATCGCTTTCTAGTTCCTCAGGATTAGCGGTTTCAGGAGCTTTTTCGGTAGTTTTCTCTTGCTCGCGCTGCTTCAGAGCTTCTAGCTGACTTCGCAACTGTGCCCTTACTTCATAGCGGTAGTTAAAGAAATGTTCGCCAATCCCCAGCATTGCCAGATACTCCACCAGTAGGCGGGGCTTGAAAACGGCGATCGCGGCAAGCTGCCACCAGAAGCGGAACCGGGTCGATCGTACAACGCCCTGCCTCCAAAGCAGTGCCATGAAGAGACGAAGCTGATTCCGATCGATCGGGCGATTGGTTTTGCCGCGCCAGCCATTCATCATCCTAAAATGGCGGAATGTTCGCTTGATGAACGGAATCGGCTCATAAATTTGCCAGAAAGCTTCGATGTATTCCTCGGTGATTTCTTCAACGGGACGAGTGGGCACAAAGTTCATGATTGCGCCTTGATGAATGGTCGCTAAGCCATCTACAAGGCGACCTTCTTTTTGCAAACGATTCCACATTGCTGTGTTTTGCAGGGCTTGAAGCAGGCTGAATTGCCCTTGAGGGATGCCCGTCTCTTCAATAAAGTCGCGAATTCGCCGACCCGCACCGGGACGCTCATTGTCAAAGCCCATGATGAAGCCAGACATAATTTGCAGCCCAGCCCGCGTAATTTTGTGGCACGAGTCTACTAGAGACTGTCGGGTATTTTGTACCTTGTTAATCCCCAACAGGCTATCGGTGTCAGGCGTTTCAATGCCCATAAAGACCAGAATGAAGCCTGCCTTGACCATTAACTCAATCAGCTCATCATCCTCTGCTAAATTCAGTGAGGCTTCCGTGATCAGCCGGAAGGGATAGCGGTGCGCTTTCATCCAGGGAATTAGCGCTCGGAGAAACACCTTGGCATTTCTCTTGTTGCCAATAAAATTATCGTCAACCACGAAGACGTATCGCCGCCATCCCAGATTGTAGAGCGCTTCAAACTCCTGGAGCATTTGTTCTGGCGTTTTAGTACGAGGCTTGCGCCCGTAGAGATTGATGATGTCGCAAAATTCACACTGAAACGGACAGCCGCGTGAAAATTGAACGGTAATGGCTAAATAAGCATTCAAATCAAGCAAATCATAGCGAGCGATCGGCGTTTGGGTGACATCAGGCTTCTCCGCAGAGCGATAGATGCCGCTGGTTTCTCCCTGTTCCAGAGCCTCCAGAAACAAAGGGATTGTGCATTCGCCCTCGTCCAGAATCAGATAGTGTGCGCCTGACTCCAGGGCATATTCGGGTATAGAGGTGGGATAGGGTCCGCCAACCGCAACTTTTTTACCGAGAGCAACCCCTTTTTGAATCAATTCACGGAAATCTTGCTTTTGAATAATCATCGCGGAGATAATGACCAACTCGCACCAGTTCCAATCATCTTCCGTCTCAGATCGAACATTGCGATCGACAAACCGAATGTCCCAATCAGCGGGCAGCATTGCGGCAACCGTAATCAGTCCTAATGGTGGATTGGTAGAACGTAGCCCTGCTAAATCTAGTGTTTCCTGATATGACCAAAAGGAATTGGGCATTAAGGGCCAAAGCAATAACGCTTTCATCAGCAAACCCTCCAAATCTGGATAGATATAGCAATCCTCTTTGAATGACGTGGGGTGCAAGGGCGAAGCCCCTGCTTGGGGCTGTGTCTCCACACCCCCCTTTCCACAAATCGTTTGTGATTACTATATGACTGATATTAGTTGGGGAACCAAATCTAATCGATTGCTGCGAAACGAAATATAATCAAATCCTTTCTCCTCAAGTAACAGGGCACAGCAGCCATTTTGCTCCTAGACACCAGATTTGGAGTGTATCTACTTCTTTTGCTGCAGGAACAACCTATCAATTTGGGCTTGCTCAAGCAGGTTAAGAATTATTGTGCTATTAAAAATAATTAACATTTGGATGAGCAATAATGCAGAAATAGAGTGTATTTCTGATGAATTAAGGATGAATTAAGACAGTGTTCAATTCAAGAACTTAGACGA
>Ga0224723_1000510_pt1 | contig 26492 bp, 21 predicted proteins | sample Balambano_FR2_Me_FD_161647 | JGI IMG/M metagenome (GOLD analysis project Ga0224723, IMG submission 161647) | Freshwater sediment microbial communities from Lake Towuti, South Sulawesi, Indonesia - Balambano_FR2_MetaG | ecosystem: Environmental > Aquatic > Freshwater > Lake > Sediment | place... | reverse complement strand
AATCTCGGCTTCGTGCGCGGCAAATCAGGTCGGTCTGGTGGGCGCACGCCTGAGCTATGAAGATGGCAGCTTTCAACATGCGGCGTTCAGGTTTCCTGGATTGCGCCAGTTGTGGGTCGAATTTTTTCCGACGCCGGGTCGGTTGATCGAAAGCCGCTTCAATGGACGGTATCCGCGCGTGCTGTACCAGGCGTGCGAACCGTTCCCGGTCGATTTCGTCTTGGGCGCGACCATGATGCTCAAGCGCGACGTGATCGAACGCACCAACGGTTTCGACGAACACTACTTCATGTATTGCGAAGAGATCGACTGGGCGTGGCGGCTGCACGATGCCGGCTACCGTGTTCTGTGCGTCCCTGCCGCTCATGTTGTACATCTGGCGGGCAAAAGCACGGAGCAAATGCGCCCACAAGCAGCCCTGCACTTATGGACGAGCCGAATGCGCTTGTACCAAACGCATCATCCGGCGTGGAAAGCACGTGCTGCCCGCGCGATGATCGCGTTTGGAATGCGCCGCAGAATTGCCCGGACCGATGATGCGGCGCTGCGTGCGGTCTACGCTCGAATTCGGGATGCAGCATTGGGAACAGCGCCGTGAAACTGACCGCCATTATCCTGACATACAACGAACACGCGCATATCATGGATTGCATCGCATCCGTGCGCTTTGCGGATCGAGTCCTGGTGCTGGATTCGTTCAGCACCGATGATACTGTGTCGCTGGCACGCGCCGCAGGTGCCGATGTGATCCAGCATCGCTTCGAAGATTATGCGCGCCAGCGCAACGTGGCACTGGAATCAGTCGCCGGAACGACCGATTGGGTCTTATTCGTCGATGCAGATGAGCGGATTTCGCCGCCGCTCGCCGTCGAAATCCGCGACGCCATTGGTGATATGAACGCCGCCGGCTTCAAAATCCCCCGTCACAATTACATCTTCGGCAAGCTGACATTGGGGGCGGGCTGGTATCCTGATCATCAGGTGCGGCTGCTCAAAGTTGGCGCTGCGTTGTATGACCCGGCGGTGCGCGTGCATGAAGTCGTGCGATTGCACGGCGAAGAAGGCGCGCTGACACATCCCATCATTCATTACAACTATCAGAATGCGCGCCAGTTCCGCGATAAACAGCGCCGTTATATTCGCTATGATGCGCAGATCATGTATGAGCAGGGGATTCATCCCAAGCCGCAAAATTATCTCTTACAGCCGCTCCGTCATTTCTGGTGGCGGTTCATCACGCTCGACGGCTATCGCGTCGGTCTTCATGGACTGCGTTTGTCCGCGTTGATGGCGTGGTACGAACTGCGAAAGTACATCATGTTGCGTGCGCTGTGGCATCGATCTCACGCATGACGACAAGGGCGATTGTATGGATCGTGCTTGCACAAGCGTGCGCTTACGCCATATTCGGCACAAGAATGCCGTACCCACCTTCTTTACGCTTGTACAGCACATTGATCGACATCGTGCTTTCATTGAAGAACATGAAGAACGTGTGACCGAGCAGTTCCAACTGTTCGACGGCTTCTTCTTCGTTCATAGCGACCAGATCGACCGTTTTGCGACGGATGATCTCCTCAACCGGGGCGACATCGTGCGGTGTTGAAGTGGTGCTATCTGTCATCTCAACGTCGGGAATCGGTTCCGCCACGTCCAGTTCTTCAAGCGACATGCTGAAACGTGTTTTGCCTTTGCGCGTTTGCTTGCTTTTGAACCGTTCAATCCGACGGTACATGTTATCCAGCGCTTTATTGAGCGCAATTTCAGGATTATCGCTCTGTACCTGTTCTTCAGCGCGCAGTATCGCACCGCGCGCATGGCGCACCGTGATTTGCGCGTTGATCAGATTATCGCCCGTTCGGATCGCCTGCCGATGGAATTCGACATAAATATTGGCGATATTCGGCAGATACCGTGATAAGCGCGTCACTTTTTTGAGGACGTTTTCTTCTACACCGGGATGCAATGTGAAATTTTCGGCGTGTACCTGAATGTCCATGTGCTTCTCTCCTGATGAAAAAGCAATCTCAAGGCGCGCCGCGTGCCGATGTCACCGTGAGCGCATAAACGCTGTGCGCGCCAGCCGCAATCAGCGCATCGGCACATGCCGCGAGTGTTGCCCCTGTCGTAAAAACGTCGTCGATCAGCAGTACGCGCTGGTCTTCAATTATCGCGCGATCAGCCTGAAATGCCCCGCGCATATTCTGCTGCCGTTGATGGATGTTCAACCCGACCTGGGATGCCGTCGCTCGTGTGCGTTCGATGGCAGACGGGATACAGCGTTCGTCGGTGAAATTGCACAGCGCTGCACTCAACAACGCTGCCTGATTGAACCCGCGCTGTTTCTGGCGCTGAATATGCAAGGGTACAGGGATGACGAGGTCGATTTGCCAGCCGCTCATGCTCAGTGCGGCGTGTAAGCGTGCGCCTAAAGCGTGGGCAATTCGCTGTGCGACCGCCGCATCACTGCCATATTTCATGACGCGCACGACATGCCGCAGTTTGCCTGTATGTTCGCCTGTTGAAATGGCATCGATGAGAGGCGGCACACGATGCAGCACGCGACGGTTCAGGACAGGCAGTGCATTCGCACAGCGCGAACACAGCCCATAATCGACCCGTTGGCACAACGCGCATGTCGGCGGAAAGAGCCAGTCAAGTGCGTCATACCACAACGCGCGCACGAATGTGGCGCGGGGATTTAACAAAAGAAGCTCAGGGGTTACCCGAGCTTCTCGTTTCATGCGCGGGGTACGTTTACCCTGTAATCGATATTTCATCGGCACACCCGATGATTAGAAGACCGCGTTCACTTCCTGGCTGCCGAACAGGATGATGAGCGATGGTCCCAGCAGCACGATCCAGATCGACGGGAAGATGAGAAATACCATCGGGATGATCATCTTGACGGGCGCCTGATGCGCTTTTTCCTGGGCGCGCTGGCGGCGCTTGACGCGCATCTGGTCTGCCTGAACGCGCAAAATTTTGCCCATACTCACGCCAAGCTGATCTGCCTGGATGATGGCGGCGACAAACGTGGTCACGTCCGGCACATCCATACGGTTGGACATATCGCGCAGCGCTTCACGACGGCTTTTGCCCAACTGAATTTCGCGCAGCACGCGACCGAACGCGACGGCGAGGTCGTTATCCCACTTTTCGAATACTTTGCCCATCGCCATATCGAAGCCAAGACCGGCTTCGACGCAGATCACCAGCAGGTCGAGCGCGTCGGGCAGCGCTTTGATGATCGCATTCTGGCGGCGCTTGATGCGGCTCTTGACCAACATGATCGGCAGGAAATAGCCAATGGCGGTGAACCCGACCGTGAACAACAATGCCTGCGTGCGTGGGAACGCATTCGGCGCGATCACCCAGAAGATCAGAAACGCGCCGACGCCCATCGCCACCGTGAACAGAATTCGCAGCGTGAAGAACGATGCCGCATCGGTGGTCATGCCCGCCAGTTCAAGCTGATGGCGGATGTCTTCGAGCTGCTTCTGCGGCGTAAACGTGGTGGTCAGATTCGCTATTCGTTTGACCGTCGGCACCAGGACACGGTCTTTGAACGAGAGCGAGAGTTCGATTTCTTCCAGCGATTGTGGCACATCTTTATCTTCGTACTGTGCCAGGCGTTCCTGGAGCGGGTCGCGCCCTTCGTCTTCGCGCACGCCGACATACACCAGCGCCCCGACGACGACTGCGCCGATCACCGCGATGATGACGACAAAAATCGGATCCATACCCTATACCTCGATATCTACGATTTTCTGAATGAGCGCCATACCAATTCCGATCAGCGCCAGCCCGGTCCCCAGCAAGGGCCAGCCGCACGCGCGGTTCTCAAAGAGATTAGACATGTAATTCGGGTTGATCGTGTACAGGAACAGCGCCAGGATGATGGGCAGGAACGAAATGACGTAACCCGTGATGCGCCCTTGTGCGGTCAGCACACGAATTTCACCCTTCAGCTTGATACGTTCGCGCACGGTGTGACCGATGGTATCGAGGATTTCTGCCAGGTTGCCACCGACTTCACGATTGATATTGACGGCGGTCAGCACCAGGTCGAGGTCATCGCTCTCGACGCGGTTGAGCAGGTGACTCAGCGCCGCTTCCATATCGATCCCGATCTGGACTTCCTGCACCACACGCTTGAACTCTGTCGCTGTCGGGTCGGGTGAGTCGCGTGCGATGGCTTCCATCGATTGCAGCACGCTGTAGCCGGAACGCAGCGCATTCACCCACAAACCGAGCGTATCAGGCAGTTGATTTTCAAACCGGACGAGGCGCTGCTGCGTGGCGCGCGCGACGTATATGCGCGGCGCGAAGAACCCGACGAAGGCTGACAAAACGCCCATGACCAACTGCTGACCGAACAGCACGAAGTAGCCCACGATGAAAAATGCGAAGATGCTCACGACATGCAGCGCCGCATATTCGGATACGGTCAGTTTGATATCGGCGCGGGCAAGCTGCAAGCGCCAGCGTTTGGCAAAATTACGCTCCGCGACGATATTGTCGATGCGTTCCTGAAGCATGTTCCGGCGGCGTTCTTTTTCACGCTCGCGTTCTTCTTCTTTCGCCTTTTCAGTCAGCTCGAGGAACGCCTGCTGGTTGCCTTCTTCATAGGCGCCCAATCGTTCTTCGATGATGTCTTTTTCTGTGCGTGCGCTGACCACGCCCCACAGCAGAATCCCGACGGCGGCTGCGACCGCGACGATCAAAATGATGACTTCAATACCCACCTGTACACCGCTTTCTCTAAAGCCCTGCCTCTTTGTGTTCGAGCGACCGTGCTACCGCTCTGCCATATCGGTCGATGTTGGGGCGCTGGGCGTCAACGTCGTTGTTGTAGACAAGTACGCTGTGCGGGCGCCCCGCAGATTTAGTAGGTACGACCGACGCCAAAAACCGACGGCGGCAGATAGATGCCCGCCGCTTCGATGCGGTCGGTGAATTTCGGGCGAATGCCGGTGGGGCGCAGGCGACCGACGATCTTGCCGCCTTCCACGCCAGTTTGTTCATATTCAAAAATGTCGGACATGGTGATCATATCGCCTTCCATGCCCTGGACTTCGGTGATTTTGACGACTTTGCGTGTACCATCGCGCAGGCGTTCCTGATGACAAATGACATCGACTGCGCTGGCGATCTGTTCGCGGATGGCGCGCACCGGCAAATCCATCCCCGCCATCAGACACATCACTTCCAGACGCGCAATCGTATCGCGTGGGCTGTTGCTGTGCAGCGTGGTCAGCGAGCCGTCGTGACCTGTGTTCATCGCCTGCAACATATCGAGCGCTTCTCCGCTTCGGCATTCCCCGACGACGATCCGATCCGGACGCATACGCAGGCTGTTGACCACCAAATCCTGAATGGTGACCTGCCCTTTCCCTTCAATGTTCGGCGGGCGGGTTTCCAGCGTGATGACATGTTCCTGACGAAGCTGGAGTTCGGCGGCGTTTTCGATGGTGACGATGCGTTCGTCATTCGGGATGAAGCCGGAAAGAATGTTGAGCAGTGTCGTTTTTCCTGACCCTGTACCCCCCGACACGATCAGGTTCAGGCGGGCGATGATACACGCGCGCAGGAACTCGATCATTTCGCGTGAAATCGTGCCGAAGCTGATCAGGTCTTCGACGGTGAGCGGTTTCTTGAAAAATTTACGGATCGTGATCGTCGGACCGACCAGCGAAATCGGACGAATGACAGCATTCACACGTGAACCATCGGGAAGGCGCGCATCCACCATCGGCGATTGTTCATCAACGCGGCGACCGAGCGGCGCAACGATGCGATCCAGAATACGCAGCACATGGTCATCATCTTCAAACGCGACGTTAGCGCGCGCGATATTGCCTTTGCGTTCGACGAAAACATTCTTCGGTCCGTTCACCATGATTTCGGTGATGGTTTCGTCCGCCAACAGCGGTTCGAGCGGTCCGAACCCCATAATTTCTGCGACAATCGATTCGAACAAACGCTGACGTTCCGCGCGTGCCAGGACCATACTTTCTTCTGCCAGCACCGCATTGAACAATTCTTCGATATGCGCGCGCACTTCCTGTTTGCGGTTCAGGTCAATTGCCTGGTCGAGTTCAGACAGCAGGCGGTTCTGAACGCGCGTTTTCAAATCGACATAGGTGTTATCGCGCGAACCGGTTCCCTGACGCCCTGCCACTGCCTGGTTACGCACCCGCATGGCGGAAAGACGCGATTCATCCGCGCCACCCGCGCCCGAATCTGCCAATGGGCTGCCGGAAGTGCCACGACCGGGTGGTTGCTCGCCACCGTCGCCACCCGCGCCGCCCGAACTGCCACCTTTTTGAATGCGGTTGAGAAGGGATGACATACTGAAAGCTCCAAACTGCTCGAAAGGGCGGAAAATGGCTGATACTGTACAGTACGCTAAAAACCTGCTTCACGTCAATGCAGGTACGGTTGGGAATTTGATACGTGGTTGTTATTTGCTCAGGCGCAAACCCAAGCCCGATTTTTTACTTTTTCCGTCATCGTCCTCGGCGTCACCATTCGCCAGCGACCCCATGAGCGAGTTGTACAGCGCATCGGAATAATCCAGCAGCTCTTTGATCGTCGGTTTGGTACGGTCGTTTTTGGCGACGGCAACGGCTGGGACGCCCTTCATCACGGCGCTGAGAATGACGGGCTGATTATCGGGAATTTTCGCTTCCACCGGACGTTTGAGGAACTTTTCGATGCTTTCGGTCGCCAATGTGACGCGCGTGCGTGCGCGTTCGTCTTCGACGCGGTTGAGGACGAGCGAAATTTTCTCTGTCGGGTAATTCAGCTTGTCGAACAGATCGAGCATGAATTTCGTGTTCTTGACCGCCGAAAGAGTCGGCGTCAAGACCATGACGATGCGCACGGCAATATCGGTCAGCGATAACAGCGTCTCATCGAGATGACGCCCGGTATCGACGACGATGAAATCGTAGCTGTTGGCGACTTTTTCGATGATGCGCGCCACCGATGTTGGATTGGCTTCCACTTCTTCGGCAAATTCCGGTCGCTGCGGACCGAGCAGCACTTTCAGCCCGCTTTCGTGGTTGCTCACCACCGAATCGAAGAAATCCGTATCCAGGTCATCGACTTTGCTCACCAAATCGAGCAGCGTCGATTGGGATTGTACTTTCAGGAAAACCCCGACATCGCCAAACTGGAGGTCGGCATCGACCAGCAGCACCTTGATATTCTTTTTCATCAACCCGCTTGCCAGGTTGGTCGCTATCGTGGTACAGCCGGCGCCGCCCTGAGGGCTGTACACCACGATGACGTGACCGGGACGGATTTCGCCATCGCCCGTCGCGCTCGTCTTGATCGGCTGGCGGACATCGACCGGAATATCCATCAGGACGCGCTGCTGATTACGAATGGCGTCGTAACTGCGATACACCGCGCGGATGGTGTTGTAGAGTTCGTCGGGGTCAATCGGTTTGGTGAGAAAATTGCGCGCGCCCGCCTGCATCGCGCGGCGCAGATAATCGGCGTCGTTATTGACCGACATCATGATCACGCCCGCCGTCGGCACGACTTTCGTGATTTCGGCGGTCGCCTGAATGCCGTCCATATCCGGCATATTGATATCCATGATGATGATATCGGGGCGTGTATCCTGTGCCGCCTTCAGCGCTTCACGCCCCGTGCCGACGGAGCCGACGACGCGGAATTCCTGTTCTTCAAAGGCGAGCAGTTTTTTGATGTTTTCGCGCGTTTCAGGGATGTCGTCTACCAGCAGTACGCTGATCTGACTTTTGCTTTCGCTTGGTGCGTTTCCGCCTCGGTTCAACATGCGCCACTCTCTCATCCACGTTACGCGACTTGCCGCCGCGTGTACAACGATAACACTACGGAAAAAAAGGCAAAGAGGGCATGGTGTAATGGTTCACCATGCCCTCCACGCGGCTGATCAGACGTTAGTCGCCCAACGTGATCTGATTGTCAGCCACCAATTGGCGAATGCTGCGAATGGCGGGTTCAATCGTATACGGGCGCCTGCCTGGCAGTTCGATCCCGTAGGTCGTCATGACATAATCGAGCGTCACTTCGGTCGTCGCGGTACGCGCGGTATCGTTGACTGCACGGATTGCCAGCGTGACCGGGACGCGCGCTTCGATGTACCATGTGATCGTTACTGCATCCTGACGGGTGATGCCGAGCGTCACGATGTCACGCGCGGGCGTCGGGGTCGGCGGTACAGGCGTCGATTCTTCATCCGGGTCATCCGAAACCGGCACCGGCGTCGGCGTCGGGACGCCGATATAACGACCATCCGCCGGGAAATTGCCGACGTGCAGCACAATCGCATCCTGAATTGTCATTTGTGTCACCAGGCGCGGGCGCTGGCGTTCGGAAGGGCCGACGATGACCGGTCCGAGCGTCGATGAGTCCGGACGACCCTGAATCCCTTCCTGAAGGGTGATCGTGCCGTCTTCCGCCACGCTGAACAGCGTCAGGTTGTTGGGCGAAATCGACTGGAAGGCTTCGTCCACTTCGACGAACAGCAGCGAAATGATCAGGTCTACGCGGTCGCCATCCTGGATGCCGTTGGCGACGCTGGTCAGCCGGTCAACCGGAAGCGACACCGCGACCAGTCCTTCTGGCAGGATTGCGGCGACATCCGAACCGACGCGCGCCAGATCGAGAATGTCATCGACGACCATGTTGGTCAAAATCGGCTGTTCACGAAAGATATCCGTCCGGGCGATCTTGTTGACGACATCTTCCAGATTGGTGATGGCGTTGAACGGCGCGGATTGTTCGGGCCATGGGCGCAGTACCACTGCATTGGGGGTGATTCGGAAACCACGCGGCAGGTCTTGCACTGCCAGCACCAGATCGACAAACACAATCGGCGTTGCCGTCGGGATCGGCGTGCCTTCTGGTTCGGCGGGAACTGCTGTCGCCACCGTCCCCGTATCCTGTACGACGGCGGGTGCTGGTGCAGGGGTAAGCGAAGGCAGCACAAACACAACGACGACCGCCACAATCAGGATAAGTATAGCGATCAGCAAAAATACGCGCAGACGATTCATCAATTCCCTCCGTTCGAGTGCGTGGTCACACCGACCCCACACGACGCGCTCGTTCAAGTGTATCGGGTTCTCGTGTGTCTTAGTGTAAACATTCGTACCCGATTGTCAAACATGTCTAACGTCCTGTGTACTTGGCAGGACTCGATGTTGAGGAATCGTTACATCATCTCGTCGGACTCTGGCAGTTCCAGCCGTACCGAAGTGCCTTCGTTTTCGCTGCTCAACACCTGCATCGAACCGCCAATCAGTTCGAATTTTTCCCGCAGCGTGATCAAGCCGGAAACGCGCGCATCGTTGTGACCTTCTTCGCCGCTAAAGGCGGCGTTCGCGTCAAACCCGCGCCCGTTGTCTTCGAGCGCAATCTTGATGCGCGTACCGCTCATATCGAGCCGGATGGTGAGTTCGGTGGCATTGGCGTAATCGCGCGCGTAGCCCATCAATTCCTGAATGCCGCGGAAGATCGTCACTTCGCGGTGGATTTGCAGGCGGCGTTCTTCACCGAGAATATCCAGTTTGACATTAAGGTCGTTCTTTTCGCGGAAGGCTTCGACGTAACGGCGAACCGTCGGCACGACGCCCAGGTCGTCCAACATCATCGGGCGCAGGTCGAAAATGAAATCACGCACTTTCTGAAAGGTGATGCTGGCGACCGTTTTCAGATTGTCCAGTTCTTCGGCGGCACGAGCGGGGTTGCGGTCGAACAAACGCTGACAGATTTCGCTTTGCAGGATGAAATTGGTGAGCGATTGTGCGGGACCGTCGTGCATTTGCCGGGCGAGTCGCTGGCGTTCGTCTTCCTGTGCCTGAATGATGCGGACAATGTTGATGGTTTTGCCGCCCGATGCACCGTCCGCGGCAGGGGCGGCGGCTGCCATGACATCGACGCCCTGTAATTTGTTCAGCACATTGGAAAGCAGCTGCTGCTGTTCTTCCAGTGAACTGCGCGTGGACTGGAACTTTTCGAGCTGTCCGCGCATGGTCGTCAGCCGGAAACGTGCTTCGAGTGCTTCGTCGTATTTGGCGCGGATATCCTGTCGTGGCACCGTTTCCAGATTATCCTGTATGGTGCGAATTTCGGTCGCCAGATCGGCATTGCGCTGTTGTTCGCGGTCGATGATGATCTGCGTCTGATCGATTTGCAGTTTCAGTTCATTGAGTTTGTTTCGCACAGCCTTCATTTGCTGCGTGATCGTCTCGATCAGTTCGTCCTTCGGTCTGGTATCGCTGCGGTAATCGACCATGCTGGCAATCCTTTATCGGTTAAACGTTACCGTTGCTGGAATTCTGTTTTTCGACACGCACCCACCCACGATTGAGCGCCATCACTGCCGCCTGCGTGCGATCCTGAACATTCAGCTTTTTCAAAATCGAGGTCATATGATTTTTGACCGTCTGCTGGCTGATTTTCAGGCGGCGTGCGATCTCTTTGTTGCTTTGTCCATTGGTGACACATTTCAGAATTTCCATTTCGCGCGGGCTTAAATTGCCGAACGCATCCTGCGTTTCCGCTGCGTATACACCCGCCGTGTTTTGCACTTTTTGCTGATACCACGCCTGCACTTCGCGTGTATCCATGCGTCGATTATCGATCACATAATAGCCGTGCGCCACATCTCGAATCGTCTGCACCAGCGTTTCGGGCGGCGCATCTTTGCGGCAGTATGCCTGGGCGCCGGCTTTCAGCGCGTGCAGCACCTGCCCAATGTCGTCATAACCTGTCAACACGATGATCGCCATATTTTCGTGGTTGGCGTGCAGCACTTTGGCGACTTGCAGACCATTTGCGTTCGGCAGATTCACATCCAGAATCACGACATCAGGACGGCGTATGGCTGCCATGCGGACTGCGCTTTCACCATCGTTGCATTCCCCAATCACCTGGATATCGTCTTCGTCTTCCACCGACATTTTGATGCCGTCGCGCACAAGCTGATGATCATCCACGATCATGAGATGAATTTTATCGGCGCGTACTTTTTCACGTTCGTCCATTTGGTTTTCAATGCTCTCTTTCTACGCGCCCGATATCGTGATGGGGCTTGTGCTTGTCATCGCGGGCTGTCATGATCGTACTCGATGTGTCGATGCGCTGCCGTTAGCATTTTAAGATGATTCCGGTTTCTTAAAATTGTAAAACTGCCCCGCTAGCATGGATGACATTAGTACCATTCTTCCGAGTATAACGCTATTATAAACCGATGTAAACAATTCATCCGATCTGCAAGGGGAAAATGTGTATCGTTCTGAAGCGCATGGGCTGGTTTACTATCAGTTTGCATCACTGAAACAGGTCAGGCATGGCATATTTACGCGCATCGGCGGGGTGAGCGCGCCACCGTTCAACTCGCTGAATTTGGGTGGCAGTGTCGGTGATGACCCCAACTCTGTGCGTGAGAATCATATACGCATGTACAGCGTATTGGGGGTAGACGATGCACGCGCATGCAGCGTGTATCAGGTACATGGCGTCGATATTGTGGTGGCGGATGTCCCTGTGCGCCAGCAAACGGAATTTGCGCGTGCCGATGGCATGATCACAAATCGGTTGGATACGCCGTTATCGATGCGTTTTGCGGATTGCACGCCGATTTTGCTGCACGACCCGGTCAGGGGCGTGATCGGCATGGCACATGCGGGCTGGCGTGGGACGGTCAAGGGGATGGCGAAGCAGATTGTCAACGCGATGAACACGACGTATGGCTGTCAGGCTGCCGATATTATCGCGGGCATTGGACCGGCGATTAGCCCATCGCGTTATCAGGTCGGCGCGGACGTGATTCAGGCGGCGCGCGCCTATTTTGGCGATGTGGATGGGCTGGTGCGCTTCGATGCTGCGGACGGCACAGCGTATTTTGATCTGTGGGCAGCAAACGCGCGCGACTTGCGCGATGCAGGCGTGCAGCAGATCGAAATTGCGGGCATTTGCACCGCGCAAAATACGCATGAATGGTTTTCCCACCGCGCCGAACAGGGCAGAACAGGTCGGTTTGGCGCCGTCATTTGTTTAGCATAGAGACAAACCCATGACCATTTCCGAGAACATCACGCGGGTGAGAGAACAGATGGCTATCGCGTGTGAAAAAAGCCGTCGTGACCCTTCGGAGGTGACGCTGATCGCGGTGAGCAAAACGCATCCCGCGCAAGACATCATCGAAGCGTTGGCGGTGGGCGTGCAACATTTTGGCGAAAATCGCGTAGAAGAAAGTGCTGAAAAAATCCCGCTCGTGCTGGCACAAACGCATGCACCGATGACATGGCATATGATCGGGCATGTGCAAAGCCGTAAGGCAAAAGAAATCACACCGTTGTTCAATGTGGTTCACAGCGTGGATACACTCAGGCTGGCGCAAAAGCTGGCGGCACATACAGAAGTCGCGCCGCTCGATGTGCTGCTGGAAGTCAACGTGAGTGGTGAAGCCAGCAAATCCGGTTTCGCGGTATATGATCCGTCCATGCACGCGGCGATGATGGCAGACATCCGCGCAATCATGCAGCTAGCGGCGTTACGTGTGCGTGGATTGATGACGATGGCGCCGATTGTCGATGATATGGAGCAAACGCGCCCGGTATTTGCCCGTTTGCGGATGCTCCGCGATAAATGGCAGCACACGCTGGGTATTGCGCTGCCAGATTTGAGTATGGGTATGACCGATGATTATCCGATTGCGATCCAGGAAGGCGCAACCCTGATCCGTGTGGGGCGCGCGATTTTTGGAGCGCGGCGGACGACGTAGTTGACGATGAGGAATGTAGGACATGAATGCGTTCACCCAGGCAATTTACTTCGTTTTACAGTTGTTCCAGTTCGTGCTGTTGGCGCGCGTGCTGCTGAGCTGGTTTCCGAATGTCGATCGCAGCAATCCGTTGATCAAATTGGTGTATGACATCACCGAACCCGTGTTGGCGCCCATCCGCAACCTGCTGCCCCAAACCAGCTTCATCGATTTCAGCCCGTTGATCGTGATCCTGATCATTTCGGTCATCTCCAACGTGCTGCTTTAGGCGGCAGGGTGTGGTATAGTGATACCTGAAGGCGATCATCGCTTTCATATCTTGAATCGTGAAGACGATACAACGCGGTTGAGGATGCACGATGCCACTGAAACGAGATTTCAAAATCACCGATGCGCGGCGTGGGGCTGCCATCACTGTGCGGGCAATCGCTGGGTCGGCGGCGACAGAAGTCGCTGGGTTACAAGACGGCGTGATCAAAATTCGTTTGCGCGCGGTGGATGCCGATCTGCCCGATGCCAACAGCGAATTGATCGCGTTTCTGGCAGCCCAGTTGGATATTCCTGTCAAGCATATCGAAATTGTCGCGGGCGTGAACGGGCGCGATAAGATCATCAGTATTGAAGGGCTGACCACCGATCAGGTGGAGGGTGCGCTGCTTGCGGATGCGGCAGAGTAAGATGCGCCGTCAGACCCCTTGTCAGGTCAGCACCAAAAAATGCGGATCGTTCTTGATCCTGGTTGTTTTATGTGCGCTGACAGGGTGCGGCGGTGATGCAGCGACGGCGCTGCCTGTGCCAACAGTCGCCTTAATCGAGCCGACGATCACGCTGACTCCTTCGCCGTCGCCGCCGACTCCAACCTCTGATCCCAACATCGATACGCTCGTCACGATCGATGTACAGCCGACGCAACCATCGACGGCGCTGCCACAGGATGATTCGCCGGTGAGTATCGATCCCGTCGCGGAAGAACTGGTGTTCATCGCGCAGCGCTTGATCGCGGACGAGACCGGGCTGCCGACCCGACGGATTCAGGTGGTGAGTGTGGAAGCGTATATCTGGCGCGACAGCAGTTTGGGCTGCCCACTGCCCGATCAAGAGGTGACACAGGTCGAAACGCCCGGCTACCGCATCGTGCTGCGCGCGGGCGACAACGATTATCTGTTTCACACTGACGCCGACCGCGTACTGCGTTGTGACCCCGCCAACGAGATTTTGCCCGACACTCCCTGAAAGCTGCACGAGTCAGCTGACTCAACGCACAGGTGCGATGCGCGCGATGTACAGAGACGTATAGAAGAGAAGCCGCGGCGAACCTGTCGAGCGGCTTCTTCTTCAAACGGGCGCGGGCAGCGGTTTGCCGATGGCGATCTGCACATCTGCCAATGCGTGATACGCCGCCGAACGGACAGGTTCGTGTCTATCCCGCAGCGCCGAATACAACGATTTGATCATGTGCAGATGGCTCAATTGTCCAATGTTGCGTGCCGCCAGCGCGCGCATCGGCGGATCGGCTTCGTGCAGCGCACGGATCAGCATATCTGCCGCGCCCATTCCTTGCGGAAGCTGTTCGCCCTTTTCGGCTGCCCATTCGCTCAACCACGCGATCTGATCTGGCGTTGGATAATGGCGCGTGGGGGGTTCGGCGCGCCCGAACTGAAGTTCTTCAAACGCCTGCTGTGCCGCGCTTCGCACATACCACTGTTCGTCTTCCAGAAATGCCCGATAAATAGCGATCAGCCCCCAGACAGTGCGTGTGCGGTGCAGCCCGAAAATTGCGGCGCGCCGCATCGCCATATCGGGTTCGTTCATGGCTTCAAAAAGGATGGGATGGCCTTCGTCTGGAAGCAGCGCAAATTGTTCAGCGATTGCCTGGCGTACCGGTTCGTCATAGCTGGTGAACGCGATCACCATCGCTTCCAGCGCTTCATCGCTGCCAATAGCGCCGAGCGCTAATCCGGCGGTCACGCGCGTATCCATATCCTGATCATCCAGCAGCGGGATCAGGTCTTTGACCGTTTCGGGGTCGCCCGTCGCCCCCATGCCGAGCGCGGCGAGCCGCCGAATTTCGGGCGCGAGATTACGCGCTGCGCGGCGAAAAGTATAAGCTGCATTCTTGAAATCGCGCGTGCTGATCAGCGCGGCGGTCGCGCGGGCGCGGACCAGCGAAAACTGTGTCGGTGCGGAGACCAAATCGTTGAGCAGTTTCAGAATGGCGCCGCGCCACGCTGCATCATTCGGCGCAAACGCCATCCAGCGTGCGACTTCCATGATGTTGGAATACAGCAAATCCGACGGCGCCGTCAGTCGATCGCGCACGACAAGGTCAAGGTTGGTGTGCGCTGCCGCATACGCAAGCACAGGCGACCAGTTCGGTTGGGCTGCTTTGGCGCGAACGATGTCTCTTTGCGCGTCTTTGAGCGTCAAACCTGCCAGATAAGCGGCAATCACAGGGTGCTTGAACTGGTAACGGTCGCCGCGATAGCGCACGAGCAGACCGCCGCGTCGGAGCAAGCCGAGCAAACGTCCCTGTGCGGTAGTGGTTTCGCTGTCCTCGTCTTTCTTCTCTTTGGCGGTTTCGGCGGTGTTTTCCGGGCGCAAATCATCGACCGATGGTGCATTTTCGGCGGCGGGCATCGTCTGCGTATCCTGGATGCCGAACGCTTCGCCGGTGATCGCCAGCGCCTGCAAACGCTGCGGCGTGATATACCCTTCATCGATTTGCAGGGCGGCGATGCGCGTCAGGTTGGGCAGCAGCGCCGTCAGCGGTAAATCTGCTGTCGTGTTCAGCTGACGCGCAAGATACGCCTGAAACCAGCCTTCAAAGCCGGGACGTTCAGCATCTTCGGCATAATTCGTCCATGTTTTGAGCGTGAGTTCAAACGGGGTATAGGCGCGAATATTGGCGCGCCCGCGGGCGATGGCATCGTCATCGAGTTTTGCGGTTTTGGCGCGGCGCTTTTTGCCGAACGCCGCCCAGGATTCAGCAAGACGATGTGCTGACCAATGCGCGTCCATATCCGACCACGGGCGCATGTAGACGGGCGTAAACCCCAGCCCGGTCAATTCCGCGTAACCGACGTGCGGACCCGTCACGATGATGAAATTGTCTTTATACTGTTCGAGCAGCGCTTTCAGCCAGGCGCGCGCGAGCGGCTGTTCGCGCTGCGGCAGTTCATCGTAGCCATCGATAAGCAGTAAGACCAACCCGCGATTGAGGCGGTCATACAAGTAGCGCGGGATGGTGCTGGCGGTGACGCGCCCGACGGTATGCTGTACGGCGCGCACAATCGGTTCGGCGGGGTCAACTTCTGCACCGTACTCGTTTTGTCCACTCAGGTTCAGGTTGCCCATATGGACATAAATCGGCATGAGCTGGTTGAACAATGGAATTTTGTTCTTCAATTCTTCGCTGGTTTCGGCGTTCCATGTCATGCCTTTTTCGGTCGCCAGCCGTTCGCGCGCGCGCTGTTCCATCAATACGCGCTCTTTCACGCGCACCGCGCGCTGCTTTTCGCTCATCTCGGCTTCTTCCTGGTCGAGCCGCGCCTGGACTTTATCGAACGGCGTCGGGAACGTGATTTTGCCAAGACTTTGCAGCGTGATCGCCATCAGCGCAGTCGTCCGTCCACTGCCGGGCGCGCCGAGAATGGCGATGGCGCGGTCGCCCGCCGATAAATCGTTGATCGTGAGCGTATCCAGGTTGTATACGGCGTGCAGATAGGGATGATCGACGATATGCGGCACGACGCGCATGACATCGCTCAAATCCTCTTCGCCCCCCGATGCAAACGCGGGGGCAGGGATAAAGCGTGGTTCGACGGCAATATCGCTCAGGTGGACATGCGACGCCGCCAGGTGGCTGGTTTCGCATAACGCGATCAGGTCATTGACGAAGCGGCTGTCTGCGCTGCGCGTCGCGGAAGTCTGCGCCTGCTGTGCGCCTTTCTGCGCGGCTTGTACGGCGGAGCGGATAACATGCCGCGAACGATAAACGCCATATGCACTCAACCAGCCCACGCCGACGCCAAGCCCGAAGTTCTCCAGGTCAAAACCCATGATGAACGCTCCGCGATCAGAACACCTTCAAAGATACGACTGATTTTAACATCACTTTCACGCCCGATATTTCAAATTTTGCTGGCAGATGTCACAATCCGCAAACACAACACACCATCGCACCGATCCGCCGTAGAATGAAAATCAAAGCAACGGAATGAGTGAGCATGGAACAAGCATCCCACATCCCGCATCCGCATAACCGGGTTGAACCGACGGGTTCGCGCTATACCGCGTTCATCGCCGCGCATGAATGGCGCTGGGTGATCATCGTCAGTTGTGCGTTGGTGCTGCTGGCATTTCTGCCATTGGTATGGGTGGCGCTGCGCGGCACGCCGGGTTATCAGTTCATGGGGACGCTTCACAACTATCTGGATGGGGCGACATATCTTTCCAAAATGCGGATTGGCGAAGATGGCGGGTGGATGGTGACGTTTCAGCATACGCCGGAAACGCACAATGGCGCTTACATCATGGTGATTTATCCGCTGCTTGGTCAGTTGGCGAACGCCACAGGCGTACCGCTGCTCGTGATGTTCCACGCCGCCCGTGTGATCGCATCGCTCCTGATGTATGCGGCGATCTATCAGCTTTCCGCGAGCATCTGGATGCGCATCGAAGCGCGGCGGGTCTTCTTCATCATCGCGGCGATTGGCGGCGGTTTTGGATGGTTGTTCGGGCCGCTGCTCGGCATGGCAGAAATCCCCGATTTGAGCGTACCAGAAGCATTTCCAATGTTCAGCACATTCGCCAACGTCCATTTTCCATTGGCGATTGGCTGCCTGGCGCTGTTGATCGGAATGTTGATCACCGCGTTGCGCCCAGCACCGCTACAGGACACCGCGTTTGATAACGGCTGGTGGATCGCCAGCATTCTGAGCGTGCTTCTTTCTTTAATTTATCCGCAAACGCTCGTGCCGCTTGGCGGGGCGCTCGCGCTGTATGCCTTGACACATTTCTTACAGACGCGACGGCTGGATCGGCGTGTGTTACGCTGGACGCTGGCAGTCATCGTGCCGGCGATACCGTTTGTGCTGTATTACAATCTGATCGTCGTGTACAACCCGGCGATGCAGAACTGGAACGCACAAAACGTGACTTCTGCGCCGCCGATCTGGACATGGGCGATCGCATTGGGGCTGCCACTTGTGGTCGCGCTGCCTGCGCTGTGGCGCGCAGCGCGTCGCATGGAATTGGACGGCGACCGGCTGATGATGCTGTGGCTGGTGTGCATCTTCATCGCCATGTATGCGCCCACCAACATTCAGCGCCGCTTCTCGGTTGGGCTGATGCTGCCTATCGCGTATTTCGCCACGCGCGCGGTACACGATTTCTGGTATGCGCGCATCAAGCGCCGCGCGCGTCCACTCCTGGCGGTGTTCATCCCGATCATCGCGGTCACGCCACTGCTCATGCTGTTTTTGCCGGTGCTTCCGGCGATGATGGGAAACCCTGAAACCGCCGCCGTGATCTTTCTCGACTCGGATTATGTGCGCGCGTATCAGTGGATCGACACGCGCACAGACAGCGACGATGTCGTGCTTGCGTCGCCGGATGGCAGCATATGGCTTCCGGGTTGGGCAGGGACGCGCGTGGTGTATGGACATCAGTACGAAACGCTGGACGCGGATATCAAACTGGGACAAGTGACGAATTGGTTCAGCGCAAGCGACCCGGCACAATGCGCGGCGTTGATCGCGCAGTACGATGTGCGCTATGTGCTGCGCGGCGGACGTGAAAATGCGCTTGGGCAAAGTGTGTGCTTCGACGCGCTTCGGTTAGTCATTCAGTTCGACGATGTCGCTGTCTATGCGCCGTGATCGATGGCTCGGCGCGCTTATCGTTCTTTCGTTCGCGCTGGTCGTTTTTCTGGCAGCCGTCGGGCTGCGACCCGGTGAACTCCCGTTCATCCCTGGTGCGCGTTTCAGCGACGCGGTGACATCACATCTGCCCGCCGCGTACTATTTGCGCGAACATGTCATCATCGACGAGTCGTTTCCGGTATGGCGCGACACGATCATGGTGGGGCAGCCCTTCGCCGCCAACCCGCTTCACAAAACCGCCTATCCCCTCCAATGGCTGACGCTGATCATCCCCGTGCCTGTATTTCTCAACATGATGATCGGGCTGCATATGCTGCTTGCCGGGTTCGGCATGTGGTGCTGGCTGCGCGCGCTCGGTTTGACTTCGGGCGCTGCGCTGGTCGGTGGGGCAGCATGGATGGTGACGCCGCGTATGTTCGCGCATCTCGGTGCGGGGCATGTGGATATTGTGTACGCGATGGCTTGGCTGCCATGGGTGATGGCGGGGATTTATCATGTCATGTCCCATGACAGTACCGAAAAGCGCCAAACGCGCCTGGCTCATGTTATCGGTTCAGGGGCATCGATCGCGCTGATGGTGATCGCAGATGTGCGCGTTGGGTTATACGGGATGGGGTTGGCGGCGGCGTATGCGGTATATCTCGCGGCTGTTTACGCTAAAGCGCTGCCGCGTGTCGGTGGGTTGGCGCTGGCGTTGGGCATAGCGGCGGTGCTGCTGATCGGGTTGATTGTGCCGCTTATCGGCTGGAGTCCGTATCTGTCGCGGGCGGGGCTGACACAGGCTGAGGCGGGTATTTTTTCGCTTGAACCCGTGCATTTGCTCGGCGTGGTGCTGCCTGTGCAGCGCGGCAACCCCGAAACCGTGACCATGCTCGGCGTGACAGGACTGGTCTTGGCGGCGACCGGTGCGTTCAGCGCACCACGCCAGCGCTGGTTCTGGCTGGTGGTGATGGTCGTGGCAGCATGGTTCGCGTTTGGGGTCAACAGCCTGTTGTGGACGACGCTGACAAATCTGTCCCCGGCGCTGCTGTGGTTTCGCGTGCCAGCGCGGGCATGGATCATCGTCGCACTGGTGACCTGCGTGTTGGCGGGTTACGGCGCAGCATGGATAACCCAGCGCGCGCGGGGCAGCAGCAGGCGCGTTGTCGGCGCGTTTCTGATCGTGGTCATCGTGTGCGAAGCCATCGCCGTCGGGCGCGGATGGGTGGAGTGGCGCGGGGGTGATAACTGGTTTGAACCGTATGTGCCGTTGGCGGAACGTTTGATCGCGCTGGAACCGGGCAGGATATATGCGCCCGCCTACAGTCTGCCGCAGTCGGTGGCAGAACTGTATGGGCTGCGGCTGTTCGGCGGGGTCGATCCGTTTCAGGTGCAGGCGGTGACGGCGGCGATCAACGCGGCAGGCGGCATCGATGCAAGCGGATACAGCATCGTTGTGCCGCCGTTGAATGGAGCGAACGGAGATGATCTTTCGGGTGTGAATCAAGGCGCGGTGCCGGATAGTTCGGCGCTGGCGGCATGGGGCGTGACGCATGTGATCGCGCCGTATGAAATCGTGCAGGAGCGATTGGTACAGGTCGATCAGGTTGGGGATGAGATCATCTATCGGATCTACGGATCACATACCACAGCGCGCGATGACATTCCGAATTGGGCGGGGGTGCAGGTTCCCGACAGCGATACGGTATCGAGCTTGAATGAACAGACCGTGAACGCACAGCTTTTCAGCCTTAGCGCGTTTGCGGGAATAGGGATATTTGCGGTATTGTGGCACATGACGCGAAAACGGATGTGAAACCGATTCCGTGTGAAAGCGCTGTCATTCCTGTCAAGCTGTCATGAACGGATAAAAGGTGAGCCGCGACCGATGAAGCGTCCGTTGATCCTGCTGGTGCTGGCGTTGGCGACCCTGTTTTACCCGTTAGCCAGCCTGGCGTATTTCTGGTGGGGGCTGCCCACGCTGCAATTCGTGCCGTGGCGTGTGTACGCCGCCGATCAACTGCGCGATGGAATACTGCCGTTGTGGAACGAACTCAACGGTGCTGGCGCGCCCTTGTTCGCCAATTATCAATCCGGCTTACTGTACCCGTTCAACTGGTTGAGTTTGATCGCGCCTGCCGACCCGATCACGACGGGTTATGCAGGAGTCATGGCGTGGATCATGAGCGTAGTCGCCATATTGCATCTGTTCATCGCCGGGTGGGGGATGTATCGGCTGACCGGGCGCTTGGGGCTGAATGATTTCGGGCGTGGCATGAGCGCGCTGGCGTTTGCGTTGGGCGGTTACATGGTCAGCCGTTTGGGGACGTACCCGATGATCATGGCGGCTGCATGGCTGCCGTGGCTGCTGGTCGGCTGCTACGATGTCATGACGACGGGGAAAACAGCGAAAATCGGTGTGCTGACGTTCTTCGTCGCCATGCTGCTCCTGGTCGGTCACGCGCAGACAGCATGGTACAGCCTGATCCTGGTTGGCATGTTCGCCGTGTGGCTGATGGTCAGAAATGCAGGTGCGACACGCAGAACACGAAGACACGAAGGCACAACGGCACAAGCGCAGCTTTCACGATTGGCACAGGTGATCGTCGGGATCATGCTGGGGGCAGGGGTGGCGTCGATTCAGTTGTCAGCGACGGCGGAACTGCTCGGTCAATCGCAGCGCAGCGAAGGTGCGGAATACAGTTTCGCGGTCAATTACAGTTTTCACCCAGCGCAAACCGTGCAGTTCTTGTCGCCGCATCTGTTGGGCAATCCGGCGGATGGCACACAAACCGAAAATGCCGGCGCGTACTTCGAGTATGCCGTATACATTGGCGTGATCCCGTTGGTGAGCGCGCTGGCGGCGCTGATCGCGTATGTGCGGCGGCGCAAGCGCGATGCGTTCATCGCTGCCAGCCGACATCTGCCTTTTTTCGCGCTGATCGTTGTCGTCGGGTTCGTGCTGGCATTGGGGGCGAACAGTCCAATCTTTCCGTTTCTGTACGACAACGTGCCGACGTTTGACCTGTTCCAGGCGCCGGTACGCTGGCATTTATGGACGGTGTTCGGGCTGAGCCTCATGGCGGGCGTCGGCGTGAGCGCGTGGGGACGTGATGCGCTGAGTAAACGCATCGCCCGCTACGCTTTGATTGCGGTGTTTTTCATCTTCATGGTGCTGCTCGTCGATTGGATCGGGGCGGACAGCGACCCGCGTGCGGGTCTGCTCTCCCGATTTTTTCTTGCACCCGCCATCATCGGCGGCATCGCGGCATGGCTGACGCTGCGGCAGCCGGAAAAAGATACGCGCTGGCATTGGATATGGTCAGGCGTGGTACTGGTGGCGGTGTGCGTCGAGCTGATCTGGTCGAATTGGGGACTTAACCCGATGACGGATGAGCTGTACCGACCAAGCCGACCGGATACGCGCGATGAACGCAGTTTTTGGCGCGCCGCCGATGACGACGCGACACGCTACCGCGATCTGCTCATGTTCAACGATTACTATTTCGTGACACGGGATGATGGGCTGACACTGGATGAACGCCTGCGCGCGCTGCGCCAGAGCGAACTGGCGAACATCAATCTGCTGGATGGGAGCGCGTCATTCAATAACTTTGATCCATTGTTGATCGATCATTATGCGCGCTACCTGCGATTACTGAATACAGTAGAAGCGAACCAAGGATTGCTGACGGCAGCGCATATCGATACCGTGCTTGAGGCAGGAGGAACATACCGTCGCAGCGCATGGAATATCGGGCGCGCCTATCTGATCAGCCATGAAGCCGTGTGCTGGCATGAAACGCCGGAGTCGCTGGAGGCGGCGATCAGCGATCCCGATTGGCAGGTCGGCAATCAGCTTCACATGTTGGGCGATGGCGGGTGTGGTTCTCCGGCGATGATCGCTGAATGGGGCGCATTCATCGACGCTTTCAGCGAGCGCAGCACGCGAGTGACAGTGACCGTGAATACGGATAGGCTGGCGTGGCTGGTGCTGGCGGATACCGACTATCCCGGCTGGCGCGCGTACATCGATGGGGTGGAAGTGCCAATGTACCGCGCTAACGGGATGTTCCGGGCGGTGCAGGTGGATGATGGCGCGCATACGGTCGAATTCGCTTACACGCCAGCGTGGCTGCTGCCGGGGATGGCGATCAGTCTGATTTCCGGCGTACTCATGATCGCGCTGATGCGCATACGAGACGAGACGAATGACGAATAAGCGCGGCGGCAGGGCGCAGCTTGAAATCAGCGAACGCAAGCTGCTGCTGGCGATTGGCGACGTGATCGCTGTGACGCTGGCGGTGCTGTTGGCGCTGTGGTGGTGGACGGTCATCGACGTGAGCGGGTTTTACACGTTCTCGGCGGATTTCGTGATCAGCCAGAGCTATTGGTTCGTGATTCTGGCGGGGTTATGGGTGCTGCTGGCGAGCGCGTATGACCTGTATGATTTGCGTGTTGCGGCGAATCGCTGGAAAACGCTGCAACGCATGATCATCGTGACCGCACAGATGATCATCGTGTATGTGCTGGTTTTTTTTCTGTCGCCTGTCGGGACGCTCCCGCGCCTGTTCATCCTGTATTTCGGCGTCGCGGCGTTCGTGCTGATCGGCATATGGCGCTTTGCACGCCCGGCGTTGTTGGGCTGGATGAGCGAAAAACGACGTGCGTTGATCGTCGGGACGGATGCCGGATGCAGCCTGATCATCCGCGCAATTTATGATCATGCGGCGGCGGAATATGACTTGCGCGGGGTGATCGGGAGTGCCGGCGATGTGGGTCAGCGTATTCACGGTGTTCCCGTGTTAGGGACAGCGGCGGATATTGCAAATTTTGTGCAGCGCGATCACATCCGCGAACTGATCGTGACCAGCACGAACGGCTTGAGCGGCGATCTGTTCACGGCGGTGATGGATGCGTATGAACGTGGGATCGCGGTTGTGCCGATGCCGATCCTGTACGAACGCATCACCGAGCGTGTGCCTGTCGAACATGTCAAGGACGAATGGACGGTGGTATTTCTGCCGGTCAAAAACAGCGATGCGGTGTTCGACCCGTACCCGGCGCTCAAACGGTCGATAGATGTGGTGCTGGCGGCGTTCGGGTTAATCGGTTTTGCACTGACGCTGCCGATGGTCGCGCTGGCGATACGCGCCGATACGCCGGGCGCAGTCTTTTACTCACAGCAGCGCGTCGGGCGTAACGGGAAGATTTTTCGTATCTGGAAATACCGTTCGATGGTGCAGAACGCCGAAGCGCTGACAGGGGCGGTCTTTTCCGAGCGGGGCGACCCGCGAGTGACGCGGGTGGGGCGGTTCATCCGCAAAACGCGCATCGACGAACTGCCGCAGTTGATCAATGTGCTGAATGGCGATATGAGCCTGGTCGGTCCGCGACCGGAACGCCCGGAACATGTCGAACGGCTGACGGAAAAGATTCCGTTTTATCGAACACGCTTGATCGTGCGACCCGGCTTGACGGGGTGGGCGCAGGTGCGTTACGAGTACGGATCGAACGATGAGGATGCGTTGATCAAGCTGCAATATGATCTGTACTACATCCGCCACCAATCGATTTTGCTCGATTTGAATATTCTGCTGCGGACGGTGAGTAAAGTGGTCAGCATGAGCGGGGTTTAGCGGCTGAACACATCACGCAGGGGCGCGAAAAAAGCGATGTTGAAGCGGTTGACGATTGAAAGGGCGATGGGAGTCATCACGTTCGTGCTGCTGTTCGCACTTGCGGCGCGTGTCCCTATCGATACCGATACCTGGTGGCATTTGCGAAGCGGCGCGCACATTTTGCAGCACGGCTTCATTGATACCGATCCATTTTCGCACAGCGCGTTCGGTCAGCCGTGGATCGATCACAGTTGGGGCGCGCAGCTCATTTTATATGCGGTGTATCAAATCGGCGGGCTGTTCGGCTTGATGGTGTACACGGCAGGGTTGGCGACGCTCGGCATGTGGTTTGTGTGGCAAGCGAGCGCGGGAAACAATTATGTGCGCGCGTTCGCCATGATCTTCGGCGCGGCGGCGGCGGCGGTGTTCTGGTCGCCACGCCCGCAGATGATCTCGTTCGTGCTGAGCGCAGTCATCCTGTACCTGATTCATTTATATAAGCGCGAAAACGTGGATCGGTTATGGCTGATCCCTATCATCATGGGCGTGTGGGGGAATTTACACGCCGGGTTCTCGATTGGGTTCATTTTCCTGCTTGGCACCATCGGCGGCGAAATATTCGCCAACGTGTTCAACCCGAAAGGTGAACACGTGATCGCGCCGCGTGGTATCGTCAGGCTGACCGTGATCACGCTGATCAGCGCGGCGGCGTTGGTGGTCAACCCATATGGACTGGAAATGCTGCGCGTGCCCTTTCAAACCGTCGGAATCGATGTGCTGCGCGCGGAAATTCAGGAATGGAACACGCCGAATTTTCAGGAACGGCAGACATGGGCATTTATCGGGCTGGCGATAGCGGTTTTTGGCACGGCGGGGGCGAGTCAGCGGCGGTTGAACTGGACGGATTTTACGCTGGTGAGTGGCACGGCGTTCATGGCACTGCTGGCGGGGCGGAATATCGCGGTGTTCGCGGTGGTGGCGACCCCCGTGCTGACGTATCACACAGCCTCGATTTTGGGCGAACGCGGCTGGCTGACGCGCGTCACAACCACGGTGACGCCGCGAATGGCGCGGTTGAACCTGGCAATCATCGCGGCGGTGGTGCTGGCGGCGGCGCTGAAAGTGCTGCTGGTGTTCGAACCAATGACGCTCAATCAGGTGATCAATGAGACGCTGCCCGTTCGTGCGGCAGCGTTTGTGCGTGAAAATCCGCCATCGGGCAATCTGTTCAATGCGTATAACTGGGGCGGGTATTTGCTCTATGCGCTGCCCGAATACCCGGTGTTCGTCGATGGACGCACAGACCTGTACGGCGATGCGATTCTGCGCGAATATCTCAACGCGGCGCGCGGTGGGGATGGCTGGCGCGAGACGCTGGAGCGATACGAGATTACATGGGTGATGGTGGAAACCGGAAGCGGGTTGGTCGCTCGGCTGCGCGATGAGGCGCGCTGGGAAATCGTGTATCAGGATGAACAGGCGAGCGTGATTGTGCGTGAACCGCAGTGAGGCTTGATAAACGGACAGGCGAACAGCGCACCGCAAAAGTGCAAAGGCAAAGACCGTAACGCAAAGACGCACTGACACGAAGGCGTAAAAAGCGGAAAGTGGCGCAAGAGCGCACCGACACGAAAAGATGTGATATGCGGACGACGACGGGCGATTTGACTATCAGTGGGATGTTGGCAGACAGGCGGTTGCTGATCGTCCTGTTCATCGGTCTGCGGCTGATCTTGCTGATCACGTATATGCCGTTGTTCACGGCGGGTGTTGAACGTGGCATTTCGGCGGGCGGCGATTTTTTCTATTACTTTCAACTGGCAGGGTTGAGCGGCGATGGGCTGCTGCCATTTCGGGATTGGTGGAGCGAATTTCCGCCCATTCCGGCATTTTTGTTCACCGGGATTTTTGCGCTGCTTGGCGGGAACGCCAACTATACCGCGTTCGCTATGCTGCTGGGGCTGATCATGGTGGCATTCGATGTCGGCAATCTTTTGCTGATCCGGTCGTTGGGCGCGCGCCTGCATGGGAATAATACAGGGATCGCGTTGGGGTGGGTGTATGCGGTTGCCGCCGCGCCGTTGGTCTTCGTATGGTGGAATTTCGAGCCGATGGTCGCGTTCTTCATGCTGCTCAGCCTTTCGGCGCTGCTGGCGAAGCGCGATACAGCATCGGCGTTGTGGGCGGGGGTCGGCGCGCTGGTCAAGTTCACGCCTGCGG
>Ga0224723_1000509_pt1 | contig 26528 bp, 22 predicted proteins | sample Balambano_FR2_Me_FD_161647 | JGI IMG/M metagenome (GOLD analysis project Ga0224723, IMG submission 161647) | Freshwater sediment microbial communities from Lake Towuti, South Sulawesi, Indonesia - Balambano_FR2_MetaG | ecosystem: Environmental > Aquatic > Freshwater > Lake > Sediment | place... | reverse complement strand
TCGTGGCTGTGGCCGTGCAGATGCAGAACTGACGCGATCCAGGCCCAGACGCCCGGCGCGCGGGTGTGTGTATGATTCGGGTGTGATGTCATTGCAAATCCTCCTGAACGCTGCGATGGTCTTGATCGCATTATTGAAACAGAGTCGCATGGACGCAATGCACTGCGCCCCTACAGAAAAATAATCTGTATCGAACCGTTGTGAACCTGAAAGTCGGTTTGATGCAATCCACCTATGCAGTTGAGGTGAGAATTCGATTCTAACATTGTGGATGCTCTAAAATAGCTTATTGCAAAAAGTGGCAGGAAGGATGGCCGAGATGACCCACGAGATGATGGACTATGAGGGCATAATCCGCGCCGCCGGGCATCGGGTCACGCCGCAGCGGGTGTTGATCCTGGACGCGGTGTGCGATGGCAGCGGGCACACCACGCTGGGCCAGATCTTCGCGCGCGTGCGCCAGGTCGATCGCTCGATCGATCGTTCCACGCTCTATCGCACGCTCAGGCTGTTTGTGGAACTGGGTCTGATCGTCTCCGCCGATACCGGCGACGGCGACACCTATTATGAGATCGCCAGACCGCATCGCCATCATCATCTCGTTTGCCGCCGGTGCGGGACTGAACAGGAAGTGGAACACACGCTGCTGCAAACCCTGATCGATCAGGTGGTTCAGCGGCACGGCTTTCGCGTCGATATGGATCATCTCGTCCTGTTCGGCTGGTGCGTCACGTGCCAGCAGGCGCAGAATGCGGATCAGCCGTCATGAATATTCAGCGGGTGATCCTGGAAGGGCGCGCGCTGCGGCTGGAACCGCTGGCGGATCAGCACGCTGGCGACCTGGTCGCGCTGGCGACGCCGGATCAGTTCCAGTTTACGTTCGGGCCTGCTGAATATACGATAGCGGGCTTCCGGGCGACGTTTGCAGCCCGCGCGCGCGCTGGCTTCGTGCTGTGGGCGATCATTCAAAAAGAAACCGGGCGCGCCATCGGATACAGCGGTTATCTGGATATTCAGCCGGAACACCGCGCGCTGGAGATCGGCTCGACCTGGATCGCGCGGGCCTTCCAGGGTACGACGGTCAACCCGGAGTCGAAGTATCTCCTGCTGCGCCATGCCTTTGAGGATCAGGCGGCAGTGCGGGTGCAGTTCAAGACCGGGCACTTCAACCTGCACAGCCAGCGCGCGATCGAAAAGCTGGGCGCGATCAAAGAGGGCATACTGCGCAATCATATGATCCTGCCGGACGGATCAGCGCGCCATTCCGTGATCTACAGCATCATCGACAGTGAGTGGCCGACGATCAGGGCGCAACTGGAAGCGCGGCTGGGTTATGTGCCGTGACTTTCTCGCGCTGTTCCCCCGCCCATCGCCTGCGCTACAATGTGACGGGTATCACAAACCGAATCGATGCACTGCTCACAGCGCAGCGCGGATCGCTATTTCTCAAGGAGCAGCAGGGTTATGTCAAACGACGGACACAAGCGGCTGGTGATCCCCGGCCCGGTAGAAGTGCGCAGGGAAGTTCTGGACGCTCAAACGGCCTGGATGATCGGCCACCGATCAGGTGAGTTCGCCGATCTGTTCGCGCGGCTTCAGACCAAGCTGAAGCAGGTCTTCCTGACGGAAAATCGTGTGTTCGTGGAAGGATCATCCGGTACAGGACTATGGGAAGGCGCGTCGCGCAACTGCATCCGCGATGACAAAAAGGCGCTGCACCTGGTCGGCGGTGCGTTCAGTGAACGCTGGGCGGAGATCAGCCAGGCCAACGGCAAGCAGATCGACGTGATCGAGGTCGAGTGGGGCCAGGCGCATACCCCGGAGATGGTGGCAGACGCGATCAAAGCGGCGGGCGAACCGTATGACGCGGTGTGCGCGGTACACAATGAAACCAGCACCGGCGTCACGCATCCGATCGCGGCCATTGGCGCGGCGATCCGCGAAGTCAGCCCGGAGACGCTGTACCTGGTGGATACCGTCAGCGGCTTTCTGGGCGCAGAATTCCGCACCGACGAGTGGGGCATTGACTTCGCGCTGACCTCCTCTCAGAAGGCGTTCGCGCTGCCGCCAGGCCTGGCCTTTGCCGCGTGCAGCGATCGTGTGCTGGAACGCGCCCGGCAGATCAAACATCGCGGCTACTACTTCGATTTCATCGAGATCGACGACAGCCTCAAGAAGAACAACACGCCGACCACGCCGCCTGTGTCGCTGATGTTCGCCGCTGATTACCAGTTGGATTCCATCCTGGCCGAAGGGCTGGAAAACCGCTGGGAGCGCCACCTGCACATGCGCGATGTCACGCATCAGTGGGCCTTCAGCCGGAATTTCGGGGTGTTCGCTCAGGAAGGCTACCGCTCCCCCACCGTGACAGCCGTCGATAACCGCACGCGCAACATCGACGTAGGCGCGATGACGAAATTCATGGCGCAGCGCGGCTTCTCGATGGATCAGGGTTACGGGCAGATCAAGGGCAAGACGTTTCGCATCGCGCATATGGGCGACATGGACATCTCTACCCTGGAAGAGGTGCTGGCCGGCCTGGACGATTTTGTCGGTGTGTGAAGCCAGAATCGCAGAGGATGCGGCGTGGGTTGACGCAACTACAGCGCGCCGCATCCCCCTAGGATGTGCGGCGTTTCCACGTGAGGGTGTCCATCACGTACATCACCTCCTGGGTCGGCTGGCCGTGCAGCCAGGTCTTGAACGGCAGCGTGCCGATGCATCGAAAACCGAGCCGCTGCGGGATCGCCCGGCTGCGTGTATTGCCCTCCGCGCAGCGGATTTGTGCTGTGTCCAGCTTCAGCTCGAAGAAGACGTGATCCAGCAGCGCGGCGCATGAGCGTGTGATCAGCCCCCGGCCCTCATAAAGCGTGCTCACCCAGTAGCCGATCTCGGTCTTGCGATCCGCCCAGTCGATGTAACTTAACCCCACTTTTCCCGCCAGATCGCCCTGGTACACGATCACCAGATCGAAGCCGTCATGCGACGTCAGCCGGTACTGCGAGCGAGCGATCAACCCGCGCACATCGTCGATCGTTTTGAGAGCATCCGGCCAGTTTTGCCACTGGCGCAGATGATCGCGGTCACGGTCGATCACGGCGAACAGCCGGCGCAGATGCGGGTAATCGAGATAATCCAGCTCAATATCGGGCGCGATGTGCGCTGGAAAAGGCATGGGCAGTTTACTTTCAGAACAACGACATCAACAGCCGAGGGGATCAACCGGGTACAGCCGATCCCCTGGCCCGATTCAGGATCAGTGACTGCGATCTTCCACGAAGCGGATGGCCGCCAGCAGCTTGTCGATACCGGCTTGCAGATCGCCGCTGATATGCAGCCGGAACGCGCGCCGACCATGTGTTTGCAGCGCTTCGAGATCGCCGGCGGCCTGCGCCTGCATCAACTGACCGAAAGTATACGGCATATCCGGGATGGCGATGTCTGCGCCTTCCGGAATGTCCGCTGTGATCTGGATAAAGATGCCGTTGTTGGGGCCGCCCTTGTGGAACTGCCCGGTGCTGTGCAGATAGCGCGGGCCATAGCCGACCGTCACCGCGCGCCGGGTGACGTGGCGCAGGCGGCGGCGGATTTCTTCCAGCGCGTCCCCGATCTGCGGCGTATACGGCAGATAGGCCAGCAGCGCGAAGTAATCACTTTCCCGCGTGCCGATGATCTGCGCGGCCAGCAGTTCGGTGCGGCTGTCCGCATTAAAGCGATGCGCTTTGCTCAGTTCCCGCAGCGGCGCGACGGTGGCTTCGCCCGCATAAAGCTGCACATTCTCGCCGCTGATGACCGGTTCTGACTGCGGCAGGTGGCCGTTTTTGACCGTAAAATCGAGCAGGCGCGCGGTGTTTTCCTTGCTCTCGGTGACGTTCGGCTCGTCGAACGGATTGATCCCGATCAGCCTGCCAGCTACGGCGGTCGCATATTCCCACCGGAAAAATTCGCCGCCGATGGCGTACTGATCCTTGAGGTCAAGCGTCACACGCGGATGCCCGGCTTCCCGCAGCGCCTTGATCTTCTCGTCCAGTTCGCTGTTGCCGGGGTCGCCATCCACCTTGAGGTAGACAATCAACCGGTCGCTGGCGTAATCGTGCGGGCGGCCCACCGTGGAGCCGACCACCGGCAGCAGCCCGTGCCCCTCTTTGCCGACCGACTCGGCTACCAACTGCTCCAGCCAGTTGCCGAACGTGGCGATCGACGGGCTGGTGAAGATCACCACTTTGTCGCGCCCTTCTCTGCCCAGCGCACCCATGATCGCGCCCAGCATGATACCGGGATGATTCTCGGCGGCGATGGACGGGCCGCACACCTCGATCATCTCCTGCGCGCTGTTCCACAGCCGGTCGAGATCGAGGCCAATGAGCGCGGCGGGGACAAGGCCGAAGTAACTCAGCGCGCTGTAGCGCCCGCCGATGTCCGCCGGGTTGAGGAACACCTCGCGGAAGTTGAGTTCGCGCGCCATTTTTTCTAGCTGCGAGCCGGGATCGGTGATGGCGATGAACTGATCACCCCTGTGCCCGCCCTGCTCGAAAAAGTATTTCTGGAAGGCCAGCGTCTCCAGCGTCGTGCCGGATTTGCTGGCAACGACAAACAAGGCTCTGGAGACATCAGCGCCGCCCGCCGCGTTCTGAATCGCGCGGATCTGGAGCGGGTGCGTGCTGTCGAGCATCAGCAGCGTGGGGAACCCATCCTGCGGACCGAAAGTCTGCGCCAGCACTTCCGGGGCCAGGCTGCTGCCGCCCATCCCCAGCAGGACGACCCGATCAAACGGGCCGTTGCGAACGCTGGCCTGAAGCTGCCGGAGCCGATCGAGGTCGATCGTGTTCAGCACATCCAGCCAGCCGAGGCGCTGCTCGATCTTGGCAATGGTCGGGCCGTGATCCTTCCACAGGCTGCCGTCGTGGTTCCAGATGCGGGCGTTGAAGTAGTCTTTTTCCAGCCCGGCGACGGCCTTCTGCACCGGCTCTGCATAAATGCCGAGTGCCACCCGCTGCCGCGCGATCACCCCGCTGCGCAGCACCGCGCGTTTGGCATCGACCTGCGCCATCAGCTCCTCAAACGAGCGGGCGAACGCTTCCACGCCATCATCCTGAAGCCGCCGCGTGACCTGTTCCAGATCCACGCCCACTTCCGCCAGCATATCGAGGATCGTCTCGGCGTCGTCCAGCCCGTCCATGATGCTCTCGCTGGCCTTGCCGTGATCGTGGAAGGCTTCCAGCGTTTCCGGCGGCATGGTATTGACCGTATCGCGCCCGATCAGCGTATCAACATACTTGGTATCGGGATAAGCGGGATTCTTTGTGCCGGTGGAGGCCCACAGCGGGCGCTGCACTCTGGCCCCTGCCTCGCGCAGCCGGGCGAAGCGTTCGCCATAAAATACCTCCCGGAAACGCTTATAGGCCAGCTTGGCGTTAGCGATGGCGGCCTGACCGAGCAGCTTATTGTTAGCGGCGGCGCGGCTGGTATCATTCTTCAGCTTGGCGGCCTGAATATTGCCCTCCAGGATGCGGTCAACCATTGTGTCGATGCGGCTGAGGAAAAAGCTGGCGACGGAGGCGATCTTCGTCACATCCTCGCCTGCTTCCAGCCGGCGCTCCAACCCGCGAATATAGGCATTGACCACATCGAGATAATTCTGCACGGCGAAGATCAGCGTCACGTTGACGTTGATCCCGGCGGCGATCGTTTCCTCAATGGCCGGAATGCCTTCCGGCGTGGCGGGAATTTTGATCATCACATTCGGGCGGCCCACAGCGTCATACAGTCGGCGAGCTTCCATCACCGTGCCTTCGGTGTCGTGCGCCAGCGTCGGCGAGACTTCCAGGCTCACATAACCATCCAGCCCGTGGGTGCGATCATAAACCGGGCGGAACAGATCGGTGGCGTGCTGAATATCCTCGATCGCCAGGCTTTCATAAATTTCGGTCGCTTCCAGATCGAGCAGGTTCACGATGGTCTGATCGTAATCGTCGGAATTGCCGATCGCTTTCTGGAAGATGGTGGGGTTCGACGTCACGCCCAGCACGCCATAATCATCGATCAGGCGGCGGAATGTGCCATCGGTAAGGAGCTTGCGCCGGATATTGTCGATCCAGACGCTTTGACCGTACTGCTGCACCTCAACAGGCGGGTTGGACATAAAGCGGACACTCCTGTGTAACTGGTTCGGGCGGGAAAACCCGCCTTCTGCGTGTGGGTTATTTGCTCGCAACGCAATTTTTGGAGAGATTTCTTACATGCAGATGATGACATGATAGCACGCCGCGCCTGTTTTCTCGACGCGCTGATCCCCCTGAATCTGACGCGGTTCGTCCGGTTTGAGGTTGCGCCGCCGCGCCGCATGGGGTAAACACGCGCCACCGTGAAATTTACTCATCACTTGTTGATCTGAGGTGTTTATGACCATCCTGAACGAGATTTACTATGGCCGCGCCGCGCCGATGCCGGAACGCCGTCTCCTCCGCGCCGGGCCGCTGACACTCACTTTGATGCACGGCGATGTGCGCCATATCCGCCTGGGCGACCACGAGATCGTGCGGCGGATTTACGTAGCGGTGCGCGATCGGAACTGGGGGACGATGCCGCTGAGGATCGAAACACTTCAGGTCGAACAGCATGAAGCGTCGTTCAGCGCGCGGATTGAAGGCCGCCACCAGGCCAATGACGTTCACTACACCTGGACGATCACGATCACCGGAGACGCCGCCGGGACGATCCGTTATCAGGCCAGCGGGGAGGCGCAGGCCGCGTTCCTGACCAACCGCGTCGGCATCTGTGTGCTGCATCCCGTCGCGGAACTGATCGGCCAGGAAGCCACGGTTGAAAAGGCCAGCGGCGGCGAGAGCAGCGGGCACTTCCCGGCGCTGATCGACCCGCACCAGCCGTTTATGGACATCCGCGCCATCACTTACCCCGTGGCGGAAAATGTGCGGGCTGAACTCCGCTTCGAGGGCGACATCTTCGAGATGGAAGATCAGCGCAACTGGACGGACAGCTCATTCAAGACCTACAGCGGCCCGCTGGATCGACCGTTTCCGGTTCAGCGTGCGCGGGGCGAACGTATCGACCAGGCCGTGACGCTGATGCTGCGGGGGGACGTGACCGATACGAACGCCAGCCGCCCGGCCAATTCCCCCGAACCTGTGCCGATCCGTGTGGAGGGAACGGCCAGCATACAACCGCTGCGGATGGGTTCGGCGGATGCGGCCACCGATCGGACGCCGGCGCAGATCGAGCATCTGCGGGCGCTCAAGCTGGCGCATGTGCGCGCTGATCTGAAGCTGGATGATCCGGGGTTCGGGTCGGCGCTGGCCGCAGCGGCAGAACGGGCGCAGGCGATCGGCGCAGGGCTGGAACTGGCCGTCCATGTCCCGGAGAACTCTGCCGACACCCTGAGCCGCCTGAAGACCGCGCTGGATGCGCACACCGGGCAGATCGCGCGGGTGCTGGTGTTCCCGTTCAACGGCGTGACCGCAAGCGCGCTGGTCGAAGCCACGCGCAGCGCACTGGGCGGCCCTGACGGGCTGACGATCGGCGGCGGCGATCCGTCCGGCTTCGTCGATCTTAACCGCAGCCGGCCCGATCAGCCAGCCGTGTTCGATGTGATCGCAGTCGGCTGCACACCGCAGATTCACGCCTTCGACGACGTGACGATCCTGGAAAATGCCGCCGCGCAGGGCGATGTGGTGCGCACGATCAACGCTTTCGCGCCGGGCGTGCCGGTGGCCTTCACGCCGATCCATCTGGCGGCCAATCCGGGCAAGAACCCGGTCGATGACGCGCTGGTTCCGGGGACGATCGATGTGCGCCAGCGCGGGCTGATCGGCGCGGCGTGGACGCTGGCAAGCCTGAAATCGCTGATCCAGGCGGGGGCGGCCAGCGCGACCTATTACACACTGGATGGCCTGGCGACAGACGCAGGGGTCAATCCGCTGTTTCACGTGCTGGCGGATATGTCCGAATTTGATTACAACGCGCGCATCGATACGCACTCGTTCCAGCCGCTGGCGCTGGAGACTCTCGCCCTGCGCCGTGATCAGGAAGTGCGCTGGTGGCTGGCAAACATGGACTCACAGCCGGTGACGGTCACGATCTACAGCCTGCCCAGGGCGGTTTATGTGCGCGCGCTGGATGAGACCACTTACGAACGTGCAACGCGCGAGCCGGGAGCCTTCCGCGCCGACCCTGGCGAGCGACTGGAGACCGAGGGCGAGCGCCTGACGATCACACTCAGGCCGTTCGCCGTTGCGCGTATCATCCCGGCGTAGGCAGGCAACGTCACCTGGCAGGCGATGGGCGCGGGCTGCGGTCATCCCCCGCGCCTCAGACCGTCTGCGACAGCGGCAGTTCAAAGCCGAAGGTGCTGCCCTGGCCGTAAATGCTCTGGAAAAACATCCGCCCTTTGTGGCGCTCGATGATGTTGCGCACCAGGTGAAGCCCCAGCCCCACGCCATCGACGCTCTGCGCCTCATCGATCCTGGCGCGGAAAAAAGGCTGGAACAGGCGCGACTGCTGATCGGCAGGAATGCCGTAGCCGGTATCGCGCACTTCGATCAGGCCGTGGCCTTCGCTGGCCGTCACCGCCACGCTGATCGCGCCGCCTTCAGGCGTGTATTTGATGGCGTTGGTAATCAGGTTGACCAGCGCCTCGTAAATCTGGGTGGAATCTCCCCGGATGCGCAGTTCCAGTGGGGCCAGCGCCAGATCAACCGTCTGCGCCTTCGCCTCTGCCTGGGCACGGTGCGCTTCGACGGCGCGTTCGGCCAGCGCGTTCAGTTCGATATCGTCCTTAAGCGGATCATGCGCCAACTGCTGAATGCGTTCCAGCGACAGGATGTCGTCCGTGATGCGCTGCATCCGGTCAAGCTGGCGGGCGATCATTTCCACATAATCGCGCTCCGCCTCCGTCATGCGCTCATAAACATCCATCCGCACCAACTCTACAAAGCCGTTGGCGATGCCGAGCGGATTGAGCAGGTCGTGGCTGGCGATGCGGATCATGTCGGTCTTGAGCTGTTCCAGGTGCGTGACCTGTTCATAAAGCACCTGAAGCTGAGAAAGCTGATCACGCATGACGTGGTACAGGCGCGCGTTGTCGATCGAAAGCGCCACCCGCCCGGTCAGGAGGAGGATAAAGCTGAAAATGTCTTCAGTAAAATGGTTCTCACGCGAGGTCTCCAGGTGAACCGCGCCGACCATGCGATCGCGCGAGATCAGCGGGAAGGACATCACCGCTTTGGTTTCTGGCAGTTCGGCCACATAATCAGGATCAACCTCCGCCACCGGGACGAGTTCCGGCTGTTCGTGCGCCATTACCCGGCCAAAGATGCCGAAGTTGGGGCGCGGATTGGCCTGAAGTTGAAACCCGGCATAGCCACCATAGGTGTGCATCACTTTCGCCTGGCCGTCCTCGATCAGCACAATAAAGCCCGCGTCCGCCCCTGCCAGCGTGACCACCGCCATCAGCGCCAGCCTGGAAACGGACTCCAGATCGAGCGTGCTGTCGATCTCTTCATCGACCTTGCGCAGCGCCGCCATCTGATTCGCGTAGCGCTGAAGCTCAAGCTCGGCCAGTTTGCGCTTGGTCACGTCATGATTGACGACCACCGTGCCTACGGGTCGTCCGGCGCTGTCACGCAGCAGCGAGACCGACGCGGAGATATAGAGCGTCTGGCCGTCCTTACGCTGCTGGATCACCTCACTGCGCCAGTAGCCGCGCGTGATGTACTGAGACTTGACCGCTTCGTCCGCGTCACGGTCGCCATAGCGCGTTTTGACCACCTCGCTCAACTTCTTGCCGATCACTTCCTCCGCCTTCCAGCCATAGACCTTTTCCGCCGCCTTGTTCCAACTGCGGATGGTCGTGTCCATATGGGTGGAGATGATCGCGTCCGAGACATTTTGCAGCAGGTTGGCCTGATAATGAAGCTGTTCCTCGGTGCGTTTGCGTTCAGTGATGTCGCGCGCCACACACTGAACCTGGATCGGCTGGCCGCGTGGGTCCCGCACCAGGCTGAGGCTCACTTCGGCGGGAAATTCGCGTCCGTCCTGGCGGCGCAGCAGCCGTTCATGCGGGGGCAGCGCCTTCCCCGCCAGCAGATGCCCAAAGAACTGGTCGCTCTGTTCGCGCTCCGCCTCTGCCACCAGATGGCTGTAGCGCAGGCGGGCCAGCTCCTCCACGGGGTAATTAAGCATTTCAGACGCGCGCGGGTTTGCCATGACGATAAAGCCGTCGAGGGCCAGTATCAGGATCGCGTCAGTGGTCTGCTCGAACAAGGCACGGTAGAGGATAGCCTCGCGCCCCAGGCGATCGGGGTTATCGTTAGAGTCGGTCAAAGAGGATCCCATAAGTGCTTTCAATCTGGCAAGCATGAGCGAAGGGCCGCCTTCCAGACTCAACAATGACTGGATGACTCCTGATTATACATTAAGTAACGGTGGCTTCGCAGGTTTTCATTATGTCTTACGCAATGATCCGCATGATCTGATCAAGTTCCAGACAAATGGGAACAGCGCGGCGGCGGCTGCGCCTTTATGATTCACGGAAATCGGTGGAGAGAAAGGTCACCACAATGACTTCGGATGATGTAAACGGGGTTCAGTCGGCGCGCGATCTGGCGACCTTCGTGGAAGGGCTGGCCCGCGATCTGGAGGAAAACGGCGCTGAGTGGGAGAACCCCGATCTGCCGGCGTTTCTGGAGGCGATGACGGCCTGGCTGCGCGATTCTGACGGTTATTTCCGCAACTGGGGCGAACCGACACCGGATGCGGCGGCCTGGCGCACAGTGGCTAACGTACTGCTGGCCGCGCGGGATTATGAGTAATTTAAGATTTCTCGTGTACAGCCATCAGTAGCTATTCTACCTGGAACACGAAATTACTAAAGGTGAGAGTTAAACGTCTATTTCTCACGGGAATGATTTGGAAACACTCCTCACCTTCACCAAATCCCGATACTAGGGTAGTTAGTCATATTCTATTTTGATTGCGTCCAAAACAGGCTTTATTGCTCGCTATCCGGTAAATCTAAGTTGTAGTAGTCCTTTATGCGCTGTCTAAGTAAATTTATGGTCAATTGAAATGCTGCACGCTGTTTTTGTTTGGTTAGAACATGCTCAAAACCTTTCTCAAGGTCAAGAATAACTGCCCGCAATCCTTCTCCTGTAGGAAAAAGACATTTGACCACTCCATTTGTCCATAAAAGATCGTTTTGTGCGAAACTCAGCCATGTAGACAAAGTAACTGACTGTGTTTCAATAACAGTTGTTTCAGGCTCAAGATCGTAGTTCAGATTTATGTCTTGTCGTACAGTGTCCCGCCATTGAATCAACGCTTGTTCAAGAGTGTGCCAAGCGCCTTTATTGCCTAACTTGTCAAATAATTCCCCGTTGTAACACAGCCATAAATCGATATTAAACTTCAGATGGATTGTTGTCGAAAGTTCATCCAAGTAGTAACGACGATTTTTTGTGAGTGAAGGATCGATAAAGTACATCACGCCTGTAAGTTTATTGCCGTGACGTTTATAAAGAATAGCAAGCTTTCGCTCAAAATTTTCGAGTTGACCACTTTTTTTGCTGGAGTCGTGATCATCCCGAACCTTCTGCTCAACAAGAAAAAACCTTGAAAGGTCGGGAGTTGAAAAGTATTGGTCGCAGTTCAACCGCTTCCTTTTTCCGCTTTCTGTTACGAGGGTTTTTTCTAAGTTAATGTATCCCATATCGGCAATGGTTTTGCCAATAATTTCTTCTAAAGCGTCTCCGAAACGAATTTCGCGTGACTGAAGCAAGTTCTGAGTTATCTTCAGTCGAGGAGTGGTAGATCGAAAAATGCCGACGAACCGCGCATAGTTATCGGTCACATTGTTGATGAGATAGCTCTTTTCTTCATCAAAAACATGTCTGTTGAGAATTTCAAAAATTTCACTTGCCTGCATAGGCTTCCCTGCGAATCTTCTCTCTCAACATATCAATTACCTCAAGTCCGTCAGTTCCATTTTCAAAGTACCAATGTTCCCATCCATTACAGGCTGGCAGGTTGCCTATTTGAGCACCAATTTTGTGAATTGAGCCTCGTTCGCCTGTGTCTAGTCGCAATGAACCATCTGCAAGGACTGTTGCGAATTTATCCTTTTGCTTGCGGAAGTACAGTTTTTGACCAGGTAGCAGCAATCCATTCTCTAGCAATGCAGAAAAAGCTACGCGGGGGGCGCTTCGCTTAGTTTCGTATTTACCCCACACATCTTCTGGGAAAAGTTGTACTTGAATGGCATCAAGTCTTGCTTGTGCTCCTCGAATATAATTTTCATCGCGTTCAATACCGATAAAATGTCTGCCCAGTTTCTTTGCAACTGCTCCTGTAGTGCCTGTTCCAAAAAATGGGTCAAGTACGACATCACCAGGGTTTGAACTTGATAAAATAACGCGGTAAAGCAAAGCTTCAGGCTTTTGAGTGGGATGAAGTTTTTCGCCGTTAACCATTAATCTCTCACTACCGGTACATAGCGCAAGTTCCCAATCGCTTCGCATCTGTTTTTCATCATTGAACATCTTCATCGCATGATAATTAAATGTATAGCGCTTTTGTTCTTTGGATTTTTTGCACCAGAGCATCGTTTCATGGGCATTGGTGAAGCGAACACCTCTGAAATTTGGCATTGGATTTGTTTTTACCCATACCACATCATTCAATATCCAGTACCCAATATCCTGTAAGATGGTTCCCACACGATAGATATTGTGATATGAGCCAATAACCCATAGAGTACCATTGTCTTTCAGAACTCTGCGACACGCAGTTAGCCATTGTTTAGTAAAGTGATCATATACAGCAAAATCACCGAATTGATCCCAGTCATCATCTACTGCATCAACGACAGATAAGTTAGGACGTAGCAGCGTATTTTGGAGTTGAAGATTGTAGGGTGGATCAGCAAAGATTAAATCCACTGATTTTTCTGGGAGCTTAGCTAGAACCTCAACACAATCCCCTTGATAAATCTGATCTAGTTCCAGTTTGACTAAGCTCATAATTACCTCAACTCATCCACTTGCTACATCGATATACCGGGAAGATTATAACACACGTTCTAAGTGGTTGAGTTTAGATGGATGTACTCTAACCTACAGAATTTCTGTGGTTGTACTGAGTGCAGGCTCAGAGCAAATCCATTGCCTCCAGAAACATTCCAACCGCGCTTTCTGAACTTTCACACATGCAAGACGACGAGATTTCTGACTAACAACTCATCGTTCGTTACTCGAAATTCGCCCTGGCACTTCCCCCCAACTGCCCCCTTTCGCAGCGCGAAATTTGGTTCTATGATCAGAAGATGACTAGCAAACCCACCCCAACCTTTTATGTCTTTCATGGCGACGATGATCTGAGTGTCGATGAGGCGGTTGCCAAACTGCGCAAAGGCATGGGCGACGGCCCCAACGCCGACCTGAACATCAGCGAGTTCGACGGCGCGCTCGCCTCTGTGCCGGAAGTGATCAACGCCGTAACCTCATATCCCTTTCTGGCGGACAAACGGCTGGTGATCGTGCGCGGGATGCTGACCCGCAAAGGCGCGGGCACGAAGGCGATGTTCGATCAACTGGCGGCGGAACTGCCCAATCTGCCGGAATATGCGCGGCTGGTGTTTGTCGAACGCGAGTCGCTGGCGGATAACCATACGGTCGTAAAAATCGCGGGTTCGGCGGACAATGGGTACGTGAAAGCCTTTGCCGTGCCCGGCGATACGACGGCGTGGATTCTTAAGCGCGCCCGGTCGGAATATGACGCTGAGATCGATCAGCGGGCCGCCGCCGCGCTGTCCGCCGTGACCGGAACCGATCTCCGCCGCGCCGATAACGAGCTGACCAAGCTGGTCAGTTACGTGGGTGGCGAGCGGACGATCACTGAAGAAGATGTCGCCGCGCTGACGCCTTATGTGGCTGAAGCCAATATCTTCAGAATGGTCGATGCGCTGGCGGAGGGTCAGGGGCAGGTGGCGCTCGAACTGCTGCACCGGCTGATGGCAGACAGGGATCAGGACCCCTTCAGCGTGTTCGGCATGATCATCCGGCAGTTCCGGCTGCTGCTGCTGGCGAAGGAACATCTCGCCACCGGTGGCACACCCGGCACGATCGCCTCGGCGGTCGGGGTGCGCCCCTACCAGGCGCAGAATCTCGCCAGACAATCACGCGCGTTTGATGTGGCCGCCCTGGAACGCGTCTATCGCGCGCTGCACGATTACGACCTGAAGATGAAAACCGGGCAGATGCGCCCCCATCTGGCGCTTGATCTGTTCGTCGCCAGCGTCTCCCGCTGATCGGCTGATAAGGTCGCCGGATATTGTCGCACGCTCTGTGCGATGCTATCCTACTGCGCAATTTACAGAGCGGTCGGCGCGCATCGATGGGCTGACCTGGCTGGACTTCGGAAAACGGATCGCATCAGATGTCTGAGAAACGTCCCGATATTCTGTTCATTGTCCTGGATACCCTGCGCCGCGATCGGCTGTCGATCTACGGCCACCCGCGTGAGACCTCGCCTAACTTCGACGCTTTCGCCGCTGGCGCGACGTTATTTGAACGCGCCGTCGCACCCGCCCAGTGGACGATCCCGGCGCACGCCTCGATGTTCACCGGCCTCTATCCCAGCACGCACCAACTCACCCAGGCTGACGGACGCCTGTCCGGGAGTTATGCCACACTGGCAGAGATTTTGCAGGCGGGGGGTTATCACACCGTCGGATTCTGCAATAACCCGCTGGTCGGCGTGCTGGATAACGGCCTCCAGCGCGGCTTCACGCAGTTTTACAATTACGCGGGCGCGGCCCCCAATCGCCCGTTCGAGGTGCGGCGCGGCAGACTGCGCGCGGCCATGTCCGCCCGGTGGAGCAGATTTGCCCGCGCGGTCAGCCAGCACTTCGCCCAGTCTGACCTGCTGTTTCGCGTGTCGCTGAACCCGTTGTTTGTGCCGGTCTGGACGCGGTATATCAATTATAAGGGCCACAGCGCGCGCTCGATTGACGATCTGACCGCCTACATCGCCCGCCACCGCCAGGGCGATCAGGCCCCTGGCGCGCGCGACCGTCAGCCGCTGTTTACCTTTCTGAATCTGATGGGGACGCACCTGCCCTATCGCCCGCCGCAGGATTATGTCGATCGCTTTGCGCCCGATGTGCGGCACGATAAATCCGCTTATCGCTTCATGGCGCGCTTCAATGCGGACGCGGCGCGCTGGGCCAGCCCGGCAGACCCTCCGCTGAACCCCTGGGAGCGCGCGGTGATCGATGGCTTCTACGAAGCGGAGATCGCGTACCAGGATGATCACCTGGGCCGCCTGCTGCGCTGGCTGAAGGTCTCCGGCGCGCTGGAAGACACGATGGTGATCATCACCGCCGATCACGGCGAAGGCCACGGCGATCACCAGTTTTTCGGCCACAGCTTTGTGGTCTATCAGGAACTGGTGCATGTGCCGCTGGCGGTGCATTACCCGGCGCGATACCCGGCGGGGATGCGGGCCTCCGCCAACGTATCGACCCGGCGCATCTTCCATACCGTGCTGGACGCCGCCGGTCTGCGCTCGCCTGCTGACGAAAGCGACCCCAACGCCGATGTGACCGGGTTGTCGCTGGCAAACACCGTCCCCGGCGCGTCTCGCCCTGGCAGCGATCACGAAGGCGGGTTAGTCTTCGCAGAGGCGTTCCCGCCCACCACGCTCCTTAAGACGCTGGAACATCGCAACCCGGCGGTGATCGATCGGCTGCGGCTGACGCACGTCCGGCGCGGTGTGTATCAGGGTGAGCATAAGCTGGCGGTGGTGGCCGATCAGGTCGAGGGGTTATTTGACGTAAGCCGTGATCCGCTGGAGACGCGCGACCTCTCCGCGCAGCACACGGCGCTGACCGATGATCTGCGGCGGCAGATTGGGGCGTTTGTGACCACGGCGGAAAGCTACCGCGCGGGCGGGGCGGCCTTCGGCGCGGTCAGCGATGAGATTCTTGATCATCTGCGCGGGCTGGGCTATATCGAGTAGGCCTCACTCTTCCTGATAATATTCGGCGATCGACAGCAGCATGGTGTTCATGAAGGCGTTGACGTGCCGCAGCAGCGAAGCCCATTCCGGCGCGCTTCGCGGGGGCGTCACCTCCGACCAGGTGAGGATCGAGTTGATCACAAAATCGCTGAAGTAGAAAAAGCCGCGCATGGCCTGGGGCAGCGTCAGGCCGTCGCTGTGCAGGATGGTGGCGTACTGTTGGCCGATCAGGATCGCGTGAGACAGCTTTTCATCTGGCGCGCCGCTGGCAAGATACGACCGCAGGGCCTCCAGCACTTCACGCCCGCGTGAACGCATCGCGCTGCGGGTGGTGTCGCTCATGGCGGTATACCACGGCGCATCGATCAGCGCGCCGTCGCCGATCTGCATCCGGGTCTGGCCCAGCGCGTTCTGGATGATCAGCTTCACCTCCACCGGCGGCAGATCGCCCTGCGTCTGCGCCACCTGAAGCAGGTCGGCGCGGCGGAAGCGCCGGTGGTTGCCAGGTGTGCGGCGAGACGCGATCTTGCCTTCGTCCGCCCAGTTGCGCACCGTGGCCGGATGTACGCCTAAGATTTCCGCCGCGCGGCGGAGACTGACCCACTCATTCTGTTCGTTCATCACACGGAACCGTTCTGAACCGATTCGCTGCGACGATTATATCATCGGAAGGCGGGCGGTGTATAATTCGCCGCGCACAGTCCGCCCCGCCGCTCGCACCAGGATCAACACCTCATGGAAACGCTCATCGTCCAGGGCATCAGCCTGGGATTCGCGGCAGGCGCGCAGCCCGGCCCACTGCTCAGTTATCTGATCACCACTACCCTGAGCCGGGGATGGCGGCAGGCGCTCCCGGTGATCTTCGCGCCGCTGATCACCGACGCGCCGATTATCCTGTTCACGGTGGCGCTGCTGGGCGCGCTGCCAGAGACGGTCATCCCGCTGATCCAGATCGCGGGCGGCGTGTTCGTGCTGATCATCGCGCGGGGCGCTGTCCGGCAGTTCCGCGCGGGCGGCGGCCTGATCAATACGTCGCAGGAGGCCGGAGCAACCCGCGAGGTGCTGATCAAAGGCGTGACCATGAACCTGCTCAGTCCGGGGCCATACCTGTTCTGGGCGACGGTCAATGGGCCGCTGCTGCGCGACGGGTTGGAACAGTCGATCGGCCACGGCGCGGCATTTCTAATTGCCTTTTACGGTGTCTTTCTGGGGATGATGGCCGTCGTCGCACTGATCTTCGACCGTCTGCGCCGGGTGGATGAGCGGCTGACGCGCGGTCTGCTGCTGGCGGCGATCGTGGTGCTGGGCGGATTTGGCATTTATCTGATCGTCCAGGGGTTCGGTCAGTTGAGCGCGCCCGCATAAAGTCGTGCTACAATCGGTTAGTCACGACGATAAAAAGAAAAAAGCCGATCATGACGCCGCGCCTGGAACGCATTCTCGTCAAGCTGGCCGCGCAGTACGCGCCGCATCTCACCCCGCCCGGCTGGGATCGTGTTGGCGATCGCACCGACCGCCTGCAAAAGCTCGCCCGCCAAATGGCCGCGTTTAATATCCTGGTGCTGATGGCCGAAGTGCCGCCGGACAGGAAGAAATTCTTCGACGCGATGGTGGCGGAATGGATCAAGGGCTACGGCGCATTTTATAACCTGCTGGCGCAAAAATTGTTCCCGTCGTTCAGCCGCGTGAGCGCCTTTTACGCCGACGACCGTCAGCCGCCGGTGGTGGTGATCAATGGCGAGGCCACACCCGTGATCCAGGTGCTGGCGGGGTTGATCACGCCCTATCTGGCCGCGCGCCAGAGCACACGCCCCAGTGAACTGGAACTGCGCGGGCTGATGCAGATCGTGATGGATGAACTGGAAGCGGAAGACCTGCCGCGCGCCGTATATGGGCAGATTCACGGCGCGGGCGTGGAGATCGTGCGCGACCTGCTCAACATCGGCATGTTTTACGTCTCCCTGACCGTGTTCGACCGCCCGATCCTGAGTGAATTGGAAATCACCGCGCCCGCAGACGGCGATCCGTCCGCGCCGACCGTGCCGGTAAAGGCCGCCGCGCCACCGCCTGCCCCGCCTGTCAGACTGCCGGAGCAGGATGGCGGCCGCCAGCAGACCGCCGCTGAGGAGGCCTTAGCGCCCAGCCAGGAACGGTTGCAGTATGAGCTGGAGCGGATGCCTGAACCGCACGATCACGCCCCCACGGAGGAGATGTTCCGCATCGAGGTTCCGCTGGTCAGGCCAGAACGCCGCCTGCCCTTGCCGAAGCTCAGGAAACCCGGCAGTCGATAAGCCCAGCGTCAGAGATCACGCCCGCCTGCGATCCCATACACCACGCTGACGCGGATGGGGTCGCGCTCGCCGATCGCCACCAGATCGGCGGCGATACCGTTGAATTTATCGCTCCAGGTGATCATCCGCGCCCGCAGATCGTCGCTGTCCGGCGTCAGTTGATCGTGGATGATCACTCTGATCTCCCCCCCGAACGGATCGTGATGCAGGCAGTTGGACAAAAGCTGAGGGAACGCGCCCCGCAGCGCGTCATCGAGCCGATCGAGGTCGGCGCTCCCGGCGATCAGGATCAGGGTCTCGGCGTCGCTGGCCGGATCACTGCGCGCCCATAAACCCTGCATGACCAGGTCTGATCGGGCCTCGTCCTGCGCACGCTGCTGTTCCGCCAGGGTGCGGCCCGCCTCCTCATGGCCGTGCATCAGGCCGACAATCCGCCCATCATCGACCAGGAACGGCAGGGGTGAGATCCGCGCGGTCTGCGCCTCGTAATATTCAACCGACACGTACATCCCAAACTGAGCCAGCGCGGTCTCCGGCAGACGAGCGTCAAGAGCGACCATCAGCCCACGGCGCGGAACCCCTACCAGCAGGCGAGACGCACGGATCAGGCTGGCCCCGGCGCGCAGAAATTCCGGCAGCAGGATATGTTCGGCGGCGAAGAAATGCTCGGCGCAGATCAACAGGCGCTGCGGCGGGCGGAAGCGACCCCGCCGCGTGGTGGAGACTTCCCATTTCGCTGGCGACCGTTTGAGATTTTCGATGGCCCGGCGCTCGATCACAGCCAGATTACGGCGCATCGTGCCAGACTCATCGGGCACAAAGGCGAAGGAATGCGGATGATCGTAACCGAAGCCGACCCAGGGAATATGAGGATGATCCACATCCGGCATGAGCGGGCGGCACAGCGACTGGTGGCGATAATCCCAGGCGGCCTCCTTCAGCAGCGGCAGCAGCAGATGATCGCTGGCTGTCATCAGGTCACACTGCGCCGTAAACGCCCATACTGGTGCGCCCGCAGGCGTTGAGCAGCACGTCAGCCTGGATCGGCCTGCGCGCGCCATCACGCGAGGCGACCCACAGCGGATCGTTCAGATAAAAGGTGCTGCCCTGAAAGCCGGTGACAACCACCCAGTGATTGAACGGGCCGTTGGCGGGATTCCTGAACTTGAGCGAGGGATACCACACCAGGAGAATGGTCGGGCGGTTCTGGCGGATCGAGGCGCGAATCGTCTCCAGGCTGGCAGCGGTCGAGGGCCGGGTAAACGGCGCGAGCGTCAGTTTATGTTCGGCGGCGAGCTTCTGTAGGTGCTGGTGGGTAGTGGTGCCGTTCGCATTCTTGAACGGCAGCCGGTAGAGATCGGGCACGGTCAGCGACGGCGAGCCGAGGTCATAATAGCGCAGAAGCATCAGCACACAGGCATGGCCGCAGTCGTTGCGCAGGTTATTGCCCGTCTGCACCTGCGTAAACCAGGGCACGGTCAGTTCATAGGCATCGACATCGGGCGGATCGTCGCTGGCGGGCATGAGATAGGCCGGGGTTCCGCTGGCCGACCCTGCCGCCGACCACCAGCCGCGCCGGTCGGCATGTTCGTACCAGATCAACCCGGCGGAAAGGGTTTTGGAGGCGGCCACCACGCGCAGCCGACTGCCGCGCCGCAGCGCCTGGCCGGGGACGATCGTGTTGCCCAGGCTGGGGGCGGATCGCACCTGGAGCGTGGCGGCGACGACCTCAAAGGCCAGCACCGTACCCGGCGTGATGGGCGGTTTGGATTCGTTGTCCTCATCCTCCTGATCGCCGTCCACGTCAAAAGGCGGCGTGTACGGTTCCATCAGCGCCACGCGCGGCCTGATCTGTTCCGACGCGCTCCAGTAGCCGGGGTTCTGCGCGTGTTCCCACCACACATAATTGCCGTTCTCGCGGCGCGATTCGGCGCGGACTTCCAGCACGTGACCCTGGCTGAGATGCAGGCTGCGGATCGCGTTGTTCGATCCCACTTCCGGGCTGGTGCGCACCCGGACCCCCTCACGGCTGACGACCTGAAAATACTTCGATGCCATAGTGAAACGCCCTCGTCAGGATGACATAAAGCCGGTCACGGTCGCTGCCAGCGGTCCTGTTCCTCGTTATAGGCCCAATCCGGCGGCACACTGGGATTGCAGGTCGCGGGCAGCGGCGGCTCTTGATCGCTGAACTGCACGCGCACCGTCGCCCCGCCAGAGGTCAGTTCAAACAACTGCGGCAGGCGGCTGAGCATTTCTTCCTCAGCGCGTTCCAGAATACCCGCTTCCAGCGCGTCATCACGGAAACCGGTCAGCGCCACATACTGCGCCAGTTGGCGTGTGCCGTCCTCATCCACCTCGCAGAAGGTCTGTGAGATGTGATACTGCGTGATCGTCGAGATCAGGCAGTTGGTGAGCTGCGGCGGCGGCAGCGTGATGGTAAAGGTCTGCGTCAGTTCGTTGTAGGTCACATCCTCCGGCGTCAGGCGGCTGAGATCGACGCCGGCCTCGATCGTGCCCTCGGCGTTGTGGGACGCATTATAGCCGCACACATTGCGCAGGCCCGATCGAACACTGACCGATACATCCGACCGGGCCAGTGACGTGCTGAAGGCGGTGTATGTACCCTGCGCGCGAATGCTCTGGACGATGGTCGCGGTGCTAACAACGGAGGCGCTTTCCGGCTCGCCGCGGAAAATATTCACCAGGTCTTCAAAAATACCGCCGATGGTGTTGACGCCCGTCACCAGGACGTAGATCACGATCGCGCAGGGAATCCCCAGGCAGACCAGGGACATACCCGCCATCACCAGGCAGGCCCCCCGTCCTGCGCCGCCGGAACGTCCCTCGGCGATGACACGGATTGGGTCGCTGGCGCGGCGTGCTGCGCCCTGTTGTCCACTGCCGGATCGCTGCGGAACGCCCTCGTCTTCGTCGTCCAGCCCCAGGATGATCTGCCGATCATCCGGTTCGATCAGATCGGGTCGGCGCGGCGGCTCGGAGTCGCGGTCGCGCCGGTCTCGATTGCTGCTCAAGCGTCTTCTCCTTCATTTGCCCGAAAATACGTTATTCGTCGCGTGCCTCTAAGGGCAGCGCCAGAAACTCGCGCCATGTCTCCAGCCCGGCTCGTTCCGTGCCATCGTCGTCGTAGAGACCGATATACTGCCACACGACGGCAATATCAAGGATGGCCTGATCGGTGATCACCGCCAGCACTGCGTCATAGTCACGCAGCACAAAGTTGACGACAAATTCAAATTCGTACTCGATCGCTGCATCCAGCAGCAGGCGGATGTAGGTGTTCTGCTTGTCGGCATCGGTGTCGAATGAAACCTCCGTGCCACCGATGGTGACGACAAACGTCTGCGCCGGATAACCGGTCTCTGCGATGGCGATCGGTTTATCGCTCAGCGCAGCCAGCCGGTCGAACAGGTCGGCGGGAATCTGCGCGGTGGTATAGGCGGTCATGTAAGGATAAAGCGACAGCGCGAAGTAATCGCTGTACGGCAGCAGTTCCTCCAGCCCGGCCAGATGCGCCTCAGTCGGATCGTCGGTGTAGCCTTCCAGCAGCGCTCCAGCCGCGACCGACGCCATGACCGGCAGATCAGGATAAACGGCCTTGACCCCTCCATAGGTGTGGCGGTGCAGGTCGAGATAGGCCGCCCACTGATCCGGCGCATTGGTCAGCAGCAGTGTCACCTCAATACCGATCGCCAGATACGTCGGCTGGAAGTATTCGACCGCGCGCAGCACATAGTTGAGGTAAGCGGTCTTTACGTCAGGATGATCGAGCGGGTAACTATCCCACGGCGCAGGCAGGGGCAGATCTTCGCCCTCGCCATGATAGAGCGCCAGGCCGGTACGCCAGAAGTTGACCGGCGTCAGCGCCAGGTAAACCGGCATATCCTCCGGCGTCAGACCGCGCCGCAGTTCCCAGTCACCCATCAGATGATCGCTGAACGGCTCGCCGCTGAACGCTTCCGGCCACGGCACACCATTATCGAAGTGGTGGGCAATCAGATCAGCGTCACGGCCAATGGTGGCATACACGTCCTGCACCGCTTCCAGCGTGATCTCATAGGGAAAGGGTGTAAAACCCATGCGGAACGTGCGGGCTTCTGCTTGCTGTGCCTGCCCCCCCCACGTAAAGGTAAGCGCCAGCCCCAGCGCGCCGATCCAGACGCGGAATGCTGATCTCATCATCGCGTGCTCCTGCTGTAAGCCTCAGCGTGAGGGTCGCCCGCTGCCCAACTGACGCAGCCCAGACCAGGCCAGCAGCGGCACACCGACCGCCGTCCCCATGATCGGGAAGGGAACCGCCGCCAGCACCGCCAGCACCATCGCTTTAGCGATCGCCGGGCCGACCTGATCGCGCGCGATGAACAACTGCACTGCCAACACCGTGAGCAGCGCCACGACGAACACCGACGCCGACAGCGCCGGCAAAAACAGCAGCCCGCAGATCGTCACCGTGCTGCCGATCTCAAATGCAGACCAGATCATATCCAGCGCAATGATCGCAATCGCGCTGAGAAAATGCACCGGTGGTTCCGGCAGATTTGATGGGTTCACTCGCATAGCACCCTGATGCTAACGTTTGATGAATTATAACACCAACAGGCGATTGTGATGTGTTATGCACGGGAAAAGCAGCGGGCAATCGTTCCAACACGTGCTGTGGCTTCCCCGACGCAGCGACAGACCCATGCGCCTGTGCCCACAATCTGAAGCAATCGCCCTGGGAAAAAACAGAGGCGATCCACAGTGATCGCCTCTGCATGGAATTATGCTGTGGGGCCGGGCAGACTCAGAATGGGTACACGCGGTGGCACGCGGCAAAGTGGCCGGGGGTGATCTCGATCAGTTCCGGGTCGGGATCGTGGAAGCACAGGTCAAAGCGCACCGGGCAGCGGGTGTTGAAGTTGCAGCCGCGCGGCGGGTTGGCCGGGCTGGGCACATCGCCGCCCAGGATGATGCGCTGGCGCTTTTCTTCGATCTCAGGGTCCGGCACGGGTACGGCAGACAGCAGCGCCTGCGTGTAGGGGTGCAGCGGGTTATCGTACACCTCGTCGGTCGGGCCGATTTCCACGATCTTGCCCAGGTACATCACCGCCACGCGATCGCAGATATGGCGCACCATGCTCAGATCGTGCGCGATGAACAGGTAGGTCAGATTCAGTTCGTCCTGAAGTTCTTCCAGCAGATTGACCACCTGCGCCTGGATCGACACATCCAGCGCGGAGATCGGTTCATCCGCGACGATAAAGGTGGGGTTGAGCGCCAGGGCGCGCGCGATACCGATGCGCTGGCGCTGACCACCGGAAAATTCGTGCGGGTAGCGGTTGATGTAGAAGGGGTTCAGGCCGACTTTTTCGAGCAGGCGCTCGACATATTCCAGACGCTCGCGCTTGTTGTCGATCACACGGTGGATGATGAGCGGCTCGGCCACGATGTTACCGACCGTCATGCGCGGATTGAGCGAGGCGAACGGATCCTGGAAGATGATCTGCATCCGGCGGCGCATCCGGCGCAGTTCATCGCCGTGCAACTGCGTCAGTTCGTGACCCTCGAACGTCACCGTGCCATCGGTGGGGCGATAAAGCTGAAGCACGGTGCGCCCGGTGGTACTTTTGCCGCAGCCAGACTCACCGACCAGGCCGAGAGTCTCGCCTTTGTATACATCAAAATCGATCCCGTCCACGGCCTTCACCGCGCCGACCTGACGCTGGATGACGATGCCGGACGAGATCGGAAAATGCTTTTTCAGATTGCGCACACTGAGGATCACTTCACGCCCATTCTGCGTGCGCGTCTGCTGAGATGCTGAGTCTACGTTGATCATGATTAGACCGCCGCCTCCGTTTCTGTCTGTTTCTGATCCCGCTTTTCGCGCACATCGTACCAGGCCGCCACCAGATGATCGGGATGCCCGTCCTTAACCGGCAGCAGCGGCGGGATGTCCGTCAGGCAGCGTTCGGTGCGGTAAATGGGATTGCGCGGCGCGAAGGAGTCCCCCTTCGGCTCGATGCGCATGTCCGGCGGCTGGCCTTCGATCTGCGTCAGCTTGCCGCCGCCGCGTTCATTCAGGCGCGGGAGCGAATTAAGCAGGCCGATGGTGTAGGCGTTGCGGGGATCAGCAAATACGTCCTTCACCGGGCCGCGTTCGACCACACGCCCGGCATACATGACCTGCACCGTGTCCGCAATGCCGGCCACCACACCCAGATCATGCGTGATCCAGATCATCGCCATGCCCAGCTCATTCTTGAGCTGCTTCACCAGTTCGATAATCTGCGCCTGGATCGTCACGTCCAGCGCGGTCGTCGGTTCATCCGCGATCAGCAGCTTGGGGTTGCACGACAGACCGATGGCGATCATCACGCGCTGGCGCATCCCGCCGGAAAACTGGTGCGGATAAGCCTTCAGGCGTTTGCGCGCATCGGGAATGCCGACCATATCGAGCAGTTCCGCCGCACGATTTTCCGCCTGTGAGTTATTCATGCCCAGGTGCAGCTTGAGCGCCTCCGTGATCTGCGTGCCGATCGTCAGCACCGGGTTGAGCGATGTCATCGGGTCCTGGAAGATCATGGCGATCTCCGCCCCGCGCACCAGGCGCATTTCTTCACGGGAGAGCTTGAGCAGATCGCGGCCCTGAAAGACGACCTCGCCGGTTTCTATCTTGCCGGGCGGCTGCGGGACCAGGCCCATCATGGCGAGGGCATGCACGCTCTTACCGCTGCCGCTTTCCCCCACGATGCCGAGCGTTTCACTTTCATTGAGGGTGTACGTCACGCCGTTGACCGCGTAAACGATCCCCTCCTGAGTATAAAATCGAACCACGAGGTCTTTGACCTCTAATAACACGCCCAAGGCAGCAGCCTCCTTAAACCTCGATGTTTTTGTTGGGTTGATGTTGCCAGTGTCCACGACAGGCACAGCCTTGTCAATCGTGGGAGCGCACACCTACCCCTCGCATTGTTCTGGTTAAATTGAACAGCGAGAATAGCGCATTTAACCAACAGTTAGCAAATTTTTTTACGATCGCGCAGCGCCTGGATCGGGATCGTAATCGATCTAACAGTTGCTTAACATTCAATAATTTTCAAGCGCAGACCCGGAACACCTCGGCTGCGGTTTATGACCAATTCTGAGTGATCTCAGGGAATGGTCATAGCCCGACGTGCTAACATAGGCTTAATCCGAAGTGCGAAAATGGCCCAACAACGAAGCTGGCTTTTCAGGCGCGTTCCGGTTGAAGCCACGGGAACGCTTTCGTCCTTTTCTTTCGGCTGGTGGCTTAACACTTTTCGACTGTCATATTGAGTAAAGTCCATCATGGCACGATTACGCGGCTTGCCAGAGTGGCAGCGCATTCTGTGGATCATGTTTGCGGCGCAGCTTTTCAGCGCCGTGGGCTTCGCCGTGATCTTCCCGTTTCTTCCGCTTTATGTCGCCGATCTGGGCACAAACACCCGCCTCAGCATCGAGTTCTGGGCGGGGATGGTCTTTTCCGCGCAGGCGTTCACCATGATGCTGACGGCGCCGATCTGGGGCGCGGTGGCGGATCGCTATGGGCGCAAGCTGATGGTGCAGCGCGCGTTGTTCGGCGGCACGGTCATTCTGGGGCTGATGGCGTTCGCGCGCTCGGCGGAGGAACTGGTGCTGCTGCGGGCGATCCAGGGGGGCATCACCGGCACGATCTCAGCGGCCAATGCGCTGGTGGCGGCCAGCGTCCCGCGCGGAAAGATCGGTTATGCGATGGGCATTTTGCAGGTCGGTCTGTGGGGCGGTGTGGCGCTCGGCCCGGTGATCGGCGGGGTGCTGGCGGATCAGTACGGTTATCAGCTGCCATTTCTGATCACGGCGGGTCTGCTGTTCTTTGCTGGCGTGCTGGTGCAGTTTGGGGTTAAAGAGCAGTTTGTCCCCCCGGCCAGGACTGCCGAAAAGCGACCCGGCTTCGTAGCCGAATGGCGGCATGTGCTGGGCCGTCCGGGTGTCCCTGCCACGTTCGTCCTCAGCTTTATGGGCGCGCTGATCCGCACGATGATCCTGCCGGTCGCGCCCCTGTTTGTCGCGGCGCTACTGCTCAATGCCTCGAACGTCAACAGCATCGCCGGGCTGGTGACGGGGGTGGCATCTGCCACGGCCACGGCCAGCGCGATCTATCTCGGACGTCTGGGCGACCGGCTCGGCCACCGGCGCATCCTG
>Ga0224723_1000508_pt1 | contig 26543 bp, 21 predicted proteins | sample Balambano_FR2_Me_FD_161647 | JGI IMG/M metagenome (GOLD analysis project Ga0224723, IMG submission 161647) | Freshwater sediment microbial communities from Lake Towuti, South Sulawesi, Indonesia - Balambano_FR2_MetaG | ecosystem: Environmental > Aquatic > Freshwater > Lake > Sediment | place... | reverse complement strand
GGCAAGCCCCCTGCCCTTGCGGGAGGGGGTTGGGGGAGGGGGCGCCGGGTCAAAGCAGGCCTTGCTCACCCCAGCCCCCGCACCAAAGGCGGGCCGAGCAGCTTGGTCACCGGCAGCGGCAGTTTCTTCCACAGCGCGATGAAGGCGCGATATTTCGGGTTGTTCGGGTTGTTCTCGGGGATTTTTGCGCCGTCCAGCAGGTGATAGGCGTAGTGCAGCGGCTCCGGCTCGAACCCCCAGTGACGCTTGAAGTCGAAGGCGCCGGTGCCCTGCTTGCTGCGGCCGAAATCGTACAGTTTCGCGCCACGCTCGATGCCGGCCCGGCGCATCACCTCGTAGAACATCACGTCGTTGCCCGAGCAGGCGCGCGAGGCGCGCGTGCCCCCGACATAGTACGGCAGCACCTGGTCGCGGAAATGGAAACTGAGCGCCGAGGAGACGGCCTGGTCCTCGTGCAGCACGGTGACGATGCTGGTGGCTTGCGGGAAGGCTTCCAGCAGCGCCTCGAAATAGCGGCGCGGAAAGACCGGCGTGCCCAGCGTGCGCACGCTGTAGGCGTAGATATGGTGCATTGTGGCGACGTCGCGGTTGGCAATGCTGGTGGCGCCACGCTTGAAGCCCTTGCGGATTTCCGAACGACGCTTCACCGGTACGTTGCGCGTGAGATCCTTGTCGGCATCGCCGGTGAAGTGGATGGCCTTGCGGAAGGTGAAGTACAACGGTGGCCGCCCGACGAACCCTTCATCCACCGCCTCGATCCGCCGGAATTCCAGCGCCGGCGACCCGAGTTTCCGCTGCAGCTCGATCGCGTGCGCGGACAAGGCCGCCACCGCCTCGGGCGTGCCCACCGGGCCGCCATAGACGCAGAACGGTGTGCTGGCCAGGACGTCGCCGAACAGCAGCGTCTTCATGCGGGCGAGCGGCAGCACGCCGACGATCGCGCCATCCTGCTCGGCCATCACGTAGTGGGTGGCGTGCCCGAACACCTTCCCGATCACCCGCGCCCAGGCGGAGAGGTGGAAGAAGGTGGCGGTCGGCTCGGTCTGCACGAAGCGATCCCAGGCCGATGCGATCGGCGCGCCCGGCGCGGCCGCATCATCCAGCGGGCGAAGTTTCAGGGCCATGCGGCATGCTCGCGCAGGCCCTGCCAGTACTGCATTCGGACCTTCGCTGTCATGGCCTCAAGCAACCTACCGTGTGAACTGCGAGGAAGAATGAACGCAAATGGAGGGAGATGGGCGGTTGGTCCGGGCCCGCCGCGGACTGCTGCCAGCATTGGGCATTTGCGGCTGGGTATTAGGTCATCGGCGGATCCAGCGGAAGCCGCGTCGGCCCGCTGTCGTCGGGCCGCTCGGAGGGATGATCGGCGCGGCTTGTGTCGAGCCGCTCGACGATGTGGCGCAGGTGATCCTGGCCGCTGAAGAAGACGGCCAGGACGCGAGCCTCGGCAACCTCGTCGTCGACGATGAAGTAGAGGATCGCCTTGTCCTTCGTGACGCGGCGCAGCCGGGGCATGACGTCCTCGCACAGCGTCCCCTGATGGGGGGCGGTGCCGAGCCGCACCATGGCATCTTCGATGGTCCGGATACGGGCGTCGGCCCGGTCGAGAGCGTCCGTGATCCCGTCTCCAAGGTCGCAGTAGCTCTCGACGAGGTGGTCGTGGATGCGGGCGAGGTCCGCCGTGACGGCCCGTGCGCGTGAGACCCTATAAATCACGCGCGCGGCGCTTCGCGGCCAGCATCGCCTCGGTGTCCCGGTGTCCCTCGTCGAGGGTCATGAACTTCCCATCGGCGCGCTCGCGCATCAGCGCCCGCAGCGCGACACGCTCCGCCTCCTTCGCCTCGATCTCCTCGCGCAGCAGATCGAGGCCGCGCTGGACCACGGCGCTCAAGCTCGCGTAACGCCCGTCGCCGACCAGACCGCGGGCGAAGGCTTCCTGCTGCTCCGAGATCGAGACCGACGCCTTCACGGACATGACCACCTCAACTCCCTCCATGCCTGGACAGATATGCTACCTGGTAGCATCACTGACAAGGGTGCCGACCTGTTGCGTTCTCTCGAATGCGCCGAAGGTGTGGTTCACGTCGACGGAATCCTTCGCCAAGGTGCTGTCGGCCGGCAATCGCGACCTGCTGCGGGTGATCGTGGAACAGGCTCCCGGCTCGCTCGACGAGCTGGCGCGGATCACCGGCCGGGCGAAATCGAACCTGTCGCGCACGCTGAAGACGATGGCCGGCTACGGGCTTGTCCGCCTGGAACGTGGTGAGCGCGGGCGGATCACGCCAAAGGTGACGCATGACAGGGTGGAGCTCGACCTGCCGCTCACATGACGGCGGCAGGGGCGCGCCCATCGCAAATCAGGCCGCGAGCGGGGGCGAAGCGGCCGGGGCGGCAGCAGGAGAGCCGGAAACCCCGATTTCGGGAAACACCAGGTCCACCCGATCCCAGGCGAAATCACGCAGCAGATGGCCGAGCTTGCGCTCCATCGCGGCAAGCCCCGTGTAGTGCCGAAGGCGCGAGCGCGCCGGGGCCCCGGCTACGCGCGGCTGGCGGGGATCGATCTCCCAAGGGTGGAAATAGAACATGCCGCGCAGATTCTCCTGCGTATTCACCCGCGCGAGCCCGGCGCGGAACAGCGCGTAGGGAAACATCCTGAACCAGCCGCCGCCCGCGCAGGGGAGGTTGCGGCCGCCCAGCCGCACCGTCGTCATCGGCAGTTCCAGGACCCCCGAAGGATCGGGCCGCCACGGCACGCGCGGCGCCTCCGGCGCGCCGTAGAGATCGTGGCGCACGGGGAACACCGACGAACTGTAGGCATGCCCAGTTTCCGCCAGCACCGCATGCGCCCAGGGCGCCAGTTTGGGCGCGATCGAGAAGGTGGGCGCGCGGTAGCCATGCACGGCAACGCCCCCCGCATCCTCCAGCACCGCCTTGGCGCGCGCGACGTCGGCGCAGAATTTTTCCGGCCCGATCACGTGCACCAGCTCATGCCCGTAGCCGTGGCTCGCCAGTTCGTGCCCGGCATCGACGATGCGGCGGATCAGCGCGGGGTGCCGTTCGGTCACCCAGCCCAGCGTGAAGAAGGTGGCGTGCACGCCGGCTGCGGCGAACAGCGCCAGCACGCGATCGGTATTCGCCTCGACGCGGCGATCAAGACCCTCCCACGACTCGCGCGCGATCTGGCCGGCGAAAGCCTGGACCTGGAACCAGTCCTCCACATCCACGCTGAGCGCATTGAGTACGCGCGCCATGCTCAGTAGTGCCGGCCGCCGCCGCTGCTGGCCGCGAACAAATCCATCAGCCGGTTGAACACGCGTTCGCGCTTGGCGGTGGTGTGTTCCAGCGCCTCGATGCGGTGCAGGATCTCGCCAAGGCCGGCAGGCTGCGCCCCATGATGGCCGTTCAGGCCGCCGTCATGCGGTGCCGCATAGCCGGGGGCCGCATAGGGCAGGGGAGAATAGGGCGCAGGCCCGCCGGGGCGCACCGCAGCACTGCCGCCGGTCAGATCCTCCTCGAGCTCGCGCGCGGTCAGTTCGACCATCTGGCCGGTGATCGAGCCGGCCTGCTCCAGCGCCGCGCCCAGCAGCACGCGCGAGGCGAGCCGGTTGATCCGGCGCGGGATGCCGCCGGAGAAGCGGTGCAGCATGTCGAGCGCGGCCGGCTCGAAATACGGGTTGCCGGTCCAGCCCACGGCGCGCAGCCGATGCTCGACATAGGCGTGGGTCTCCTCGCGCGAGAGCCCGCCCAGATGGTAGCTCGCCAGCACCCGCTGGCGCAGCTGGTCAAGGTCGGGGCTGGCCATGATGCGGCGGAGCTGCGGCTGGCCCATCAGCAGCACCTGCAAGAGCGCCCGCCCGTTCTCGGTGATGTTGGAGAGCATGCGCAGCTCTTCCAGCGCCGGCACGGGCAGCGCCTGCGCCTCGTCGACGATCAGCACATGCCGCCGGCCGGAGGCCTCGCCGCTGCGCAACATCTCGGTGATGCCGCGCAGCAGCTCGGCCTTGTTGCCGGTGCTGTCCACGCCGAAGCCGTCGGCGACCAGGCGCAACAGGTCGTCGCCCGAGACCTGGGTGGTGTTGATGCGCGCGACCGCGTAGCTGGCAGGGTCGAGTTCGGCGGCCAGGCGCTCGACCAGGGTGGTCTTGCCGGCGCCGACCTCGCCGGTGACGATGACGAAGCCCTCGCGCTGGGCCAGGCCATAGACCAGGTGGGCGTGCGCGCGGCTGTGCACCGAGCTCGGGAAGAACAGCCGGGCATCCGGCGTCATCAGGAACGGATGATCGTGGAAGCCGTAGAACTCGACGTACATGACGGGTCCTTAAGCCACACTGGCAGTTAAGGTCCATTTTAGCAGATATGGCAGGTCAGAAACTTTGGCGTATGCCCGCCGTGATCACGTTCTGTACGGTGCGGTCATCGCTTTGTGGCTGCCCGCCGGTCGAGGTTCCGCCCTCGCGGATGCTGACCCGATAGGACAACGTGCCGGTCAACGTCGGGTTGATCTGGTGCGCCAGCACCAGCCCGGCACTGTAGGTATCGGAATCGTTGGCCCCACTTGAGGTGGTGATGCCGTATTGGGCGAAACTGGTCAGCCGGGTAGTCTCGGCCAGGTCGCGCGCCCAGCGGATGCTGAACGAGGTACCCTTCTGGCTGAAGCCGCGTGTGGTGGCGCCCGGCGCGTCGGCCACCGGGGTGCGGTCGGTCTGGCTGACCGTGAAACTGAAGGTGTCGCGCAACCAGGCCTGGGAGATCGTGGCCGAGGCGGTCTTCTGCCGGAACAGGCCGCTCTGCACGCCCAGGAACGAGTTCGCGAAACTCGGTAGCACCGGCACCCCGGTCACCGCATCCACCGGATTGCCGAGCGGATCGAGCGTGGTGGTCGAAAGCAGGTCGCCCGCATCCAGCGCCGAGGTCGTCAGCCGCTCCGAGTAGTTGGCCGAAAGCCGCGTGCGCACGCCAACCGCCAGCGTGCCGTCGAGGAAGAACGAGTTGAACCCGTCGCGCCTGCCGTATTTGGCGATGATCACGCTTTCCGGCCCCGGCGTCAGCCGCGTGCCGATGGCCCAGACCACGTCATCGACGTTGGTTTCCGGCACGGTGTTGAAGTGCTGGCTTTCGTAGCCGAGCTCGACCAGCCCGGCGACCATGCGGGTGAAGGCATAGCGCGTCTCCACCACGCCGATGTTCTTGTAGGCGTCCTCGTACAGGCCGGACCCGACGAAGCTCGTGCCGCTCACGGTGCCCTGCATGGCCAGCCGGCCGAAATCCTCGCCGCTGCGCACCACCAGGTAGCCCTGGTGCGAACTGTATTCCGAGGGCGTAAAGCTGGAGGCCTGCTGGCCGGTCGGCAGCGGCGCGTTGGGATCGACGCGATCCTGGTCGACATAGGTGTAGACATAGCCAAGCCGCGCCGTCGCCAGGCCGCCGAAGCGCTGCACCAGATAGGGCGAGACCGAGAAGGTCAGCGTCTGCACTTCGTTGTCGCGCCCCACGGCAGGGTCGGTGCCGGGCGCGAACCCGCCCGACAGCGACTGCACCGATGCCGCGCCTCGGGCATCGATGAACAGCAGGTCGGGCACCACGATACCCTGGAACTGGCCATTGCCCTGTTGGCGGATGCGGTTCTCGTCGGTGTTGCGCCAGTAATAGTCGAAGCCCGGCGCATAGTTCAGCCGGCCCTGCAGGCGCTGCGTGTCCACCCCGAGCAGCAGCGCAGGCGTCACGCGCGTGATCAGGTCCTCCTCGCGATTCCGCGCCGTGTTGAAGATGTTGTCGTTGTAGGTCTGTTCGATGGCGATGCTGGGGGTCACGCTCCAGGCTCGCGCCGGCGCGCCCGGCGCGGCGGGGCCGACCACGGTGTCAAAGGGGAAGCCCGGCCCGCCCAGGCGCAGCCGCGATTCGGGGGAAAGCTGCGCGCCGGGCCCGCCTGGGGTGGAAAAGCCGCCCGGTGTCGTGGGCGGCGGCAGCGCGCCGCCGATGGCCGGGCCTGGTGGCGGGATGGTTGTCGGCGCCTCGAGCTGAGCTGCGGCCGGGGTCACCGCAATGACCGTCGCAAACCCACCCCAGATGACAGAACGCGCCGTGATCCTGCGATGCGCGCGTGCGCGCCGCGCCCGCCTAGCTGCCAGGTGGAGTCGCGTATGCATCGTAGCCGCCATACGCGCCGAAGGTATCGTTGGCTGTCAACAGCGACCGGTTGAGCACGAGCTGCAGCGTCGGGCAGGCATCGACCATGTCGAGCGCGGCCTCGACCTCGTTCTTCTGCGTGCGCTCGGCCTCGACCACCATCAGCACCTGGCCGACGATCGGCGCCAGCGCGCCGGGATCGCTGGTGGAGAGGCACGGCGGCGTATCCAGCACGAACAGGTGGTCCGGCAGGGCGGCAGCCATGCGCAGCAGCGCGGCGGTCACCAGCTGGCCGGGCGGAATGCCCGGCATCTCGGCCGGCAGCGGCCCATAGGGCAGCAGCGAAAGCCGCTTCACCGCCGTCGGCACCAGCATCGGGGCGGGCAGGCGGTTCGGCTCGCCCGCCAGCATGCGGATGCCCGGCGTGTCGGCATGGTCCAGCAGCCGGCTGATCGAGAACACCTTGCCATCGACATCGACCAGCACGACTGGCCGCGTGCCGCTGTTGGCAAGGCTTGCGGCAAGGTTCAGCGAGATGAAGGTCTTTCCCTCGCCCGGCTTGGCGCTGGTCACCATGATGATCCGGGCGTTGCGCCCGTCGGACGAACGCGTGGTCTTCAGCGTGCGCAGCACTGCGTGCTGGATGACCGCGATTTCCTCGGAGAGCCGCGAGCGGGCGGTGCCGACGGGGGCGACGACCAGTCCCGCCTTGGCCAGCAGTTCGACGCCGATCGGCGCGAACTGGGGCGCCGTGGGCTGGGCAGTCGGCGCGGCGGGCGGGGCGGCCCGCGGCGGCGCGACGGTTTCCGCCGCGGGCGGGGCAACCGCGGCCGATGGCCCGGGCGAGCGGCCGGCCATGGCCTCGACCGCGCGCTCGACCAGATGGGCGCGGGATTTCGGCGCGGCGTTCACGGCTGCACCATCAGGTCAGCAGCCGGGTCAGCACGCCGGGCAGCCGCTCCACCAGCGTTTCGCCGCGGGCCAGCACGCCGCCGAAGGTCAGCAGCAGCAGGGTGAAGCCGCCGGCAAAGACGACGCCCGCGAACACCTGCCGCTTCGGCGGGTTGGCCGAGGAAACCCCGCCCAGCACCGGCAACCCAAGCCCCCGCAGGTCGTGGATGGTATAAAAGCCGCGATCGAGCTGGATCAGCAGGAACACCAGCACGAAGCCCACGCCCAGCCCGATCGCCAGCACGCCCGAGGCAAACAGCAGCCGGTTGGGGCCGCTGGGGATCGTCGGCACGGTCGGCGGGTCGATCACGTCAAGCCGCACGCGATCGGCATCGGTACGGGCGGCGCCCGCGATCTGCAGCGATTCGCGCCTGGCCAGCAGCTCCTCGTAGTTCTTGCGCAGCACCTGATAGTCGCGGTCCATGTTCTGCGACTGCGCCAGCACCAGCGGCGCGGTGCGGGCCAGCGTCTCCAGCCGCTCGAGCTCGGTCTGCTCGGCGCCGACCTGGCGCTCCAACGAGGCAAGGTCGGATTCGGCGTCGACGAGGCGAAGTTTCAGCTGCTCGTATACCGGGTTGGGCCGGCCCTCGCCGCGCGGCGCGGCCGGCTGGCGCGAGCCGCCACCCCCACCGCCCCCGCCACTGGCGCGCAGTTCGGCGATGATTGCACGCTGGGCAACAACATCGGGATGCTGGTCAGTGTAGCGCAGCCGGAGCTCGCGCAAGCTGCGCTCGGCCTGAGCCAGTCGGCCATCGCCGCCGCCGCCGCCAGCTGCCGTGGGTGGCGGCGCCAGTGCGGCCGGCGTCTCCTGCAACTGGTTGGCCAGCAGGTCGCGGCGCGCCTTGGCGTCCTGCACCTTGCCGCGCAGGTCGGCCAGCCGCCCGCGCGCCGCCTCCAGCCGGGTCGCGCCACCCAGCTGGGCCGAGGGCAGGATGTCGACATAGCGCGCGTTGAACTCGGCACGGCGCTGCTCGGCCTCGCGCAGCTGGGTCTCATAGGTCTGGATCTGCTGGGCCAGGAAGGTCCGCGCCGAGGCCATCTGCTGGCGGTCGCTGCTGGTCGCACTCTCCATGAACAGCGTGATCAGCGTCTGCACCACGGCATGGGCCATGCGCGGGTCACTGTCGACGAAGTCGATCTTGAACAACTGGCGGGTCTGCGGCGTGATCTTGATCGTCTTGCCCAGATGCTGGATCAGCCGCTCGCGCGATTCCATATCGGTGACGCGCAGGTCAAGGTCGGTCTTCGCGATCACCCGTTCCAGGTTGGGCCGCGACAGCAGCGTGCGCTGCAGGATCTCGACCTGGCCGGCCGGCTGGCCATCGACCGCGATGCCGCGCAAGAGCGTACCCAGGATCGCCTCGGCGTCGGCATAGAGGCGGGCACTGGCCTGGTACTGGCTGGGCAGCGAATAGACCACGATCCAGCCCGGAATGCAGATCATCCAGGCCAGCATCAGCGCCTTCCAGCGATGCCGCCAGCCGGCGGTCAGGTAGCGTTGCGCGAGCGCGGCGATGTTCATGGCGGGCTTCGGCGTCCGGTCCTGGTGCCGATCAGAACCAGCCCTGGGGGATGATCAGCGTATCGCCCGGGCGCATCGCGACATCCTGAGAAATGTCGCCATCGCGGATCAGGTCGGAGAGCCGCACGCGGATCGCCTGGGGTGCTGCTTCGGGGTTTTCGCGGCGGATGATCTCGGCGCGGTTGCCTGCGGCATAGCGCGTCAGCCCGCCGGCGCGGATCACCACATCGAGCACAGTCATGCCCTCGACATAGGGGATGGTCAGCGGCTGCGCCGCCTCGCCGATGATGCGCACCTGGCGGCCGGGCATGCCACTGAACGAGGTGACCATGACGCTGACGGTCGGGTCGCGGACATACTGGCGGAGTTGGGTCTCGATATCCTTGGACAGCTGCGTCGGCGTCTTGCCGGCGGCCTCGATGTCGGGGATCAGCGGCAGCGACATGCGCCCGTCGGGACGCACCGGCAGCGTCGCGCTGAGTTCGGGCATGCGATAGACGCTGACCTGCAAATTGTCGCCCGGGCCGATGATGTAGTCGGGCGCCCGCCCGACCTCGACCGGAGTGGCCGGGGCGCGCGGCGGCCCGCCACAGGCAGCCAGCAGGGCACCGGCAGCGGCCAGCAGAAGCAAGCCGAAACCTCGTGGCAAAGCGATCATCTCCATGGCCTCGTTTGCCTGCGGCCGCCCGGGCCGCTTCGCATCGTTGTTCCACCAGGCGCGCCGGGCGGTCATGGCCCCTGGCCGCTTCACCGCACCGTGCCGTTGCTTCTTATCAACGACCAGCTTGGCCTCACAATAGAGCACAGCGGCGTAAATGACCACTTTCTGGACAGTGTGTCACGCACATGGCCGTATTCCGCATTTGTCATCCCCTGGCAACAGTCTCTGATTGCATAGGCGGCACCAGGGCCGCCCTGTGCGCGCACCGAGGCCCGGCGCGCTCTTTAATAAATCCTTGGACAACCACCAGAATGTTTTTTAACATATTGATTAATCGAGATAAAATTCGCATTAGACTATTTTCATCCTCTCGTCTCGTTTTTTGATATGGACATTTACCCAATCTTCATTGATTTCATCCGCGCGAAGGGATTTGATGTTCCCGCAAGCGCGTGGTCCGTGGGGGGCCGTATGCGCGCTGCGGTTGATGCCTCGGGGGTCCGCGCCATGACGAAGCTGTTCGGCCACAGCGTGCGCTCGGAATTGCTGCTGCTGTACCTTGTCGAAACCCTCGTCTGCTTCGCCACCATCTACGTCCTGCTTGTCTTCGGCCTCGCCCAGGCCGTGCCCATCGACCGCAGTGCCGCCCTGGTCTCGGCGGCCGTGCTGGCCCTCTCCTCGGGCCTCGTCTCGTCGGCCAGCGGCCTCTACCAGCCGGCGATCTGGCGCCGCCTGGGCCGCTTCCTGCTGGGCTGCCTGGTTGCCGCCCTGCTGCTGCTGGTGGTGGCCAATCTGGTGCTCGGCATCCTTGCCCCCGACCAGACCGGGCACGCCCGCTGGGCTACCCTTGCCGAGGTGCTGATGGCGCTGTTCGCCGCCACCATGCTGACCCATGTCACCTTCGCCGCCGCCGCCCGCGGCGGATTGCTGCGCCGGCGCCTGGCCGTGCTGCGCACGGGCGATGCGCCGCTGCGGCTGGAACGCGACCTGGCCGGCCCCGAGGCGCGCTACGAACCGTTCGAGGTGGCCCTTGCCGCCACTCCCTCCGCCCTCGCACAGGATCCCCGCTTCACGCCTGCCAGCCTGCGCGCCAGCCGCATCTGGGCCGTGATCGCCGCCGATCCCGCCGCCCTGCCGCCCGCCCGCCGCGCCGTGATCGAGCGTGCCGGCGTGCGCGTGCTGGGTGAAACCGAGTTCCTGGAACAGCGCCTCAGCCGAGTCGATCTCTCCCGCCTTGCGCCGAACTGGATTTCCCGCGCCGCCGGCCTCAACCGTTCGCGCCTGGAAGTCGGCCTGCGCCGTGCCTTCGACATTCTCGCCAGCCTCGGCCTGCTGGTGATCTCCTCACCCCTGCTGCTGCTGACCGCGATTGCCATCAAGTTCGACAGCCAGGGGCCGGTTTTCTACCTGCAAAGCCGCGTCGGCCTGGGTGGCAAGCCGTTCACGCTCATCAAGTTCCGCAGCATGGTGGTCGATGCCGAGGCGGCCGGCGCGCCGCGCTGGGCCGCCCAGCGCGATCCCCGCATCACCCGCGTGGGCCGCATCATCCGCCTGTTCCGCATCGACGAGATCCCGCAGGCGATCAACGTGCTGAAGGGCGACATGGCGCTGATCGGCCCCCGCCCCGAGCGCCCGGCCTTCGTCGAGGAACTCGCCGCCCAGATCCCGCACTACAACGACCGCGCCCTGGTCAAGCCCGGTATCACCGGCTGGGCACAGGTGAGTTATCCTTACGGCGCCTCGGTCGAGGATGCGCGGATGAAACTCGCCTACGACCTCTACTACGTGAAGAACCGCAGCCTGTTCCTGGATCTGTTGATCCTGGTCGCGACCGTGCGCGTAGTGCTGTTCCAGGAGGGATCGCGGTAGCGCTGCCGCCGCGGCAGCAACCCGCCGCGCGAGGGATTTGACCGAGCCAGCTTCTTCGCTGCTGCATGCGGCAGCCGCCCTGTTCTGCCTGGCCTCGGCCGCGCTGATCGCACTGGCCGCCCGTGGCCGTGCCGTCGTGCTGCTCGCTGCCGCCCCGCTGGCCGCCATACCATGGCTGGCGACCGTCGCCATGGTCCCTGCCGCGCCACTCGATGGCTGGGCGGGTGCGGCGGAAATCCTCCGCTCCGCCCTGTGGTATGCGCTGCTGCTGGCGCTCTACTGGCATGCCGGGCGCGCCCGCGTGGCCGGCAGCGTCCTGCGCTTCGGCCTGGCCGGCGCGTGCCTGGCGATCGCCGGCCTGCTGGCGCTCGCCCCCGGTATCGGCGCCGGCATCATGCTGCCCTCGCTCGGCTCGCCGTCGCTGCTGGCGCGGCTGTCGCTGGCGATCGCCACCGTGCTGCTGGCCGAGAACCTGTACCGCAACGCCGACGAGGCGGCACGCTGGCACGTCAACCTGCCCTGCATCGCGCTGGGCGGTCTCTCGATCCTCGACATCCTGCTGTATGCGGATGCGGTGCTGTCGCGCGCCTTCTCGCCCGCCTTCCTGGATGCGCGCGCGGTGCTGACGGCGCTTGCCATGCCGCTGCTGGCGATCGCCGCGGCGCGCGGGCGAAGGCTGCGCCGGCCGCTCGCGGTCTCGCGCCAAGTGGTGTTCCACGGCGCCACGCTGATGGTCGCCGGCGCCTTCCTGCTGGGGATCGGCGCCGCCGGCGAGGTGCTGCGCCAGCTGGGCGCCGACTGGGGCAAGGCGGTGCAGATCAGCCTGGTGGCCGCCGCCGCCATGGCAGGCGCCGTCGGGCTTGCCTCGCAGTCGGTGCGCTCGCGCATCCGCCGCAGCGTGGTCGATCACTTCTTCGCCGCCCGCTACGACTATCGCCGGGAATGGCTGCGCTGCGTCGATACGCTTTCCGACGACGAGGTGGCCGAGCCCGAAATCCGCGCGATCCGCGCCATCGCCGACCCGGCCGACAGCCCCGGCGGCGCGCTGCTGCTGCGCGATGCGGCCGAGACCGCCCAACAGGCGCGCTTCCGCTGGGCCGGATCGTGGAACGTGCCGCAGCCGGCGGCCCTGGCGCTCGGCCCCGACCACGCGCTGATCCGCGCCCTGCGCGATGGCACCTGGGTCGAGCAGCTGGGCGCGGCGGCACCGCCTGACATCGCCGCCGCCTTCGGCAAACTGTGGCTGGCCGTGCCGCTGCTGCACCATCGCGAGGGGATTCTGGGCGTGGTGCTGCTGGCCCCGCCGCGGGCCCCCTTCCCGCTCGATGTCGAAACCTTCGATCTCTTGCGCACGCTGGGCCAGGAAGTGGCGATGTTCCTGGCTGAACGCCGCGCCGCCGAACGGCTGGTCGATCAGCGCCAACTGCAGGACTACGCCAAGCGCTTCGCCTTCGTCGCGCACGACGTGAAGACCGTATCGTCGCAACTGTCGCTGCTGCTGGCCAATGCCGACGAGAACATTTCTGACCCCGACTTCCAGCGCGACATGCTGATGACGGTGCGGGCCTCGGCCGAGCGCATTAACACGCTGATCGCACGTCTCAGGCAACCTGAGCCGGAGGTGACGAAGGCGGCGAAGGATCCCCCGCCGCCGGCCACCGCAGGAGAGTTCGATGCCGTCGATCCGCTGCCAAGGTTGCGGGCGATGGCGGCCGCCCGCCGCCATCCCGTGGTTGTCGAGGCCGAAGGCCTGCCTCCGCCCCTGGCCCGTATCGGCGCGCAGAAATTCGACGACGCGGTGACCCACCTGCTGGACAATGCCATCGAGGCCAGCGACCAGGGCGTGCCGGTGCGCATCCTGCTGCGCCGCGCCGGCGTAGGCCTGGAGATCGACATCATCGACCGGGGCCCCGGCATGACGCCCGAATTCGTGCGCGACCGGCTGTTCCGGCCGCTGGACACCAGCAAGGAGAAGGGTAGCGGCATCGGCGCCTGGCAGGCCCGCGAACTGCTGCGCGAAGCGGGCGGGGAGCTTACGGTACTGACCAGTCCCGGCCTTGGCACTACCATGCGCCTCAGCCTGCCTGTAGATGATCGCCTGCCTGTGGATGATGGCATGGATGAAGGCATGCGAGCCCGGAGGCTCAGCGCGTGAGCAAGCCGAAACTGCTGGTCATCGAGGACGATCCCGCCCTTGCCGCCCAGTACCGCTGGGGGTTTTCCGGCTGGAAGACCGTAATGGCGGCCGACCGCGCCGCCGCCGATGCCGCCGCGCGCGCCGAGTTCCCGGCCGTGGCGCTGCTTGATCTCGGCCTGCCGCCCGATGCCGAGGGTGTTTCGGAAGGCTTCGCCACGCTGGAATCGCTGCGCCGGATCGCGCCGACCATGCCGGTGATTGTCTCCTCGGGCCAGGACCAGCGCGAGAACGCGCTGCGCGCGATCGCCATGGGCGCCTATGATTTCTGCCCCAAGCCGGCCGACCTTGCACTGTTGCGCATCGTGCTGGATCGCGCCCTGAAACTACGCGACCTGCAGGAGGAGAACCTGCGCCTCGCCGCCCAGCCGCGGCCCAGCCCGATCCGCGACATCATCTCCGGCGACGAGGGCATGCTGAAGGTCTGCCGCACGGTCGAGCGCCTGGCCGGCGTTTCGGTGCCCGTGCTGCTCTTGGGCGAAAGCGGCACCGGCAAGGAGGCGCTCGCCCGCGCGCTGCACGAGATGGGCCCGCGCGCGCACCGCGAGTTCGTCGCCATCAACTGCGCCGCGATCCCGGAAAACCTGCTGGAAAGCGAGCTCTTCGGCCACGAGAAGGGCGCCTTCACCGGCGCGGTGCGCCAGGTGCAGGGAAGGATCGAGCAGGCCAATGGCGGCACCCTGTTCCTGGACGAGATCGGCGAGATGCCGATCACGCTCCAGGCGAAACTCCTGCGCTTCCTGCAGGACCAGACGTTCGAGCGCGTCGGCGGGCGACAGTCGATCAAGGTTGATGTGCGCGTGGTTTCCGCCACCAACCAGCCGCTGGAGGCCCAGGCCGATACCGGGAAATTCCGCGGCGACCTGCTCTACCGGCTGAACGGGGTGGCGGTGCGCATTCCCCCTTTGCGCGAGCGCGGCGAGGATTGCCTGCTGCTGGCGCGCTGGTTCCTGGCGCGCGAGGGCCAGGCCATGGGCAAGCGCAGCCGCGGTTTCGATCAGGATGCCCTGGCCGCGATCACCGCCCATCAATGGCCGGGCAATGTGCGCGAGCTGCAGAACCGCGTGCGCCGCGCCGCCCTGATGGCCGATGGCCCGCTTGTCTCGGCCGATGATCTGGAACTGACACTGCCAAAATCTGCCGCCGTTGAGCTCTCGCCTTCCGTATCGTTGGCCGATCTCGACCTGCGCTCGGCCCGCATGCGCACCGAGCGCGAAACCATCGAGCGCGCGCTGGCGCGGGCCAACGGCAGCGTTTCGGCCGCCGCACGTCTGTTGGGTGTCAGCCGGCCCACGCTTTATGGTCTTTTGGGAACGCACGGCGTGGCAGCACCTCGGCCAGGGGGCGATACCACCCAAGCCGCGGCCGCCGCGGACGCCGTGTAGCGGAGGAGCACTCCATGTTGCGCATTTTCCCGATTGCCCGCTTTCGGGCCTTCCGTCTGGTTGCGGCTGCGGCGCTTGGCGCAGCACTGCTGGCCGCGGTGCCCGCCCAGGCCTCGATGGAGCGTGCCCGCGCCGCCCAGGCCCGCGGCGACCTGCGCGCCGCCCAGATCGAGTTCCGCAACGCCGTGCGCAACAGCCCGAATTCGGCCGAGGCCCGCGCCGCCCTTGCCCAGGCCAGCCTAGATGTCGGCGACACCGACACCGCCGAGAAGGAGGCGCGCGCGGCGCTGGAGCGCGGCTATGACCGCGCCGCCGGCACGGCGCTGCTGATGCGCGCCTATCTGGGGCGCAACCGCAGCCAGGAACTGCTGCGCGACTTCCCCGCCCCCGATGCGCAAACCCCGCCCGCCGTGGCCGCCCAGATCCTGGTCGGGCGTGGCCATGCGCTGCTGAATCTCGATCGGCGCGACGAGGCGCGGGCGGCGATCGCCCAGGCGGTGCGGCTGGCGCCGGGCGCCGCCGAGCCGCACCTGGCCGCCGGCCGCATGGCGCTGGTGGACAACGACCGGGCCGCGGCAATCGCCGCCACCGACCAGGCGCTTGCCGCCGCGCCCAACAACATCGATGCGCTGCTGCGCAAGGGCACCTTCCAGTACGAGGCCGGCCAGTTCCAGCCGGCGATCGAGACTTTCGGCAAGGTGCTGACGCAGATGCCGGGCAACGTCATCGCCCGCACCCGCCGCGCCGAGGCGCATTTCCGGCTGAACGAGACCGATGCCGCCAGGGCCGATGTCGATGCCGCCCTGCGCACCGCGCCGGGCAACCCGACCGCGATGTACCTGCGCGCCGTGCTGCAGGCCAGCGCGCAGGACTGGCGCGGGGCCGACGAGACGCTGCAGCGGATGGGCAACGCGGTGCAGAACTTCGCCGACGGCTTCCTGCTGCAGGCATCCGTGAAGAACGCGCTGGGTCAGACCTCGCAGGCCGAGGATGCCGCCCGCCGGCACGTCGCGCGCCGCCCCGACGACCCGCGCGGTGCCCGCCTGCTGGCGGCGCTGGAACTGCAGGCCGGCAAGCCCGATGCCGCCGCCGGCACGCTGGAGCGCATCGCCACGCGCGGTGCGGCGGATGTCGAGTCGCTCGACCTGCTGGCGCGCGCACACCTGGCCATGGGCCGCCCGCGCGAGGCCGCCGCCGCGCTGGAACGCGCCGCGATCATGGCGCCCGACAATGTCGGCATCCAGGCACGGCTTGCCGGCGCGCGCCTGGCCGCCAACAACACCGCAGGCGCGGCCGAGGCGGCCGAGACCGTGATGCGGCTCGATCCCAGCCAGCAGGGCATGCGCCAGGTGCTGGCGGCTGCGGCGCTGAACCGCGGCGACCTGGCCGAAGCCGAGCGCGAACTGGCGCAGGTGCCGGCCAATCTTCGCGACAGCGAACTCGCTGGCATCATCGACGCGACGATCCGCCTGGTCCGCGTCGACCTGCCGGCGGCGCGCACCGCCTTCGAGACCATCCTGCGCAACCATCCCAACAGCATCCGCGCCCGGCTGGGCCTTGCGCGCGTTGCCGCCATGCAGGGCAATGCCGAGGAGGCCGAGCGGCTGTTCGGCGAGGTACTGGGCCGCGAGCCGGGCAATGGCGAGGCGCTTTCCCGGCTGGTCGCCGCCGCCCGCTCGAACACGCCGCGCGCCGCCGCCGCGCGGGCCGCGCTGGAGCGGGCCCAGACCGCCCATCCCGGCGAACCCTCGCTGGCGCTCGCGCTGGCCAGCGTACTGATCGCGGTCAACGAACCAGCCAAGGCCGTGGCGATCCTGGAGGCCGAGCCGCTGCGCCCCCGCCGCCAGGGCACCGGCGTGCAGCTGCTGCTGGCCGAGGCCTATGCCCAGCAGCAGAAGTGGAACGAGGCGATCGCCGCCGCCCGCACCGGGCTGGCCGAGGAGCCCGAGAACGTTTTCTTCCGCCAGCAGCTGGCAACCCTGATGGTGCGCAACCGCGACCCGCGCGGGGCGGACGCTCTGCTGCGCGTGGGGCTGGGCGCGCAGCCGGGCAATGCGGTGCTGCAGAACGCGCTGGTGCAGGTGGCGCGCGAGGAGCGTGGCCTGGATGCCGCGCTGGAGGTGGCCGACCGGCTGGCCCGCCAGCCCGAATCCCGCCCGGCCTCGCTGCTGCTGCGCGGCGACCTGCTGATGGGCGCCACCCCGCCCCGCGCCGAGGAGGCGGCACAGGCCTATGCGGCATCCTTCGCGCAGACGCCGTCGCGCGAGCTGGCGCTGCGCCAAGCCGGGGCATGGGGTGCTGCCGGCAAGCCGGAGGAGGCCGCGAAGGTGCTGGAGGCTTGGCTTTCGCGCGAGCCGAACGACGTCGGCGTTGCCTCGACGCTGGCGCAGTTCGAGATCGCGCTGGGCCGCAACGAGGCGGCCGAGCGGCGCATGGCCCAGGTGGTGGCCGCCCAGCCTTCGGATGCGATCTCGCTGAACAACCTGGCCTGGCTGATGCAGGCCCGCGCCGACCCGGCGACGGCCGAGGGCAAGGCCAAGCTGGCCGAGGCCCGGCTTTTGGCCGAGCGCGCCTATTTCTTGGGTCCCAGCCCCGAGACCAGCGACACGCTGGGCTGGGTGCTGGCGAAGCAGGGCGAGACGCAGGCCGCGCTGCCGCTGTTGCGCGCCGCAGTGGGGGCGGCGGTGGCACGGCGCAGCGGCGATCCCGGGATGTTCTACCGCCTGGCCTACGCGCTCCGCGCCACCGGTCAGCGGGCCGAGGCGATCCAGCTGCTGGAGCCTGTGCTGGCTACCGACACCCAGTTCACCGAGCGCGAGGCGGCGGCGCGGATGCTGCAGGAGCTGAAGGCGGGGGGATGAGCGGACGCGGCTGAAGCGTTCAGCCGATGCGTGACCTGGCACTTGCCGGGGTGCTGCTGCCGCTCCTGATGCTGGGCGCGGTGCGCCCGTTCGTCGGCATCCTGGTGTGGTCGTGGATCAGCTTCATGAACCCGCACCGCGAGGTGTTCAGTTTCGCCCAATCGGTGCCGTGGGCGATGCTGTCGATCATCTCGACCGCGTGCGGCTGCCTCGTCGCGCGCGAGCCGAAGAAGCCGGCGATCAACGCGCTGACGCTGCTGATGCTGCTGTTCATGGTCTGCATCACGGTGACCTCGATCACCGCACTGGGACCGCCATCGGCGGTGTGGGCGAAGTGGGAGCACACCACCAAGGTCTTCATAGGCCTGTTGCTGACCGCTTCCCTGCTGACTGATCGCTGGCGGGTGCATGCGCTGGTCTGGCTGATCGCCATCTCGATGGGCTTCTACGGCGTCAAGGGCGGCATCTTCACTGTGGTGACCGGCGGCGGCTTCAAGGTGCTGGGACCGGACGACAGCATGATCGGCGATACCAACCACATCGCGCTGGCGATGCTGATCGCGATCCCGCTGATGAACTACCTGCGCGAGCAGTCGCCGCACCATGTGATCCGGCTGGGGCTGATCGGGGCGATGGTCTCGACCCTGCTGGCGGTGCTGGGCACGCAGTCGCGCGGCGGCTTCATCGCGGTTGGCGCGGTCGCCGGCGTGATGTGGCTGCGCAGCCGCGGCAAACTGATCTCGGGCATCGCCATCGCCGCGTGCTTGGCCGCCGCCATCACCTTCATGCCGGATTCCTGGGTCGAGCGCATGCGCACGATCCAGACCTATGACCAGGACAATTCCGCCAACCAGCGCTTCCGCATCTGGGGCATCGCGCTGGCGATCTTCCAGCTCCGGCCCTGGGTCGGCGGCGGCTTCAAGGCGACCTACTACGCAGAGGTGGTGAACCTGGTCGCGCCCGGCGAGGTCGCGCGGGCAGTGCACAACATGTGGCTGGAAATCCTGGCCGAGCATGGCGCCGTCACCTTTGCGGTGTGGCTTGGCATGCTGGCGGCAGGGATCTTCTACTCGCTCGGCATTGCGCGGCTGGCGCGCAGCCGGGCGGAGCTGCGCTGGGCCTACGACCTTGCCCGCATGATGCAGGTCTCGATCGTCGGCTACTGCGTCGGCGGCACGTTCCTGTCGCTGGCGTACTGGGACATCTTCTGGACGATGATGGTGGTGCTGGGCGCGGTGCACGGCATGGTGCGCCAGGCGGTCAAGGCGCCGGCGGCGGCGCCGGCCGGCGCCGTAGCTGCCCGACCGCTGCGGGGGCCGTGGCGGCCGGCGCGTTCCGGCACGGGTTGATCCGGCGCGCGGAAGGAAAAGGACCCATGGACTCCATCTATTTCGCCACCATGCTGCTCGGCGTCGGCTGGCTGGCGGTCTGGAGCATCCTGCCACGCCCCTGGCAGGGCGGCGGCTTCTGGCCGTTCGACATGCGCCAGGATGTTGCGGGCGCGCCGACTCAGCCAGACGCCGGGCCGCCGCGACAGGGTGGCCCTGCCGGCGATGCTTCACCCGCATCCGCACCCCCCGCTGCCCAGCACACGCCCCCGATGCCGTCCTGGCGGCAGCGGCGGGACCAGCAGCCGCGGCGCTGAGCGACCGCGGCGGGGTGGTGTCGTGCGGCAGAATCGTTCAGCAGTTCGTGGCATTGCTGCCTGACGCAATCCCGAACCGGCCGGAAAACCCCACGCATGCGCCCCCTGCCCGCCTTCGATGAGCGCTTCCTCGCCGCCCGGCGCGAAGCCTTCGCGATCAAGGTGCGCGACAAGGCCGGGCTTGGCTGGTCGCCGGCGCTGCGCCAGCGCTACGGCTATTTCACCCCCGACGAGTGCTACGAGGGACTGGTGCACATGCTGGTGGCGCCGGCCACGCGGTGGCTGGATGTCGGCTGCGGGCACAATCTTTTTCCTTCCAACCCGAATCTCTCGCGTGCGCTGGCCGACCGCTGTGCGCTACTGGTCGGCATCGATCCCGACGAGACCATCGAGAAGAACCCCTATGTGCATCAGCGGGTGCGCGGCCTGCTGGGCGACTATCGGCCCGATGCCGGCTTCGACCTGATCACGCTGCGCATGGTCGCCGAGCATGTCACCGAGCCGCACGACATGCTGGCCCAGCTCGCCCGCCTGCTGGCGCCGGGCGGACGCGTGGTCGTCTATACCGTCAGCAAGTGGTCGCCCTCGTCGCTGCTGGCGGCGGCGACGCCGATGGCGGTGCATCATTGGCTGAAGAAGCACCTATGGCGGGTGAACCCCGAGGACACCTTCCCCACCGCCTACCTGTTGAACACGCGCGCCGCCCTGTCGCGCCTGTTCGCGGCTGCCGGCATGGACGAGGAGCGCTTCCTGTATCTGGACGACTGCCGCTCGTTCAGTCGCTGGAAACTCACCACGCACCTCGAGCTGACATTGCAGCGCGGCCTGCGGGGCCTGGGCCTGCGCTATCCGGAGGTGTGCCTGCTGGGCATCTACGGGCATTCCCGTCCGGCGGGGTAGGCGTGTTGTCGTTCGCCGAGGCCATTCCATCCGCGGCGCTGAAGGCCCGCGCCCTGCCGCACCAGGCAGGCGCGGCGGCATCGGCCGGTGGGGCCGCAGGGCGGCCGATCCGGCTGCTGACCTTCAGCACGCTCTATCCGAATGCCGCACAGCCCAACCATGGCGTGTTCGTGGAAAACCGCCTGCGCCACCTGCTGGCCAGCGGCGAGGCGACCAGCACCGTGCTGGCCGCCGCACCCTGGTTTCCCCGCCGCACCCCGCCGCTTGGCGCGGTGCCGGCCACGGAAACCCGGCACGGCATCGGCCTCTATCACCCGCGCTTCCTGGCCGTTCCCGGCCTGGGCATGGCGACCAACCCGATCGCGCTCTACCGCGCCGCGCGCCCGGTGCTGCGGCGGCTGCTGGCCCAGGGCTTCGAGTTCGACCTGATCGACGGCCACTATCTGTTCCCCGATGGCGTCGCCGCGGTGTGGCTCGCGCGGGAGTTCGGCCGGCCCGTGGTGCTGACCGCCCGCGGGTCCGACACCAGCCAGCTGCCCTTCTATCCCTTGTCGGGCCGGATGATCCGGTCCGCCCTGCACCAGGCGGATGCGCTGATCGCCGTCAGCGCGGCGCTGAAGGATGGCCTGGTGGCGCTTGGCGCCCCGCCCGACAAGGTCACGGTGCTGCGCAACGGCGTTGATCTTTCCCTGTTCCGCCCGGTGGCGGACCGCGCCGCCGCCCGCGCGGCGCTGGGGTTCGATGGCCCCACCCTGCTCTCGGTCGGCCACCTGATCGAGCGCAAGCGCAACCAGCTCACCATCGAGGCGCTGACCCACCTGCCCGGCCATCGCCTGGTACTGGTCGGCGACGGGCCGGAGCGCGGCGCCTTGGCCGCCCTGGCCGAGCGGCTGGGCGTGGCCGACCGCGTGCGCTTCGCCGGCCCGGTGCCGCATGCCGAGCTGCCGCGCTGGTACACGGCGGCCGACCTGCTGGTGCTGGCCTCCTCGCGCGAGGGCTGGGCGAATGTGCTGCTGGAGGCGATGGCCTGCGGCACGCCAGTGGTCGCCACCCCCGCCTGGGGCTCCAGCGAGGCCGTGGCCGCGCCCGAGGCCGGCATCGTGGTGGACGAAGCGACGCCTGCGGCGATCGCCGCGGCGGTGACGCAGTTGCGGATGGCTGCGATCGACCGGCGGGCGACGGCGGCCTATGCGGCGCAGTTCAGCTGGGACGCCACCACCCAGGGCCAGTTAGCGCTGTTCCGGCGCGTGCTGGGACGGGAGCGCGCATGACTGCCTTCTTCACCCGGCGCGATCTGGGATGGCTTGCCTTCGCCACCACGACCCAGTTCTCGACGGCGCGCGCCCAGCCGCGCCCGCAGCCGGTGGTGCGCGCCATCGCGCCCCCCTGCCCCGAGCGACCCGGCGACATCGTCGGCCTGGTGCTGGAAGGCAGCGGCTCGCCCGCCGGCACGGTCGTGGTGTTCGGCCAGGCATTCCGTGCCGGCGACCTGCCACAGGGCGAGCGCCTTGCCGCGCGGCTCGCCGGCGGCCCGGGCGGCGGCCGCCCGCTTGCCGTCCAGGCCGACATCACCACCCGCCACGCCGACGGCTCGGCGCGGTTCGCGGTGGTAAGTTTGGCCTCGCCGGCGCTGCGCGCGGGCGAGCGGGCCGCCGTGCTGCTGGCCCGCACGGCCGAGGCCGCGCCCCCCCCGCTGGATACCGTCGCCTCCGGCAGCGGGCGCAGCGCCGTCGTCGAGATCGCGCCGGCCGATGGCGCCGCACCCTGGCGGGTCGATCTGCTGCTGCGCTTTCAGGATGCCGTGCTGCAAAGGTTCCCAGGGGCGGTCTGGCAGCAGGGCGCGCTGGCCGTGCAGGCCCGCATCGCGTTGCCGGTGCCGCCGGCCGCTGTGGGCGGCGCCAGCTCGGCCCGGCTGGTCGCCGACCTTGCACTGCGCGCCGATGGCACGTTGTGGGCCGATGTGTGGTTGCGCAACGACGCCGCCATGCGGCCGGGCGGCGGACCCGTGCAGTATTCCATGCGCCTGCTGCTGGACGGGCGCGAGGCGCTGGGCACGGGACCGATCCGGCAGCTGCAGTACACCGGCTTCGGGCGGCTTCGGGGCGCGGCCGGCGGCGGCCCGGCGCAATCGCCGCCGCTGGTGCGCCACGATGTCGCCTATCTGGGCGAGGTCGGCGCCGTCGCCCGCTACGACCTGTCGGTCGGCGTCGAGGAGCGGCGACTGGCCGAGATGGCCCGCCACATGGCCGCTCCGGAATGGGAAACACCGCTGGCGCCGCGGCGCATCGTGCAGGACATGGGCACGGCCGGCGGCCGGCCCGATATCGGCCCGACCACGCTGTGGCAGGCTGCCTGGCTGGTCAGCGGCGATGCCCGCGCCGCCCGCTTCGCCGAAGGCCAGGCGGAAGCGGGTGGCGCCATTCCCTGGCATTTCTGGGACGCTTCGGGTGGTGCTGATGGCGGTGGCGGCTGGATGGACACCAGGCGATGGCCGGAATTCTGGACCGATCCGCGCGGCGGCCAGCCGCCGAAAACCCTGCTCCAGCCGATGCCCACGCGCGCCGATGCGGTCTGGGTGGCCGACACCGCGCACAAGCCGGCGCTTTCCTTCGTGCCCTATCTGCTGACCGGGCGGCGGTCGCTGCTGGACCAGATGGTGGCCGAGGCGTTCTGGTGCATCCTGTCGATGTGGCCGGCACGCCGGCTGGAAACGGCCGATGTGCCGGCGGTGCGCGACGTGAACGTGGTTTCCGGCGCGCAGATCCGCGGGGCGGCCTGGTCGATGCGCGATCTCGGCAATGCCGCCTGGATCATGCCCGACGACCATGCCAATGCCGGCTATCTGCGCGCCGCGCACGATGCCAACTGGACCTGGGTGCGCGCCATGACGGCGAAATGGAGCGCGATGCAGGGCGAGGCGCGCGGCTGGATTTTTGGCAACTACGCGATCGGCGCGCGCGGCGAGACCAGCCCGTGGCAGCAGGATTTCTTCGTCGCGTCCGCCGCGACGGCGGCCAGGCGCGGCAACGCGGACGCGCGGGCGGTGCTGGCCTGGATGGAGAATTTCATCGTCGGCCGGTTTTTGGCGGCCGAACGGGGCTTCAACCCTCGCGACGGTGTCGCCTATCAGTTTCCGCTGGCCCCCGCCGGCGGGCCGAACCCGGCCTATTTCCAGAGCTGGGCGGAGATCGGCGCCGAGACGCGCGCGCGCGACATGTCGAACGACGAGAGCTGGCGGCGCAGCAACGGCTACTATGGGCCGCTTGGCCTGCATTCCCTGGCGGCGATGGCGGAAATCCTTGACAGCCAAGCGGCGCGGCGGGCGCATGCTTGGCTAGCGGCGGCAGCCCCGCCTCATACCGCGCAGCGCGATTATGCAACCGACCCAACTTGGAGCGTCACGGCGCCAATCGGCCGAGTCCGGTCCTGCGCACGCATGCAGTGACCTTGAAGGTAAATGCTGCTGCTGGACTGGCGCAGGATAGAATGTTGCGGGGGCTGTTTCTCTCCCTTCGCACAGCCGCCACGCTCGCGTCCGCCGACGATGAGCGTCCGGAGACTTTCCTGGACCGCATTCTCGACTGTCTTCCTGAACACAACATCACAATCCGCCCTATTCCGCTTTCAGCCGCGTGGCGCTCATTTGGACGTGTGCTACCTGCCCAGTTTCGCCACATTGATCCAATCCAAGCAATGCGTACGGTCTGGGGAGCAAGAGACGCGGATTTCATACTAACAGGACAAGAGATGCCTGCTTTTCTAATCAGCGCCCTAGCACGCATTGGTGTATTCAATAAACCGATTATCATCAGTGATCCTATTATAGATTCAACTTATATATTTCGACGATTTATAAATGAAATAGTTCTTACTGATAGAGCTGCCTGTCTTTTGCTTTCTAGAGCACATGCGCCGCTGATAGGCAATGCTATTGGATATTATTTGGGACTCACAGTCGATCTTAATTTTTTCCAAAGACGCTCAAAATATAGCACTGACGAAAAAGAGCCTCGATATGTTCTTGTTGTCGGTGACGATCATGGAAGAGACATGAACACTTTTGTTGACGCAATCCACTCTATTGACTGTCGTATAATCATCAGGCGAAGCAAAAACGACTTTGACCATCAACGATTGCGCGGAGTCCAAATTATTAATGAGCGCATCAGCTACGCTGCTTTACGGGCACTTTACGAAGGTGCTGCGATGGTCGTCTTGCCCCTGAAGGAAACCGAGAATATCTCTGGGATCACCACCTTCGTCGAGGCGCTTGCGATGGGGTGTCCGACGATCGTTTCGGGCACGCGCCTGATGGCCGAGCATCTGGCGCCGGAAGCCTGCCTGACCGTTCCGGTTGGCGATGCCGAAGCGATGCGCGCTGCGATCATTCGGTTGCTTGCGGATCGACGGCGTGCGCACCTGATGTCGGACGCAGCGCGCTATCACGCTGAGCAACACTGGGGCCGCGACGAACAGATGCGTCGGCTGGCAACGGCGCTCGTTGATTTCGTCTGTGTTCGCGCAAAGCGTCAGACATAGAATTCAATTATAACATGCTCTACAGGCTGCGGCGCCGACTGAACTACTGGCGGTTCGACCGCATCATCGGCGCCATCCACTCCACGCCACCGCTGCCGATCGTCGATTCCAACCTGCGAATCCTCAGCATGGTGGCCGAGCGCGACCTCTCCATGTACCTGATGGCGGCGAAGATCCTGTATCGCCGCATCGGGCATGGAAGGTTCGTCGCGATCATCGACCGCGACCTGGATCAGCGCCACCGCGAAACACTCCGCCGGCACCTCTCCGGCGCGGTCGAGTTCGTCATCCTGGAGGACATCCCCGTGGGTCGCTGCCAGCGCGGCGGCACGTGGGAGCGCCTGCTGTCATGCATCGACTGGTCGGCGAAGCACTACGTGATCCAGATGGATGCCGACACACTGGCGCTTCGAGACATCCCCGAGGTGCTGGATGCAGTGGCCGCCAACCGCGCCTTCACTGTCGCCGAGGGCATCCTGCTGCAGACGCTGGCTGAAGCGGCGGCCTGGATCGACCATCACGAGCCGGATGATGACCACATCACCGCCGTGGCACAGCGCGCCTTCGCCCAGCACCCGCAGAAGGACACGCTTCACTACGTGCGCGGCTCCTCGGGCTTTGCGGGCTTCGCCCAGGGCGGCGTGACGCGCGTGCTGGCGGAGGAGTTCCACGTCACGATGGAGGGCATTCTGGGCCATGACCGCTGGCGCGAATGGGGTACCGAGCAGGTCGCCTCCAACTTCGTGGTGGCGAACTCGCCCGATCCGGTGGTGCTGCCCTGGCCGGCCTATGGCACCGTGCCGCCCAATGCCGACATGAGCCGGGTGAAGTTCGGCCACTTCATCGGCTCCAGCCGGTTCGTCAACCAGCGGCTGGCGCGCGCCGGTGCACGGCTGATCGAGGAATTGCTGCGCAAGGCGGCGTGAGCCGCTTCGTTTTCAGGCCCGCCCCGCCACGGTAGCCCGCAGCGTGCGAAGCTCGCTGCGCATGACCAGCAGCGCCCAGGCGCCATAGGCCGCGGCGCCGGCGAGCACGCCGGCCGCCAGCCGCAGCCACGCCGGCTCGCCCGCAAGCCCGGCCAGCACGCCCAGCACGACCCCATACATCAGCCCGCAGCCCAGCAGCGGCCGGGCGATGATGGCGCGTGCCACCCGGCGGTCGATCGGCACATGCCGTGAAAGGCACAGCACGTGCAGGACCGCGCCGGCCAAGTAGCCGGCCAGCCAGCCGACGCAAAGCCCAAGAATCCCCCACTGCACACCCACGGCGATGCCCGCCACCACCAGAAGCCCCGTGTACGTCACCTGCCGCAGATTGTCGCGCGCCGCCCCGACCGCGTTCAGGATCTCCACGGAAACCGTGTTGACCAGCCTGAGCGGCCCGGTCAGCGCCATCAGCGCCGCCACCAGCGCCGACGCCGCCCAAGGCGATCCCAGCAGCGTCAGCACCATCGGCTCGGCCACCGCCGAGATGCCGAAGAACACCGGGAAACTCATGAAGCACAGCAGCCCGATGCCGCGGATGAACAGGTGCCCGACCGCGGCACGGTCATCCTTGATGCGTGCGAAGCCGGCAAACACCACCTGGTTGATCGCCGAGCCGATGCGGTCGAGCGGCAGCGTGGCGAGCTCCCGGCCCACCGCATAAAGCCCGGTGGTGCGCGTATCGAACAGCCGCCCGACCACGAAGATGTCGGCCTTCATGTAGGCAAGCCAGATCACGCGCTGGGCCATTACAGCCGCGCCGAACCGGAAATGCCGGCGCAGCAGGCCGAACGCCAGCCCGAAGCGCGGCCACATGCGCTGCACCCAGTGGTAGCCCACGGTCTCGATCAGCGACAGCGACAGCGAGCCCACCACCAGCGCCCAGACGCCATGGCCGCGCTTCGGG
>Ga0224723_1000507_pt1 | contig 26619 bp, 33 predicted proteins | sample Balambano_FR2_Me_FD_161647 | JGI IMG/M metagenome (GOLD analysis project Ga0224723, IMG submission 161647) | Freshwater sediment microbial communities from Lake Towuti, South Sulawesi, Indonesia - Balambano_FR2_MetaG | ecosystem: Environmental > Aquatic > Freshwater > Lake > Sediment | place... | reverse complement strand
TTTCTCTGAAATTGCAAAGCACACCAGCACCACCCCCACTCCCGTCAGCGCGCCCGCCAACCCCCACGCAGGGGCGCGTTCCAGCAGCGCCAACATTTGCGCGGGGGGAAAGTCGGGAAAGACATGGGCGTGCAACGCCGTCTTGAAAAACATCAGGAAGGTCGTGGCGATTGCCGCGCCGCCGCCGACCGCTGCACCCAGCAGCGGCGCGCCGATGAGTGCCGTTCGCAGCGACAGCGTTTGCCCGCCCAGCCGCCGCCAGACCTGCATCGCCGCGTACAGCAGCGCCGCCCCCGCGCCGAGCAGCGCGACGGGCAGCACATGATTATCCTCAACGCTGAACCAGATGAAGATCGCCACCGCCCACCCGAACGCCAGCCAGCGCAGCACGCGCGGATACGGCGGCAGGCGCAAATCGCTCATGCCTGCGCTTTCACGCGCGCGTGCTGGATGACCGGGCGCTCATATTCGATGTCGAGTTCAAAGCGGAAGATGTGCGACTCGTAAGGTTCGAGATAGATGAACAGCCCATCCTGCGTCAGTTCGCCGCCATGCCGCACATACTCGACGCCGTCGGTCACGTCGAACAGCTTCCAGCGCTTCTGCCGCGCCAGTTCGCTCCAGTAGCCCAGATTGATGCGCCCATAGGAATGTTCGCCCGTCATGTTGACCACGATTAAGCGATAACGTTTACTTACTGCGTCGCGCCAGCCATACGCCAGCAAATTGTGGTTGCTGTGGTCTTCGGGGCTGGTCTGCCAGACCTCGAACAGGTAGAACTGCCCGCGCTCATACGACGGGTCAAGCGTCTCCCACAACAGGCGGCGGTAATATTCTTCCAGTTCGGGATGTAGATCTTCATCCGGCTGTCGTCCGATCTGCATCGGCAGCTTCACAGTGCGCCCGACAAACTGCCCGTCATGCAACAGCGCCGCGCCCGGCAGCGTACAGATCAGCGTCGCGGCGGGCAGGCTGCGTTCTTCGCCCAGGTGCGCAAAGGCGCGATGCTCGTCGTGATTTTCGATGAAGCGGATCAGGCGCTTCTGGTATTCGATGTCCGCCAGCAAATGCTGCCGTATCTTCGCCACGTCGCCGCTGCCGATCCTGTCGTAGAGCGTCTTGTCGTAAGCATAATCGAAACCTTGCTGGATAATGTCGTATTCCTTGTCCCAGTAGACTTCGGCAATGAACATGAAGTCCGGGTACTGGGCGCGCACCTGTGGCACGATCTCCTGCCAGTAATCGCGCTGCGGGCGTGGACCGATATTGCAGCCCATCCATGTCCCGGCGAAGATGTCGTTCATCATCAGCATCGCCATATCACAGCGCACGCCGTCACACTGGCTGGCGATGTCCATCAGCGTGAACACCACTGCCTGGCGCACTGTTGGGTGGAAACAGTTCAGCTGCACCGTATCCTCCCAGCCCGGAAAATACGGGTCACGCCCATGCGCGATGATCCAGTCTTTGCCGTCGTAGCGCTTCGCCTTGAAGAACACATCGGGACGTGCCTTCTGCTGGTCCTTTGTACCGGTAATCACGAAATCCGGCTGCTTCGCCCACTCGTGATCCAGCCCGACATGATTGGGGACGTAATCGAGCATGATTTTGACGCCGCGCTGCCGCAGGCGTTCGCGCAGCCGTGCCAACGCCGCCCGTCCGCCGATGCTGTCTTCGACACGGTAATCGGCAATCGCATAGGCTGAGCCGATGACGTCGGCGTCCCCGATGTCTGGCAGTGCGCCGCGATATTCATGCTGGTACTTCTGCGCATTGGCGCGCCCCTTTTCGCCGCGCTGCCAGATACCCATGAACCAGATGATGTCGATCCCCGGCTTGCTGATGTCATCCAACACTTCGTCAGGGATGTTGTCGAGTGTCATGCTATAGCCGTAGGTTTTGCTCAGAGTCGTCAGCCAGACGCGCGTATTGATCTGATAAATAAACGGCTTGTTACGCCACGAAGCCATAAATGAATTCCCCCCGAATATTTCAGCCGCAAAGCCTTGCAATGTTAACCCTGCGCAATGCTGCCAAGATTAACTATCGCTGTGAAAATGCGTAGCGCTCGATAATGCGCTATCATGACGCAATTATAGCGTGTTGAACGTTTCAAAGGGCTAACGTCGCTGCCTTGCAGGGAACCTGATTACGTAAAGGTGTGTACATATGTCTGCTCCCTATTTCGTTACCCCCGCTGATGCGCCGCAGGTCGAGCAGGTCGCCAATGTCTATCGGCGCACGATGGCGACTTCCGAGCGCGTGATGCTGTGCGAATTCTTTCTGGAGCGCGAGGCGGTCGTCCAGCCGCATCAGCATCCGGCAGATCAGGTCGGTTATGTAGTTTATGGTAAATTAGAGTTGACAGCGGCGGGCGAAACGCGGGTCTGTATGCCCGGCGATACCTATCAGATACCCGGCGGCATTGAGCATAGCGCGAAAGCGTTGGTAGATACGCTGTTGGTCGAGGTGTTCGCGCCGCCGCGCGAAGAGTTACGCTATCAGACAAAGTAAAGTGCCTATTCAAGAGGATGGAGGGGAAGAGGCTAGAGGATCATGAAATTTCTCTATCCTCTCCTTCTCTACCCTCTTGAATAAGCTTTTCACTTGCTCTATAAGCTGTGTAAGTGTGCATGGGTGAGGGTTGTGCGATGGACAGTTACGAACCGAGACGACGCAGCAAGGCGCGCGAGCGCGTGCAGGCGCGCCAGCAGCGGCGGCAGCCAATGGCAGTCCCGCGCACTACGACGGACGACTCAGCAATCCCGCGCTCGCCGCGTTCATCCGTCTCGCTGCCTAAAGTACCCAATCTTCCCAGCCTGCGAACAAGGGGCTTCAGCCCCTTGCGCGACACCTCGCGCAATCCCTTGCACAGCAATGTCGGCATTCCGCAGGTCGGCGGGTTGCTCCACAAAGTGCGCTTTGTCCTGAACGAACTGTGGTGGCGCGCCACGCACACGCCGCAGCTGCTGTGGCTGCTCGGCGGTATCGGGGCGGCGACGGTGGTGCTGTTTGTGCTGGTCAATCTGTTCAGCGGGCGTATCTTCCCAAATGTCCATGCCCTCGGCGTTCCGCTGGCAGGGCTGACAGTGGACGAAGCAACGACACAGCTGGAGCGCGTCTGGTCACGGGATGTAACGATCACGTTTGCTGATGGTGCGCGCACATGGCAGGCGCCGCCCGCCGCGCTTGGCTTGCAGTTCGACCCCCGTAAAACAGCGGAAGCCGCGCGCGGGGCAGGGCTGGCGGGCATTCCGTTCGGCGTTACGATTACGCCGGTCGTCGCGCTGGTGGATGAGCTACGTGCGCAGAACTATCTGCTCGATCTGTCGTTGCAGGCGAATGTTACGCCGCAGAACGCGGGTTTTCGTTGGCAAGAAGGGGAACTGACCACCGTCTCGGCAGGCGAGGGGCGGACGCTGGACGTAGCAGAAACGCTCGGCGTGCTGCTAAATGCGCCGGCGCGCGTGGTGGATGCGCGGCGGCTGGATCTGGCGATGACGCCGGTGCTGCCGGATGCCAGCGAAGCGGCGGGTTATCTGGAGGCCGTCAGTGCGTTTACCAGCCAGCAGTTCATGCTCAGTGGGTACGATCCGTTCAATGACCAGATCATCACCTGGTCTGTCGATCGCGATACGCTGACGAGTTGGCTGGAAGCAGGGGAGGATGGCATCCGGCTGCGCGCTGATGGCTTCCGTCAGTTCTTGCAGGCGCAATCTGACAGCCTGAACAGCGACGCCGATGGGCTGCGCTTTATCGAACCCGGCGACGCCATCGACAAGATGCAGGAAGCGATCAACACGGGTGTACCGCAGGTGGTCGTGCGCATTCGTTACCGCGCCACCACGTATGAGGTTGTCTCCGGCGATACGGGCTTCCGCATCTCGCGCAAGACGGGTATCCCGTTCTATCTGATCCAGCAGGCGAACCCCAACCTCGATTGGGAGACGACCATCCTCAGTCCGGGCGACATTATCAACCTGCCCTCGCGCGATCTGACGCTGCCTGTAGACCCGACGCCGACCAAGCGTATCGTCGTCAACCTCAACACGCAGTCGATGATCGCCTACGAAAACGGGCAGCCGGTGTTCCAGTGGGCGATTTCGTCGGGCATGAGTACCGCGCCGACTTCGCCCGGCATCTATCAGATACTTAGCCAGCAGGACATCGCCAGCGGCAGCAGCTACACGCTTTGCGGCGAACGCGGCTGCGGCGCGTGGCAGATGTACTGGTTCATGGGCATTTATGAAGTTGTGCCGGGGCTGATGAACGGTTTTCACGGGGCGGTGCTGCTGCCAGACGGAACGTATCTGGGCGGCGGCAATGTCGGCGCGCCGTTCACGTTCGGCTGCGTGATGTCCGAGAATGGCAACGCCGAGCAGCTTTTCAACTGGGCAGAGATCGGCACAGTGGTCGAGATCGTCTCGAACGAGTTTCCGCCCATCAGCCCGTTGGGTATCCAAACTGTCGAAGCGACGGGAGGAATTTAGCAATATTTGTCAACTACCAAAAGGCGGATTTTGTGCAATTTGCATTAAACCGTCTTGACATTTCCTTAATGTGAGTTAAGCTCACAAGTAGAAATATGAACCGTGTGAGGCACACCTAAACAATCTTTTTGGCAATACATTTACAGCCTCACACTGCACGTCCGATGCCCCGCCCATGCGGGGCATTTTTGTTATAAAGCTTGTGAAAAACGTAAAAGAATCGAGTGGTACTGAATTCTCAATTATTCATTCTTAATAAATCGCAATTTCGCCGCTATACTTGAGACAGGACGCGCCAGCAATTCGTCTCACAGTTCAGGACAAAGCGACGTTATGGTAGAAAGACACGAACCCACCAATCTGCATACCCGTCATCTTCAACCCGTGGCTTCCGGCAATACTGCGCCGCTTAATCTTGGCAATACGGGACCGCTGGAGATGGATTTGCCCTGGGTGATCGAAATGCGTGTGGTCGGGACGCCGACGACGCTTCAGGCAAAAGTTCAGGAGCAGATGCTCATCGGGCGCAGCGACAGTGAGCAGGGCGTGTTCCCGGAGATCGACCTGCTGCCTTATAACGCCTTTGCAGGCGGCGTGTCGCGTCGTCATGCGCTGATCGAAATGCACGATGGTCGGTTGTTCCTGAAAGACCTGAAAAGCACCAACGGCACGCGCCTGAACAATGTGCCATTGACGCCGCACGAGCCATATCGCCTGCGGCATGGCGACCAGGTATCGTTCGGGCAGGTGCGGGTGCAGGTGCTGTTTTCGGTTGTGCCTGCCCATGACTCTACCATACGTTTTAAGGTGACGGGCAAGCTGATGACGCAAACCCAGGAACTGGCGCGTTTGCAGCACAACAAGCATATCCTGATCATCGAAGATGACCCCAGCGTTGGTGAAGTCTTCAAACTTGCACTGCAACGTGCGGGTTACCAGGTGACACACGTCACCAGCGTCGTCAATGCGCTGAGCGTCGTCATTCAGGGAATGCCGGACGGCATTGTGCTGGATTTGATGCTGCCTGACTTTAACGGGCTGGACTTCCTCCGTTATGTGCGCAAGAACAACCCGCACACCCCCGTGCCGATTCTGGTTGTCTCGGCTGCGTCGGGTGGCTATCAGATTTCGCAGGCGCAGGACGCAGGCGCGGATATGTTCCTGCCCAAGCCTGTGAGCGTTGAAGACTTGCTGACATCGGTCAGCAACCTGCTTGGGTTGAAGCCGCTGATCGAAGCATAAGGCGCTTGCCCCCCTGTGCCGCGTCCGGCGGTACAATCCCCCAAAAAGGGGGCATTATGGCTATCATCCGACAGGACGCGCTCGATTATCATCGACAGGGACGACCGGGCAAGATCGAGGTCACACCCACCAAGCCACTCGCGACACAACGCGACCTTTCACTTGCTTATTCGCCGGGCGTGGCGGAGGCGGTGCTGGAGGTCGAACGCGAACCGCTCAGCGCTTATGAGCTGACCGCCAAATCGAATCTGGTCGCAGTCATCAGCAATGGCACAGCAATCCTCGGCTTAGGCGATCGTGGCGCGCTGGCGTCCAAGCCTGTCATGGAAGGCAAAGGCGTCCTCTTCAAGAAGTTTGCCGATATTGACGTGTTCGACATCGAAATTGACGCCAAAACACCTGCCGAAATGATCAGTGTCATCAAAGCGCTCGCGCCCACGTTCGGCGGCATCAATCTGGAAGACATCAAAGCGCCGGAATGTTTCGAGGTAGAACGCACGCTGCGCCAACTGCTGCCGATCCCCGTCTTCCACGACGACCAGCACGGTACGGCGATTATCAGCGGCGCGGCGCTGCTCAATGCCTGTGAGGTGCTGGGCAAGCGGCTGGACACACTGCGCGTCGTCATCAATGGGGCAGGCGCAAGCGCCATCGCGTCCGGCGAATTCTACATCAGTCTGGGCATCCGCCGCGAGAACATTCTGATGGTGGACTCGAAGGGCGTGCTGTACGCCGGACGCGAGGATAACCTGAACGAATACAAAGCGCGCTTTCTTAATTATACGCACGCGCGCACGTTGGAAGAGGCGCTGGTGGGTGCGGATGTCATGCTCGGCTTGTCGGTGGCGGGGTCGGTCACGCAGGCGATGGTCGAACGCATGGCTCCCAACCCGATTATCTTCGCGCTAGCGAATCCGACGCCGGAAATTATGCCGGAAGAGGTGCTTGCCGTCCGCCCGGATGCCATCATCGGCACGGGGCGCAGTGATTATTCCAACCAGGTCAATAACGTCTTGGGCTTCCCGTTCATCTTTCGTGGGGCGCTCGATGTCTACGCAACGACGATCAACGAAGAGATGAAGCTGGCGGCGGCGCGCGGGCTGGCGGCGCTGGCGCACGAAGATGTGCCGGACAGCGTGCTGAGTGCTTACGGGCTGACCTCGCTCAAGTTCGGGCGCGAGTATCTGATCCCGAAGCCGCTGGACCCGCGCGTGCTGTTGTGGCTTGCGCCCGCCGTTGCCGAAGCCGCCATGCGTTCCGGCGTGGCGCGGCGTCAGATCGATCTGGATGCTTACCGCGAGGAACTGATCCAGCGGCAGGGCGCAGGGCAGCAGGTGCGCAACCAAATCATCAGCAAGGCAAAGCTCGGGGCGAAGCAGCGCATCGTCTTCCCCGAAGGCGACGACCCAAAGATCATTCGCGCGGCGGCGCGTGTGCAGGAAGAGGGCATCGGCGTGCCGATCCTGCTCGGTCGTCCGGAGCAGGTGCGCGCGCAGATCGCGGAACTGGGGCTGGCGTTTGAGCCGCAGATTTACGAACCTGCCGTCGAGATCGAAAAGCGCGCCGCTTATGCCGACGCCTTCTATGCGATGCGCCAGCGCAAAGGCGTGAGCAAGACGACGGCGGAACGGCTGGCGGGCAGCCGTATGACGTTCGGGCTGATGATGCTCCAGATGGGCGATGCGGACGCCTACCTGAACGGGCGCTCGCACGAGTACCCAGACGTGATCCGTCCGGCGCTGCAAATCTTCCACACGCGCCCCGGCGCACATATCGCCAGCGGCGTCTATATCATGGTCGTCAAGCGGCGCGTCTACTTCTTCACCGATGCGACCGTCAATATCGACCCCGACGCGGAGACGCTGGCAGAGATCGCGATCCTCTCGGCGGATTTCGCGCGCACGCTCGGCATTGAGCCGCGTGTTGCCATGCTGTCGTTCTCGAACTTCGGCAGCGCGCCGCACCCGTTCTCAAACAAGGTGCGCGACGCGGCGCGCATCGTCCAGATCAAACGCCCGGACATCATCTGTGATGGCGAGATGCAGGCGGATACCGCCGTCATCCCGGACATCGTGGAGCAGCGCTTCCCGTTCAGCCAGGTGCGCGATGCCAACATTCTGGTCTTCCCGGATTTGCAGTCCGCCAACGTCAGCTACAAGCTGCTGTCGCGGCTGACGGATGCGGAAGCGATTGGTCCGATCCTGCTCGGTGTCGGCGCGCCGATCCATGTGTTGCAGGCGGGCGATGATGTCGAGGACATTGTGGCGATGGCGGCAGTCGCGGCAGTGGACGCGCAGAGCCGCGGGTAATACGTCCTGTGTAGGGGGAGAATGCATTCTGCCCCTGCGCACATACCCTTGACTCCGCCATACCCCCCTGATACCATTACTCATCACGTCAACACGGCGCGTAACCTCTCGAAAATGAGGCAATGCAGCGCTGAACTGAGCGAAGGTGGCGAAAGCGTTCCGCAGGGCGGTCTAGCTCGCCATAAGGTCAGCAGCATAAGGCGTTTGCTCGTTTCGGGTACGCCTTTTTGCTTGCCTAAAGCAAGCTAACAGCATTTGGAGTTGTTTTATGCCAACCATTAACCAGTTGGTGCGCAAGGGTCGCAAACCGAAGAACTGGAAGAGCAAATCGCCCGCTCTCCAATACAGTTTTAACGTTTACGACCAACGCCGCACCCGCACCCAGAAGGGCTCACCGCAGAAGCGCGGTGTTTGCACCGTCGTCAAGACGATGACCCCCAAGAAGCCGAATTCGGCGCTGCGCAAGGTCGCCCGTGTTCGTCTGTCGAACGGCATCGAAGTCACCGCCTACATTCCCGGCGAGGGACACAGCCTTCAGGAACACAGCGTCGTGCTGGTGCGCGGCGGTCGTGTGAAGGACCTTCCCGGTGTGCGCTACCACATCGTGCGCGGCTCGCTCGATACCGATGGTGTCAAGAACCGCAAGCAGGGGCGCAGCAAGTATGGTGCCAAGCGTCCGAAGCCAGGGCAGCCAGCACCCACAGGCAAGAAGAAGTAAAGGTTAGCAAGCGATGTCACGACGTAATAAACCACCCAAGCGCCAGACGCCGCCCGATGGCAAGTACAACAACCTGCACGTCCAGATGATCATCAACCGGATGATGTACGGCGGTAAGAAGAGTGTTGCCACGAGCCTGATGTACGGCGCGCTGGATTTGATTGAAGAACGCATGAAGCGTCATCCGGTCGAAGTGCTGGAAGCCGCGCTGCGCAACGTCATGCCCGCCATCGAAGTCAAGCCGATGCGCGTCGGCGGCGCGACCTACCAGGTGCCCGTCGAAGTGCCGCATGAACGGTCGGTCACGGTAGCGATGCGCTGGATTCTGGACAACGCGCGCAATCGCGGCGGTCGCAACATGAGCGAAAAGCTGGCGGGCGAATTGATGGATGCGTTCAACGGGCAGGGCAATTCGGTCAAGAAGAAAGACGACACGCATCGCATGGCGGAAGCCAACCGTGCGTTCGCTCACTTCCGTTAAGGAAGATACCCGAACAAGGGGCTTCAGCTCCTTGAGGCATGGTCAAGCAAAGGGCTGAAGCCCCTTGTTCGGGGTTCAGTCTTTAGTCGTGTGAGTAAAGAGCAAGCGAGAGAGCATGGCGAAGAAAATCGAAGCGGTAGACGATCTCAATAAAGTCCGCAACATCGGCATCATTGCCCACATTGACGCGGGCAAGACGACGACGACCGAGCGCGTGCTGTATTACACCGGTATGGTTCACAAGATCGGTGAAGTCCACGAAGGCGCAGCGACGACCGACTACATGGAACAGGAACGCGAGCGCGGCATCACCATCACGGCTGCTGCCATCACCGCGCAGTGGAACGGGCATCAGATCAACGTCATCGATACCCCCGGTCACGTCGACTTCACCGCCGAAGTGCAGCGCAGTCTGCGCGTGCTGGACGGCGGCGTGGTCGTGTTCGATGGTGTCGCAGGTGTCGAACCGCAGTCGGAAACGGTATGGCGTCAGGCGAACACCTATGGCGTGCCGCGTCTATGCTTTGTCAACAAGATCGACCGCACAGGCGCAAACTTCCAGCGCTGCGTGGACATGATCGTTGAGCGCGTTCATGGTAATCCCGTCGTCATTCAGCTTCCGCATGGCGAAGGCTCGGAATTTGCAGGGATTATTGACTTGATCGATATGTGCTATCTCGTCTACGAAGGCGAAATGGGCAATGACATCAAGCGGCTGCCCATCCCGGAAGCTTACGCGGAAGTGGCAGAAAAGCGCCGCCAGGAAATGATTGAAAAGGTGGTCGAAAATGACGACTATCTGACCGAGAAGTACCTGATGGGCGAGGAAATCGCTAACGAAGAAATTCTGCCCGCCATGCGCGCAGCAACGATTGCGGGCAAGATTCAGCCTGTGCTGTGTGGCTCGGCGCTCAAAAACAAGGGCGTGCAAACGCTGCTTGACCGCGTGGTCGATCTGCTGCCGTCGCCGCTGGATATTCCTCCGGTCAAGGGTGTTCACCCCAAGACGGACGAAGAACTGGTGCGCGAAGCGGACAGCAACGAACCGACAGCGGCCCTGGTCTTCAAGATCATCACCGACCCGTTCGTCGGTCGTCTCGCCTTCTTCCGCGTCTATTCGGGCGTGGTCAAGGCGGGGTCGATGATGCTGAACACGACCAAGGGCAATCGTGAGCGTATCGGTCGTATCGTGCGTATGTTCGCCGATCGTCGTGAAGACATCGAAGAAGTGCGCGCGGGCGACATCGCGGCAGTGCTGGCGCTGAAGGACACCTTCACCGGCGATACGCTGTCCGACGAGAATAAGCCGATTGTGCTGGAGAAGATCAGCTTCCCCGAACCGGTCATCGAAGTCGCGGTCGAGCCGAACACCAAGGGCGATCAGGACAAGATGGGCAACGCGCTCCGTCGTCTGGCGGAAGAAGACCCCACCTTCAAGATCGAGGTTGACGACAAACTCGGTCAGACCAAGATCAAGGGGATGGGCGAGCTGCACCTCGAAGTGCTGGTGGACCGCATGAAGCGCGAGTTTGGCGTGGAAGCGACTGTTGGCAAGCCGCGTGTGGCGTATCGCGAAACGATGACCCGCACGGTGCGCGAAGACACGACCTTCAAGCGTCAGACGGGCGGTTCGGGTCAGTATGCCCGCGTCGTGGTCGAGTTTGAACCGATCACCGACGAAGAAGAACTGGCGCTCACGAAAGATGGTCTGCTGTTCGTGGATGCCATTCGCGGCGGCACTATCCCGCGCGAATTCATCCGCCCGACCGAAAACGGTATCCGTGAAGCGGTGCAGGGCGGCGTGTTGGCGGGCTACCCAATTGTCGGCATCAAGGCGACGCTGGTAGACGGCGCGTACCACGACGTTGACTCGTCCGAAATGGCGTTCAAGGTCGCGGGCAGCATGTGCCTGAAGGAAGCCTTCCGCAAGGGCAAGCCGGTGCTGCTGGAACCGACGATGAAGGTTGAAGTCGTCGTCCCCGATGAGTACACGGGGACGATTGTCGGCGATATTTCGTCACGGCGCGGCATCATCGCGGGCATGGAACCGCGCGGTGCGGGCAGTACGTCGGTGCGTTCCAACGTGCCGCTAGGTGAAATGTTCGGTTATGCCACACAGGTGCGTAACATGACGCAGGGGCGCGGGAGCTTCACGATGGAATTCGAGAAGTACTCGGTTGCGCCGCAGTCGATTGCAGACGAAGTCATCAAGGGTTCGTCGTAACACAGGGTGAGCCTGTTTCGGCAAGGGGCTGAAGCCCCTTGTTCGCTGGTTTGTGACTGTGAACAAGGGGTTTCAACCCCTTGAGAGGCGCGAAACAGGTTGTATGTTACAGGGTTTGATCCCACTACGCTCGCGAGAGCGTTTGAAGCGCAGTATTGCCGGGATGTTGTAGATAGGGAAGCAAGAGGGAAAAGCATGGCGAAGGAAAAGTTCTCGCGTAATAAACCGCATGTGAACATCGGTACTATCGGTCACGTTGACCATGGTAAGACGACACTGACCGCCGCGATCACCAAGACGCTGGCGCTGGCGGGTAAGGCGCAGAAGATGGCGTATGGCGATATCGACAACGCGCCGGAAGAACGCGCTCGCGGTATCACCATCAATATTCGTCACGTTGAGTACGAGACCGATGTCCGTCACTACGCTCACGTAGACTGCCCCGGTCACCGTGACTATATCAAGAACATGATCACCGGTGCGGCGCAGATGGACGGCGCGATCCTCGTCGTCAGCGCACCGGATGGTCCGATGCCCCAGACGCGCGAACACGTACTGCTCGCCCGTCAGGTGGAAGTGCCGGCGATGGTGATCTTCCTGAACAAGGTTGATCAGCTGGATGACCCGGAACTGCTGGAACTGGTCGAACTGGAACTGCACGAGCTGCTCTCCGGTTATGACTTCAGCGAAGACACGCCGATTGTGCGTGGTTCGGCGCTGGCTGCCAACGAAAGCACCAGCAACGACATCAACGCGCCCGAATATGCCCCGATTCTGGAGCTGATGAAGGCAGTTGATGAGTGGATCCCGACCCCGCAGCGCGAAACCGACAAGCCATTCCTGATGCCTGTCGAAGACGTGTTCACCATCAAGGGTCGTGGTACGGTCGTGACGGGTCGTGTTGAACGCGGCACGCTGAAGAAGAACGAAGAAATCTCGATCATCGGTCTGCGTGATGAAGTCATGAAGACCATCGTGACGGGTATCGAAATGTTCCACAAGGAACTGGACAGCGCCGAAGCGGGCGATAACGCGGGTATCCTCCTGCGCGGTATTGAGCGTACCGATGTCGAACGCGGCATGGTGCTTGCCAAGCCGAACAGCATCACCCCGCACAAGCGCTTCATGAGCGAAGTGTACATCCTGAAGAAGGAAGAGGGTGGTCGTCACAAGGCGTTCTTCAATGGCTACCGTCCTCAGTTCTACATCCGCACGATGGATGTGACGGGTACGGTGACGCTGCCGTCGGGCGTGGAAATGGTCATGCCTGGCGACAACGTGAACCTCGAAGTCGAGCTGATCACCCCGGTGGCGCTCGAAAAGGGTTCCAAGTTCGCCATCCGTGAAGGTGGTCTGACCGTCGGCGCAGGTGTCATCACCGAAGTCCTCAAGTAAGACACTGCGAAAATACCAACGCTGCACTGCGCTGACGGGTTAGCCCGTCAGCGCAGTGCAGCGAACATGAGGGAGGCTGAACGTGAAGAATAAAATCCGCATCCGTCTGAAGGCTTATGACCACCGCGTGCTGGATCAATCCGCACAGCGCATCGTCGAAACCGCAGAACGCACGGGTGCGCGCGTCGTGGGTCCCGTCCCGCTGCCGACGAAACGGGAGCGCTTCACTGTGCGCCGTTCGTCGTTCATCGATAAGGACTCGCAGGAACATTTCGAGATTCGCACGCACAAGCGGTTGATCGAAGTATTGGATCCGGATAGCAAGACGATTGATACGTTGATGCGGCTCAATTTGCCTGCGGGCGTAGACATCGAAATCAAGATTTAGTGTGCGTATGCGGGCAAATGCCGCCCGCCAATGCGCGACGAAAAGTAGGGGGCGACATCTCGCCTTAAGATGACCCCTGTGGAGGCGAAAGCAGTATGAAAGGCATTATCGGCAAAAAAGTGGGCATGACCCAGGTGTTTGACGAGAAGGGGAACGCGGTTCCCGTGACCGTCATCCAGGCGGGTCCCTGCTATGTAACCCAGGTTCGCAATGCTGATCGCGATGGCTATGTCGCGGTACAGCTTGGCTTCGAGGAGACCAAACCGCAGCGCCTGACGCGCGGTCAGCTCGGTCATCTCAAGCGCAACACCCTGCCCGCCCTGCGCGTACTGCGCGAGTTCCGTCTGAAAGACGGCGGTGTGGATGTGGCGGAAGGTCAGGAGATCAAGGCAGATGTGTTCGAGAAGGGCGAGCGCGTTGACGTGATCGGCAAGTCGAAGGGGCGCGGGTTCACCGGTACGATCAAGCGTCACGGGTTCCATCGCCAGCCGAAGACGCACGGTCAAAGCGACCGCGAGCGCGCACCCGGTTCCGTCGGTTCAACCACCTTCCCCGCGCGTACCTTCCCCGGTCAGCGCATGGCGGGTCACAGCGGCAATGTCCGCGTGACGGCAGAGAATCTGGAAGTGATCGTTGTGGACGCCGAGAAGAATTTGCTCGCCGTGCGCGGTTCGGTCCCCGGTGCCAATGGTGGGATCGTCGTGGTCAAGCCCGCGCGTCCTCGTCGCTGGACGAGCAAGAAGAAATAACAGGCGCGTGAGGAGTGATGACGATGGAAGTTCCAGTTCTGGATATGAACGGCAAGCAGATCAACACGATTGAACTGCCCGCCGATATCTTCAATATCGAAAAAATCAACGTCGGCTTGATGCACCAGGCGTATGTGCGCCAGATGGCGGGGCTGCGTTTGGGGACGCACAGCGTCCAGCGCCGCAGCGAAGTCAGCCGCACGTCGGCAAAGATGTACAAGCAAAAAGGCACGGGGCGCGCCCGTCACGGCTCGCGCGATGCCACGCAGTTCGTCGGTGGCGGTCGACCGATGGGTCCGCGCCCGCGCGATTACAGCAAGGACATGCCGAAGAAGATGCGTCGCGGCGCAATTCGCTCGGCATTGAGCGCCTGCCTGCGCGATGGGCAGCTGGTGTTTGTGGATCGGCTGGCGATTGATACGCCGAAGACCAAAGAGATGAACGGCATTCTGCGCAATCTGGCGGGCGATCACAGCAAGCTCGTCCTGGTGGCGGCACGCAACGAGAACGTCGAACGCAGCGTGAACAACCTGCCGGACGCCAAGACGCTGCGCGCCAGCTACCTGAATATTCGCGACATGTTCACCTACGACCGGGTGATTGTTCCGCTGGACGCCCTGGACGTGATCAAGCAAATCTGGGGATTGGAGAAGGCGGACAATGGCTAAACAGGCAGACCTGCATCTGTATGATGTGCTGCTGCGCCCGATCATTACGGAAGAAGCGCAGCGCATGATGCATGAGCAAGGCAAGTATGTTTTCGAGGTCGCGCATAACGCAAACAAGGCGCAGATCAAGCAAGCAGTTGAAACCATCTTCGATGTGACCGTCACCAAGGTCAACACGATGGTGATGCCCGCCAAGCGCGGGATGCGCGGTCGCTACGAGTACTGGCGTAGCAAGGAATGGAAGAAGGCGATTGTGACGCTCGAAGGCGACGACACAATCGAACTGTTCAACGTGTAAGGCGGCAGACGATGGCGATTAAAGTATACAAACCCACGTCGGCGGGGCGTCGCGGCATGACCGGACACTCGTTTGACGAAATCACAAAGTCCAAGCCGGAATGGTCGCTGACCGAGCCGCTGCGCAAGCGCGGCGGGCGCAACAACATGGGGCGTGTCACCGTCCGGCATCGCGGCGGTGGTCATAAGCGCCGTTACCGCCTGATCGACTTCAAGCGTGACAAGTTCGATTGCGCCGCTGTGGTCGCCGCGATTGAGTACGATCCCAATCGTTCGTCGCGCATTGCCCTGCTGCAATACGAAGATGGCGAAAAGCGCTACATCATCGCGCCGCTGGGCGTGAAGGTGGGCGACCGGATCGCCAACGGCGAACTGGCGGAAATCCGCCCCGGCAACGCGCTCTACATCCGCGATATTCCCGTCGGTACGCAGATTCACAACATTGAACTGCTGCCGGGCAAGGGCGGTCAGATGGCGCGGTCGGCAGGTGTTTCGGCACAGTTGCTCGCCAAGGAAGGCATTTACGCCCAGGTGCGTCTGCCCAGCGGCGAAGTCCGGCTGGTGCATGAACGCTGCATGGCGACGATCGGGCAGGTCGGCAACACCGATCACGGCAATATCAAGCTGGGCAAGGCGGGGCGCAAGCGCTGGATGGGCTGGCGTCCTGAAGTGCGCGGTATCGCAATGGACCCCGGTGGTCACCCGCACGGCGGTGGTGAAGGTCGCTCCGGCATCGGTATGCCCGGTCCGAAGACGCCATGGGGCAAGCCGGCGCTGGGCAAGCGCACGCGCCGTAACAAGCGCACAGCGGGTTTCATCGTCCGTCGGCGCAGCAACAAGCGTGGCTAAAACCAACCCGCTGCCTGACGAACAAGCGGCTTCAGCCGTTTGAAGCAAGGGGTTGAAACCCCTTGTTCGCCGGGGCCGGGGATGGAAAGGTAACAGGTAGGTAAAGATGTCGCGTTCACTCAAAAAGGGACCCTTCATTAGTCCCAAGCTGCTCAAAAAAGTTGAGAAGCTGAACCAGGAAAACAAGAAGACCGTCATCAAGACCTGGAGCCGTGCCAGCACGGTCTTCCCGCAGATGGTCGGTCACACCATCGGGGTGCATAACGGCAAGCAGCATGTGCCGATTTACATCACCGAAAATATGGTCGGTCATAAGCTGGGCGAATTTGCGCCCACCCGCACCTATCGCGGGCATATGGTCGAGAAGAAGAAGAAATAGGGGCAGTGAAATATGGACGTGCGCGCATTCGCAAGTAGCATTTTCATCAGCCCGCAGAAGCTCGGTCTCGTGTGCGACAAGGTACGCGGGTTGCAGGCTGAACAGGCATTGGTCGTGTTGCAGTTTATGCCACAGAAGGGCGCTGAGTTCGTCCACAAGCTGCTGGCATCGGCGCTCGCCAATGCGGAAAACAACTTCGATTTGGAACGGGAAGAGATGTACATCTCGACGATTTTCGCTGGCGACGGTCCCGCACTCAAACGCTTCAAAGCGGGTGCGCGCGGTCGTTACAAGCCGCGCAAGCGTCGCATGTCACACCTGACGCTCGTTCTTTCGCAGCGAGAGGTCAAGTAAGCTATGGGACGCAAGGTTAACCCGGTCGGGTTTCGTCTGAAGATCACGCGCGATTGGGACGCACGCTGGTTCGCCCAGGGCGCGCGCTATCGCGATCAACTGCAAGAGGATTTCGCTATCCGGCGCTTCATCGCGAAGGAAGCGGAAAAAGCGAGCGTGTCGCGCGTCGAAATCGAACGCTTCCCCAACCAGCTGGCGGTCACAGTGCATACGGCGCGTCCGGGCATTTTGATCGGCAAGAAGGGCGAAGGCGTGAAGAAGCTGCGCGTGGGCTTGCAAGAGCTGACGGGCAAGGCGGTCAAGGTCGATATTGCCGAAATCGACAAGCCGGATACGGATCCGTATCTGATCGCGGTCAGCATCGCCGGGCAGCTGGAACGCCGCATCGGTCACAGCCGCGCTATCAAGCGTGCGCTGAGCCAGGCGATGCGCCAGGGCGCGCTGGGCGTAAAGATCGAAGTCAGCGGTCGTCTGGCGGGCGGCGATATGGCGCGGCGCGAATGGGCATCTGAAGGGCGCGTGCCGCGCAGTACGCTGCGTGCGAACCTGGAGTTTGCCCGTGCGGAAGCGCTGACGACGTTCGGTCGCATCGGTGTCAAAGTGTGGATTTACAAGGGTGAAGTCATCGGGCAGCAGCAGGAAACCAACAAGAAGCTGGTGCCAGGTGAGTCCTACGTAAGCCCGTAGCGTGGTGTTGGTGAAGGAGTATCTGCATCATGTTGATGCCGAAGCGTGTCAAATATCGTAAGCAGCAGCGCGGTCGTATGCGCGGCAAGGCGTATCGTGGTTCAACGGTGTCGTTTGGCGAGTTTGGTCTGCAAGCGCTGGAACCGATCTGGTTGACCAGTCGTCAGATCGAAGCCGCGCGCCGCACGATGGTTCGTTTTATCAAGCGTCGTGGCAAGATTTGGATCCGCGTCTTCCCGGACAAGCCTTTTACCAAGCGTGCAGCGGAAACGCGCATGGGCAGCGGTAAGGGTCCGGTGGAATACTGGGTCGCGGTCGTTCGCCCCGGTTTTATCCTGTTCGAGATGGGCGGGGTGAGTGAAGAAGAGGCGCGCGAGGCGCTGCGTCTTGCGGCGTTCAAGCTGCCCATCAAGACCAAGTTCGTCAAGCGTATTGACCCGATTTCGGGCGTGGAGACGGCTTGATCATGGCGGAATTGATGGACATTCGTGACATTCGCAAGTTGAGCGACGAAAAGCTCAACAACGAATATGAAGATCAGAAGGAAGCGCTCTTTAACCTGCGCTTCCAGAAGGCGGCAGGGCAGATGGAAGACACCAACGCGCTCAAGCGTACCCGTCGTCACATTGCCCGCCTGCTGATGGTGATGAGCGAGCGCGAACGCGCCGCCCAACAGACGAAATAGAAGGTAGAGCATCATGGCGAACAATCGGCGGCGTCTGGTAGGGCGCGTGGTCAGTGACAAGATGGAGAAGACGGTGGTGGTGTCAATCGAACGCCGCCGTTTGCATCCGCTGTACAAGAAGGTCGTGAAAAGCACCAAGAAGGTGATGGCTCACGATGAAACGAATGCGGTGCCGGTCGGCGCGCTGGTGCGCATTGTCGAAAGCCGCCCCTTGAGCAAGCACAAGCGCTGGGTGGTGGAAGAGGTCATCACGGAAACCTCCGTCGCGACCGTTGGCGCGCTGGCGGATGAAGCTGCCGTCATCGGCGAGGAGACGGAACAATGATCCAGAATGAATCCCGCCTGAAGGTGGCAGATAACACGGGTGCCCAGGAAATCCTCGTCATCCGTGTGTTGGGCGGCTCTTTCCGCTACTACGGTGGCATTGGCGATATTGTCGTGGGGACTGTCAAAAGCGCGCAGCCGCAGGGCAGCGTGAAGAAGAGCGATGTCGTGAAGGCAGTTGTCGTGCGCGTGGCGAAGGAATATCGCCGCGATGATGGCTCGACTATCCGCTTCGATGATAACGCGGTCGTCATCCTGAACGATGATATGCAGAACCCACGCGGCACGCGCGTGTTCGGACCTGTCGCTCGCGAACTGCGTGACAGAGGCTTTCTGAAAATCGTCTCGCTCGCGCCGGAAACATTGTAGGGGTGAGGGAGTAAGACGATGCAGAGGATCAAGAAGGGCGATACCGTTCAGGTGATCGCCGGTAAGGACCGGGGCGAACGCGGCGAAGTGCTGGCGGTTTACCCCCAGGATAACCGGGTGGTCGTGCAGGGTGCGAACATCGTCAAGAAACATGAGAAGGCGAAGCAGGTGGGGACGCGCCAGATTCCGGCGCAGATCATCAGCACCGAAGCAGCGCTGAATCTGTCGAACGTGATGGTGGTCTGCCCGTCGTGCGGTAAGTACACCCGCGTCGGCTTCAAAATTCATGAAGACGGCTTCAAGACGCGCGTGTGCAAAAAGTGCAGCGCCGAGATTGACAAGAGGAAGTAAGCGATGCCTGAGTATATGGTGAAACAGCGTTACAAGGATGCGGTCGTCCCGGCTCTGATGCAGGAGTTCGGTTACGACAATGTGATGCAGGTCCCACGCATCGAGAAGATCGTCGTCAATATCGGTGTCGGTAAAGAGATGGATGACTCGAAGGCGCTCGACGGTGCTGTCGAAGACCTGCGCAAGATTACCGGACAGCAGCCGGTGATCACGAAAGCGAAGAAGAGCATTGCCGCCTTCAAGCTGCGCGAAGGGCGCGCGATTGGCGTCAAGGTGACGCTGCGGGGCAGCCGCATGTGGTCGCTGTTGGAGCGCGTGATTACGATTGCGCTGCCGCGCGTGCGCGATTTCCGCGGCGTGTCGCCAGACACGTTCGACGGGCGCGGCAACTATACGTTGGGTTTACGTGAACAATTGATGTTCCCGGAAATTCAGTACGAAAAGATCGACAAGGTGCGCGGCATGGAAATCACCGTTGTCACCACTGCCAAATCGGATGAGGAAGGTCGCCGGCTGCTCAAGCTGCTCGGTATGCCTTTCCGCGAGAACTAAGGGAGCAGGGACGATGGCGAAGAGATCGATGTCGGCGCGCGAAGGGCGTCGTAAATATAGAGTACAGGTGCGGAATCGCTGCCAGTTTGTAGACCCCAACTCTGGCAAGATTTGCGGTCGTCCGCGCGGTTATATCCGCCGCTTTGGTCTGTGCCGCATTCACTTCCGCGAATTGGCTCTCAAAGGGCAAATTCCCGGTGTTGTGAAATCGAGCTGGTAAAAGAGGAACACCGATGATTAACGATCCCATTGCAGACATGCTGACGCGCGTTCGCAATGCGCTGATGATTGGCAGAGACGTTGTGGAAATCCCGTCGTCGAAGCTCAAGATCGAGATAGCGCGCATCCTCAAAGAAGAGGGCTATATCGAAGCATTTACGGTGGGTGATCAGAAGCCTTTTGCGCTGATCACCATCCAACTGAAGTATCATGGCACGCGCCGCCAGCGCACACCTGTGATCCAGCACCTGGAGCGCGTGAGCAAGCCGGGACGGCGCGTGTATCGCGGGCGCAAGGACCTGCCGCTAATCCAGAGTGGTATGGGCATCGCGATTGTCACCACGCCCAAGGGTGTGATGACGGCTGCCCAGGCACGGCGCGAACGCACGGGCGGTGAAGTCCTGTGCTACGTATGGTAAGAGGAGATTGGGAATATGTCACGTATTGGTAAAAAGCCCATCCCGCTTCCCGCGAAGGTGTCAGTCACGATTGACGGGCAGCAGGTGACGGCGAAGGGACCCAAGGGCGAACTGAAGCTGAACGTTCACCCGGAGATGTCCGTCAAGATGGAAGCAAACGAACTGTTGGTCGAACGTCCGTCGGACGCGCGCCAGCACCGCGCACTGCACGGGCTGACCCGCGCGCTGCTCAATAACATCGTCACCGGCGTATCCGACGGCTTCCAGCGGACGCTGATTGTCGAAGGCGTCGGCTATGGTGGTGACGTGCGCGGCAATAACCTGGTGATGAAGCTGGGCTATTCGCACGAAATCGTCGTTGAAGCACCGAAAGATGTCAGCTTTGCGACCGAGAAATCGACGCCGACGACGACGATCATCCGCGTCAATGGCATCGACAAACAGGTCGTGGGTGAAATCGCGGCGTATATTCGCAAGCTGCGCCCGCCCGAACCCTATCTGGGCAAAGGCGTGCGTTATTCGGACGAAATTATCCGCCGCAAAGCGGGTAAGACGGGCAAGTAAGGTGAGGGTGGCATGACGAAGTTAGCTCAGAAGAAACGTGAAGATCGCCAGCGGCGTCACCGCCGTGTGCGCGCGGTCGTCAGCGGCACTGCCGAACGCCCGCGCCTGAACGTCTTCCGCAGCGAAGCAAACATTTATGCTCAGGTGATTGATGATGTCGCCGGGCATACGTTGGTATCGGCGTCGACCATCGATAAAGAGGTCGCGAAGCAGATTGAAGGCAAGACCAAGACCGAGTCGGCGAAAATCGTCGGTCAAATCGTGGCGCAGCGCGCGAAGGCAGCGGGCATCACGACAGTCGTCTTTGATCGTGGTGGCTATCGGTATTTCGGGCGGGTCTCTGCGTTGGCAGCAGGCGCGCGCGAAGGTGGTCTGGAATTCTAAGGCTGGATAACTATGGCGGATGAACAAAAGAAGCCTGCACGCGGCGGCGGTAAGCGCGGCGGCGGACCGGGCGACAAGCAGCGCAGCGGTGGTGGACCCGGCGACAAGCAGCGCGGCGGCGAAAACCGCGATGGCGGGCGCGACCGGCAGGGGGATCGCCGTGACCGCGAAGAGAAGGAAGAACTGGATGAGCGTGTGGTCGATATTGCCCGCGTCGCCAAAGTGATCAAGGGTGGTCGGCGCTTCGCCTTCCGCACGGTGGTCGTGGTCGGTGATAACAAGGGGCGTGTCGGCATTGGGATTGGCAAGGCGCGCGGCGTGCCGGACGCCATCCGTAAAAGCACGGATCGTGCCAAGCGTCAGCTGCACAAGGTCAACCTGTCTGGTACGACCATCCCGCATCTGGTGGTGGCACGCTACGGCGGCGCAAAGGTGCTGCTGCGTCCTGCCGCGCCGGGTACGGGCGTCATCGCGGGCGGTGGTGTGCGTGCGGTGCTGGAAGCGGCAGGCGTGCGCGACATTCTGACCAAGAGCCAGGGCAGCGGCAACCTGCTCAACGTGGCAATGGCGACGTTGACGGCGCTGCAAATGCTGCGCAGCCCGGAAGAACTGGCTGCCATGCGTGGCAAAGACGTCAACGACGTGCGCCCGTTCTGGGAACGCAAGAAGCGTGAGGTGGTGAGCAATGAGCAGCAGTAAAACACTCAAAATCACGCTCGTCAAAAGCCCTATCTCCTGCCCGAAGGATCAGAAGGCAACTGTGCGTGCGCTCGGTCTGCGCCGCCTGAATATGACGGCGGAAAAGGCGGATACGCCCGCCATTCGTGGCATGATCTTCAAAGTCCAACACCTGTTGAAGGTCGAGGAGGCATAACGATGAAACTGCATGATCTGAAACCCAATCCCGGCTCGACGCGACGCAAGACGCGCGTCGGTCGCGGTATCGCCGCTGGTCAGGGCAAGACGGGCGGACGCGGTACCAAAGGTCAGGGGTCGCGCAGCGGCGGCAAGAAGCGTCAGTACTTCGAGGGCGGTCAGCTCCCGTTGGTGCGTCGTCTGCCCTTCCGACGCGGCTTCAATAACCTGTTCAAGATCGTCTACCAGCCCGTTAACCTGGGCGATCTGGCGGCGTTCGACGCAGGCACAGTCGTGACGCCGGAACTACTGGCAGCACACGGCATCATCCGCGACGCGGACAAACCCCTCGTCGTGCTGGGCATGGGCGACCTGACGAAGAAGCTGACGATTCAGGCGCACCGCTTCAGCAAGTCGGCGGTGGAGCGCATTGAAGCCGCGGGCGGCAGTACGGTGAAGCTGGAACTGCTGGTCAAGGGCGCGCGCGCGACGATCAAGAAACTGCCGAAAGAACAATTGGCAGCGCTGAAGGCGCAGCAACAAGGCTAACGCAAGCAATTTGAACAAGGGGTTTTAACCCCTTGTTGTTGTCATGCGCAGTCATGCAAGGGGTTGAAACCCCTTGTTCGCTACAGGGGTAGATTTCTGTTAGCCCCTTGTCCGTTATAAGGCGCTATACTACGCGCGCTAACGATTTGCCCATGATGGGCGCAAGACGTGTAAAAGGACTCTGAGCATGTTATCTGCTCTCCGTAATGCATTCCGGCTGCCGGATTTGCGCAACAAACTGCTGCTCACCGGGCTGATTCTGGTGATTTACCAGTTCGTGGCGCATGTGCCGGTGATCGGTGTTGACCCTTCTGCGCTGAACGAACTGCTGAACAGCGAAGCAAGCGGCATCTTCAACGTGCTGAACCTGCTCAGCGGCGGCGCGTTGCAGAACTTCAGTATTATCGCCAACGGCGTGTACCCGTACATCACCGCCTCGATTATTCTGCAAGTCCTGATCCCACTGGTGCCGCGCCTGGAGCAACTCCAGCGTGAACCAGGCGGTCGCGAGAAGATCGAAAATTACACCTACTGGCTGGCGATCCCGATGGCAGTCTTGCAGACGGTCAGCCAGATTCAGATTTTCAATACCTTCCTTGGCGGCGGTCGGTCGATCATCCCCGGCTTCGGCAGTGATTTCTTGCTGACACTGACGGTCATCATTACCATGACCGCAGGTACGATGTTCGCCGTCTGGCTCGGCAACCTGATCACGCAGGACGGCATCGGCAACGGTCTGTCGATCATCATCTTCTCCGGTATCGTGGCGCGCGCGCCGTCGAACCTGGGACAGTTGATGACCAACTCGACGCAACCCTGGTTCCACCTGATCCTGTTCGTCGCGCTGACGATCCTGAGCATTATCGTCATCGTCATCATTCAGGAAGCGGTGCGGCGCATCCCTGTACAGTATGGCAAGCGCGTGCGCGGCAACAAGCAGTACGGCGGCGCGGCGACGCATATCCCGCTGCGCGTCAACCCGGTCGGTATGATCCCGCTGATCTTCGCGCAGTCGGTGGTGGCGTTCCCGGCGCTGCTGGTCAATCTGTTCCCGCAGGGCGATGTCAGCCGCGCGATTAACGAGTCGTTTGGGCAGCAGCAGGGCTTGTTGTACTGGGGCTTCTACTTCATCCTGGTGATTGGCTTCACGTTCATTTACTCGGAAGTGATGATCGGCAACCAGAATCTGGCGGAGAACCTGCAGCGCAACGGCGGTTTCATCCCCGGTATTCGCCCCGGCAAGAAGACGCAGGAATACATCACGCGCGTCACGCGGCGTATCGTGCTGGTCGGCGCGCTCTTCCTAGGGCTGGTCGCGATTTTGCCGGGCGTGGTGGACTGGGTGAACCGCATCCTGTTCCCGAACGAAGCGGTGGCGGGCGTGGCAGGCAACCCGGCGCTGGTGCTGGGCGGCTCGGCGCTGATCATCGTCGTGAGCGTGGTCACGGAAACGCTGCGGCAGATCGAAGCGCAGCTCGCAATGCGCAACTACGACCGCTACGGGCGGTAGGTCATCCAACCCTCATCCCCTAGCCCCTTCTCCCTCAGGGAGAAGGGGGATCAGATGTTTCTGGAAGCCTGCCTTTCAGGGAAGCGGGTATCAGATGTTTCTGGAAGCCCCTCTCCATGAGGGAGAGGGGTTGGGGTGAGGGTTTCGCAATCACCCACAAACAATAACCATACCAAACGAGGCAAAAATGAGCCTGTATATTATTCTGATGGGCGTACAGGGCGCGGGCAAAGGCGAACAGGCGCGGTTTATTCAGGAGACATATGGCATTCCCCAGGTGTCGACCGGGGATTTATTCCGTGCGATGAAGACGCGCACCGACGCGCTGGCACAGCGCATCCAGCAGATGATGGCGGAGGGCAAGCTGATCGATGATGAGACGACCAATGCGGTTGTCGATGATCGGCTGGCGCAGTCGGACGCTGCGAATGGTGTCATTCTCGATGGCTACCCGCGCACACCCACGCAGGCGGAATGGCTGGACGATTATCTGCACAGGCAGGGCAAGCGTGTGAACGCGGTGCTGCTGCTGGAACTGGATTTGTACACGGCGTTCAAGCGCTCGTTCGGGCGCATCAAGTCGGACAAGACGGGACGTACTTATAACGTCTACTTTAACGCCGACGAACTGGCGGACTGGAAGTTTGAAGATCATCCCGAAGCCGCCTACCCCCCGCGCCTGGTCGCCACGCATCGCGATGGCGAGCGGCTGTCGCGGCGCCCGGACGACGCCAGCGCCGACGCGGTGCTGAAGCGCATCGACACGTTTATGAAAACGACTGCGCCGTTGATTGAGTTTTACAAAGACAAGCATCCGAATTTGCTGGTCACAATTGACGCAGCGCAGTCGATTGAACAGGTCAGCGAGCAGATAAGGTCCGCCATTGACATACGTAAGTAAGACGAGCCTGCGGTTTGCCAACCGCTTCGTGCCGAGGCAGCAGTCTGAGGCAGAAAAGGTCGTCATTCATTTGAAGACGCCGGACGAGATCGCCATGATGAAACAGGCAGGCATGATCGTCTATAATACGCATATGATCTTGCGCGATATGATCCGCCCCGGCATCAGCACGGCGGAACTGGATCGCGTCGCGGAAGAGGTGCTGAGCGATCACGGCGCGGTGCCGGTCTTCAAGAACTATCCCAAGAAGGATTCGCCCAACTTTCCGGCGTCAATTACGGTGTCGATCAACGAGGAACTGGTGCATGGCATCCCATCGCCCAATCGTATCCTCAAAGAGGGCGACATCATCAGCATTGACTGTGGCTGCACGTATAACGGCTACGTCGGTGACAGCGCCTATACCTGGGCGGTGGGGACGGTATCGCCCGCCGTCAAGCGCCTGCTGGATGTGACGCAGGGCGCACTGATGGAAGCGATCAAGACGGCGGTGCTGCCGAACGAGACGAAGGATGTGGCGGCGGCGACGGCGCGTTATGTCAACCGTTATGGCTATGATGTGGCGCGCGAATACACCGGGCATGGCGTGGGCAAGACGATGCACGAAGACCCACAGGTGCCGAACTGGTGGCCCAGCAACGCCAAGAAGAAGGGCTTCCTGAGCCATCCATTGCAGCCAGGCATGACGTTCGCGATTGAGCCGATGGTGATCGCCGGGCGTCCTGACCTGACGGAACTGGGCGACAAGTGGACGGTGGTAACGAAGGATAAATCGCTGTGCGCGCACTATGAGCATACGATTGCCGTGACGGAGGGCGCACCGATCATCCTGACGCTGCCTGACTAAAGCCAGATTTTTAACGCAGAGGCGCAGGGATGCAGAGACACAGAGATTTTTTCTCTGCGACCTCTGCGCCTCCGTGTCTCTGCGTTAAAACGCTTTTTATTCGCGAACTTTTCAGGTGCGCTGCGCATGAGCATCATCGATAGTTTTGTGTTATACTCCCGTTGGCATTTCGATATTGTCACATTGCCAGTCGTGCGCACGGCATGAACGGGAGATGACGCATGAGCGACCGCCTCAAGAACCTCCTCTATACCGCACCTGACGAGCCGCAGGGTGGCTGGAAGAAGCCGCAGACCCCCGGCGGCTGGCGCGCACCTGGCGATGCCGTCGCAGAAGAAGCGGGCTGGACTGCCCCGAAGCGCGTTGAGCGCGTGAGCGCCGCAGAAGGCTGGCGCGTGATGAAGCCGGGCGTCGAACTGGCGGCGACAGAAGTCGATGACGAAGACCTGGAGTCTGCCGAACCCGCTGCCGAGGCTGTCGCTGAAGCCGACGACGTGCTGCCATACGACGACCAGCCTGTGGCGCAAACAACCACAGCCGCACCGGAAGTGCTGCCGTTCGATGGCGATGGCAAGCCCGCCGAAGAAACGCTGGCGACGCTGATCGAGTCGCTGGAAGAAGAAAAAGAAGCGGACAAGCTGACACAGCTTGACGACGACGAGGACGAAGACTCGTTCAGCATGAGTGAGTTGGTCGCGCTGGCGAGCCTGGTGGATGAGCAGCCGCGCTCGCGCCTGCAACCTGCGGCTGAGGCAGCAGCGCCCGCCGCACCCGTTAACCCGGACGATCCGGCGGAAGTAGCGCGACGCATGGCGGCGCAACTGTCCGGGCAGGCGGGCGCTGCTCCGGTTGCATCAGGG
>Ga0224723_1000506_pt1 | contig 26638 bp, 28 predicted proteins | sample Balambano_FR2_Me_FD_161647 | JGI IMG/M metagenome (GOLD analysis project Ga0224723, IMG submission 161647) | Freshwater sediment microbial communities from Lake Towuti, South Sulawesi, Indonesia - Balambano_FR2_MetaG | ecosystem: Environmental > Aquatic > Freshwater > Lake > Sediment | place... | reverse complement strand
TTGGCTGCAAAACTATCGCCGTATCCTTGTTCGTTATGATCGTTTTCTTGAGAATTACCTCGCTTTCGTTCATCTGGCTTGTATCCTTATTTTTGTCAAAAACTATTTTTGAGATGTGTTCTAGTAATTTTTTCAACGAGGGCAGGAACTGCATTACTTTGTTGGCTTTCAAATGTTCCAAAGTTATTCTCATTTCCACCATATGGTTTCCAGTTATTTGGATCTAACAATAAATCATCAGTCTGAACAATTTTATGTAATTCGTCCTCATTTTTTGAGTTGTAAATTTTCCAAAAAAGTTTTTCTACAGAATCATTTGACATATAACCTCTTTTTTGTTAATACATTAAACCCATTGAATTTTGAGTTCGTTTTCCAAAACCCTAAATTCCTTATCTCCTGTTACTAAGTCCGCTTTATACAATTTTGCCAAAGCCGCCGCATAACAATCTGCATAAGACATTTTATGTTGTGATTTGAAACGAGCGGCTTCTTGTGTTAATGTCCAATCTGCGCTTTCAAACTGTATTCTCAAATCACGGATTTCTTTAACACTTGCCTCTGCATCTTCTTCTGAAATTTCTCGAGCAATTGTGTACCAAACTTCCCCAACATTAACTACCGACATATAAACAGGAATTTCTTCTTCGTGTGCGCTTGCAATTAAGTCTGCAATTTGTGGAGCAGATGGCTCATCTTCTAAATAAGCAATCACCGCCCAAGTATCTAACACATAAGCCTTCGCTTTTTTAGCCATTTACAACTCCTTTTCCCGTTTTTTATCAGCCATTAGTGCTTTCATTAAACCTTTGCCTTTATATTTACCGCGCAAAGAATGAACATACTCTCGTGTTACTGGAGTAAGAATAAGTCTTTTGTTTACTTCATCCACATCAATTTGAAGGTATGTACCCTCTTTTATCCCTAATTGACGCCGCACTTTGGAAGGAATTACAACCTGCCCCTTTGAAGTGGCAACTGTCTCCATTTAATTCTCCTTTCAGAACTCTATAATAATTCTACCAAATAATAAAAAGTAAGTCAAGTAAAAAAGTTCTTACAAATTTAGTTTTTAAGGAAAAGTCAGCACCTTCTATTATAAGAACGAAAAGGCAATGTGAAATATAATTAGGCTGGTAAATAAATTAGTACATCAGGAGAATCATCATGGAAAGAAAATCATCACTCACTCGTTGGTTAACGGTATTATGGTTACTTGTATCTCAAACCACAGGCGCGGCAATGGCATTCGCCTCTGCATTGGTTGTGATTTCATTTCGCGGGCTTGGGCAACAAGATGCAAACCCAATGGCATTTAATATCTTGTTAGTATTAGGATACATTATGCCTGTGGTATTTATTGCTTTGGTCATTTGGGCTTGGTTTACATTTTTCAAACGCAAAGACGGTACAGCGGCATTGCTCGGTTTAGCAAGTTTAATCCCCGGTGTCATTATGCAATTTGGTATGCTTTTGTACGCGCCGTAAATAAAGTGGGTGCGTCGCACATTGAAGTTTAGATAATATTTATCAGGAGAAGCGCGACGTACTCTGCAACAATTCTTTCGTGCGCGGATGGTCTGCATACACGCCGCGATAGGATTCAGGCAACATCGATGCGATTTGACACATAATCTCGTCTGTAACTTGATTCATCGCCTCTTCTCTGCCCTTTCCGCTTGGGATTTGAATCCTCATCGGTTTGCCTACTTTGACAGTGATTTTTAACTTGCGAAATTTTTTTAAGTTTGCAATTACACCAGAATCTTCTGTGCCAGTGAGTGCCACTGGCACAACGGGGTATCCACTTTTGCTGGCTAGAAAAGCAACGCCCATTTTTCCCCGTTGTAATGAAGCGGTTTTTGAGCGCGTTCCTTCTGGCGCAATCACCATCAAGCCACCTTTTTTCATACGCACTAAAATTTCACGCAATGCCGCAAAGTCAGCTTCAAAACGATTTAGCCAAATCGCATCTACGGCTCTGCCGATAGCACCAAACAAAAAATGATTTTTATATTTTTCAGCCACCGCCATGATGATGTCTTCACGGTCCACCACGCATAACAAAGCGGCAGTATCTAAACGCCCTAAATGATTTGACGCCACGAGAATGTTGCCCTGTGGAATATGTTCCAAGCCCTCTACTTCAATATCAGAAATAATTTTCATAATAAAACGGACAATCGAACGCAATGTTTTAAACTTCATTTTATACCCTCACCCTTACCCTCTCCCGTTGGAGAGGGAACTAATAATTCCTTCAAGCGGGGATGATTCGCATAATATCCGCGATTATGTTCGGGCAACATCACAGCGATTCTACACATAATCTCATCAGTATATTCTTTCAACGTCTCTTCGCGTTTATCTCTTGGAATGGGCGGAAGTGTAAAAGATTTTCCACCAACCAATTTTATTTTTGTCTTCCGAAATTTTTTGAGATTAGAAATTAAAATTCTATCTTCCGTTCCAATAATTGCCACAGGCACAATCGGAAAGCCTGCTTTGACCGCCATATACGTTACGCCAGGTTTTCCTTCTGCCATTTTTTCATCACGCGCGCGTGTGCCTTCTGGAGCAATCACTAAAGTCTGTCCACTTTCCATTCTACGAATCACTTCACGTAATGCTTTCAAATCTGCATTGAATCTATCTACAAATACAAAATTAAAATGCTTTCCAATCCAACGCCATAGCGGGTTTCTCTCCCACTTCTCCGCCACCAAAATAAATAAATCATATTGATTCAAAGCATACAAAGCCAAAGGCACATCCAAAAAGCCTAAATGATTGGTCGCAATCACAAACCCACCTTTAGCAGGTAAGTTTTCATATCCATTGCGTTCTACCTCTGCAATTAAATTAATGACTGTGCGAATTAACCAAAATAAAAATTTCTTCATGGGCAGTATTTTACTAAACTTAAGGAAACATGTCATTCTGAGCCACGTTCTTGCTTTTTGTGGCGAAGAATCTCTACGATTATCTAAGAGACCCTTCGCTTCGCTCAGGGTGACATAAGTTAAACAAAAACACCTTACTCTTTCAAGCAAGGTGTTTCATTTCAATCAACTTTATCCCCAAATATATTCCGTATTCGTCTTATGATGAAGTTGCTTTTGGACACCATAGGTATTAAACATCTGCACAAAAATATCATAATCAGCAGGTGTCATATCAATAATTTGAAAACCGACATTATAAATGGTTGGGTCGTAGGGGTCTTTCTGGCACCACCGTGTGCGCGCAGAAAAAGTAATATAACCCTTCGGAGAAATTTCACCAGTTTGGTCAATCCGTAAATCAAACGCCTCACCCACATTAATCGGCTTGTCACTTTCCAAGCGGAAACCGCCGGAACTAATATCACCTAACTGCCCCATCAAGGCTCCAGTACGTTCATTCATAACGCGCATATAATAGGAGAAATTCTTGCGCGTCAGTTTGCGTTTGTTAGTAGGCATGTCTCTCTCCTTACAAAAATGATAGGTCAAATTAGTATATGACTACCCCAGTACTAGTAAGGGAATTATTATGAATTTGCAATGAATCAAGTCCTCTGTAAAATGTGAGTTATGACAGAGGCTCCCGAACCGCCGATATTTTGCGCCATACCAATTTTCGCGCCAACTACTTGAGTCTTTTCACATTCACCTCTCAATTGTTGGATGACCTCTACTAATTGATAAACACCCGTCGCCCCAACAGGATGACCTCTCGCCTTCAAACCGCCTCGCGTACATAAGGGAAGCCTGCTACCAATCCCAATCTGATTTTCTAACCCCAAACGGACTCCGCTACCGCGTTCAGCAAATCCACATGCTTCAAGTGAAAGAACTGCCATAATAGAAAAGGCATCATGCAATTCAAAAAAATCAATATCATTTGGATTAATCCCCGCCATTTGATAGGCTTGTTTCGATGATAAATATGCCGCATTCAAAAACAATGGGTCTCGACGAGAATGTACGGCGATTGAATCGGTTGACGAAGCAGAAGCAGTTACCACGATCCGTTTGTGAGGCGGAACTTTATCCGCAGGCACAATAATAATCGCCGCGGCACCATCCCCCACTGGCGAAGCATCTAATAAATGAATCGGTGAAGCAATGCTAGAAGATTTTTCAAATCTTTCAAGATTCACTTTTTCATGCAATCTCGCAAACGGATTATGCAACGCATTGGCATGAGCATTGATTGAAAATGGCGCGAAGTCTTGATGCTTCCATCCAAACTCGTGCATGTAACGGCGCATGATTAATGCATTGATACCAACAAACGAAATGCCTTGTTCAAGTTCATAATCAGCATCGGCAGCAGTGGCTAACGAAGCAGTGATATCTTTGCCTGCTTTGTCCGTCATTTTTTCAACGCCCAACACCATTGCTGACTCAACATCACCAGATGCAACAGCCATTAATGCGGAACGAAATGCGGCGGCACCACTTCCACAAGCCGCTTCTATTTTTACGGATTCTTGTTTCCACAAGCCAATCCAATCGCTAAAAAAAGTTCCAAGTTGATTTTGTGTTGAGATGGTTGATGAAAGCATATTGCCAACATACAAAGCATCTACTTTATCAATGCCTGCGTCTTGCATGGCAAGAAATGCCGCTTCGCCACCAATCTCTTTAAGAGATTTATCCCAATGTTCATCTATTTTTGTTTGACCAATTCCAAGAATCGCTACTTTTCTCATAAACATATTTTATTTGGCTTTGCTATCAGGAACTATCATTATTTTATTATGTCATTGCGAGCAGTTATTCCGCGAAGCAATCTCCTTTTAGAAAAATAATCAAGTCATGCTACCCTCTTCGAGGATAATGGTCTTCTCAAAGTAGTTTGACTTTTTTCTATCATCAAAGCAAGGCTTAACGCGAAAGACGCAAATGAGCGAATTTCGCAAAAACTATTAAAAAATTCGCGTTCTTCGTTTTTTCGCGCAATTCGCATTAAGGTTTTTTTGAGAAAACCATGATTCGAGGACAGGCAAGGTGAACTACGAAGATATAAAGATGATATGATTTATATTTGTAACGAGGAGTAAAAATGTATAAAAGAATATTAATCACCATGCTTCTAATGATATTACTAATTTCAGGTTGCTCGTCTCCCGAAATCACTCACACTGCGCCCGAACTGTCTGATAATTGGTCTGTGCGTATGATTCAAACAGGTGGATTTGCAGGTGTGAATCGCGCCGTTGAAGTTTTATCCGATGGAAGTTATACAGTCTATCAACAAGCAGGCGGTGAAGGAATAAAAGGTCAACTATCAGAAACGGATTTGGCAACACTAGAAAATTTAATTGCAAATCTAGAAATTGCAAACGTCCGAACCGATAGTATGTGTGCCGATTGCTTTGAGTACAACATCGAAATTCAAAGCGGCGGAAGAAAAATGGTTTTAGACCTAGACGATTTAACTCTGCCCGATTCTGGTGCAGGAGAGTTAGTCACATTTTTATCAGGCTTGATGCAATAGAAGAAATTTAATAGACTTCCGAAGTCTTAAAGACTTCGGAAGTCTGAGCAAAAATTATGAATCAAAAAGAATGGCTTGAAAAATATTTTGAGAAAGTAGCAAACTCATCGGAAGAGGGTCAAGAGGCTGTGATGTTTGTGAAACAGAATCATGTCAAAGTCGGGTTGAAGCGGGCGAGGAAAAGCGTGGGAGCATTTTGGACTTTGACTCGCAAGTTTTACTTAAATAGTTTTTATTATTCAATGGAATCCTCTTTAGAAAATCCACGCGCATGGACTTTGTTTGTGCATGAAGTTCATCATCTCAAACAAGGTGTTGTGACTGCAATGTCAGTCTATGGTGAGTTGGATGCTTGGCAAGTGGAGTTTCGATTACTAAAAAAGTTAACTGGAAAAACTTTCAAGCCCGAGTTAGAAGAATTACTGACCTTGCCCTTAAACTTTGACCGAGATAATTTACGCCGCGCGAGAAACTTGATGACAAAGTATGCAGGCTTTTGGTATGGTGCATGGATTTTGCCTTTGTACCCGATTGATAAAGAAATTAAATTTTTGTTCACACGAAAGCTGTCATTCTGAGCGTAGCGAAGAATCTCTACGATTATCTTAGAGACCCTTCACTTCGTTCAGGGTGACATAATGCACAAACGAATATTTGTTTCAGGAATACATGTTCGATTATTAACATTTCAAAATTAACAAGAATTTTTAATGTATTAAATTTTTTTTGTTGTATGATGATGTCAACAAATTGAAGAAGGAGGTTGCGATGGATAGTCCACCTGAAATGATTGAGGCGGGGAAGAGTGAAACACCATAAACTGGTAAATATTTCCAGACGTGTTCCTACGAAAGGAAAGGTGTTAATTTGCTTCGCCACCTGCTGACATAGAAATATTATTTTGACGGATGAGATAAACTCATCCGTTTTTTATTTAACAGGCTTTATTGCTTTTCCCATTCTCTCCACCCTTCTTTCAAAATTAATACTTTCGTAAATCTTTGAGAAATGGTATCGCTTTCACAATCTTGATTCCTTTATATTCTTCTCCTAATGTATCAAAATGTGGGTCATACGTTACAAGATAATTTGCTTTGCCTTCAACAGCACAAGCAACGATTACATTATCATCTTCATCAGATAATAGTTTTTGAATTTTTTCTAAAGGCACTTCTACCCACTCAGCAAGATTAGCCAATTGACTAGCCAGTTTAGCCACTCGCTGATTTGAAATATTACGGTCTAAAAGTTTTTCGATAATTTCCTCAGCGAGTGGCGAGCAAATTAATAAAATAAATTCTCCATTTTGCCATCTGGTTAATACTTCGCGCGTTGGGCTAGATTCATTTTTACTTAAAGCCGCCGAAACAAACACATTCGTATCTAATACTGCACGAATCTTTTTAGTCACCTTCTATTTCACTTTCAATGGCAGTACCTTTTTCAATCGCCTCAGCACGAATTTCATTAAGTGTTTTGCCAAACTCTTTCATTAAGTCTTCACGCGCCAAGCCAGAAGTTTTCGATGCACGAGACCTAGCCTCATTTACAATTTCTGATGCAACCAAACGATTCGGACGAGACCGTTGCTGTTTAAATTTATCAACCATCTCTATCACAATTAACAATTCATTTTCTGGGAGTTGTGCCACTTCAATCACAGCCTTACGGATTAATTCTTGAGTGGCAATTGCATTTGATGCCATATTTACTCTCCTTGCATTTCTCAAAGTATAGCCTATTTTTTCATCGCTCTGCTCATCCTCTCCAACCCTTCTTTCAAAATCGCGCGGGAAGTACCAAAGTTAATCCGCAAGTGACGTTCGCCACTTTTGCCGAAAATTTTTCCATCACTCAATGCTACTTTAGCATTCTCTAGAAAAAATTCAAATGGCTTCTCAATTCCTGTTTCAGTGAAATCTAACCAACCCAAATACGTTGCATCTGGAATTGTGGTTTTCACATTTGGCATATTTTCGGTGACATAGTTCACAAGAAAATCTCGGTTGCTTGTCAAGTAACGATTTAATTCTTTCAACCAACTGTCACATTTTCCTGAAAAGGCGACTTGTGCGGCATGAAGCCCAGGACTACCCACATGCAAACGTAAACGCTGAACTTCTTTTTGAAATACATCTCGCAATTCTTTGTTGGGGATAATCGCAAAGGCACAAAAAAATCCAGGCACATTATATGCTTTGGATGGTGCAATTAAAGTAATCGTATTTTTCTCAATTTCTTTAGAAAGTTTCGCTATGGGTGTAAATTTATTTTTATCAAGCAATAATTCTGAATGGATTTCGTCAGAGACAATGATTACCTTATGCCTCAGACAAATTTCTGCCATGCGAGTCAAACCGCGGCGGCTGAAATTAATTCCCAGTGGATTATGCGGATTGCACAGCATAAATATTTTTGATTTTTTTATTTGCTTTTCAAACAGTATCCAATCAATTTCGTAAGAGATAATATTTCCTTTCACTTTTTTTCTAAAGGGAATATCTACTTGTGGAATTCGATTATTATTTTTCACTTCATGAAATTCGTTATAAACTGGCACTTGCATCGCCACACCTTTTTTATCGGTGCAAAATAAACTTGCCGCGATGTTAAGTCCACTGACTACGCCAGGAATCGCCAACACAGAATCAGCGCTTACTTTCCAACCATATAAATCATTCATACGTTTTGCAACAGTTTCATACAAAACTTTGCCAGGCAATTCGTAGCCTAGCACGCCATGTTTTAACAACTTATCTAATGAATCTAAAATAGGTTTTGGCGCAGGGAAATCCATATCTGCCACCCACATGGGCAAAACATCTTTTGGAAACCAAGTCCATTTGTTGATGTTCGTAATTTTTCTTCTATCAGGAATAATATTGAAGTTTGTCATTTTTCTCAATTCGGTGGTCGAGTAGGCGGCGGGTCTCGATACGGACTTCGTCCTACTCGACCATCGCCGCCGTATCGAGACCACAATTATTTTTTATACGCCACAATCATTCCATCACGCATTGGCACGAGTGAAACAATCCAATCAGAATCAGTTGTAATTTGTTTTGTAAATTCACGCACGCCGTCAGTTGCAGGTCTAACATCATCCTTATTAAAAATATCACCATGCCACAGCATGTTATCAATAATCAAAATTCCACCGCTTCGCAATTTGGATTTGATAATCGGCAATGAGGCAGGATATTGTTCTTTATCAATATCATTAAAGATGATGTCAAACGCACCATCTGTTTTCTGCAAGGCTTCGACTGCTTCGGACATGTGGAATTTGACTAAATCATCGCTTCCTAACTTGACCAAATGCTGTTTCGCCATCTGCGACAGTTTCTCATCCCAGACCGTGTGATGCACAACACCTCCGCCATTTTCCCTTAAGGCTTTGGCAAACCAAGCAGTGGAATATCCATAGCCTGAACCCAATTCAAAAATGGATTTGGCGTTTATCATGCGTGCCAGTTGATAGATGTAATATCCGCAAGTTGCACCGATGATAGGAAAGTTATTTTTTTCCGCGTATGCTTCCATTTCTTGCATTTCTTTTTCTCGTGGTGGAACGAGCGAGGTTAGATACTCTTGTGTTGTTGTGTAAGTTAATAAATCTTTTGCCATGTTTATCTCCTGTAAATCCATTTTACATCATCTAAGTTGTGGTAATAAGGTATAATAAAAAAAAGGAGAAGTTTATGAAAAAAATTTTGTTTGTTCTATTAATTGCAATTTTGTTGATTAGTACAGTTAGCAATGTTAATGCTTCTTCAAATTACCAAGATTCTGAGCCACCTTCTACAGAAGAGCCACCTTCTACAGAAGAGCCACCTTCTACAGAAGAACCACCTTCTACAGAAGAACCACCTCCTGCAGAAGAAGAAACTGATGAATCTACGACCACTGAAAAGCCAGGGACATGTCTTCGCGCTTACAACTATCTACAGACGAAGTATAACCAGGACTCAGGCTATACCATTCTACGAAATTGGCCATGGTGTCGCGTTTGGATTTTCTTAAAATACGGGGAATGGATTCAAGTTCCTGCTGAATAATCATCAAACTAGAGACTAAAACCACTCTCCTTGTCAGAGTGGTTTTTTTATTGTTTTTCCTATTTATATCAAAGTAGGGGCACGGGGTTGCCGTGTCTCTACTTTTAGTTAAGAAAAATTATCAGAAAACAGAATCAAAAATCAGCAAAGACGAAGCGGGGTTTTATCAAATATCAATTTACTGATAGAATATTCCCATCAAATTTGAAGGATCCCGCTCTGAATGAAATATAACTTTCGGCTTTTTTGGCGAACATTCTATCGCTCTTTTTTTGACAACAAAAACACCCCCGCCCGCCTCACTCGAAAACGACTTTTTTTCTTAATCCTTTTTTATAGCGTTTGGCCCCTCGGTGCATTGATGCACTGGTTTTTCTTTTGGCTAGACGATATTTTATTCCCTGCTCATAAAACACATGTGGTTGAAAAACCATTATTCATTTTAGGCAACTTAAGAAGTGGTTCAACATTTTTACAGCGTTTGCTCTCACGCGATGAAGAAACATTTACTAGTTTAACTACATGGGATATTTACTTAACTCCTTCGGTAACACAGAAGAAAATTACACAACTCATTTCTCGTTTTGATAAAAAGTTTTTAGGTGGCATTTTGCATAAATGGTTGTATGCGTTTGATAAAGCCACGTTGGGAAAAATAAAAATTCATCCGATTTCGTTTTTCAAACCAGAAGAGGATGAAAATATTCACTTACACATTTGGGATGGATATTTTGTATTTTTTCTATTCCCCTTTGCAGATGAATTCCCGAATTATCAACATTTTGACGAAGTCCTGGCACCTGAACATAAAAAACGGATTATGACTTTTTATAAGTCTATGTTGCAAAGGCACATGTATGCCAATAAGAATAAAAAATATTTTGTGGCGAAGAACCCCGCCTTTAGCCCGAAGATTGAAACGTTGGCAGAATTTTTCCCTGACGCTCGCATTTTATATCTGGCGCGCAATCCGTTAGATATGTTGCCTTCCACCGTTTCGTGGATTAATTATGCTCGCCGTCAATTCACGGACCCCGGTGATGGATATTTGTACATTGATGAAATTTTAGATATGACTCAACATTGGTATCGTCACCCGTTGAGATATTTAGATTCGCATCCTTCTCCGCGCCACTTGATTGTGAGTTATGATGATTTGATTCAACGCCCGGAAGCAGTCATTCGTGGATTCTACGAACAATTTGGTTACCCTGACCAGCCCGGCTTGCCCATCATCATTGACCAAGCCGTGAAAGAAACTTTGGCTTTCAAAAGTGACCACAATTACTCTCTCGAAGAAATGGGCTTTACAAGAGAACAAATTGTAGAGACTTATAAAGATATTTTTGAAAGATTTAATTTTGAAACGCGGGAAGACTTAGTCCCCGTCAAACAAGTTGAATTGGATATGTGAAGTACATAGGTATGCAGGTAGACAAGAAAACAGGTAGATAAATTATCTACCTGTTTTTATTTAACATGCTGAATTATCTACTTGTGTACCTGTTTACTTATCTACTTATTTACTTATTTACTTGTTTTCCGTTTTACAGTTGTCTTCTTTGCTGTAGTTTTCTTAACAGTGGATTTCTTCTTAGTTTCCTTAATCTCTTCTTGATTATCCATATCAGATTCATCTTCAACAAATTGTCTCTTACGGGGAAGTGGAGTTGTTTTCTTTTCCACTTTTTTCACTTGATATTCATCTGACCAATTTTCTAAAGCGGCGATTTGTAATTTTCCATTGCGGGCTAAGAATAAAATCACACCTGCTACACCCATTAAGAATGCCACAACCATTGTATAAGAAACAAACGAGTCTCCAATGCGGGGTTGGTCTGGGCGGAAGAATTCAATAAACACGCGGATAAATCCAGCACAAATTAACCATAAACTAAAAGCAGTGCCCGGCTTTTCACTTTCATCTTTGCGGATATACCATAAGATAAAAAGAAACGCTAAGATATTGAGAATCATTTCGTATGCAAAAGTCGGGTGAAAGCGAGTAGTCTCTACAGGGAACTGAGTCAGGTCGGCGTAAGCAGGGAGGCGGTGTCCTGCTCCAATAGGAATGCCCCACGGCAGAGTAGTTGGCGGACCATATAATTCTTGATTGATGTAATTTCCTAACCTACCCACTGCTTGACCCAATAATGTAACTGGGGCAACGGCATCTAAAAATAGCCAGACATCATAGCCATTGCGCTTGAGGTAAAAGATTAGAGCAATCGCACCAAACAACAAACCACCGAAAAAATGTAAGCCTGCAATCGGCGGGCGGATGATAGACATGGGGTCTTCAATGAAAGATGTATTTCCGCCAAGGGTTGCATTCGCTACATACCATAATCTCGCGCCGATAATGCCAATGACAACGGGCCAAATCATCGCATCAATTAAGGTTTCGCCGTTTTCGCCACGTCGGCGCACTTCACGTTCTGCAAACCAGGCACCCACTAAAACACCACTCATCACTATCAAGCCATACCATGTGAGGGTGACATTCCATGTAAATAATTTGAAACTAAAAATGACTGGATTAATATCCATGTTTGAATTACCTCTGTATTAAAGTTTCAGAGATTATAACACTCGTATATTTTGAAGGAATAGAAACTGAAAAATGGGGTTGTGTTTTGACTAATAAAAGGCTTGACAAATCCGAGACCGATTGTTACAATTTTCACAAGTTAGTGAAAAATATCACAAAGGAGATTTTGCTTATGGACCCACTCACCCTTTCACGACTGCAATTTGGTTTGACCACTGTTTATCACTTTCTTTTCGTACCCCTCACGTTGGGGCTTTCATGGTTTGTGGCGTATTTTCAAACTCGCTACTACCAAACGCGAGATGAAGAATTTCGCAAAATGGCAAAATTTTGGGGAAAACTCTTCCTCATCAACTTTGCCATCGGTGTCGTCACAGGCATTGTGCAAGAGTTTCAATTCGGCATGAACTGGTCTGAATATTCGCGTTATGTCGGCGATATTTTCGGTGCGCCACTTGCCATTGAAGCCCTGACCTCTTTCTTTTTGGAATCAACCTTCCTTGGCGTGTGGATTTTTGGTGAGACCAAGATTCCTGAAAAAGCGCATCTTGCCTCCATCTGGCTGGTTGCTATTGGTTCAAATTTATCTGCCCTTTGGATATTGCTCGCCAATGGTTGGATGCAACACCCCGTCGGTTATGTGATTAATGAAGTTAACGGACGTGCTGAATTGGTAGATTTCTTCGCATTGGTTACCAATCCAAAAGGTTGGTTATTTTTCTGGCATACCATTGCGGCTGGGCTTGCCACAGCAAGTTTCTTAATTATCGGCGTCAGCGCGTATCACATTTTTAGAAAACAAAATGTGAGTTTGTTCAAGACTTCATTTCAAACTGCAACAATTGTCGGCTTAATCGCTAGCACATTGGTGTTCTTTGGTGGTCACACTAATGGACAATTCATGTTTGAAACACAACCAATGAAATTTGCCGCGATTGAAGCACACTACGAAACTTCATCCCCTGCCCCATTTTCTATCATCACCATTGGAGATTTAACAGGAAAGCAAGAGGTTTGGTCGTGGCGCGTCCCCGCAGTATTAAGCTTCCTAGCATGTAACAACTTCACCTGCGAAGTTCGAGGCGTGGATGACATCCAAGCAGAATATGTGGCATTGTATGGTCCAGGTGATTATGTTCCGCTCATCGTTTTCACTTACTGGTCATTCCGCATTATGATGACGATTGGGTTCATTATGATGGGCTTGTCATTCTTATTCTTGCTAGCAACACGTGGCAAATATGAAAATGCCAAATGGATGAAGTGGGTTCCGTGGGTAATTGCATTGCCATATCTTGCAAACTCTAGCGGATGGATTTTGACAGAAATGGGTCGCCAACCCTGGATTGTGCAAGGTTTATTGAAAGTGGAAGATGCCGTTTCACCAAACCTGACAGTTGTTGATTTATGGATTTCTCTGATTGGCTATGTTGTAGTGTATGGCGTGTTAGCAGTTGCGATGGTGTATTTGATGAAAAAATATATCGTGGCTGGACCGGATGCCGCTATGCACGAATCAGTAGATGTTGCACCAACTTTAGTTGGTTCACAAGATTGATACGGAGGAAGATATGTCTTACGAATTTTTACAAACCCTTTGGTTTATTTTGATTGCCGTACTTTGGATTGGGTTCTTCATCCTTGAAGGTTTTGATTTTGGTGTTGGCATGTTATTGCCTTTCCTCGGTAAAAAAGATGAAGAACGCCGCGCCATCATCAATACGATTGGTTCTACGTGGGATGGCAATGAAGTTTGGCTACTTACAGCAGGCGGTGCAACATTTGCCGCATTCCCACATTGGTATGCAACCATGTTTAGCGGATTTTATCTGGCGTTGTTTTTGCTCGTGATTGGATTAATCATTCGCGGTATTTCTTTTGAATATCGTTCCAAAGATGCAAATCCAAAATGGCGGCACACGTTTGATTGGATGATTGCCATTGGTTCGTTTATGTGTGCCTTATTGCTTGGTACAGCATTTTCAAACTTAGCGCGCGGTGTACCTATCAATGCAGATATGATGTACACAGGCAATTTGTTTACATTGTTGAATCCGTTTGGTTTGCTTGGTGGCATCACAATGGTTTCGGTCTTCTTACTTTACGGTTCAACATTTCTCACACTCAAACTTGAAGGTGAGTTAAGAGAACGTGCACGTGAGTTATCCAAAAACTTATATGTGCTTGCGGCAATTGTGGTTGTTCTGTTAGCATTCTTCACATACACATCAACCGACATTTCTACAAAAATTGGTATCAACCCAGGCTTCACTCCGCTTTCAGCAGTGATAGCCATTCTTGTCGCCACATTTTTCATCAACCGCAAAATGGAAGGTTGGGCATTCTTGAGTGTTGCATTACACATCGTACTAACTCAAGTTTCATTTTTTACATTGATGTTCCCACGCGTGATGATTTCCACTTTGAATCCAGAATGGTCGCTAACAATTTATAATGCATCATCATCACAATATACATTGACAGTCATGTCCATCATCGCGTTGATTTTCGTCCCGATTGTGTTAGTCTATCAAGGTTGGACGTATTACATTTTCCGCAAACGTATCAGCACAGATAAAAAGACTCTCGTTTATTAATCCAAACGTCCCGCAGGTTTGGTATCACAAATTAAATTTTACAAAAACCTGCGGGGCGATACTCATTTCTTATGCACCGCAGACTCCTGACTCTCACCCGCGACTCACGCTTCTATTTGACTTTAACGATTCTTTCTGGACTTGTAGCTGGGTTCTTGACCATTTGGCAGGCACATCTCCTCAGCAGTGTGATTAACAATGTTTTCCTTGAAAAGCAAACACTCGCTCAGGTGATGTCATTGCTTATTTTTATTCTGCTCGCCATTAGTGGACGTGCTTTTTTATCATGGTTAAGTGAAGTTTCTGCCAATGCCGTTGCAGTCAAAATCAAGACAGACTTACGCGAGAAACTTTTTGCCCACATCCTAAAACTCGGACCTGCTTTTTCGAAGAATCAGCGTACTGGAGAATTGACCACCGCCGCCGTCGAAGGCATTGAAGCATTGGATGCATATTTCAGTCAATATCTGCCACAGTTAGTCATCACAGCATTAGTTCCAATCTCAATTCTTATTTTCGTCTTCCCCATTGATTTATTAACTGGATTTGTTTTTTTATTCACAGCACCGATGATTCCATTTTTTATGATAATCATCGGCAAAGGCGCAGAGATTGTCACCAAACGACAATACGACACATTGCAATTATTAAGTGCCCATTTTTTAGATAGTCTGCAAGGACTTACAACTTTAAAATTATTTGGGCAATCAAAAGGGCAAGCAAAAAACATCGCCACAATCAGCGAACAATATAGAGATACAACTCTCAAAGTTTTACGAATTACATTTTTATCTGCGCTGGCTTTGGAATTATTAGCAACCATCAGCACAGCCGTTGTCGCCGTTGAAATCGGATTCCGTTTGTTATACGGCTTCATGGATTTTCAACCCGCATTATTTTTACTCGTGCTTGCACCAGAATTTTACATGCCGTTGCGTGCATTAGGCACAAAATTTCACGCAGGCATGAATGGAACTACAGCCGCAAAAAAGATTTATGAAATACTTGATACAGAGATTAGAGAACAGAGAGTAGAGAATAGTAACCAATTACCAATTACTGATTACAAATTACGAATTACGGATTTATCTTTCACCTACCCCAACGAAACCAAACCTGCATTACAAAATATAAATTTAACAATCAACAAAGGTCAACACATTGCATTAGTTGGCAAAACAGGTTCAGGAAAATCAACACTTGTAAATCTTTTACTTGGCTTCATCCAACCTACCGAAGGAAACATAGCCTTCAACAACCAATTATATTATCCCGAAGCAAAGCGGAGTGGACGAATTACTAATTACGAATTACGCTCTTCTATTGCATGGGTTCCACAAAAACCACATCTCTTTCACGACACCATTGCGAACAATATTCGACTCGGCAAAGCAGATGCAACAGACGAAGAAATCATCCAAGCCGCAAAATCTGTACAACTACATGATTTCATCGAATCACTTTCTGAAAAATATGAAACCATTATCGGCGAAAATGCCTCTCGCCTCTCCAGCGGACAAGCCCAACGCCTTGCACTTGCCCGCGCCTTTCTCAAAGATGCACCAATTTTGATTCTCGATGAACCGACTTCTAGTCTAGACCCTGAAACAGAATCATTGCTTGAAGAATCAACAAAAAAATTAATGCAAGGCAAAACAGTCATCACCATTGCACATCGTCTCAACACAATTTTTCAAGCAGACCAAATCATTGTTTTAGACGAAGGCAAAATCATCGAGCAAGGTAAACATGATGAATTAATTGATAAAAATGGTTTGTATGCAAGCATGGTGAAAGTAAACGAAGTCGAAGGTCAAAAGCCAAAAGTCAAAAGTTTTCAATCAATCACACCCGACCTGCGACCTGTGACCTTTGACCAAAAAGAAATTTCATTCAAAGAAACAAAAACATCAAATCTGCCTACTGCTTTCCGCTTACTGTCTTTTCTAAAAGGCAATTGGCATCGCGTTGCTTTTTCTGTTTTATTAAGTTCCATCACCATCGGCGCAAGTGTTGCATTGATGGGAACATCCGCTTGGTTAATTTCAACTGCCGCCATTGCAACTTCTGTTGTTGATCTTGGTGTGTCCACTGTTGGCACACGTTTTTTTGGCATTACTCGCGCACTGTCTCGTTATCTCGAACGCCTCGTTTCACATGATGTTGCTTTTCGTTTGCTGGCAAAACTCCGCATTTGGTTTTATGAAAAACTCGAACCTCTCGCTCCCGCCCGCTTGATGAATTTTCGTGCAGGCGATTTACTTTCTCGCATTATCGGCGATGTGGAAACTTTAGAAAATTTTTACGTGCGAGTCATTTCGCCACCACTGACCGCTATCATCGTTGGACTCTTCACTGCCATCTTTCTCGCTTCTTTCTACCCCATACTTGCTCCTGTCTATTTGACATTTTTCCTCACCCTCAGCTTGATTCTTCCTTGGCTAACACAAATTGTTTCTCGTAAAGCATCTGAACAAACCATTAACATCCGCGCCGAGTTGCACACTCAACTTGTTGATGGCATTCAAGGCATTGCTGATTTACTCGCTTACGGCAGAGCAGATGAAAGATTGAATCAAATATCTATTCATGGCATAAAATTTGGCGATGCTCAAAAAAGATTGTCATTAATCACAGGCATTGGCGCTGGCTTATCTACTTTATTAACCAACCTCGCCTTATGGACAATTTTATTCTTATGCATTCCACAAGTGACTTCAGGAAATCTCGCGGGTCCCATGCTTGCATCTTTGGCTTTACTGACTCTTGCATCCTTTGAAGCAGTCACTCCACTTCCACTTGCGGCACAAGCATGGAATTCCTCCCGCGAAGCTGCAAAAAGGTTGTTTGAGGTCGTAGATACAGAGCCAGAAATTAAAGAGCAGTTATCAGTTATCAGTAATCAGTCGTCAATTACGAATCACGAATTACGAATTACGGATTTGACCTTCGCTTATCCTAACCAAAACATTCCCGCTCTTCAACATATAACTTTCAACTTGCAACCTTCAAACTCCATTGCTATCGTTGGACCAAGCGGTTCAGGAAAAAGCACAATTGCAAATTTGATTTTACGATTTTGGGATTATCAAATGGGAGAAATCTGCTTGGGCGGAGAAAATGTCAAATTGCTGAATCAGGATGAGGTCAGAGAAAGATGCGGGTATGTATCTCAAAACACTTATTTCTTCAATACATCTATTTATGAAAATTTGAGATTCGCACGCAAACAAGTCTCAAAAGCAGAAATTGAATCAGCCTGTAAGTCCGCACAAATTCATGATTTTATTTTGAGCCTACCAAAAGGCTATGACACAATGATTGGCGAACAAGGTTTACGACTTTCTGGCGGCGAACGTCAAAGACTTGCAATTGCACGCGCATTAATTAAAGATGCACCAATTTTGATTTTAGATGAACCGACAGCCAATTTAGACCCACTAACTGAAAAAGAAGTTTTGAAAACTTTGTTTGCTGTGATGAAACAAAAAACTTCTTTGTTGATTACACATCGTTTAATTGGTTTAGAAAATATGAATCAAATTGTAGTGATGAATCATGCTCAAATTGTAGAGCGTGGCACACATGAAAATTTGATACAAGCCAATGGCTTATATTCACATCTCCTAAACTTGCAAAATCGTATGTTGAATCAAAATTAGGTGCTTGCAACTCTTTTGTGGTGGTGCTATAATTTGAACATCTCCCCAGACGCTTGAAATTGAAATTTTCAAATCCAGTGGTTAACCTTGCGCGTCTGAAAAATTGTAACGAGAACCTTGACTGAAATCCCAAATACCCAAATCACATTCTGAGGAAATTCACCAGCCCACCTAGCGGGGACTGGTCGTTTTTGCATTTATATTATTCCACATTCCCAAAAAGAGAAAACATCATGAAAATATTAGAACTTGAAAATGAACCCCTAGCCAAACTTCGCGGCATGGCAAAAACTTTTAACATTCCAAATGCGAATCGTTTGAAAAAAGAAACGCTTGCTATGCTCATCCGCGAAGCCGAAGCGCAAAAAGAAGGCATTGAATTGCGCGGCGGCATTTTGGAAATTATGAGCGAAGGCATTGGCTTTTTACGAGCCACCAACTATCGCATTAGTGACCAAGATGTGTATGTGTCGCAAGCGCAATTACGAAAATATGATTTACGCGCAGGCGATTTGGTGATTGGTCAGGTACGCCCGCCACGTGAAAGTGAAAGACATTTCGGTTTATTGAAAGTAGAATCAATCAATGGGTTGGAACCAGAAGAAATGAAACGCCGAGTTGTTTTTGAACAACTCACCCCAATTTTTCCAGATAAACGTTTTGATTTAGAAACAGACTCAGCCACGTTAGCCCCGCGTTTAATTAATTTAATTGCACCTATCGGACGAGGTCAACGCGGATTAATTGTTTCACCACCTAAGGCGGGCAAAACCACAATTCTCAAGCAAATTGCAAATTCAATTTCAACCAAATATCCAGATGTGCATTTGATTATTGCCCTCATCGGCGAACGCCCAGAAGAAGTGACCGATATGGACCGCTCTGTAGATGCAGAAGTGGTCGCCTCTACATTTGATGAACCAGTCACATCGCATGTTCGCACGGCAGAACTCGCATTAGAACGCGCTAAGCGTTTGGTGGAGATTGGTCGCCATGTGGTAATTTTAATGGACTCAATTACCCGCCTCGCTCGCGCCTACAACTTGGTCGTTAATCCCTCAGGCAGAACATTATCAGGAGGCATGGACCCATCCGCTTTGTATCCGCCAAAAAGATTTTTCGGTGCGGCACGTAATGTAGAAGAAGGTGGCTCATTGACCATCATTGCAACCTGTCTCGTTGATACTGGCTCGCGTTTAGATGATGTAGTTTATGAAGAGTTCAAAGGCACAGGTAATATGGAATTGCACTTGTCACGTAAGTTACAAGAACGCCGTACATACCCCGCAGTGGATATTGAGCGTTCATCCACAAGACGTGAAGATTTATTACTCGGACCAGACCTCATGCAACGTGTTTGGCTGATGCGCCGTATGTTCATCCAAATGACCACTCCTCCGCCACAAGGCGCAGGCATGGACCCATCTGTTGCCACTGAAGCAATTGTGACACGGATGGAGAAATCGAAAAATAATATTGAATTCTTGGAAAATTTAACCAAGAACGATATATAGTAATCAACGTCCCGCAGGCTTGTGCATGGTACTTGACATTTCAAGTAAACCTGCGGGACGGTATTTTATAAATAATGAAAAACTTTTTAGAAAGAATCAAATCACCCTTCAAGAAAAAATCGAAGCCTGAACCACAGGCTCAATCTGCTGTAGATGAACCGCCGACTCAACCGAAGTCTAAGCAAAAACCGAAAGCGGATAGATTTACGTTAATCAGTTGGGTAGTGACGATTTTGGTTGTGGTCAGTTTGTTAGGCGGAACGCTTTACTATAAAAGCACATTACCGCCACAAGTTGTGACTGTTTCTGAACAACCTACACAAGTAGCCTCAGATGTGAATCCAATTCAAAATGGGCAACCAAGTATCCCCGTAGAAGGAAGCGGATTTTTTCCATCTATCTTTCGTGATTTGCAATTGAAGACAAATATCCCCGAACGCGAACGTACAGAGCCTGTGCTTTATCGTGTTTCGCGTGGCGATGCCATGTATAACATCGCTGAAACATATAAAATCAAATCTGAAACAATTTTATATGTGAATGAACAATTAGAAGATAACCCACATAGTTTACGCCCCGGCATGGAGTTGACCATTCCGCCGATTGATGGCATGTATTACACATGGCAAGAAGGCGATACGTTTGAATCGGTGGCACAGAAGTTTTTCACCGAACCACAAGGCATTATTGATTTTACTGGCAACAGCATTGATTTAACAAACCCAACCATTGAGGTTGGAACTGAAGTTTTTGTTCCGGGTGCTTCGCGTGAATTACGCAACTGGGCGGCAGATTTACCCACCACAACGCGTGGTGCAAATACTGGCACTGGTGGCGGAAATGCCGCAAATGTGTGTGGTGGCGGACCTGTGGCAAGTGGTTTTGGTTGGCCCGCAGATAGTGTTGCACTTTCTGGTAATGCGTATGGACCAGGTCACTTAGGAATTGATATTGATGCCCCAGAAGGCGCGAATGTATATGCTTCTGGCACAGGCGTGGTGACGATGGCACAAGGTGGTTGGAATTATGGTTATGGCAATGTTGTACAAATTGACCATGGCAACGGCTATGTAACGGTGTATGCCCACTTAAGCACAATTTTTGTAACGCAATGTCAAACCGTTGGTCAGGGAGCTGTTGTTGGGCTTTCTGGCAATACAGGTAATTCATTTGGTGCGCATTTACATTTTGAAGTTCGTATTGGCGGCTCGAATGTCAATCCGTATCAGATTTTGCAGTAACAGCATGTCATTGCGAGCCAATCTCTTGCTTTATGTGACGAAGCAATCTCCAACTTAATAATAAGATTGCTTCGTCGTTGCTTTGCAACTCCTCGCAATGACATAATATAAACATGAACGAAACCTCCCTCAAAAAAGCATTATCAACATTAAGTATCGGCGGCTTGCGTTATTTTGATTCAATTGGTTCTACCAATGATGAAGCACTGGCTTGGGCGGCGAGTGGAGCCAAAGATTTTTCACTCGTGATTGCAGATGAACAAACACGCGGGCGTGGAAGATTGCATAGAACATGGCATACACCAAAAGGAAGTGCTTTAGCAGTCAGTTTAATTCTTAGACCAAAAGACTCATCGCATCTTTCGCGGACGGTCGGCATGTCTGCCCTTGCCATCACTGATTCACTCCTCAGCATGGGGTTGAGTCCTAAAATTAAATGGCCCAATGATGTTTTACTAAACGGAAAAAAAGTTGCTGGCATTTTAGTCGAATCGGTTTGGTCTGGTGCAGATGTAGATTCGTTGGTAATTGGCATGGGAATCAATGTATATAAAAATTCCACCCCACCTAATGATTCATTACAACTCCCCGCTACAAGCCTCGAAGATGAATTAGGAAAAGAACCACCCTTACGTGAAGAAATTGTGAAAGATATTTTGCTTAATATCACTTTATGGCATGAAAAATTATCATCTGATGAAATGCTAAAAACTTGGGAAGAACGACTTGCATTTCGGCATCAACAAGTGAATATTCTCTCTGGTGGTGAAAAATCAGAAACAGGCATACTAGATGGTCTTGAATCAGATGGAAGCCTGCGCTTGAGAGATGAACATAGCAACGCTGTAATAGTCCGTTTTGGGGATGTAAGCCTACGCCCTACCGCGTGATATACTTTTGCTAATCTACATCCACACGTCACATTAAAAATGTGACCCACCACACTACGAGGTCAATGATTATGTTTGATAATCTTCGTGAAGAATCATCTAAAGATTTTGATGAGCAAGCCAAATTTCAACCTGCCGCTGGAACACGCCGTAGCGGAGGAAAGTCTAGTCGCTTTTTGGGCATGACGTCTATTCAACGCTTTGTGATTGTCGTTTTGTTGTCATTGATGACGTGCGCCATTGGCTTTTTGTGTCTGTTAGCAACACAACGAGTTGTGTTTTAGAAATAAATTCTTAATAGTTCAAGCCGCCGTCCTCGGCGGCTTGTTTAATTAAAAACCCTGCGCCGAGGATGGCGCAGGGAATAATTTTTTGTATTACACCAATTTCGGTTGTTCTTCCACTTTCTCATTCTCTTCCACTTGTGCGCCCGCCTTTTTCAAATCCTCAGCAGAGATACGCGCCATCGAAGCGACACTATCCCCTTCTTGCGGTTTGATGAGGTGCACGCCTCGCGTCGCCCGCCCGGATTGCTTCACATCCTTCAACTTTAGACGAATCGCCACACCATTGGCGGTCATAATCGTCAAATCATCATCTTTTTGAACCACGCGCGCGGCGGCAATTTTCCCAATTTCTTTAATGGCTTTTTGGTCAATGGTAGCAATGCCACTGGTTGCACGTCCTTTGGGTGAATATTCTTTCAACGGTGTTTGTTTCCCAAAACCTTTGGTGGTGACAACTAACAACGTGCCATCTTTCTCAATCACGTCCATACTGGTGACAATATCGCCTGCTTTTAATTTAATTCCATTTACACCAGCGGCTTGTCGTCCCATGGCACGAACTTTGGTTTCACTAAATCGCAATGCTTGCCCATTTTCAGTGACAATGATGATTTCGTCTTTACCAGTTGTTAAGCGTGCCCAGCCTAACGTATCACCTTCGTCGAGGTTAAGCGCAATCAAGCCGGAAGGTCGTACTGAGGCGAATTCTTCCATCGAAACACGTTTGATGCGTCCGCGCCATGTCATCATCATACAAAAAGTATTCGGTGAAAAATCACGCACTGCCATGGCGGCTGTAACTTTTTCATTTGGACCCAATGCCAAAATATTGACAAGTGGAATCCCTTTGGTGGCGCGGTCTAAATCTGGAATTTGATACACCTTTTCGGAATACACTTTGCCTTTGTCAGAGAAGAACAACATGGTGTCGTGACTGCGTGCAGGAATAAGCATTACGACTTCATCTTCTTCTTTGGTAGTGTGACCTTTCACGCCACGTCCACCACGACTTTGAGATTTGAATACAGTTGCGGCAACACGTTTGATGTAGCCACGTTCTGTTAAACTAATTAGCACCGATTCATCGGGTATCAAATCTTCATCATGAATATTTTCTTGAGCATCAGCGGCAATGCGTGTTCGACGTTCATCACCATATTTCTCGGCGATTTCGTTCATATCATCTTTAATCAAAGCCAAAATCTTTTTAGGGTTAGCAAGTAAATCTTCAAGATATTTAATGGTTTCAGAAACTTGTTTATGTTCTTCTTCAATTTTCCAACGTTCCAATGCGGCAAGTCGGCGCAATTGCATATCCAAAATGGCTTGGGCTTGCACATCACTCAATTTGAATTTCTTAATCAAATTAGCTTTGGCAGTATCAACATCTTCGGCTTCACGAATCACTTTAATAATTGCATCAATATTATTTAATGCAATTAAGTAGCCATCTAAAATGTGAATTCTTGCTTTTGCTTTTTCAAGGTCAAATTGTGAACGGCGGGTAATGACTGTTTGACGATGTTCAATAAAAATTTGTAACAGCCGTTTCAGTGATAATGTGCGTGGTTCACCATCTACCAATGCAAGCATTTGAACAGCAAATGTAGATTGCAAAGCTGTGTATTTATATAATTGATTCAAAACTTTTTTCGGTTGAGCACCGCGTTTTAGTTCAATCACAATGCTCATACCACGTTTATCAGATTCATCGCGCAAGTCTGAGATTTGGTCAATCTTGTCATCGCGCACAAGTTCGGCAATGCGTTCAATCAAACTAGATTTATTAACTTGATATGGAATTTCGGTAATGTTGATTTGATATTTACCAGCTTTGGTCTCTTCGATGTGAGCAATACCACGCATCACGATTCGACCTCTGCCTGTTCCATACGCCGAGATGATGCCTTCTGTTCCGACAATCATGCCGCCAGTTGGGAAGTCTGGTCCTTGCACGAATTTCATTAAGTCTTCCACAGTGACATCATCTATCTTGTCATAATTTTCAATGAGGTGATTGGTCGCCGCAACTAATTCTCTTAAATTTTGAGGTGGCACATTGGTCGCCATACCGACTGCAATACCCGAGGCTCCGTTAAGCAAAAGGTTGGGGACACGAGCAGGCAGAACGAGGGGCTCTTGAAGCGAATCGTCGAAGTTTGGACCAAAATCAACGGTGTTCTTTTCTAAATCTGAAAGTAGTTCTTCCGCCATTTTTTGCAAACGCGCTTCGGTGTAACGCATGGCGGCGGGGGCATCACCATCTACTGAACCAAAGTTTCCCTGACCATCCACTAGCAGATAACGCATAGAGAAATCTTGCGCCATACGTGCCATTGATTCATACACAGCCGAGTCACCATGCGGGTGATATTTACCCAGCACTTCACCGACAATACGTGCAGATTTTTTGAAAGCCGAATTTGAACGAATCCCCAACTCGTGCATGGAGTACAAAATGCGCCTGTGAACGGGTTTTAGCCCATCACGCACATCGGGCAAAGCACGTGCCACAATCACGCTCATGGCGTAATCAAGGAAGGCTGTCCGCATTTGGGAGTCAATATCTACGGATTCAATATTTCCTGCATTTGTTACAGGTAGGGTTTCGTCGGTCATAGGTTTCCTTTTGAAAGACCAAAAAGGTCTTATTTTCTTGGAAATTCCCCCGATTTTTGCCTAGAAAACTGGCACAAAAAGACACGAAGATGGGGGAAAACTTCGTGTCTGCTAATAGATGAAGCGCGAGCCTCTTTTATAGTGAAATTATACCACTTTTGTAAGCGGACTTTGTAACGGATTCACGGATAGAAACGGACTTTGTGTTCTTGTTTACCTGTCTACTTAATATACATTTTTTCAAAATAAAAGACTCACAATATCTGTGAGTCTTGTGCCGAAGAAGGGACTTGAACCCTTATGAGATTGCTCTCACTACGACCTGAACGTAGCGCGTCTGCCAATTCCGCCACTTCGGCAATGCGGGTGGAATTTTATCGCAAAAGAGAGGAAAGTCAATTATTAGAGAATTAGAGAATTAGAGAATTAGAGAATTGGAGATTGGAGATTGGAGATTGGAGATTGGAGATTTTGAAGGAACAAATGTAAAAAGTTTTACGTCTGGAATTGAGCCTTTGCAAAATTGTATTGTGAAAGCATTACAGTACTGATAGGTGAGTATCTTTTTATTTCTTAAGTCGTTAAAGTGTATGTATAAGAAAGGAGTTGTGATATGTTCGTCCTTGCAGTAGTGGGTATAATTCTTCTGCTTGCTTTGGCTAGTTCAAGTTTGTTTGTTGAACAATTTAGCCAAGAAGAACTCAGCAATATGGGAGTTCAAGAGCAATGAAAGAAGACTATCCCAACCCCTAGCCTGATGCGGAAACAATACGCGTCAGGCTATTTTTTTAACACGAAGGACTCAAAGTCTTGCGCTGACTGGCGAAGCCGTATCGAAGCGACACAAAGAGGTAGAAACCAATATCTATTTTTCCTTCGTGACCTTTGTGTCCGTTGTGTTTAAATGGTCTTAATCATTTTGATATAATACCCAAATTGAAAAGGACAGGCACACGATGGCAGTTACCCCACTTTTTACTCAAATTGAAAAGACAATTGCTCTAAAATCAGGAACCGTTGTGTTAGAAAATCACAGCGGATTCCCTTTTGGAGAATCAAACTTGTATTTGGTCGGTTCTAACGGAGAAATCGTCTGGAAAGCAGAAAAATCCGATGCACGGACTTTGTTCACCAAAGTCAAATTAAACGAAGATGGTACCCTCTCCACCTTTACAACAGGTGGACAGTTCTGCGACATTGACTTAGAGACAGGCAAAATTATCAGCAGTTCGGAATTTAAGTAATACAAAATGATTAAAGGCTTTCTTAATCTCCCGTGGTTTGCTTGGGCTGGACTTGCTCTCGTAATTGCCCTTGCTTATAGTTTCTTTGGGATTCCCAAATCCACAGAGACAGCCACAGGCTTTCGCTTTTTCATCCTTCGCTGGGGTCATGCCTTGACTTGGTTCTTGCTCACAATTAATTTTGTGCTACGAGGCATTTCAGCGGATTTAAATGGAATTGCAAATTTAGTCGCTGCGGCAGGTGGAGTGATGTATTTGTTGTTTATGATGATGGCGTTTATGTTGAAATAACTATTAGTAGACGATAATATGTCAAAAAAATGTGCTTATTGTGGAAAGGAAAATGTTAGTTTTACTAAAGAACATATTTATCCAAAGTGCATATATGAAAGAACACCTGAGCAAAATTTATTATTCGTACCAAATATAAATAAAGTTATTGAAGCAGAAGCAACTATTAAAGATGTATGTTCTGATTGTAATAATGG
>Ga0224723_1000505_pt1 | contig 26648 bp, 21 predicted proteins | sample Balambano_FR2_Me_FD_161647 | JGI IMG/M metagenome (GOLD analysis project Ga0224723, IMG submission 161647) | Freshwater sediment microbial communities from Lake Towuti, South Sulawesi, Indonesia - Balambano_FR2_MetaG | ecosystem: Environmental > Aquatic > Freshwater > Lake > Sediment | place... | reverse complement strand
CTTTATCGGGCGAAGTGATCATTCTCTCAGGGGGGCGAAGTATTTGCGCTAGAGCGTTCTACGATTTGCCATAGACATTGCCGCAAATGCTTCGCCCCTACTCCCCCAAAAAAGCTTAATATCTCTTTAGAATTCCGTTCGATTCCTGAGAGGACAAGATGTTAGAGCAATTCGCCGCAGAACTAAGTGAGCAGCTAGAGCCGATCGCCGCATTTTTTCGTGGGCTGGATATCCCTGAGCCGATCGTTCACTGGGGACATCCGGCAATGATGGGGATTGTGGTGCTGGTGATGGGAAGCTATGTCGTTTATGCGGGCTGGCGAGGACGGCTGGCAACCGATCCCGAAGTGGCGGCAAAAAACTGGATGGATCACAAAAAGCTGGCTCCGCTGATGTTTTTGTTTATCGCGCTCGGCTATACGGGTGGCGTGTTATCGCTGGTAATGCAAAAGCAGCCAATTCTTCAAAGCAGTCATTTTTGGACAGGATCGATCGCCCTAATTTTGCTGACGCTCAACGGGCTGTTTATTGCGCTCAGTTTGGGGAAAGCTAAATCTGTCTTGAGAACCGTTCACGCTTATCTGGGCAGTGTGGCTTTTGTGCTGCTGTTGCTGCATGGCGTATTTGGCTTGAAGCTGGGGCTTTCGATCTAGCGATTTTCTCAGCTCAAGTCACGAATCCCGATCGCAGAAACAGTTCCACAAGGTTGACTGCGATCTTTTTTTATGACTCAAATCAGCGGTGCAATCCTCTGTCTGGCATATCTGCTGGGCTTGTTGATGACGGGCATTCCAGGAACGATTCGCGGCATTCCGATCGGTTCAGTTTTGCTATTGCTGGCAGGCGTTGGTGCAGGGCTAGTGATTCCGCGCTGGAAACGACTCGCTCCAAAGCTCAAAATTTGGCTGCTTGCAGCTCTGATCGGGTTTACGGCTGGACTGTATTTTGAATGGCGAATGCCCGAAGCAATGGATACCGATATCAGTCGCTATGCTGCGTCTGATGCTCCGGTAATTGTGACGGGTCAGATTATCAGTACGCCTCGCTTGACTCGCAGCGAAAAGATTCAGTTCGAGCTTGAAGTCTCTGACCTGATGCCGCTCGCTCAACCAAAAACGGCAAATCCGCGCATCAATCCGGGCAGTTCTGGTAAGGGCAGTTCGCAAAGCATCTCTACGAAAGCTATCAAACTTGACAATCAACCTGTCACAGGCAGAATCTACGTCACGGTTCCCAACGATCGCCAAACGCCCTTTTATCCCGATCGCATCTATCCCGGTCAAACGATCGCCGTCACAGGTTCGCTCTATTTGCCCCAAACGAGCGGAAATCCAGGCGGGTTTAACTTTCGACAGTACCTGCGGCGAAGCGGCATCTTTACCGGAATGCGGGGCGAAACGGTCAAGATTCGCCAAAGTGCTTCACCCCCATTGTTCTGGTCAGTTCGTCGGCGGATTGTGCTGGCTCAAGCGGCAGGAGCAGGCGATCGAACCGGAGCGTTGCTGAGTGCGATCGTGATTGGGCGGCTCGGCGTGGATGTGCCGTTTGATATTCAAGATGCCTTCTGCCGGGTCGGATTGGCGCATGTTCTGGCGGCTTCCGGGTTTCAGGTGACGCTGCTGATTGGGGTAATTCTGTCGCTGACGGCACGACTGCAACCCTGGACGAGATTTGCGATCGGACTCTCTGCCCTGATTTTTTATGTGGGGCTGACCGGGGCAGAAGCTCCGGCACTGCGGGCAGGGATTATGGGCGGGGTGGTGCTGCTGGCAATGACGATCGATCGTCGGGTGAAAATTCTGCCCGTTTTATTGTTTGCGGCGATGCTGATGCTGCTCGCTGATCCTTTAGCCATCTGGGATCTGGGCTTTCAGATGAGCTTTTTGGCAACCCTCGGGCTGATTGTAACCGTTCCCGTGCTAGACAAATGGCTGGACTGGCTGCCACTGCGCCTGACAAGCTGGATTACTGTTCCCACGGCGGCGTATCTGTGGCTGTTGCCGCTCCAGTTAAGCGCGTTTGGAGTCGTTTCGCCCTACAGCATTCCAGTGAATGTGATTGCCAGTCCGATCGTCTCGCTGGTCAGCATCGGCGGCATGGTGAGCGCAGTCGTAGGATTGATTGTGCCAGTTGCCGGAAGTGCGATCGCATGGCTCCTGTCTTTCCCAACCGAGTGGCTGATCTGGCTGGCTGAAAAGGGTTCTCAGCTTCCGGGAAGCGCATACGCAACAGGGGCAATTAATCCACTGCAAATTCTGCTCCTCTACGCCCTGTTTCTGCTGGTGTGGTGGAGTGCTTCCTGGCGACAAAACTGGTGGCTGGCGGCAGTTCTGGGATGTCTGCTGGTGGCAGTTCCGGCTGCGTATGCCTCAACCCAACTGCGGCTGACCGTCCTCCAGGCAAACGATCCGGTGCTGCTCGTGCAAGACCGGGGACAAACCGGACTGCTGAATCTGGGTCGAAAAAAAGACGCGCAATTTACCGTGCTGCCTCTGCTCCAGCGACAGGGAATTAATCATCTCGACTGGGCGATCGACCTCAACTTAAACCAAGATTCGATCGCCGCCTGGAAATACCTATTGGAACAAATGCCAATCTCCATGTTTTTCAGCCGCGCCGCCAAAACGCAATCAACGCCCGGCAGTTCCCCTCAGATGCTCTCCAACTATCAGGAGTTAAATCGCGCTGTCCGCTCGCAACAAGGACAGGCAATTGCGCTGGCAGTCGGTCAGCCACTCGACCTTGGCTCAATTCAGGTGAAGCTGCTCAGTTTTCGCCCGATCGCCCTTCAAATGCAGGTGCAGGGTAAAACCTGGCTATTGCTGCAAGACGTGACACCTCGAAGTGAAAAACTTTCTGCCCTCATTCCTGCTCTGCCACAAGCCGATGTTTTATGGTGGTCAGGCGATTGGACAGATCCTCGTTTGCTGAAGCAGGTGCAGCCCCAAACGGCGCTCGTTTCTGGCGATGCGCCACGTCTCCAGGACAAACTCAACGCGCAGCAAATCCCAACCTACATCACGGAGCAGGATGGAGCAGTGCAGTGGCTTGGCGACTCAAACCAGCTTCCCCAGTGGGGCGATCGAGGATTTCGCCGATTTGCAGGGGATGCAGTACAATAATTTGAGCAACCTCTGGAGAGGTGGCAGAGCGGTTGAATGCGCTTGACTCGAAATCAAGTTTGGGGCAACTCAACGGGGGTTCGAATCCCCCCCTCTCCGTCGATACATTTGGCTGTTATGCCATGTTTCAACCTGCAATCTACGCTCATCGCGGAGCCTCTGCTCAGGTAAAGGAAAACACGATCGCTGCCTTCCAGCGCGCAATTGAGCTGGGCGCAGACGGAATTGAGCTGGATGTGCGATGCACAATCGATCGAGTGCTGGTCATTCATCACGATGCGGAAATTCAGGGTCGGGCGATCGATCAGCTCACCTGGGCAGAACTTCAGGCGATCCAGAGCCGTTCCCCCGATGGGGTCATTGATGCGGAAATTCCAACGCTGGATCAGGTGGTTCGCTGCTGTGCCAATCAAATTTTGCTGGATGTGGAAATCAAGGAATCTGGATACGAAGCAGAAGTTTTACAAACATTGCAGCCGCTTGCTTTAGAGACGTTTGTGATCACGTCTTTTCGGCTTGAAGTACTCGATCGCATTAAACAGCTTAATCCAAAAACTACTATCGGTTTTTTGATAGATGCGGAGACGATCGATTTATTGTCAGATGCAAGCTTGCTGAATGAAAAACTGAACGCAATTGATATTGATTTTCTGGCTCCAAACTGGCAAATTCTCAATCATCCGATCGTGGCTCAACTTTCACCGCAAATCTTTTGGGTATGGACGGTGAATGAGGCGATCGTGATGCAGCAATTAATGGAAGAAGCCAAAACACGCTTCCGGAATCGTCAGATTGCTGCCATCATCACTGATAATCCAGAACGTTTCAAAGTCCTCTAGAATTGGGGAATTTAGGGGGCAATGCAGAACCTTTCACACGGTTCAAATATCTTCCTGAAATCATTCCTTGGCAGCGATCGCTTGCGGTAAATTTAACTCGCCAAATTTGGGACTCCACCAGCCTTTTGCGGTCTGAAAATAGACGGCTTCTTTGTGCTTTAGATCATTTCTGGAGGCGGGGTCGGAGCAGCGCAAAAGCTGTTTTTCTTGTCCGTCTTTGTTGTAAATGTAGGTTTCCATTAGCTTCTGGCAAACCGGACAGGGATAGTCGCTGAAGGAAGTCGATTTTGCGGCGGATTCTCCCTGATTTTTGGCACGCGGCGCTTCCCACTTGCTGGTGCGATCGCTCCAAAACAGAACCACATCAGCACAGCCATCCACGCACTTGAGGAAATATTTCTTTTTCACCTTGGCACTGGGAATTTTTGCCAGGTAATTCTGACACTGAGGACAGCGCGTGCGGGAGCGGTTCACAGGCTTCTCGGCTGCGTGTCCGCTGCGGGAAACCGGATTGGTTGTTAGATGTTTGGGAATAACCTGCTTTGCCTTGCTGAGCGCTGGAGCAAAATAGTCCTGGTTCCAGTGGTTGACATAGCGTTCCCAGTTCTGTTTGCCGTCGGCAATCTCGTCGAGCACCTGCTCCATTTGCGCCGTAAAGCTGGCTTCCAGCAAATCGGGCAGCGCATCCTGCAAGAACGCATCCACTTCTAGCCCAAGTTGGGTGGGCTGCAGATGTCCCTTATTCACTTCTACATAGGTGCGCTGCTTCAGCGTGGCGATCGTGGGTGCATAGGTGCTGGGGCGACCAATGCCTTTGCGTTCCATCACCTGAACCAGTTTCGGTTCGCTATAGCGGGGCGGCGGCTGGGTTTGCTTCTGCTCGTGGGCGGCTTGCGTCAGCGTTACGGCTTGTCCTTGCTCTAATTGGGGAAGTTCACCGTTTTCGCTCAGGTTGTTCCAGTAGCGGTTATAGCCGTGAAACACGATCGTCTGACCATTTGCCTGCCAGCGCACCGACCCCGACTGAGTCAGAATTTTGGTTTGGCGCACCTTTGCCGACTGACACTGCGAGGCGATCGATCGCTTCCAGATCATCACGTACAGCGCAAAGGCATCTGCTGATAACTCCTGCCGCAGCTCCGCCGAAGGACGAAACACATCGGTTGGGCGAATTGCCTCGTGCGCCTCCTGTGCGCCTTTGACTTTGCGATGCTGAACTGTTTTTTGCGGAACGTTGTGCGGGTCGTGTTCCGTCAGCCACTGCCGCGCCTGCTCACAAAACTCTGGACTGAGAGCAGTGCTGTCCGTTCGCATGTAGGTAATCAGCCCTGCCTCATAGAGCGACTGCGCCACCTGCATCGTTTTATCGGGACTGAAGCGCAACCGGGAACCTGCTGCTTGCTGAAGCGTGGACGTGACAAACGGCGGCGGCGGCGTGCGGTTGATAATCTTTCCTTCGATCGCAATTACCTGATGGGGATGCTGACGGGCAATTCCGACCAGGCGATCGGCTTCTACTTCTGAAGTAACGCGATCGGACTCCTGCGACTGGGCAGCTTTGGGATCCGTCGTGTCGTCGGAGGGTTCTTCGCCTGCGGTTACAGCTTTGCGCGTATCGCCCTTATAAAAGGCACGAAATCCTTCTGCATAATCGACAAACACGCTCCAGTAATCCTGCGGCACAAATGCCTGAATCTGCCGCTCTCTTTCACAAATCAGATGCAGCGTTGCACTCTGCACCCGCCCCATACTTTTCGCGCCGTTCTGCAACTGCCACAGCAAGGGAGAGCCTTTGTAGCCCACCAGCTTATCCAGCACCGCCCGACACAAGCCCGAATTCACCAGGTTTAAGTCGATCGATCGCGGACGACTTACCGCTTCGCGTACCGCATTGGGCGTAATTTCGGTGTAGATCACCCGCTGCGGATTTTTGAGATTCAGTGCCTGCTGGATGTGCCAGGCGATTGTTTCTCCTTCACGATCGGGGTCGGTTGCCAGGACAACGGTTTGGACTTGCTTTACTGCCGATCGCAGCGTTTGAATCGTTTCTTTGCCGCGCGTTCCCCTTGCCCGAAAGCGGCAGCGTACCTGATTGCCGTCCAGGTCAAATCCCAAAGCATCTTCGCCGTCTTCTGCCAGTTCCCGAATATGTCCCATGCTGGCGCGCACCAGCCAATCCGATCCCAAAATCTGGCTCAGCTTTTTGACTTTTCCTGGGCTTTCAACAATCAGGAGTTTGGTCGCCACCTCGATTCACCCCCTGGGGAACTGCTTAGCAATGCCCCTGATTAGTACAGATGTTTCTTATAGTTTAGCGAGAATGCTAAGCGATCGCACTCGCCCTGGAAGCGCGGAGTTGCCCGCAGGCGGCATCGGTGTCTAAGCCTCTGGAATAGCGGACGCTGACGGCAATGTGTTTGTCCTGCAACGCTTTCACAAACGCCTGAATTCGCTGTTCGCTGGGGCGCTGATAGTCGGCTTCGCTGATGGGGTTATAGGGAATCAGGTTCACATGGCTCTGGAAGCCGCGCAGATGCTGAGCTAGCTCGATCGCCTGAAGCTGTCCATCGTTCAGTCCTGCCAGCAGAATGTATTCAAACGAAACGCGCCGCCCGGTCACACTCACGTATTCGCGGCATTCGTCCAGCAGGGTCTGGAGCGGATAAGCACGGGCACTGGGAATCAGTTTTTCGCGGGTTGCCTGGTTCGAGGCATGGAGGCTGACTGCCAGCGTCACCTGAAGCTGATGTTCGGCAAAGCGGCGAATCCGTCCGGGAATGCCTACGGTGGAAACGGTCATGTTGCGCTGCCCGATGCCCACGTCTTGATTGAGCGATCGAATTGCGGTCAGCAGGTTGTCCATGTTCAGCAGCGGTTCGCCCATGCCCATAAACACAATATGGCTGACGCGCTGCCCCAGGTCTTCCTGCACCGTCAAGACCTGATCGATAATTTCGTGTGCCTCCAGGTTGCGCAGCAGCCCGCCTTTTCCGGTCGCGCAAAAGTCACACGCCATCGGACAGCCTACTTGAGAAGAGACGCAAACCGTCAGCCGCTCACTGGCTCCGCGCCGCACCGCCGAATTTCCGGGTAAATCGGTGTATTTATACGTCGGCATTCCGACGGTTTCGATGATGTGCCCGTCTGCCAACCGCAGCAGATATTTCACCGTGCCGTCTGCCGCCTCTGATCGATAGTGAACCGTTGACCGACCGATCGCCACTTCTGCAACCGTCGATCGCCACTGCTTCGGAAACACCGAGATATCAGTCAGCGATCGTGCGCCCTGCTGATAAATCCACTGATAAAGCTGTTTGCCGCGATAGGCGGGCTGTCCCTGCTGCTGCACCCATTCCGTTAGCTCTGCCTGGGTCATTCCCAGCAAAGGACGAGTCAAATGATCAGGCGATCGAGTGTCAAGAGTATCAAGTGGAGTGGCAGCAGACATGAGAATTTCCGTGGAATGCACTCTTTCCATGATATTGGATTCTTTGGGACTCAGAAACGGTTTGGAAAGTCGCAGATGTCCTGCATTGCCCCCTAAATCCCCCATGCATGGGAGATTTTGAGCCTTAGAGGTAAGCTTGAGCGGTTCGGAAGTCCCCCACTTGGTGTTTGCCGCGCTTCAAGCGCGAGTTGGGGGGTTGGGGGGCAGTTCGGAGCAGCACGATAACTTTTCAAACAGGTTCTCAGCTTTTTGGTGCAATTCCACTGCAGGACAGCGAAGCCCAAATCACCTCACGCTAAACCGATCGGTTACTCGCTTACCCGACCCCGACAGCATAAGCCTGTTTGATATCCTCCAGTGCCTCCTGAAGATCTTGCGTGTGAAACCAGCCGACATAACCTGCATAGAGACATTTTCCTTCGGGGCAGGCGAGAAAAACTCGGTCAATTCCAAATGCATCATCGTAGAGGCGAACTGTACCACCGTTGGCAAGGGTCATGATGGTCGTCGCTCTGGGAAAATCGCCGCAGTGCCCGTCGGTCATGCCCGGAGCTGCTCGCAGTCGTCGGATGATGTCGTTATCCAGAATCGTTTCGCCGATCGTCGTGTCCACCCAGAAGTCGCGAATGGTGGCTGCCACGGTCGGGTGATTTCGCAGGGCGGAATGGGAAACCCCCGGCAAGCAAACATACTGAGCGTGAGCAAACCGCATACAGGCAGTCGGGACGGTTCCATCCGTGCCATACCCGACATCTCCGGCAAGAATCAGGGTTGGGATTTCTTTGGCGATCGCTTCTGCCAGGTGAACCCGCGAGACACCCAGATCTGCCGCAATTCCAATTCCCATCCCCAGCGGATCGATCAGCCGACTCAAATCTGACCCGCCAACCGGAGAACCCACCAGCACCAGCGAGTGAACCCGCGATCGCCATTCTGGATGCCGCCTCAGCACTTCCAGCCAGATCAGCCCGCCCATTGAGTGTCCGATTATCCGAATTGGAGTGCTGGGATAGGGAGCCAGATGCGCTGAGGCGATCGCTTCCACATTATCAATCAATGGATCAATCTTGAGCCAGGTTTGAATGAATCCTAGATCGGGAGCAATGATCGGCGTAATGTCAGTCACTAAACGCTTTGCCAGATCCAGCATTGCCCGATTATCATCTGCCCACCCGTGCTGGACAAACAGCAAAAACTCAGGTTCGATCGCTCGGTCGCCCATTGACACTGCTCCACACTCAGGAATTGATAACGGAATTGATAACGAAATTGACGATAGCCTTACCAATTCTTGCACCGTTGCGCCAATGCAAGGACGGCTTGCTGTGCCACCGTTCCGCTTTATTCTCCCAGATCGCCCAACTGTCTACGCGCCTCAAATAAACCGATCGCCACACTCACCGAGAGATTGAGGCTGCGCACTTTGGGATGCGCCATTGGAATTCGCACGACCGTATGGCAGGCTTGCAGCACATGGGGCGGCAGACCTGTCGTTTCACAGCCAAACAGCAGCCAATCATCGGGATGATACTGAAACTCAATATGGCTACAGCGTCCTGAGGTGCTAAAGCCAATCCATCGCCCGCGCTGCTGGGATGCAGCCACAAAGTCTTCCAGCGAGGCGTGATAGTGCAGCTCCACATAGTCCCAGTAGTCCAGTCCGGCTCGTTTGAGATAGCGATCGCTGATTTCAAAGCCCAGCGGTCCCACCAGATGCAGCGGGGTTTTAGTGGCGGCACAGGTGCGGGCGATATTTCCCGTATTGGGAGGGATTTGAGGATGAACCAGAACAACCTGCGGCATAGCGACGATCGGTTCCCTTCACAGTTTTGCTTTCCGTCCTCTAGTTATATAGCAATTTATCTAGCAATCCGTTTTGGATTGTATGGGGTGCAGGGATTCCAGCAGCAAGGGCGATTACCCCTTCGGAAAACTGCGAAGCGATCGGTGCGAGTCAGTTCAAGCAAAGACAGGAAGTTTGGAGCAGCCAACCGCCAATAAAAAATCCACCAGGGGATGAGCCAGGAGGATTTGAGGAAGCTGAGCAGCCCTAAAAAGAACTTGCAAATAGTTTGATTTCAAAAAGTTCTATATCGATTTGTGTTAATTCTCAAAACAGGGACAGACGCAGATTGTCAGTCCCCGGTTGCAGCCGTTGCCAGAGAGGCTTGCTCTTGACTGGCACCCATTCCCAGTTCTTCCTCCAGTGCAGCTTCGATTCTGAGTCGATCGCAGGGGATGATGTCAGCCAGGATCGCACTTGCCATCGCGCCAGAGTGAATCTCAAGCTGTGCTTGTGGGAGAGCTTCAAATACCAGCCGCTGTCCGGGAAAAATCACGCGCTCAAAATACCAGTTCGGGATGTTGGTGATTCTGCCCACCTGTATTTTGCTTGTGGCGTTGACGTAGCAGCAGACGATGGGATCGGCTGCATCTGCGGGAAGGGGATCAAAGATTTGCGCCATAGTTGAGCTGTTTTGGAGCGAGGTTGTCTACTCTTTAGACCCTAACACTGTCTGATCCCCGCTAGCTGTAAACCCGACTACCATCCCCCCCATCTCTGCCGATTGAAGGACAAAGGTACTTTCTTTCTTCACCATTGACGGGATCTTTTCACACCAGGGCAGGTGCTTGAAAAACGAATCTGCTTGAAATCCATGCAGCTCCTAAAAGTCAGTGGTATCGTGAAGTTATATAAACTCCGCTTTCAGATTCTTACTGCCAGCCCATGAACGATCGCATCCTCTACGTGCGCCTGCCCTGCAACCCCATCTTCCCGATCGGAGTTGTCTACCTGGCAGATCATGTTCACAAGCAATTTCCAGAAGTTTCTCAGCGAATTTTTGATTTAGGAACGATCCCGCCGCTGGATTTTGGGGCTGCGCTCGATCGCTGTATTGATGAGTTCAAGCCGACCCTGCTGGTCTTTTCCTGGCGGGATATCCAGATTTACGCTCCGGTGGGTGGACGAGGCGGCAATCCCCTGCAAAATGCCTTTGAGTTCTACTATGCCCGCAACCCTTTTACCAGGCTAAGAGGGGCGATCGGCGGACTGCGGATGGTGTCGTCTTATCTGACGGAGCTGTGGCGCAACCAGAATTTGATTCAACGCGGGTTGAAGCGGGCGCGTCAGTATTGCCCGGAGGCGCGGACGGTGGTGGGCGGGGGCGCAGTCAGCGTCTTCTATGAACAGCTAGGCAAGGTGCTGCCCCAAGGAACAATTATTTCAGTTGGCGAAGGGGAAGCCCTGCTGGAAAAGCTGCTGCGCGGACAGGATATTTCCAGCGAGCGCTGCTACATTGCGGGTGAAACAACGCCCCGCGATCGCCTCATCCACGAACAGCCTGCTCCCCTGGAGAAAACTTCCTGTAACTACGACTACATTGCTGAAATCTGGTCGGATTTTGACTACTACCTGCAAGAGGGCGATTTCTACATTGGCGTGCAAACCAAGCGCGGCTGTCCCCACAACTGCTGCTACTGCGTCTACACGGTGGTTGAGGGCAAGCAGGTGCGGATTAATCCGGCAGATGAAGTCGTGAAAGAAATGCGCCAGCTCTACGATCGCGGCGCTCGCAACTTCTGGTTTACCGACGCTCAATTCATTCCGGCACGGCGGTTTATGGATGATGCGCTCGAGCTGCTGCAAAAAATCCTTGATGCAGGCATGACTGATATTCATTGGGCAGCATACATCCGAGCAGACAACCTGACTCCGGAACTGTGCGACCTGATGGTGAAAACCGGGATGAATTATTTTGAAATCGGCATCACGAGCGGTTCGCAGGAACTGGTTCGTAAAATGCGGATGGGCTATAACCTGCGAACGGTGCTGCAAAACTGCCGCGATCTCAAAGCTGCCGGATTTAGCGACCTGGTTTCGATCAACTATTCGTTCAACGTGATCGACGAAACTTTTGATACGATTCGCCAAACGATCGCCTATCACCGTGAGATGGAGCGCATTTTTGGGGCAGATAAAGTAGAGCCTGCCATTTTCTTCATTGGACTCCAGCCCCATACTCATCTGGAAGAATATGCCTTTAAGAACAACATTCTGAAGCGAGGCTACAATCCTCTGGCGATCTACTTCCCCTGGATTGCTAAAAAGCTGCTCTGGAACCCGGAACCGCTTGGATCTTTCTTTGGCGAAGTTTGTCTCCAGGCATGGCAGCAAAACCCAAATGACTTTGGACGGGAAGTAATGAACATCCTGGAACAGCGGCTCGGTGTAGCTCCTCTGGAGGAAGCGTTGACTGCGCCGATCGACTCCAAAGCGCCAAAGGAACCTGAACTAACGGCTGGCAGCATCAGATAATCTCGAATTGAGCTTTAACGTCGGGGATCAAGCACCGCACGCAGGGCAAACTTCGGCAGAGCCAGCATTCGTCGCCAGCGCCAGGGTTCTTTATATAGACGATAGACCCACTCCAGATGGTTGTTTGCCAGCCACCCTGGAGCGCGAGTCTTTTTTCCTGACCAGATATCAAAACTGCCGCCCACCCCAATCCAGATGGAGTCAGGGCAGAGATACCGATGCTCAGCAATCCAGAGTTCCTGTCGGGGGACGCCCAAGCCCACCAGAATCAGGCGCGGCTGAAGCTGCTGCAGCGTTTCGTTGAGCTGCGATCGCTCGTCTGCCGATAAAAACCCGTGCTGCACTCCCACTACCTGAAGTCTGGGAATGTGCTGCTGTAGGCGCTCGGCTGCGGCTTGGGTGACTCCTGGAGCGCCGCCATAAAAGAAGACGGTGCCCTCTGATCCCAGCAGCGGCATGTGATGCAGCAGGGCTTCTGCTAGCTCGATTCCGGGGCATCGCTGCACCTTTTGCCCGCGCAGCCGCAAATACAGAACCACCCCAGACCCATCGGGGATCACAAGCTCTGCTTTGCGAATCACCGCGCCCAGGTCGGGCATTTTTTCTGCCTGCATTGCCATTTCTGCATTCAGCGTCACCACATGAACACCGCGATGATGCTTAGCTTGAGACAGCAGCCAACCGGGATAGTCGGAGAGTAGATGGATCGGCAGCCCTAGAACAGTTGATTTTCTGGGAGCCTGAAGCAGATCGGGCATGGGAAGGACGCCAGAATTTGATGCCTTCCAATTATAGAGGGGTTTGTTTCCCCAGGGATTCTGAGAAACTGCTGAGATTTCACGTCTGCTTTACTGCTTCCTCCGCAAAACCAAGGTTAAGGATTTGATGAGGCTTTAACCAAGACGGTTTCTCTCTGGGAGTAGACAGAGTAAGATCATTAAGAATTTATTAACTGCATGGGTAATTTCATGAATTCAGGGGAAGCCCCGCAAAAGTACCCCTTCTAACTGCGATCGCCAGCACTCGAAGCTTGCATTTTTCTGCCTTTCACACTCCGAGAGGCTTGTTTCTAAGAGGTCTGATTAAGTCATCTACGCTACTGTCTTCTACTGCCCTTCAGAATTGTTCTCCGGAAATCTGTGAGGATTTATGGCTGCCCACCTGCCCAATAATCTGCCCAGTAATTTATCGAATGATTTGGTTTTGCAAAGCTACCTCGATACCTACTACCAGGAAGTCTGCGCTGTCATTCTCGATCGCCAGCATCCGGTAACAGGTCTTTTGCCTGCAAGCACCGCAATTACAGCACACGGCAACTATACTGATGCCTGGGTAAGAGACAACGTTTATAGCATTCTGGCGGTTTGGGGCTTGGCGCTCGCGTACCGTAAGATCAACGATGATCGCGGCAGAACCTATGAATTGGAGCACAGCGTTGTCAAACTGATGCGCGGCTTGCTGTTTGCCATGATGCGGCAGGCGCACAAAGTCGAGAAATTCAAAGTATCGCAGGGGTTGCTCGACGCGCTGCACGCCAAATACGACACGCAAACGGCAGATGTGGTGGTAGACGATGACGGCTGGGGACACCTTCAGCTCGATGCCACGTCGCTCTATCTGCTGATGCTGGCGCAGATGACAGTTTCCGGGCTGCAAATCGTCTTCACGATCGACGAAGTGAATTTCATTCAAAATCTGGCGTACTACATCGGGCGCACCTACCGCACACCAGACTATGGCATCTGGGAGCGGGGCAACAAAATGAACCACGGCAAGCCCGAACTCAACGCCAGTTCGATCGGTATGGCAAAGGCGGCTCTGGAAGCAATCAACGGGCTGAATTTGTTTGGGGTAAGGGGGAGTCAGGCTTCGGTAATTCACGTCTTGCCGGATGAGATTGCCAGGGCACGCATTACGCTGGACTCGCTGCTGCCGAGGGAATCTGCCTCGAAAGAAGTCGATGCGGCACTGCTGAGCGTGATTGGCTTTCCGGCGTTTGCGATCGAAGATCGGGCACTGGTCGATCGCACCCGTGAAAATGTGGTCTCCAAGCTGCAGGGCAACTACGGCTGCAAGCGGTTTTTGCGCGACGGACACCAGACCGTGATCGAAGATATCACTCGCCTGCACTATGAACCCAAAGAGCTAAAACAGTTTGAGCATATCGAATGCGAGTGGCCCCTCTTTTTTACCTATCTCCTGCTGGACGCGCTGTTTCGCCGAGATCAAGACCAGGCAGAACTTTATGACCAGAAACTTCAGCCGCTTCGGGTCGAGCGAGACGGGTTCAAACTGCTGCCGGAGCTTTACTATGTGCCTGAGGACAAGCTAGAGGCAGAGCGATCGACTCCTCACAGTCAGACTCGTTTGCCGAATGAAAATGTGCCGCTCGTCTGGGCGCAAAGTTTGTATTTGCTGGGGCAGATGATTCGGGACGGACTACTGGCGATCGACGAAATTGATCCCTTGGGACGGCATCGGCAGTCAGGCAAGCGTCAGGCTCCCCTGGTGCAAATTGCGCTGCTGGCAGAAGATGAGACGCTGCAGGCAGAACTAGCCACCTACGGCATCGCCGCCCAAACTCCGGCACAGGTCGCCCCAATCCAGGTGAGACGGGCAGAAGAACTTTCCTGCGTGTATTACCAGATCGGGCGCAATGACAAGCTGAAGCTGACAGGTCGCCCGATTCGACGGCTGCGCAGCATGACTACCTCGCGGATTTTCAAGATTCGGGGAGAAACGATCGTCTTTCTGCCGTCCTTCCTGGATCCGCAGCAGTTTTACCTGACGCTGGACTACCACTTTCTGGTGGCGCAGATCAAAGGCGAACTGGCATATATTCAGCGACACTGGCATCAGTTGGGTAGACCCACCATGACGCTGCTGCTCACCCACGCCATGTTTCAGACTGAGGCAGAGCAGGGTTCCCCTGATGGAGTTTCTGATGGGGTCGTCGAATCGTCACCGCTGTTGAAGCTGCTCAAGGAACTGCAGGATGGAAGCTGTAACGGAGTTCCGGTGAAGCTGAGCGACTTAAAGCAGATGATGCTGACGGCAGGCATGGAGCGCGTTGATTTCCTGCATGACTTTGGTTTTGTCGAGGCTGCGGTACAAAATGCGGCTCCAGTACAGTATTACCTGACGTTTTATGCCGATCGCAACATGCCCCTGAGCAACACGCAGGAATTTTTGCTGGCGTATGAAACGAATATTCCGCGTCTGCTCGATTTGCTGCGGCAGTCGGTCAACTTGTATGAGCAGATCGATCTACTGGAAAACCTCAGCAATTTATGTGGTCTGGAGTTTGACACGGGTTTGGGGAGTCCGGGGCAGCCTGTGACGATCGCCATGCTGTTGGATGAGGTCTACAGTAAAGCGAGCCAAATTCAGCTTTGGGCGGTGATTCGGCGTGTGGCAGGGCTGCTCAACAAAGTCGATGTCAGCCTGTCGGATGCCGTGACAGACATTCTGGTGCGGGGTAAGCAAATCTCGGTGGGCAAGGCGTATACCGAAGCTTCGCTGATTGCCAGCCCTCTGCCCGCAGCAGATCTGATGGACAAGATCCAGATGTTTTGCGGCAGCGATGTGCGTGAGCGTCCTTTAACGCAGGAAATCCTGATCTATCTCAGCGTGCTGATCAAGACCGATCCCCAGCTTTTCAAAGGATTACTGACGCTGCGAGTCAGCTACCTGATTTTGCTGATTACCAGCGAACTGGCGCGAGAGCAGCAAATCACCCAGGACGAAGCATACGAACAGCTTATGCGCCTCAGTCCGTTTGAAATCAAGCTGCGGCTGATGCAGGTTCTTGCGGGGTACAACACGCTCGATCAGTCACTCTTCCAGCGGGAATCGCTTCACGTTCGCCAAACTGGAATAAAAACAGAGGCGATCGCGTGGGTTATTTCTGCAGAGGCGCAGGCTGAACCCCCTGCTGAGTCGATCGACTGGTGGAAGCAGCGGCAGCGAGACGGCGCACTTAATCGAGTTCCTCCCGGCTTTTATCCCAGGGTGTGGGAGGTGATGCAGCACTGCAAGGGAGTTGTGATCGGCGACAAGCTCGATCGCCGCAACCGATTAGATAGTGAAGTACTGCTAGCAGAAATGACGCCGGGTGAAAAGAACTTTGCTCTGCGGGTGGAGCATTTGCTGAATAACATTCACGCGCCCGAATACCGTCAGGTCAACATTGAGGCACTCATGGAGCTGGCTGCGATCGCCGACAGCAACCCCGATTTGCAGATTGAGGAATACATTGTGCTGGATGTGCTGATTGGTCACGCCGTCCGGTTAGCATGGCTCGATCACCATCCGGAAGCTGCTGACTCCTATGACCAGCAAAAGGGCACTGCATGGCGATCGTTTTATGAAACCTCGCCCTATGTCTGCGCGAAATACATTGCTAAAGCCCTGCGCTTCCTGACCGAACTGGGACAAACCAATACTGCCCACTCCCAACTTTCAGCATGAAGCCCTCTGTAACAATCTGGAAGAGACCCCTGACGGTTCTCAAACTACGGTCTAGTTCAGGTGAGCTTTTAGGGTGATGCCTTTTTCACCGCCTGCCAATAACGGCTCTAATGTCTCCCCTGTGCCCCATCCCGACGTGCGCGAAAAAGCTCAGCAGCGCCTTTACACGGCTGAGTAGAAGCTGCGGATTCTCCAGGAAACCGCCACTTGGGCTGCAGGACAAATGGGTGCGACTTGCGGCGTGAAGGACTGAACTCGTCGCACTTGACAACCGTGGCGACGCCAACGCCAAGCCGGACAACTGGTTGCCTTGACGCACCACAAGCGGGGACGCACCCCTTTGCCTGTATATCCTTGGAATGCTGAAGTCGAGCGGCTGCGCTGGGAGCATGAACGGCTCAGCCAACGGCTGCCACCAGCCGAGTTGATCAGCGATATTCCCAAAAAGCCTGCTGCGATCGTTTATCCACTTCCCTGAAATTTTGCAAGTATCGCCTTTAGATTTTCTCTGATTCTTGTCAACAATACTGCTGAAGTTCTGATTGCATTTAGCGATCGTAAACTATCAGCAGATTCGACGCTTTCCTTTTGTTGAAGCATTGCAGGAAGAATCTGCAAATTGGTTTGCAAACCTGTTTGTAAGTCTATTGGAAAGAGCGTTTGTAAATCGGCTAGATTGCGAGGAGTTTTTTGAGGAGATAACTGTTCATTGAGTAGCGTTTCATAGAAAAAACAGGACATTCCCGCAAACTGTTTTTGCCGAATGGCTTGCACCTGTTCCCGTAACTGGTTAAAACTCACCGATCGAGTACGCAATCCAGTCAAAACTCCGATCGCAGTGGGAACGTGAAACCGGGTGCTGATTACTTCGGGCTTGTCAATTTCAGCCAGAAAGCTCGACAGATTCGATCGATAAACCTGCAGTGCTAATTCTTCAACCAGTCCTTCCTGTTCCCAGAGCTGCCAATCTACCGCGTAATTCTGACGCGAAAATCCTAGCGGGTTGGGGGAGAGGGAAATCAGGCACGATCGCTTCGATTTTGTAGCTGTAAAAATCTGCCTGAACAAGTCGGTAATCTTATCCGTCAACCACTGCGATCGAGCGAGATCACGGGGATTTAACGGCATGAACTGCTCTCGATTTTCCTGGCGATAAAGCAATTGAGTAAACGAGTCATAACCTAACTCGATCGGCAAACCAAAATTATCATCCAATTGAACGCCTGCAATCTCGTAGCGATCGGCGACATCTGCTATCAGATCGACCATAAACTGCTGCACTTCGGGGTAGGTTGGATTGAGCCAGACCGCACCGTTTTTAATCGGATTTTGCTGCTGATCGGTGGTGATGAGCTGCTGATTTCGGATTGCGATCGAGCTGTTGGGAGGAGCTTTCAGCCCATACTCAAACCACGGAATGACGCGAAAATTAAATTGCTGCGCGACCTCGATCAGCTCCGCGAGCATATCCCGGTTCTCGTAGCAAGAATTTGGCATGACGGCTGAGCCAGTCAACGCTTGAGCGATCGGGCTGGGATAAAGCGTAAATCCGCGATTCCAGACCGCCGGATAAAGGGTGTTGAATCCCAACGCTTTCAGGGCTGCTAAACCTTGCTCAAGATTGCTGCGAGAAGTCAATATTTCACTATCAACATTGGTTAACCAGACCGCTCTTAATTCCTGCAGGGAAACCTGAACATGGGGCAGGAAAAAATAACCCACTCGACCAGCACTCCCAAGCGGCTCGGCTAATTCGACAAAACAGTGGTTTCCAGCTCGAAAAGCGTATCGAATTTCAAACGTTTGTCCCGCCGCCACACTCGCTTTGTCCTGAGGTGTTAGGCTGCTGGCTTGAACGGCTGCTTTTTTGAAAACCGTATTTTGAACAACGCTTAAAACTACCATGATCGTGTTCTGAGAAGTCGCAGTCCGCTTAAAGTTACAAGAACCGTTGAACCCTCATGCCCAATGACCCCTAGCGGCAGAGTGATACCGCCGATAAAAGTGGCTGTAATCAGCAGCAGAATAAACCCGATCGCAAAGACAATATTTTGTTTCACAACCGCCTGAGACCGCTGCCCCAGATGGATGGCGGCTGCAATTTTTTCCAGGCGATCGGTCATCAAAACAATATCTGCGGTTTCCAGAGCAACGTCACTTCCAGCGGCCCCCATTGCAATTCCGACGGTTGACTGAGCCAGGGCAGGCGCATCATTAATTCCATCTCCAACCATTGCAACGGTTTGATATTTTTGCTGGAGCTGTTGAATGATCTGAAGTTTCTCTTCTGGCAGCAGATCGGCATAAACTCGATCGATTCCAATGGATTGAGCGACACTGTTTGCGGTTTGGGGATTGTCGCCTGTGAGCATGACGATCGCCTCGATGCCCATGCGTTTGAGCTGCGCGATCGCGGCTGCGGCTTCTGGTCGAATAGTGTCGGCAATGGCAATCAGTCCCAGCACCTCGTTTGCCTGAGCCACCCAAACGACTGTTTTACCGTCCTGTTCAAGTAGATGGCTGGTGCTAAGTAGGTCGGCGGGAAGTTGCTCGACCGTTGACTGGATAAAAGCCGTTTTCCCGACCCGAACCGGAATTGATCCCTTCAGTCCCGTAATTCCCTGTCCCGGCTGTGCCTGCACAGAAGCGATCGATAAATTTGCTGTGGAGGGGACTTGAGCTGCATGACGACAGATCGCCTGTCCAACTGGATGTTCCGAATAGGTTTCCAGCGCGGCAGCCAATTCTAGAACCGCTGTCTCGGTATATCCTGTGGCGGCAATCACTTTGTAGACCTGGGGTTGCCCGGTTGTGAGGGTTCCGGTTTTGTCAAAGGCGATCGCCCTGACTCTGCCGATTAACTCTAGCTGAGCACCGCTTTTGAATAAAATTCCCTGTCTGGCTCCGTTAGCAATCCCGGATAGCAGCGTCGGCATGATGGCGGCAACCAGGGCGCAGGGGGAAGCCACCACCAGAAAAATCAGCGCCCGATAGATCGTCGTTTCCCAACCCCAGCCCCAGAGAAAAGGCGGCAGAATCGCCAGCAAAACCCCGATGAGCACGATCACACGAGCATAGCCTCGCTCAAATCGTTCGACAAATTGCTGAGAGGGCGGCTTCTCGGTTTGTGCCTGTTCCACTACGCGAATGATTCTTTGCAGCAAACTGCTTTCGGGCGGCTGATGAACTTTTAGCAGCAGTGCCCCGTAGCCATTCAGGGTTCCGGCAAACACCTCATGCCCGATCGTCTTTTCAACCGGAAGCGATTCACCGGTAATGGCGGCTTCGTTCAGAACTGTATCTCCCTCTAGAATCACCGCATCTGTTGGAATCAGTTCTCCGGGTTTGACCCGAATGCGATCGCCCACCCGCAATTCTGCGATCGGAATCATCCGTTCTCGCTCATCAAAAACCACTCGTGCCGTGTCTGTGGTCAGGCTCATGAGGCTGCGAATACTGCGCTCTGTCCGCTGCATCGCATAGCCTTCTAGCGCACCGCTGATGGCAAAAATCAGAATCAGAATCGCCCCATCCACAATCAGATAGTATTCGCGCCGCCATAGCCCTAAAAACGCAGCGCCTAATGCTGCCACGATCATCAGCAGGTCAACGTCCAGCTCCCTTTCTTTTAGCAGCGTGGTCAAGCCTTCGCGGGCACTCTCCCAGCCTCCAATCACATAGGCAGCAGGCAACAGCAGCAGCGCCAGCCCCAGCCAGCTCAACTGCAGTGCCCCCCATCCCAGAAACACCAGGATGCCGCAGAGCAAGGCAGCGATCGCCTCTGGGTGGTCGGTCATCAGCCGAGTCAGGGGGTTAGAACGGGTCGGGTAGAGCATTGGAACCTTCGGGTAATCGTTCCCTTAGCCTAAACCCTGACATTGATGTCAAGGTCAAGGACAAATGCAGTAAAGTAGGGAGTAATGAACTTGCCGGACGCGATCGCCATGCTATCCACCACGACCGCAAGAACCCCCGCCTATGAGGTGGTTTGGGAAAAACTGCCAGACGATTTTGTTTTGCCTGATGACCCTGTGGACAATATCAATCAGCCTGCTTTAGCGGCGGCTTTAACAGAAAGTTTGCGACTTGCCGATCGCCTGCCTGATACGGCTTTGACCCCAACCAACTACGGCATTTGCGCGACGGTTAACGGCAGGATCGTGGTGAAAGCGCCCGATTGGGCGTATATTCCTGCAATTACAGTGGCGCGATCGGAGGTTGAGCGCAGCTACACGCCTCGACTTCAGGGGGAAACGCCATGCCTGGTGCTGGAATTTCTTTCAGAGACCGATGGCGGCGAGTATTCGGTGAAAGAAACCTTTCCCCCTGGCAAGTTCTTTTTTTATGAACAGATCCTCCAAGTGCCCAATTACGGCATTTTTGATCTCACGGTCGGCACGCTGGAGTTTTATCGCCTCAACGAGGAGAAACGATACAGCCTGGAGTCGGCAAATGAGCAGAACCGTTTCTGGATACCCGAAATGCAGCTTTTTCTCGGAGTCTGGCAGGGAAAGCGCGACAATCGGGAGGGCAACTGGCTGCGCTGGTGGGATAGCCAGGGAAATTTATTGCTTTGGGACACCGAACAGATTGAGCAGGAACGCCAGCGAGCAGAGCAAGAACGCCAGCGAGCAGAGCAAGAACGCCAGCGAGCAGAACGCCTTGCCGCGCAGCTTCGGGCAGCAGGAATTGAGCCAGAGCCATGAGCCACGATGAAATCCCTGACGATTAAAGAACTGACAGACACCGTGGGAGAAGGCATTACCCCCCGTATGGTGCGGCACTATCACCAGCTCGGTTTGCTGCCCCAACCTGCCCGATCGCCCGGAAACTATCGCCTTTATACTGACTCCGACGTGCAGCGGCTAAAGCGAATTGTTGCCCTCAAGCAGCAGGGCTTTCAGCTTGCCCATATCCAAAAACTGCTGGAAACCGATTATGCAAGCGACGATGCACCAGAAACACTGCTGTCTCAGCTTCAGCGACAGTATCAGGCAGTGATTCAGCAAATCACCCAGCTCCGACAGACCGCCTCTGCCCTGGAGCGTTTGTTAGGGCGCGATCGCTCCTGTCAGGCAACGCAGGCAGAGATCCTGGCGCGACTGAAACAGCTCGAAGCACAAACCCAAACCCATCTCACGGGCTTTGAGGAAATCTGGAACGGGATCGATGCTAGCGTGGATGCTCATCCCGAATCGTTTCAGGAATCCTTGCAGTGGCTTTTGCCGCACCTGAGCGATCGTTCTGAGATTGAGGTTGAGCTGCTTTCCCGGCTGGTGCTGGCTTGCGGAGATGTGAGTTTGGTTTCGTTTGTGCGCGTGGGAAAAGGGGCGATCGCGGCGAGTCGAGCGGCATTGAAAGCGGGCTGTTCAGTGATTGCCGATGTGCCGACCGTGGCAGCAGCACTCGATCAAACCCGTTTGCAACATATGGGCTGCGACATCGCGACGCTGATTGATGATCCGCACATTGCGAGCGCAACAGACGCAGAACAGGCTTTTTGGCAGCAGCAGACCTGGCGAGAACGGTTGAGCGGGTATCCAAAGGAATGCATTCTGGTGATTGGCTATGCGCCCTCGGTGCTGCTGGCAGTGGGTCAGGCAATTCAGCAGGGAACTCTGCAGCCTGCACTGGTGATTGGGATGCCGATCGGCTTTAGCCATGCGCCTATTGCCAAACGACAGCTCATGCAGCTAGGGGTTCCGTTTATCACGATCGAGGGTGCGCTGGGGGGCGGACTGCTGGCAGCCACAGCGCTCAATTCCCTGGCAGAAACTTTGATAACGAAGCCCGACTGTCACTGTTATCTCAGGTAGCTGTTAAGTCGATCAACTGAATTAAACCGAAGCTGTTTTTTGGGGTGAAGGGGGCAGTGCCCTCTTCCTGAGGCGAAGCCCCAAACCCCCTTCCTTACCTTGATTGAGGTTGATCTACTGATCAGAGAACGGCTCTCTCAATCATGCCAGCCTTTTTCAGGCAAGTGAAGCAAAAAAGCGAGGTGCAGTGGCGATCGCCTTTTCTAGCCCCTTTTCCAGCCAATGAAGTGGAGTTGGCGCGATCGTAAAGATTTTCAGTTGCCTATATCTGAATAGCTGTTCAGATGTTAAATTAATAGAGAAGATTGTTTTGGAGAATTCCAAATGACGACCGTAACGCAAATGAAGTGTGCCTGCCCGGATTGCCTCTGTATTGTTAACCTGAACGATGCTGTGATGAAGGATGGCAAGGCTTACTGCGGTGATGCTTGCGCCAACGGACACACTGCAGGGTCAGGCTGCGGCCACACTGGCTGCGGCTGCCACGCCTAAACCACCTGGATAATTCCTGGATGATTCATTCACTGATTTCCTGAATGCTCGACCAACCCACAGAACATTCCTCAGAAATTCCTGACGATGGGGAAGATCTCTGCTGTGAGCTTCCCCACACAGGTTATGCTGATGCCCCTTTGCAGCACGAACCGTTGAGCAGCGAAAAAGCACAGCGCATGGCAGAATTTCTGGGATTTCTCGCTGACCCCAATCGGCTGCGGATTCTGTCAATTCTGGCAACTCAGGAAATGTGTGTTGGAGATCTGGCAACGGCTGTAGGCATGAATGAATCTGCCGTGTCCCATCAGCTTAGAACGCTGCGTGCCATTCGTCTTGTCAGCTCTCGCAAGCAGGGGCGGCATGTGTTTTATCGCCTGCAAGACCATCACGTTCTTAGCTTCTATCAGGCGATCGTCGAACATTTAGACGAGTAATCTTGAACGGGTTCATAACAGGTCAATTAAAGAGGAGCCTGGCAGCCCGGTGGCTTATGCTTTGCCAAAACCGCGACCGCGCGAAGCCTGCGACCAGACCAACAGCTCACCATTCGCGCCTCCAGCCGCAAGCTGATTGCCCTGCGGATGCCAGGAGAGACAGGAAAACCCGTTCGGTGCGCCCGTCAGTGCCTGGGTCAGTCTTGTGCCTTGATGCCAGAGGGCAACCCAGCCATCTTCCGCTGCGGATGCGAGCAAGAGTGAACCGGGCTGGAAGGCGATCGCCTGCACTGTGCCTTCATGATTGCCCAAAATTCGGTTTCCCCAGCCCACTCGCTCATCTCGATCGCGCTCCCACACAACGATCGCCGCACCGCTGCAAGATGCCAGAATGGGCACGTCAAGACTACCTGGAACCTCTGACCACGCAAGCTGTCGGACTTTGCTGGGGAAACCGCGCATCAGCCAGGGAATCGGATTTTCCCATTCCATTACGGTTAATGTGTTATCCATATTGCCCGCCGCAATCAGCCCATTTTGGGGCGACCAGGCGATCGTCACCGTTGCCGAGGGAATATCCAGCGCCTCTTCTTCGGCGTCCCAGTCCTCTGCATTCCAGACTCTTGCCCCCCGATACCCCGCGATCGCCAGATATTTGCCGTCTTTGCGCCAGTCCAGATCCAGCACGGTTGAAGCCTCAAAATTGAGGGTTGTGACGACTTCCTGCCTGTCTGCGTCCCAAACCTGGACATACTTTCCCAGGCTGAAAGCCAGCGCATGGCTCGTCGGACTCCAGCCCAGGCGATCGACCCACACTGATTTGTTTTCCAGAGTGGTCATGAGTTCGGGCGAATCGGAGGCAAGCGACCAGATTTTCACCTGCCCGTTTTGACCCCCGATCGCCAGAAATTGACCGTCGCCAGCAAACGCAAGACAGTCCACCGATTGCCCCGTCTCACCCTGAAGAGAAATAGACTGAAAACCTGGAATCGCAAATAGCGACACCTCTCCCGCCGCAGAACAGGCTACCAGAAAGCGACCGTCAGAAGACCAGGCGATCGCCGTGATGTAATCTGATAGCTCGCTCCGCCACGTCTGCTTAAAACTAAAATCCTGCTGTGCGATCGCTTTTGCCATGCCTCACCCCTGCTTCCCGCTACCCGTTCCCTACACCAAACAAGCCCGAAATCCTGCTCTCAACTGTTCTTCGTTGAGATTGCGACCGATGAAGACCAGCTCGTTTTTGCGGGTTTCGTTCGGTTTCCAGGGGCGATCGGCTCTGCCATCAAACAGCATGTGAACCCCCTGAAACACAAAACGGTGATCCTCGCCCTGGATATTGAGAATGCCCTTCATGCGGAAAATATCGGGCCCCTGGTTGCGCAGCAGTTCGCCGATCCAGGCGTTGAGCCGCTCAAAATTCAACGTTCCCGATTCTGCGATCGCAACTGAACTCACGGTTTCATCGTGTTCGTGAGCGTCTTCACCCAGAAAGTTGGGGTCAATTTCCAGTGCCCGACCCAGATCAAACGCACCCACGCCCAAAATTCGATCCATTTCCACCTGAGCATCCTGCGTGCGATAAATCTTTGCCATTGCGTTCATCGATCGGATGCGCTGCTCTAATGCTTCTAGCTCAGTCGGAGTAACGAGATCGGTTTTGTTGAGCAAAATCACATCGGCAAAGGCAAGCTGCTCGATCGCTTCGTCGGCATCCCAGTGCTGATGAATGTGCTTGGCATCGACAACCGTGACGACCGCATCCAGGCTGGTTTGGGAGCGCACGTCTTCATCCATAAAAAAGGTCTGGATCACCGGGGCAGGATCCGCTAGTCCGGTCGTTTCGATCACCAGATGGTCGAACTTGTTGCGCCGCTTCATCAGGTTGCCAATGATGCGAATTAAGTCTCCTCGCACCGTGCAGCAGATACACCCATTGTTCATTTCAAAAATTTCTTCATCGGCATCGATCACAAGCTGATTGTCAATGCCCACTTCGCCAAACTCATTGATAATGACCGCGACCTTTTTGCCATGTTCGTGAGTGAGGATGCGGTTGAGCAGCGTTGTCTTTCCCGCGCCCAAATAGCCTGTCAAGACGGTTACAGGAACAGAACTGGGAACGTCGGCAGCTACCATCAGTCACGCCTCGCTTTCAGAAATGATAATCATTCTCGAATTATACGAAAAAATCGACATCCGGCAAGCTACCATTAGTCACTCTCCACTCCCACTCCCCAATATCACCACAAATTATTCAAAAACAGTTGTCAAAACGAAGTCATAACGAGTATGATTTAGAAAGTGTTCATCAGGTGTAATCGAATATTGCTGTTCATCTCGAATTGCTACTTTTAGAGACTTTTAGAGACTAATGTTCGATTTGAACGGAGACTTCCAGGCAGGCGTTATAACTTAGGAAAAGAATTTTGTCATCGCTTGCCCTGGCTGCCTGTTCACCTGAGGCAACACACCTGAGACAATCAAAACTGACTCACTTTCATTCCTGTAAGAAATTTTTGAGGCACAGTCTATGACCGCTACCGTTTCTTCCCTTCAACTTCAGCAATCTAGCGTAGTTGATACCCTCAATCGGCAGCAGGCAAACGCGCTTGTCGCCTACCTTAACTACAAAAAATACCACTGGCTCACCTTTGGTCCGCTGTTTCGCGATCTGCATCTGCTGTTTGAAGAGCAGGGTGGCGAAGTGTTTGCGATGGTCGATGAACTTGCAGAAAGAAGCCTGATGCTCGACGGCGAACCCGTTGCAGACCCCGCAGAATATTTGCCCACCGCCAGCGTTAAGCCTTCGGCAGGCAAGCTGTCTGTGAGGCAAATGATCGAAGAGGCGATCGCCACTCACGAGCTGATCATCACCGAAATGCACCAGGACGCAGAAACCGCTGCCAGTGCAGGAGATATCGGCACGGCTGATCTGTACACTCGCCTGGTTCAAACCCACCAGAAGCATCGCTGGTTCCTCAAAGAAATCCTGAAGAAAGGCGATAATCTGGTTTCGTAATTTTCGTACTTTTCGCGTAGTTTTCGTTTTCTCCAGTACAACAAACCCCTCATGGACTTAGCAATGCTCAGCGATGTGAGGGGTTTTTTAAGCTAAAATTTAAGCTTCGTTTCAGACTGCCGATTCGCTTTGGGGCTGGTCTACCGGAACAAACTCCAGCGAAACGCCATTCATACAATACCGTTGTCCGGTGGGGGCAGGACCATCGCCGAAGACATGACCCAGATGTCCGCCGCAGCGAGCGCAGTGAACCTCAACTCGTGTCATCAACAAAGAGCGATCGACCGAAGTTTCGACTGCACCCTCGATCGGGGAAAAGAAGCTGGGCCAGCCCGTTCCGCTGTTGAACTTAGTATCTGAAGTAAAGAGGGGCGCACCGCAGCCAGCACAGTGGTAAACGCCAGCCTGGTAGTTTTTGTCGAGCGGACTGGTTCCTGCTCGTTCGGTTCCGTGCTTTCTCAGCACATAAAACTGCTCAGAAGAGAGCGTTTTGCGCCATTCGGTTTCGGTTTTTTGCACTTCAAACTGCTTGTCTTTGGAGGAAGTCATAGGATTGCTCTGGTATCAATCGCCTGATATTGATCGCATCGATCGTGCGGCTTCCTCGATCATACTGGAACCATCACCGATCCAGGCTTTCGCGATTACCCCACCCCTTCACCCCCTCACTACACCACCCTCCCA
>Ga0224723_1000504_pt1 | contig 26669 bp, 23 predicted proteins | sample Balambano_FR2_Me_FD_161647 | JGI IMG/M metagenome (GOLD analysis project Ga0224723, IMG submission 161647) | Freshwater sediment microbial communities from Lake Towuti, South Sulawesi, Indonesia - Balambano_FR2_MetaG | ecosystem: Environmental > Aquatic > Freshwater > Lake > Sediment | place... | reverse complement strand
TCCCTGTCCCTCCCCCGCGACGCGGGAGAGGGGACCGTATGGCACGCGCCGCCACAGGGTCCCCCCTCCGCGCTTGGGCGGGAGAGGGACAGGGTGAGGGCGGCGCCGCACGGCTCACCTTCCCGCCATGCGCCTCGTGCTCTCCCGCCTCGCATCCGGCCTGTTCGTGCTGTGGGCCGTGGTGACGCTGTGCTTCCTGATGTTCCGGCTGATGCCGGGCGATCCCACGCTGAACTACATCGAGCCGACCATGACCGAGGAGCAGCGCCAGGACATGCTGCGCGCCTTCGGCCTCGATCGCCCGCTGCACGAGCAATACGTGCTGTACCTGTTGAACCTTGTGCAAGGGAACCTGGGGCAGTCGTTCCTGCACGGCCGGCCGGTGTTGGAACTGGTACTGGATGCCTTCCCCCTGACCGTGGTACTGACCCTGTCGGCGCTGGTCATCGCCTATGTCTTCGGCATTATTGCCGGTGCGTGGCTCGCCTGGAACCGAGGCCGCGCCTCGGAAGCCGTCGCGATCCCGCTGGTGCTGGCGACGCGTGCCGCCCCGGAGTTCTGGCTGGGCATGCTGATGCTGGCGGCCTTTGCCTTTGCGCTCGGCTGGTTTCCCTCCGGCGGGGCGGCAACGGCGGGCGAGGACCACTCAAGCCTGCTCGCCCGCCTGACCTCGGCTGACTTTCTGCATCATCTGGTGCTGCCGGCGGCGACGCTGGCCGTCTATCTGCAGGGCCTCCCGCTGCTGCTGATGCGCAGCACCATGCTGGAGGTGATGCAGGACGAGTTCGTGACGATGGCGCGCATGAAGGGTCTTTCGGAATGGACCATCGTGATGCGCCACGCGGCGCGCAATGCGCTGCTGCCGGTCGCCACCGCCTTCGCGCTTGGTGTGGGCGGGTCGGTCGGCGGCAATGTGGTGATCGAGACGGTGTTCGCCTGGCCGGGCCTTGGGCGCATGCTGGTCAGTGCCGTGCAGGGGGCGGACTACCCGCTGGCGCAGGGCGCGTTCCTGCTGATCGCTGCCGTGCTGGTGGTGATGAACATCATCGCCGACCTGTTGTACGCCGTGCTTGACCCGCGAGTGAGCCATGGCCGCCACGGCTGAGGCATTGTCTGTGATCGCCTCCCGCCCCGGGGGCCTCCGGCGTGTGCTCCGTCTGGCCACGTCGGACGGGTTCGCGCTGGCGGGCACCTTGATCTATCTGGTGCTGATCCTGGTCGCGATCTTCGCCGACCAGATCGCCACGCATGACCCGACCCAGATACTGTTTGGCGCGCGCGGGCGCATCGCGCGCAACCTGCCGATCAGTTTCGATCACCTGCTTGGCACCACTCACGGTGGCCGCGACATCTTCTCGCAACTGGTCATGGGCAGCCGGTCGGCCGTGACAATCGGGCTGACGGCGGCGTTCTTCGTGGTGCTGATCGGCACGCTGCTGGGCCTCGTTTCGGGCTACTTCGGCGGCTGGATCGACGCCATCGTCATGCGGTTCGCCGATATCGTGCTGGGGCTGCCGTTCCTGCCCTTCGTCATCGTGCTGTCGGCGCTGAGCCGACCAGGTACGGTCACGATCGTCTTCGCGGTCGCCGTGCTGTTGTGGCCCAACACCGCGCGCGTGATCCGATCACAGGTGCTGAGCTTGCGCGAGCGATCCTATGTCGAGGCGGCGCGCGTCACCGGCTGTTCCACCGCGCGCATCATCTTCGTGCATATCGCGCCCGGCATCCTGCCGCTGTCGTTCACCTATGGCTCGATCGCGGTCGGCTGGGCGATCCTGACCGAGGCGTCGGCCAGTTTCCTGGGGTTCGGTGATCCCCGCGTGATTTCCTGGGGCGGCATGCTGCAGGATGCTTTCAGCAGCCAGGCGCTGTCGCGCGGGGCGTGGAACTGGTTTGTGCCGCCGGGCCTGTGCATCGTGCTGGTGGTGCTGGCCGGCTTCTTCATCAGCCGCGGCTACGAGGAAATCCTTTTCCCCAAGCTGCGCGACTGACCGCGATGGACGCGCTGCTCGATATCCGCGCGTTGTCGGTCAGTTACCGTGCGCGCAGCGGCGCGGTGCACGCGGTCGACCGTGCGAGCTTCACGGTGCCCGCCGGTAGTGTGGTCGGGCTGGTGGGCGAAAGCGGGTGCGGCAAGACCACGCTGGCGCGCGCGGTGATGGGCGTGATGCCGGCCAGCGCCCAGGTTTCCGGCGATGCCCTGCTGTTCCAGGGCGTTGACCTCCTAAAACTCAGCCCGCGCGAACGCCGGCGCCTGGCCTGGACGAAACTGGCCTTCATTCCGCAAACGGCGATGAGCGCGCTTGATCCCGTCTATCGCGTCGGCGCCCAGATCGCCGAGGTGCTTGTCGAGCGCGGCGGTTTTTCCCGCACCGCCGCTCGCGCAAGGGCGGAGGAACTGTTCGCCATGGTCGGTATCGATCGCGCGCGCCTGGCCGAGTATCCGCATCAGTTCTCCGGCGGCATGCGCCAGCGCGCCAGCATCGCCATCGCGCTGGCGCTGGAACCGGCGCTGGTGCTGGCCGACGAACCCGTGACTGCGCTGGACGTGATCGTGCAGCGCCAGGTGCTGGACGTGCTGAAGGATCTTCAGGCGCGGCTTGGTCTGTCCGTCGTGCTGGTCACGCACGACATCAGCGTGGTGGCCTATGCTTGCGACCGGGTGGTGGTGATGTATGCCGGCCGCGTGGTGGAGTCCGGCACGGCCGAGGAGGTGCTGGAGCGCCCGCGCCACCCCTACACGATGGGGCTGACCAACGCCTTTCCCGACCTGGCGGGGGCTGCGCACACGCTGGTGCCGATCGCCGGTCATCCGCCGGCGCTGGACTACCCGCCGCCAGGCTGCCGGTTCGCGCCGCGCTGTCCCTTTGCCCAGGAACGCTGCCGCACGCTCGATCCGTCGACCGAGGATGCGGCTGGCCATGTCGCCGTATGCTGGCGGGCCGAGGAAGCCGAGCTGCTGCGCATCCAGGCCGCCCGTGTCGAGACCTGGGCGGCGATGGGATGAGCGCGGTGCCGCTGCTTGATGTGACTGACCTCGCCAAGCATTTTCCGGCGCCGCGGCGGCTTGCCGACATCGCGCGCGGCCACCGCCCGACGGTCAAGGCGGTGGACGGCATCAGTTTTCGCATCGGCCCGCGCGAAACCGTGGGCATCGTCGGCGAAAGCGGCTGCGGCAAGACCACCACCGGCAGGCTGGTGCTGCGCCTGGTACCGCCGACCGCCGGCCACATCCGCTTCGAAGGAGTCGACGTCGCGAGTCTCAGGGACGACGCGCTGAAGGCGTTCCGGCGGCGGGCGCAGCTGGTGTTCCAGAACCCCTTCGATGCCCTGAACCCGCGCCTTTCGGTGCGCGACAGCCTGGCCGAACCTCTGCGCAACCAAGGACTGCCGCGACCCGAGTGGGACGCGCGCATCGCGCTGGCCATGCAGCGGGTGCGGCTGCCCGACCTCGCGCGATATCTCGATCGCTTTCCGCACGAGCTCTCGGGCGGGCAGTTGCAGCGCGTGGTGCTGGCGCGCGCGATCATCCTGGAGCCGCACCTGCTGGTCGCCGACGAACCGGTCAGCATGCTGGATGTCTCAGTGCGCGCGGGCATCCTGAACCTGATGCGCGAGGCGCGCGACACGCTGGGGCTTGCCGCGCTGTACATCAGCCACGACCTGGCGCTGATCCGCTATGTGTGCGACCGCACGATCGTCATGTATCTGGGCCGCATCGTCGAGGATGGCCCGACCGAGGAGGTCGTGCGAAACCCGCGCCACCCCTACACGCGGGCACTGGTCGCCGCCGTGCCGGTGCCGCGGGTGGCCCAGTCACGCGCGCCTTTGCCGATCCGCGGCAACGTGCCCGACGCGCGCGAGCCGCCGTCCGGTTGCCGTTTCCGTGACCGCTGTCCGCAGGCAATGCCGCGCTGCGCCGCCGAGGACCCGCCACTGCGCGATGTCGGCAACCGCGTGCTGGCGGCCTGCCACCTGCTGTAGCGCCGGGGCTGCCGAGGCGGCCCTTCATCGGCGGGCAACTTGCCTCAGTGGATCTCGTCGGCGTTCTCCAGCGCCTTCTTCAGTTCGGCGAAGCTGAAGCCGGGCGCGCGCGCGGCGGCCAGTATCACTGCCTCGCGCCTAGCACCCTTGTCGATCGCGGCAGGAAGTTTGTCGGCCACCGCCAGGGGGATCACACAGGCGCCGTGCCGGTCGGCGTGGATAAGGTCGCCATCCTTCACCACCATGCCGTGGATCGATACCTCGGTGCCCACCCCGGTGACATGCACGAAGGCATGGCTGGGGTTCACCACGCCCGCGATCAGCGGGAACGGCTTGGCGACCATCCCCAGGTCGCGGATCGACCCGTTGGTGACGCACCCCAGCACGCCCAGGCCCTTGTGCACGGTGGTGTTCACCTCGCCCCAGAACGCGCCGGTGCCGGGCAGCGAATCAAGGTCCTGGATCACCGCGATGTTCGGGCCGGGCTTGGCGGTGGCCACGTGCTCGTACCATTGCAGCCGCAGCTTGCGCTTCTCGGGACCAGGCAGCGAGGAATCCGCCTCGGCGCGGATGGTGCAGGTGCGCGCGAAGCCGACCAGCACCGCCTCCGGCTCGGTGGACACGAACGGTCGGGTCGTGAAGCGGATTTTCTCGCGCGGCGTGACCACTAGTTCCAGCGCGTTGCAGATCGTGGGGGTATCGACCGCGCGCAGTTCGGCCAGCAGCGCCTCGGTGACGGTCATCAATAGGGACCTCCTGCCTTGGCCGCCTGGCCCGCACCGCGGAACGACGACACGGCGGCCTTGGCTGCGTTCACCAGCAGCGCGGTATCGGCCAGGATGGTGGCGAAATCGAACCCCATCGCGGTCTTGTCCTTCGCGCCGTCGGCGCTGGCGGTGTGGATGCCGGCGAACAGCCCCTTCGCCTTGGTCTTGGTCACGATCTCCTTGATCGCGCCAAGCGTCACCGTGCTGGTCGGGTCGCCCACCGGTTGCTCGCCCAGCGTGATGGCAAGGTCGGCGGGGCCGACATACACGCCATCAAGGCCCGGCACCGACAAAATATCGTCCAGGTTCGACATGGCCTGCTTGGTCTCGATCATCGCCAGCGTCAGGATGCTGGCATTGGCGTGCTGATAGTAGTCGCTGCCGGCGTACCAGCTCACGCGGGTGGGGCCGAAACTGCGATAGCCGGCCGGGAAGTAGCGGCACGCGCCGACGAAGCGCTCGGCCTCCTCCTTGGTGTTCACCATCGGGCAGATGATGCCGTAGGCGCCGGCATCCAGCATCTTCATGATGATGCCGGGTTCCAGCCAGGGCACGCGGGCCATGGGCGTGGTGGGGTAGGGCGCGATCGCCTGGAAACAGGCAACGCCGGCCTGGAAGTCGATGGGGCCGTGCTGGCAATCGACGGTGATGCTGTCCCACCCGCCCTGCGCCATCGCCTCGGCCGAGACGGAACTTGGAATACCCAGCCAGCCATTGACGGTTTTCTTGCCCGATTTCCAGGCATCTCGCAGCGTGTTGGGGCGCACGACCTTGTCCTTCCCGTGTGTTCGACGGCGCGCATTCAACCCGCCGCAGGCCGCCACGCCAAGGTGCCGGCGCAACGAAATTGCGCGCATCAGGGTTGAACGCACCGGCATGGCACTCGGTGAACAGCATCTTTGCAGGACTATTGCGGCATCCCGGCCATTCGCTTAGCGTCGGCGCCGCAACAAGGACGGCGACGTTCCATCGCCCGTCCACAAGGGGAGACGGAGAGGGGCTCATGCAACAGATCACGCGCAGTGCATTGACGCGCCGGCAGGTGCTGGCCGGCTCGGCGGCGGCAGCGACGGCGGTGCCGTTGGTTCACGTTTCGGCGCAAGGATCGGCCGGGCGGCTTCGCTGCGGCTTCTGGGACCACTGGGTTCCCGCCGGCAACGGCGCGTTGCGCGAACTGTGTGCCGAGTGGGGCACCCGCGAGCGCGTTGAGGTGACGGTCGACTTCATCACCTCCACCGGCAACCAGATTCAGCTCGCCATCGCGGCGCAGGCGCAAAGCAAGTCGGGCCACGACATCCTGTCCTATCCCACCTGGCAGCCGGCCGCGCATGCGGAGTTGCTGGAACCGGTCGATGACGTGATGGGCCGGTTGATCCAGAAGTACGGCGAGGTGAACGCGGCGGCCGAATTCCTCGGCAAGGTCGGCGGCAAGTGGATTTCCGTGCCCGCCGTGTCCGGCACCCAGAACAAGCCGTCCTGCGTGCGCATCGACCTGTTCAAGCAGCATGTCGGGCTTGACCCTCAGGCGATGTGGCCCGCACAGAACCGGCGTGGCTGGACCGCCGAGGGCTGGACGTGGGAAGCGTTCGCGCGCGCGGCGGAGCGCTGCAATGCCGCGGGTGTACCGTTCGGCCTGCCGATGGGCGACCGCAGCGACGCGGTCGATTGGGTGGGCGCCGTCTTCGCCAGTTACGGTGCCGATCTGACCGACAAGGACGGGCGGCCGACCGTGCGCAACAATCCGAAGGTGCGCGAAGCCGTCGACATGATGGTGCGCATCAGCAAGGCGCTGCCGCCCGATGTGTGGGCGTGGGACGATGCCGGCAACAACCGCGCGCTGATCTCCGGCCGGTCGGCCCTGATCTTCAACCCGCCATCGGCCTGGGCGGTCGCCAAGCGCGATGCCCCGCAGGTTGCCGAGCAGTGCTGGACGATGCCGATGCCGGCCGGGCCGGAGGGGCGGTTCATCGCCTACCTGCCGTATTTCTGGGGCATCTGGAACTTCGGCCGCAACAAGCCGACAGCCAAGTTGCTGCTGGAGTTCCTGAGCCAGCGCGAGTCGGCTGAGAAGATGACGAACACCTCGAACGGCTACGACATCCCGCCCTTCCTGTCGATGAACGACTTCAAGGTATGGGAAACCGAGGGGCCGCCAGTGGGTTCGGTCTTCAACTACCCGCTCAAGGACCACCACAACGCACGAGCCAGCGTGGCCATGGCACCGGCCCCGCACACCCAGGCCTTTCCGATGTACGAGCAGGGCCTGAACACCAAACTGATCGCGCGCATCGTGCAGGGGAACGAGACGGTGGACCAGGCGCTGACCTGGCTGGAGCGCGAGATCAACAACATCCGCCGCGGCGGCTGACGAACGACATCCCGGCGCGGCACGCACTGCCGCGCCGGGGATGGAGAAACTTCCATGGCGAACGGAACGCTGGTTGCCGGCACCATGCCCGTTGCGGCAACAGAGCGCAGCGGCTCGCTGAAGCGCTTCGCACGCCGACGCTCGACCATCGCGTTTGTCATGACGCTGCCGCTGATCCTGATCATCGCCGGGCTGGTCGCCTATCCGGCGGCCTACGCCATCTACCTCTCGACCCTGAACCGGCGGATGACCGCCTTCATCGGGCTGGGCAACTTCGAGATCCTGCTGGATTCCGAAACCTTCATGATGGTGATCTGGCAAAGCTGCTTTTTCGCCATCACCGCCGTGCTGCTCAAGGCGCTGATCGGCTTCTGGCTGGCGCACATGCTGCACCACATTCCCAACAAGGGGCAGCGCAAGTGGCGCGGCATGCTGCTGGTGCCCTGGGTGATTCCGCCGGCGCTGTCCACGCTTGGCTGGTGGTGGATGTTCGACCCGAACTACTCATCGATCAACTGGCTGCTGTGGACCTTCGGCTTCCCCAGCATCCCGTGGCTGGGCGACCACTGGTGGGCGCGCATAGCGGTGATCATCGTGAACGTGTGGTACGGATCGCCGTTCTTCATGATCATGTATCTCGCCGCGCTCAAGTCGGTGCCCGAGCAACTGTACGAGGCGGCGGCGATCGACGGCGCCGATGGCTGGCAGCGCCTGTCGTTCATCACGCTGCCGATGATGCGCAACATCATCAGCATCACCGTGCTGTTCAGCCTGATCGTCACCTTCGCCAACTACGACATCGTGCGGGTGCTGACGAACGGCGGCCCGCGCGACCTGACGCATGTGTTCGCCAGCTACGCGTTCCAGGTCGGCATCCTTTCCGCCAACATCCCGCGCGGGGCCGCCGTGTCGCTGTTCATGCTGCCGATGCTGGCAGTCGCCAGTTTCTTCATCCTGCGCGGCGTCATGCGCCGCAACAGGGAGGAAGCGTAAATGGCCAATGGCGTTTCGGCCGCCACTGGCCCTCGGCGCGATGTTCCAGCGATCTACAGCAAGGTCGGCAGCCTGCACCGCGAACGGGTGTGGGCGCTGCGCACTGCCTATGCCTCGCTGGTCGTTGCCGCCATCGTGCTGCTCACGCCGCCGGTGTACATGCTGATCACCGCGCTGAAGACCAGCGCCGAGATCGCGGCCCAGGGGGCCAACCCGTGGATCGTGCGCGACCCCACGCTGTCGAACTTCACCGAGATCCTCAGCCGGCCGCTGTTCCAGACCTTCTTCCTCAACAGCGTGATCGTCACCGTGCTGGTGGTGGCGATCACCATGGTGGTTTCCGTGCTGGCCGCCTTCGCGCTGTCGCGCATGCGCTTCTGGGGCAGCCAGGTGCTCGCCACCGGCGTGTTCCTGACCTACCTGGTGCCGGATACCCTGCTGTTCATCCCGCTGTACCAGATCGTCGGCGGCCTGGGCCTCTTGAACAGCATCTGGGGCCTGGTGCTGGTCTATCCCACGCTGACCGTGCCGTTCTGCACCTGGATCATGATCGGCTACTTCGCCAGCATCCCGCGCGAGCTCGATGAAGCGGCGCTGATCGACGGGGCGACCTGGCCGCAGATGCTGCTGCGCATCTTCGTGCCCGTGGCGCTGCCGGGCATCATCGCGGCGACCATCTTCGCCTTCACGGTCTCATGGGCGGCGTTCGTCTATCCCACCGCGTTCATCACGCAGCCCACCGAGATGCCGCTGACCATCGGCGTGGTGTCGCAGCTGGTGCGCGGCGATACCTTCGCCTGGGGCCAGATCATGGCCGGCGCGCTGCTGGCCGCCCTGCCGCCGGTGATCGTCTATGCTTTCCTGATGGACTACTACATCGCCGGCCTGACCGCCGGTGCCACGAAAGGTTGAATGCACGATGGCCGAAGTCAGCCTGCGCAAGGTCGAGAAGAGCTATGATGGCGGCGTGCAGGCCGTGCGCGGCATCGACCTGGAAATCTCCGACCACGAGTTCGTCGTGCTGGTCGGCCCATCGGGCTGCGGCAAATCGACCACGCTGCGCATGATCGCCGGGCTGGAGGAGATTTCCGGCGGCGAGATCGCCATCGGCGGCCACGTGGTGAACGACATCCCGCCGCGTGACCGCGACATCGCCATGGTGTTCCAGAACTACGCGCTCTATCCGCACATGAGCGTGTTCGACAACATGGCCTTCGGCCTGAAGCTTCGGAAGATGGACCGCGGCGAGATCAAGCGCCGCGTGGACGAAGCCGCGCGCATCCTGGAAATCGGTCCCCTGCTTGACCGCAAGCCCAAGGCGCTTTCGGGCGGCCAGCGCCAGCGCGTGGCCATGGGCCGCGCCATCGTGCGCAACCCCAAGGTCTTCCTGTTCGACGAGCCGCTTTCCAACCTGGATGCCAAGCTGCGCGTGCAGATGCGCACCGAGATCAAGAAGGTGCACCAGACGGTCAAGACCACCACCGTCTATGTCACCCACGACCAGGTTGAGGCGATGACGCTGGCCGACCGCGTGGTGGTGATGAACCACGGCGTGATCGAGCAGGTAGGGCCGCCCACCGAACTCTACCACAAGCCGGCCACGCACTTCGTGGCGGGCTTCATCGGCAGCCCGGCGATGAACTTCTTGCCCGCGCGGCTGGAGAAGGCCGGTGGCGGCGGGCTGGTGGTGCATGTCGATGGGGGGCCATCCTTCGATGTGCCTTCCGAGCGCACCCCGCGCTACCAGGGTGCGGTGGGGCGCAAGATTCTGCTTGGCTTGCGGCCCGAGCACATGCCGGCCGCAACCGAACTCAGCAACCGCGCCAATGTCGGCCAGTTCGACGTCACGCTTGATGTGATCGAGCCGATGGGGATGGAAACGCTGGTGTATTTCCACTTCGGGCCTGTCCAGGTGTGCGCCCGCGTCGAGCCGACCGCCGCCGGCGACGCCGGGCAGGTCATGCGCTTGGCCGCCGATCTCAACCACATGCACCTGATCGATTCCGAATCGGGTCGCGTTCTGTGAGCGGTTCCCTCTCCGGCAAGACAGCCTGGGTCACCGGTGCCGGATCCGGCATCGGCGAGGCAGCGGCCATCCGGCTGGCTAGGGAGGGTGTGCGTGTTGCGCTTTCGGGTCGGCGCGAGAACATGCTGGTCGAGGTTGCGCAGAAAATCCGTGGCGCGGGCGGCGAGGCGCACGTGGCGCCGATGGACCATGGCGATCCTGCGCAGGTGGATCGCGCCCGCGATGCCGTGCTGGCAGCGCTCAGCCGGCTCGACATTCTGGTCAGCAACGCCGGCACCAACATCGTCGAGCGGCACTGGGACAAGCTCGACGCGGCGAAGATCCGCTACATGCTGGATGCCAACCTGACCGGTAATTTCTATGTCGCTGCCGCAGCCCTGCCGCAAATGCGCGCGCAAGGCGGGGGACTGATGATCCACACGGCCAGCTGGGCCGGGCGCTACATCAGCTACGTCTCCGGCCCCGCCTATACCGCGGCCAAGCATGGTGTGGTGGCGATGAGTGCGACCATCAACATGCAGGAAGGCCGGCACAACATCCGCAGCACCTGCATCTGCCCCGGCGAGGTTGCCACGCCGATCCTGCTGAACCGGCCGCAGAAACTGACACAGGAGGAGCTCGACCGGCTGATCACCGCCGACGATATCGCCGACGCGATCCTTTACGTCGCCACGCAGCCGCCGCGGGTCTGCGTGAACGAGATCCTGATCAGCCCCACCTTCAATCGCGGCTATCTGGCGATGCTGCCGAAGGCGGGCTAGCGTACTTCGTAGCGCCCCCACCCTGTCCGTCCCCCGCAAGCGGAAGAGGGAACGCAGCGGCACCATCCGTGAACGGTCCCCTCTCCCGCTTGCGGGGGAGGGACAGGGTGGGGGTGGCGCCACACAGGAGGCCTCTCCCCCTTGCCCATCCCCGCTTCCACCCTTCGCCATTTCGTCGCCGACATCTTTGACGCGGCCGGCACCAGCCGCGCCGAAGCCGAACGCATCGGCCGCTACCTGGTCGCCGCGAACCTCACGGGTCACGATTCGCACGGCGTCGTGCGTGTGCCGCGCTACGTTCAGAACCTGAAGAACGGCGAGGTCTTCGCCGATCGAAGCATCACCATCGAACGCGAAACGCCGATCATGGCGGTGGTCGATGGCAATGGCGGCTTCGGCCAGACCGTCACGCCACAGGCCGTGCAGCTCGGCATCGACAAGGCGAAGGTTTCCGGCCTGTCGGCGATCGCGTTCAGGAACACGGGCCACCTGGGGCGCGCCGGCGACTGGGCCGAGATGGCGGCCGAGGCCGGGCTGGTCAGCATCCACTTCGTCAACGTGCGCGGATCGCTGCTGGTGGCGCCCTTCGGCGGCGTCGACCGCATGCTCTCCACGGCGCCGTTCTGCATGGGCGTGCCGATCCCCGGCCGGCCGCTGCTGCTGCTGGATTTCGCGACGTCGCTGGTGGCGGAAGGAAAGGTTCTAGTGGCCAGCCGCGGCGGCAAGAAAATCCCCGAGGATGCGCTGATCACGCCGGAAGGTCGTATCAACGGCGACCCTGCCACGCTGTATGGCGATCTTTCGCAGCCCGACCGCAATCCGGAAAACGGCGGCGGCGCGATCCGCGCCTTTGGCTTGCACAAGGGCTCGGGCTTGGCGTTCATGTGCGAGATCATGGGCGGTGTGCTGGCCGGCAACGGCACCTGCGGCCCGCGCGAGGCGGAACGCGGCGCCATCCGCAACGGCATGATGAGTTTCTACATCCGCCCTGACATGCTGGGCGACCCCGCCGACATGGCCGCGCGCGCCGATCGCTACATCGCCTTCTTTAAGTCCTCGCGTCCCGCCACGCCAAGTGGCGAGGTGCTGGTGCCTGGCGAGCCGGAGGCGCGGATGCGGGCGGAACGGGAGGCGAACGGCGTGCCGTTGCCGCCCGATACCTGGGCTTCCATCGTCGCCGCGGCGCGCAGCGTCGGGCTGGGCGACAACTCCATCCCGAACGCCGCCTGAAGGATTTCCGATGAACGACGCAACACCCGTTCGCAGCCTGCCCGAGCACCGTGCCCAGACCTGGGTGCTGCGCAAGCCTGGTGCCAAGGGCAAGGGTGGCATGGTGGTCTCGCAAAGCCGCGTCGCCGCTGAGATCGGCGCCGAGGTGCTGCGGGCGGGCGGCAACGCGGTCGATGCCGCGGTCGCCACCGCCTTCGCGGTCGCGGTGGTCGAGCCGTGGAACTCCGGCCTGGGCGGTATCGGGCATGCGCTGATCCATCCCGCCGGCGCGGCCGAGGCCGAGCAGTGCGATTTCGGCCCCGTCGCACCCGGCTCGCTCGATCCGGCCCGGTTCAAACTCACGGGGCGGATGACGACCGACCTGTTCGCCTGGCCGGAGGTCGAGGGTGATCTCAACATTTTCGGCCCGCTGTCGATCGTGGCGAACTCGGCGCCGGCCGGCTACGCCGCGGTTCACAAGAAGCACGGCCGCATGCCGTTGGCCGAGCTGGTGCTGCCGGCCGTGGCGCTGGCGAAGCGCGGGCTGCCGATCGACTGGTACGCCGCACTCAAGATTTCCTCGGCCGCAAAGAATCTGCGCCGCTTTCCTGAATCCGCGCGCATCTACCTGCCGGGCGGCCTGCCGCCGGCGCCGCCTTACATGGGCGCGTTGCCGACGGTCGTTCAGGGCAGGCTTGCCGACACGCTTGCCGTGATCGCGCAGGACGGCGTCGATCCGCTGTACCGCGGCGACATCGCCGCCAGCATCGCCTCCGACATGAAGGAACTGGGCGGTGTGCTGAACCGCGCCGACCTGGAAGCCGTTGCCCCGGTTTGGCGCAAGGTGCTGCAGATTCCGCATCGTGGCTTCGTGGTGCAGGGCGCCTCCGCCATGACCGCCGGCCCGACGCTTGCCCGAGTGCTGGGGCAGATGACGACGGTGCCGTATGGCAGATCACCTGATGCCGTCTGGTATGCGGCGCTGGCACGCGCGATGCGCACCGCCTATGCCGAACGTCTGTCGGGCATGGGGGCCGGCCAGCTCGGCCACACCACGCACCTGACCACCGCCGACAAGGACGGCATGATGGTGTCGATGACGACGACACTGATGTCGAGTTTCGGCTCCTGTGTCGTGCTGCCGGGCAGCGGCATCGTGATGAACAACGGGGTGATGTGGTTCGATCCCCGCCCCGGCACGCCGAACGGTCTGGCGGGTGGGAAGCGGCCGCTGACCAACATGTGCCCGGTGATCGTGACCAAGGATGGCGTGCCGGTGCTGGCCGGCGGTTCCTCGGGCGGGCGGCGCATCTTGGCCTCCGTCGTGCAGCTCATGGCCTTCGTGCTGGATTTCGGCATGACGCCGGAGGATGCGGCGCACCAGCCGCGCATCGACGTCTCGGGCGTCGATGGCATCACGGCCGACCCGCGGCTAGGCGAGGCGGTTTTGGCGGCGTTGCGCGCGGAAGCACCGGTTGCGGTCGCCGAGCATGTCGTGCTGCCCGGCAGCTACGCCAACCCCAACTGCATCCTGCGCGAACCGGACGGCAACTTGCTTGGGATGTCGGATGCGATGATTCCATGGAGCGGTGCGGTGGCAGCGTAGATGCCGCGCATCCTGCTTGCCGCATGCCTGCACGAGTCGAACTCGTTCAACCGTTTCCTCGCGCCGCTGTCGCACTTCGAACGCCAGGGCGTCTTCCGTGCCGATGCCGTGGCGCAGCGCTTTGCCGGCACCCGTACCGAGATGGGCGCCTTCCTGGCCGAGTCCGAAGCGCGCGGCTGGACCGTCGAGATGCCACTTTCCGTGCCGCCCGCCAGCGCCGGCATCGTGGCGCGGGCGGCGTTCGAGACGTTCCGCGCCATCCTGCACGACAGCGCGCGTGCGATCCGCCCCGATGGCGTGCTGCTGGCGCTGCACGGCGCGATGGTGGCCGAGGACGAGGATGATGCCGATGGCGCGCTGGCCGGGGCCGTGCGCGACGCAGTGGGGCCGGATGTGCCGGTGATGCTGACGCTCGATCCGCACGGCAACATCTCCGACTGGCTGGCGGCGTCGGTGAACGGCATCAGTGCCTATCGCACGCACCCGCATACCGACCATTTCGAGACCGGACAGCGCGCCGCCGCGATGCTGAATCGGGCGCTGGATGCAGGGGAACTCCCCGTGGTGCACTTGGCGCGGCGCCCGCTGCTGCGTGGCTTCGATTCCTGCCGCACCGAGGCAGGCCACGGGCCGATGCACGAGGCGCTGGCGCTGGCCCGCGCCGAGGAAGCCGCCGATCCGGCCATCTACGAGGTCAGCATCCAGTCTGGCTTCGGTCTGGCGGATTCCTGGCATACCGGGCCGACCGCCGCCGTCACCGCGGCCCGGCGCGACGCGCGTTTCCTGGCAGCGGCCGAACGCATGATGGACTTCGCTTGGGCCAACCGCACGCGCGAGACCTTCCGGTTGCTGAGCACGGAGGAAGCCGTTGCCGCAGCGCGCGCGGTGCCAGCGGGGCCGAGTCCAATCGTCCTAAGCGACTTCGGCGATGCGCCGGGCGGTGGCGCCTATGGCGACGCCACGGCGATGCTCTCGGCGCTGATCAAGGGCGGCTTTCCGAACGTGGTGTTTGCCGGCCTCAAGGACCCCGACGCGACAACGGCCGCACACCATGCCGGCATCGGCGCGCGGCTGACGCTGGACCTCGGCGGCCACACGGATGCGCAATTTGGCGGCGGGCCGGTGGGGCTTGATGTCGAGGTTTTGGCACTGTCCGATGGCGCCTATGTGCACGATGGCCCCTACGCCACCGGCCAGCGCGGCACGCTTGGCCCATCGGCGCTGCTGCGGGCGGGCGAGGTGAGAATCTTCGTCAACACGCACGCTCGCAACGTGCTGGATCGCGCGCAGCTGCGCCTGGTCGGGCTGCGGCCCGAGGAATGCGACATTTTCAGCATCAAGGGCATGGATGCTACTCGCGCGGCGTTCCAGCCCGGCAGCCGCGCGTATATCCCGTTTGAATCGGGCGGCATCGCCTCGCGACGCGGTGGCAAGCTCCCGTATCGCAAGGTGCGCCGCCCGATCTGGCCACTGGACGAGGTGGAGGTGACATGATCCGCAAGACCCTGCTGGCTGCCGCCTGTGCGTTGCTGCCGATCGCAGCACCCGCGCAATCCGACCCCAACGTGCTGCGCCTGGCGCCCGCCGGAGACCTACGCGTGCTCGATCCGATCTGGACTTCGGCGGCGATCACGCTGAACCACGGGCAGATGATTTATGACGTGCTGCTGACGACGGATGCAAAGCTCAATCCCCGCCCGCAGATGGCGGAAGGCTGGACGGTCAGCGACGACAAGCTCACCTGGACCTTCACGCTGCGCCCGAACCTTGCGTTCCACGATGGCACGCCGGTGACGGCCGAGGACGTGATCGCCAGCATCCGCCGCTGGGCGCGGCGCGTGACGGCGGGGCAGGTGCTGTTCAGCCGCGTGGCGAGCTTCACCGCCGCCGATCCGCGCACCATCGTTCTGGTGCTGAAGGAGCCGTTCGGCCCCGTGCTGGAGGCCCTTTCCTCGCCGCTGCTGGCGCCGTTCGTGATGCGCGCGGCCGATGCCGCGACGGATCCCTTCCAGCAGGTGCGCACCGCGATCGGCAGCGGCCCTTATCGCTTCGACGAGGCGGCGCACCGCCCTGGCGATCGCGTGGTGTATCTACGCAACCAAGCCTACGTGCCGCGCGAGGGCACTCCCGATGGCTATGCCGGCGCCAAGATCGCCTACATCCCGCGCGTGGAGTGGGTGTACCTGCCCGACCAGATCACTCAGGCGCAGGCGCTGACCAAGGGCGAGATCGACATCATCGAGACGCTGCAGAGCGACCTGATCCCCATGCTGCGCCGTGCCCGCGATGTCGAGGTGCGGGTGCTGAACCAAATGGGGTCGATCGGCCACATCCGGCCGAATTCGTTGCAGCCGCCCTTCAACCACCCCAAGGCGCGCCAGGCGCTGCTGGCGCTGGTCGATCAGGAGAGTTTCATCGCGGCGGTGACCCCCGATCCATCCTTCGGCCGGGTCTGCCACTCGCTGTTCACCTGCGGCACAAATCTCGAAAGCAGCGTCGGCGTGGCCGAATGGTCGCGCCCGGACCTGGCCCGCGCTCGGCAATTGCTGGCCGAGGCCGGCTATCGCGGCGAGCCGGTGGTGCTGCTCGATCCGGCCGACCAGCCGGCGATCCATGCGATCGCGCTGGTCACGGCGGATGCGCTGCGCCGCATCGGCGTCAACGTGCAGGTGGAGACGATGGACTGGTCCACCAAGGTCACGCGGCGCAACAACAAGGGGCCGGTTGGGCAGGGATTGCCCGGCTGGAACCTCGCCTTCACCACCTGGGGCGGCTTCAGTTTCGCAAGCCCCATCACCAACACGCCGCTGGTTTCGACCTGCGATGGCACCAACCTGTATGGCTGGCCGTGCGACGAGGAGATGGAGCGGCTGCGCGCCGCCTATTTCGCCGCGACGACCGAGCAGGCCGCGCGCGAGGCCGTGGATGCGATGCAGGCGCGCTATTTCGCGATGGTGCCGTATGTGAACACCGGCATCTTCCAGCAGGCCAGCGCCTGGCGCCGCGAGATCACCGGCATCCGCGCCACGTTCTATCCGGTGGCGTGGAACCTGCGGAAGGGTGCCCGCTGAGGCTTACGCCGGATCGGCCGCGGCGAGGCGCCGCACGGCATCAATCGCCCGGGGCACGTTGATCACGCCGTAGCCCAGGCGGGGGTGCCAGGTGCCGCCCGTGCCGGTGGCGCTTTCGCGCAAGGCGCGGCGCATTTCGGCCGGGCTGATCGCGCGCGGCAGGCCGGGCAGGCTGCGCAGTGCTGCGATCACGCCAGCGGCCATTGCACAGGCCGCCGAGGTGCCGGTGTTGAACACCAACGCATCGTCGGTCTCGCGGAAATGGCTCGGCGCGCACAGGTCGGGCTTTTCCCGCGCACGCTCTGCCTCGGGCATCGAGGCGGCGAGCCAGCGCGCGTGCAAGCGCCCGGGCCCCTGGGCGGACAGCCGCACGGGCACGCCATCAGCCCGCACCGCGCCAACGCTGAGCACGGCGGGGTGCGCGTTCAGGCCACTGGCGCTGCGCCCCGGCCCACGATCGGTCTCGCCGCAGCGCGGGTCAGGGCAGGGCTCGCCGCAATTTCCGGCGGCGAACACCATGTCGATCCCGGTCTTGTCCATCGTCGCCATGTCATTGACGACGAAATGGTTGGGGTTGTCGGCATAGTCGGCGCCCCGTTCCGCGCTGTCCAGCACGCCCCAGGCGTTCACCACCACGCACTGCCCGCGCACCGCGACCTTCACGGGCTCTCGGCCATGCGTGTCCAGAACCACCTTTTCGGCCACTGCAAGATTGATGGCATGGAACACTACCGAGGCTTCGGACAGGGCAGGTGGGGCGTCCAGCTCGGGGATCAGTGCTACGTCGAACAGCCGCGCATCGGGCGCCAGCGCCAGGATGTTGCGCGCGATCATGTGGCCGTGGGCGCTGGCATGCGTGCCTGGCTGACGGATGATCGGCAGCCCGGCGCCGTCACGTCGGCTGAAGTCGAAGCGAGGCCAGCCGAGCACCCGATCGTCGGACGGCTGGCTGCCGCCCGCCCGCCGGCGCGCGTCCCGCACCCAGCCCGACTCGATGCCGCGATCGACGATGACAACATTCACGCCCTGGCCGGTGGCGCCGGCAGCGCGCAGCGCCGCCGCGCCGATCAGCCGATCGGCCCGCGCGCGGTCGCCGAAGATCGCCGCTGTTCCTGCGAAGGGCGCCCAGGTGTCGAAGGCATGGATGCGTGGATCGATCCCGAAGCCTTTCGCGAATTGCTCCAGCCGCGGCAGCTGGTTGCGCAGCCAATCGGCGATCGCTGGCGACTCCAGGCTGATCCGCACGACAATCTGGCTGGGGTGATCAGGCTCAGGCCGCTGCCAGCGGAAAGTTGGAAAGCCGGCAAAGTTCTCCGGGTCCAGCTCGAGCCCGCCACCTTCGCCCGCCAGATGCGCGTAGAGCACCTTGAGGAACGCCGAGCCAGCATCTGGTTTCGCCAGAGACTTCAGCTGGTCGAACAGGCTAAGCAGGGCCGGCGAGACCTGTGCCGGATCAGCCGCACCAAGGTCCAGCCTCAACGCATACTCGGCGGCCATCGATCCGCTCCCTGCCTGTGACGAAAGGCTTGTGCGCAGGGCGATGATAGTGGGATTAATCCGTTCGCAGAAGAATTGGCTGCATCACGAGAAGGGACCATGATCGACGAATCGGCCCGGGCCGTGGGCGCACCGTCGTTGCCAATGGGCACGCGGCACTACGCTGCGGTCGCCTTTGCCGACATCGTCGGCTATACGATTCTGACCGCGACGGACGGCGAGCGGACCCAGGCGCGCTGGATGACTCTGCTCTGGGGCACCTTGCAGCCGCTGGCCCGGAAGCATGGCGCCACGATCGTGAAGTCCACCGGCGATGGCGTGCTTGCCGATTTCCCCTCGGCCTCAGCCGCGTTCGCCTGGGCGCAGGAGGTGCAAGAAGCCACGCGCGAGGATTTCAATGGCACCCTGCCGCCGATCGTGTTCCGGATCGCCATCCACGTCGGCGAGATGCACTACACCGACGAGGGCGTGTATGGCGAGGCGGTGAACATCGCCGCCCGGCTTCAGGGCCACGCTCCGCCCGGCGGCGTCGCCTTCAGCGAGGCGGCGCGGACCGAGCTGCCGGCGCCGCCGCCAATGGATGATCTGGGCATGCTGTCGCTGCGCAACATCCCAGCGCCGGTGCGCGCCTTCGCACTCCATCCCTCCGTGCCGGTCCGCGTGCCGCACCGCGCCCCCCCGTCCGATATGCCTTCGATCGCCGTGCTGCCGTTCGAGCTCGTTGCCGGCGACGAGACCGACCGGTACCTCGCCAACGGCATCATCGAGGATATCGTGGTCTCGCTGGGCGCGCTGCGCGACCTGGCGGTGATCGCCCGCAGCGCCACGGTGGGCTGGAGCGGTGCCACGCGCGACGCACGGATCGTGGGGCGCATGCTGGGCGTGCGGTATGTGCTGGGCGGCACCATCCGCCGCGCGCCGGGTCGGCTGCGCATGACGCTCGATCTGCGCGAAGCGGAGGAGGGCGACAGTCTTTGGTCGGATCGGCTTGACGTCGCGGCCGCGGAACTGTTCGAAGCGCAGGATGAGATCGTGGCGCGCGTGGTCGATGGCATCGCGCCAGGCATACGCGCGGCCGAGCTACGGCGCGCGCTGCGCAAGCGGCCCGAGAATCTGACCGCCTATGACCTCACGCTGCGCGCCATGTACACGCTCGACTCCCTGCAGCGCGAGACCTTCGGGACGGCGGGCGATCAGCTGCGCCAGGCAATTGCCGAGGACCCCGCCTTCGCCGTGCCGGTGGCGTGGTCGGCGCAATGGCACAGTCTGGCAGTGGGCCAGTCCTGGAGCACGCGCCCCATCGAGGATGCCGCAGCCGTAGGGCAGATGGCGACGCACGCCGTGCAGCTCGACCCCCGCAATGCGCTGGGCCATGCGATGCGCGGGCATCATCGCGCCTATCATCAGCGCGATCCGGCCAGCGCGCTGCCATATTTCGACCGCGCGCTGGCCGCCTGCCCCAGCCACGCCCTGGCCTCGACGCTGAAAAGCGCCTCGCTGTCGTACCTGGGACGGGGGCCGGAGGCTCTGGAAGCAGCCGAGAAGGGCTTTCGCCTGTCGCCGCACGGGCCCGACCGCTACTATTTCCAGTTCTTCGTGGGGCTTGCGCACTATGCCTGCGGCAACTTCTCCGACGCTGCGCGCTGGACGCAGCTGTCGCTGGCCGACAATCCGGGATTCAGTTCGGCGCACAAGGCGCTGATGGCCTCGCTGGTGGCACTCGGTCGCAAGGACGAGGCAGCAGCGGTGGCACGCCAGATGCTGGCGCTGGAGCCGGATTTTCGGCTTGACCGCTATGCCAACGAACGCGTGCCCATCGTCGATCCGGCGCTGCGCAAGCACCTCATCGATCACATGCGGCTGGCGGGCTTACCGGACTGACGGGCGATGCAGGGGAGAACGTGGCATGGACGTGCTGAACGGCCTCAATGGCCTGAATGGGCTCAACGGTCTCAACGGCCTGAACGGGCTGAACGGGTTGAACGGGCTGGGTGGTGCGGTGGTGATGGGCGGGCCGGTGGTTCGCCCGCTTGGCCTTTCGCCCTGGCCGATGGAGGTCGTCGGCAAGGTCGTGCGCTGGCAAGGCAAGATGCTGCTGAAGCCAGAGGATGCGTCGCTGTTCGAAAAGATCACGAACGAGGTGACGGCGCCGACCTCGGGCGGCGATTCCACGCCGCTGCCTTCCTTCCGCGGCTGGAACGCAGGCACGCGGGCCATCGCCTGCGTCAGCGAGTTCGCCGCCAACGCGCCCGGCTGGAAGGATTTCGAGTGCCCCCCACCCCCCTCGTCGGCCGTCACCCACTGCGAGCTCAAGCTGATGCACGACCTGGCCGAATACCGCGACGGCGCGGCGGCGGAGGCGATGGCGCAGGTCTCGGGCATCGTCGATTATTTCCAGGGCGCGGGCGGGTTCATCGTGGCATCGCACCCGCGCACCACCGAACTCTGCGTGCTGGCGCTGAACATCGCGCAGTTCATGGTGATGCACTTCAAGCGGCGCTTCAATCGGGCACGGCCATGGCAGCTCGACCCCTCGCTGATGCCGCCCTTCGACCAGCAGTGCCATGCCGCCTATCCAAGCGGCCACGCAACACAGGCGCACCTGATCGCGCAGCTGCTGCGGCGCGTGATGCCTCGGGAGGCAAAGAGGTGCGACTTGCTGGTGCCGCTGGCGCACCGCATCGCGATCAACCGCGAGGTCATGGGGCTGCATTTCCGTAGCGACAGCACGGCGGGGGAGAAACTGGCGGAGCGGGCCTGCGAGTTGGCGCTGGGCGTCGCTGGTTGGCCAAAGGAGGGCGATCCGCCCGCTACGCCGAACGGCACTGTGCTTGGCGAAGTGCTGGCGGCTGCATACGCCGAGTGGGACGATTTGCGGTCGCTTGCATAGCCCAGCCCGCGGCCCGGCGCGCCGCGCCCGGTGTTGGACCGAGCGGTGCGTACGCCCAAATCCACACTGAAGCCGCGCACGTCGTCGAGGCTGGGGAGTTAGCAGCACCCCCTCCCTGTCCCTCCCCCGCTTCGCGGGCTACCCTATTCACACATCTCATTGCGCTCAAGAATCCAAAAATTGGAGTCGAACTGCAAGCCGCCTCAAAGGCCGGGTTCCCAGGCCTGCGGCAACATTGACGCCCAGGTATTCACTCCCCAATCGAAACGAAAAGAACAAGATAACATGTTGATTCTAATTGGGTTTTCGCGATGCGTGAATCAGGTAGGCTTCGCGGGAGAGGGGACCGTACGGCATCATCGGTGGGGGGTCCCCTCTCCCGCGAAGCGGGAGAGGCACAGGGAGAGGGGCCTTCGGTGGCCTCACCCCATCTGCCGTGGCAGCCACAGCGCCAGCTCGGGGAACGCGATCAGGATCGCGGTGCCCAGCGCCAGCATGCCCATGTAAGGCCAAGCGGCCGAGTTCACCTCGTTCATCGGCGCGCCGGTGATGCTCTTGATCACCACCAGGTTCATCGCCACCGGCGGGCTGATCAGCGCCATCTCAAGATTCAGCGTCAGCAGCACGCCATACCAGATCGGATCGACCCCAAGCTGCTGCATGACCGGCTGCACCGCCGGCATGGTGATGAGGATGATCGAGAAACTCTCCAGGATCAGCCCCAGCACGAACAGCAGCAGCATCATCGCGATCAGGAAGCCAAGGCGCGACAGGCCAAGCGCCAGCACGTCGGCGACCAGCGCCTGCGGGATGCGGAGTTTCGTCAGCATGTAGCCGTACACCGCCGCGCCGACGATGATCATGAACAGCACCGCGCTGGTGCGTGTTGCCTCCTGCACGCCCTCCCACAGCGCCGCCAGGCTGATGCCGCGATAGACCAGCACCGCGATCGCCAGCGCATACAGCGCGCCGGTGCCGGCGGCCTCGGTCGCGGTGAAGATGCCAAAATAGATGCCCCCCAGCACGAAGGGCGGCAGCGTCAGCCCCCAGGCGGCTTGGCGGAGCGCAGGTGCGAGGCGCGGGGCGGGCTCGCCCGGCGGGGCGGCGGCCCGGCCCTCGGTCAGCATGCAGTACGCCGCGAACATCGCCGCCATCATCAGGCCGGGGATCAGGCCGGCGGCAAACAGTTTCGGCACGGAGGTCTCGGTGACGTAGCCATACAGCACCATCGGCGCCGATGGCGGGATCAGGATGCCCAGCGTGCCGCCGCCGGCCACCACGCCAAACGCACCGCGGCGCGACACGCCATAGCGCAGCATCTGCGGGATTGCGATCTTGCCCACCGTCAGCGCGGTTGCCACAGATGATCCGCTGATCGCCGCGAACACCGTGCAGGCGGCAACCGTGGCCACCGCGATGCCGCCGCGCAGCCGATGACAGGCGGCAAAGGCCACGGCGTACAGGTCATCGACGACGCGCGATCGCACCATCACGTGCGCCATCAGCATGAACAGCGGGATGGCGATAAGCAGATACGCGTTCAGGTGCCCGAACACCATTTCGCCCAGTGTCGCGATGGTGCCCTGGGTGGCCCACAGCACGGCAAGCGGCAGCAGGAACAGCGCGGCGAACATCGGCAGGCCGAGATACAGCAGGGCCACCAGCACGCCGAGCAGGGCCAGGAAGATCATTCCCGGGCGGTAATCTCGTTGCCGGTGGCGGGCGGGCGGCGCGCCAGCAGCTGCGCGGCGGCGACCAGCGCCAGCAGGGCGGCACCAAGCGGGATCAGCGCGTGCAGCCACCAGGCCGGCACGCCTTCCACGTTCGTCGCCACGCCGACCATGCGGCTGAATTCGACGGTCTCGATGCCTTCGCGCAGCAGGACCAGTGCGGTGGCCAGGACCGCGGCGACGCCGACGAAGCCGGCGGCCAGCGCAATCCGCGTGCCGGCCAGGCGCTGCGGCGGTTCGACCGCGATATGCTCGCCACGCCGCTGCGCCTCGGCCACCGAGAGCATCACCAGCGCAACGACGCACCAGCCGGCGACTTCGTCGATCCAGGGCAGCGGCGTGCCGAACAGGTAGCGCGCGGCGACCGAGACGGCGACAAGCGCTAGGCAGGCCAGGGTGGCGAGGGCCGCGAGGGCGGCGAAACTGCGCGAGATGACGCTGATCGCGCGCAGCACGGCTAGAGTTTCGCCAGCAGGTCCATGGCGCGCTGTCCACCTTCCGGCGCGGCGCGCAGGAAGGCCTCGATCACCGGGCGCTGCATCACCGCCTTCCACGCTTCCGTCTCGGCCGGCGTTTGCACGTGGATGGTCATGCCGCGATCGCGGAGCTCGCCGACGGCGGCAGCGGCCGTTGCCTCGGTCACCGCCATCGCCTCGGTCTCGGCCGCCTTGGCGGCTTCCTCGATGGCGGTGCGCTGGGCAGGCGACAGGCCCTGCCACCAGCGCGGGTTCACATAGACCTGCGTAAATACGCAGAAATACGGCGCGACGGTGCCGAACTTCTGCACCTCGTAGAAGCGCCGGCTGACCGCCGCCGACACATCGGTAAGGCCGGCGTCGAGCACGCCGGTGGCCAGTGCCTGCGTCACCTCCGGCGCCGGTGTGGCGGCCGGGGCGGCGCCGGCGGCCCGCAACGCGTTGTCGATCAGCGGGTTCAGGCCGCGGATCTTGACGCCCTGGAAATCGTCGAGATTGACCAGCGGCTTGCGGCCCGAGGTGAAGATGCTGGCCCGCGTGGTGAACAGCCAGCCAAGGGTCTTCACGCCGCGCCGTTCGGAGAGGCCATCCAGGAACTGCGCCGCCTCGCTGCCTGGGAATTTGCGGATGCGCTCCAGTTCAGTGAACAGGAACGGGATCGTGGGGGCACTCATCTCGGGGATGGTGTTGCCCCAGGTGAAGTTGGTGGCGACCGCGGCTTCGAACGCGCCGCGGGCCACGCCGGGGAAGTTCTCGGCCACGCGGGCGAGCTGTTCGGCAGGGAAGGTCTGCACGGTGATCGCGCCGTTCGACCTGCGGCCGACATCGGCAGCGAAACCTTCCAGCAGTTTGGCGATGTGGTGCGCCGGCGGGTATTGGTGCGAAAGGCGCATGGTCGCGGCTTGGCCGCGCGCGATCGCGGGCGCGGCCAGCGCGGGCAGGGTGGCCAGCAGGGTGCGTCGGTGCATCGTTTCCCCCGTCATGTGCTGATGGCTGCACGCAGGTAGCGCGCGGCCTTCGCCGCGGTCAAATCGCTGCAATGTCAGGGGCGGATGGTGGGCGCGACAGGGATTGAACCTGTGACCCCTACCGTGTCAAGGTAGTGCTCTCCCGCTGAGCTACGCGCCCGCCCGGGTTGCCCGGTTCTAGCGGAAGCGCGCGGCGGCACGCAAGCGAGCCACGTCTGGCCGCACCGTCGCAGTGATGACAGCGCGGGGCCGCTGTGGCTTCATCGCCCCTGATGGACATGCCGCTGCCACGCTTTGCCGAAACCGTGCGGCCGCCCGGCGAGGCGCCGACCCACCGCATTCTGATGCCGGAAGGCCCGCGTGGCCCGATGGTATTCGCCAGCCCGCATTCGGGGCGCGACTATCCGGATGTGCTGCTGGAAGCAGCGCGGCTTGATGCGCTCACGCTCCGCCGAAGCGAGGACAGTTTTCTGGAGACTCTGTTCGAAGCGGCGCCGCACCATGGCGCGCCGCTGATCCATGCCCTGTTCCCGCGCGTCTGGTGCGACGCCAACCGCGAGCCGTGGGAACTCGACCCGGCGATGTTCGAGGAGAAACTGCCCGATTTCGTCAACGCCCGTTCGCCGCGGGTGGCCGCGGGCCTGGGCACCATCGCGCGCGTCGTCGCCACCGGCGAGCCGATCTATCGCCGCCGCCTGTCCTTCGCCGAGGTCGAGCGTCGGATCGCCACCTGCTGGCATCCCTTCCATGCCGCCCTTGCGGCCCTGGTAGAGGAGGCACGCGCGGCCCATGGCTTCGCTATCCTGATCGATTGCCACTCCATGCCGTCAGTGCAGGCGGGCGAGGGGCGGGCGACCCGCATGCCGGATTTCGTGCTGGGCGACGCGCATGGCACCGCATGCCACGCTGCGCTGATCCGGCAGATCGAGGCAGCGCTTACCGCGATGGGCTATTCGGTGCGGCGCAACGACCCATACGCCGGGGGCTACATCACCCGTCACTACGGCGCACCGCGACGCGGCCTGCATGCGCTGCAACTCGAGATCAGCCGCGCGCTTTACATGGACGAGCAGCGGGTCGAGCCGGCACCCACGCTTGCCCGCCTGCGCCGCGACCTGGAGCGGCTGATCGGCGATCTTGCGGCGACGGACTGGCGCGCGGGCGGACTGGCTGGCTGAACGGTCGCCGCGGATGGGAAAAAGGCGGGGTCCGAAGACCCCGCCGAGTTTAGGGAGGAAACGTCCAAGAAAGGCAGACAGCACAGTCAGAGACCGCATTGCTGCGATGCACAATGTAGGTCAGCACTCCGGCCCATGCAAGAGGGATTTTGCATCGCAGCACGCGCAGGGGTTGCTCTTTCGGCGGCTTGGCATGTGTTGTGCAACCCAAGCGGGCATGTCTCGACACTCGGCAACCCTTTCCCTGTGCGGCCTGGCATTGACTCTCGGGATCTGTCTCGCGGCGCCGCTGCAGTCCCGTGCCTCGCCGGGGACGCAAGCCGCTCCGGTCGACCCGGACTGGCGGATTTGCCGTGCCGCCGTGCGCCAGGCCGAACGAGGCACGCCGATCCCCCCCCAGCTGCTGGCCGCCATCGCGCGCGTGGAATCCGGCCGGCGCAACCCCGAAACCGGCGCGTTCGCGCCATGGCCCTGGACCATCAATGCCGAGGGGCAGGGCAAATACTTCCGCACCCGCGCCGAGGCGATCGCAGAGGTGCGGGCCCTGCAGGCGCGCGGCGTGCGCTCGATCGATGTCGGCTGCATGCAGATCAGCCTGCTGCACCATCCGAACGCCTTTGCCAGCCTGGAGGAGGCGTTCGACCCCTTCGCCAACGCCCGCTACGCAGCGCGCTTCCTGCAGGAACTTCAGGCCACGCGCAACAACTGGACGCAGGCGGCTGCGAACTACCACTCCAACACGCCGGAGTTCGCCCAAGCCTACCAGCGCCGTCTGACCGCCGCCTGGCCCGAGGAGACGCGCCTTGCCACCGCCGAGAGCCGCGAAGGCGTGCTGACCAACTGGTCGGCGGCGCGCGCCCAGGGGCAGTTCGTGCCGGGCGGCGCGGCCATGCTGTCGAACGCGCCGCCGGCCCGCTCCGTGGGGCTGACCGGGCGCGACCTCGACAGTTACCGGGCGTTGCCGGTGATGCCGGCGCGGCTGGGCGGGATGGTGGCACGCCGGTTCTGATTCTCCTTGCCTTCGCCGGGCGTGGTGCCGCACGCTGCCGCCGCCACGCCAATCGGGAGACGTGACATGACCAGGACCATCGCTGCCGCTCTCTTTGCCCTGCCGCTGCTGGCCGCCAGCCTTCCCGCCTTCGCGC
>Ga0224723_1000503_pt1 | contig 26671 bp, 20 predicted proteins | sample Balambano_FR2_Me_FD_161647 | JGI IMG/M metagenome (GOLD analysis project Ga0224723, IMG submission 161647) | Freshwater sediment microbial communities from Lake Towuti, South Sulawesi, Indonesia - Balambano_FR2_MetaG | ecosystem: Environmental > Aquatic > Freshwater > Lake > Sediment | place... | reverse complement strand
GCGATAGATTGCTCTGTTGGTACTGGTACTGTCTGGCAGCGACGATCTGCGCCCCGGCGATCGATGAAGTTGCCAGTGGGCGGCTGGCGAGTGCCTGCCAGTCAGCCAGCGGCACAGCAGCAGGTAAGGTAACGGCAACGGCAGTATAGCTGACCGTGGCGGGAGCCAGAAGAATCTTACCGAGCGTCAACAAAACGCTGCCGCAGACGATCGCCACCAGTGGCACTCGCATCTGCTTCCATGCAGTCATCCGGCTGCGTCCTCCTCAACGTTCTGGTCTGCGGGCGATTGCCGTAGCAGAAACAGGCAAAACGTGCCGAGGAAAAAGACTGCGATCATCGAGAAGATCAGCGAACCGTCTCCGGTATGCCAGTACTCAAACGCTTCACTGCTGGAATAGGCAATCAAAAATGCCATCAGGGCGACCCGAATGCCATTAACCACAAAAGCAATGCCGATCGCCACAGCAGGAATCAGCAGGCGCTTTCCCCAGCTCATGGGAAACATCAGCAGGAAGATTGCTGCCATGCCCACAAGCTGCATGATGCTCTCCATGCCAGAACAGCCAGGATAAACCTCGACGCTGCCGGTGGGCAGATATAGATAAACGCCCTGCCGATTCACATCAAAGCCCGCATACCAAAGGACGAGGGCAGCAAATTTCGCGGTGAGCGGTGAAATATCAAGCAGGCTTGAGATGGCTCCGGTTGGCAGCGCCAGCAGACACAGGGCTACCAGCTCTTGCCAGTATTGCTTGCAGCCTCGAATGCCTGAAGCCAGCAGACCCACACCCATCAGCGAAAGGCAGGGTGAGATGCGAAGAAACGAGTCATAGCTCGTCAGAGAGGCACTCCGCAGCAAAACCACAGCCAAAATACAAATGCCTGCAATGCTTGAGCAGGGGTCACTCTCTAAACGCAGCCGATCGCGCTTGTGCCAGGTGAGCGAAAACACCGCTGCCCAAAACAGCAGGCTGGTGCCAAACTGATTGGGCAACGCCAGTCTCTCAATCAGCGTCAGGTGGATCGCTGCAAGCCCTGCCCCTGTTGCCAGCAGCCAAAACTGCGGATGATTGAGTTGTCTAACCTGCGTGAGGTCGATCGCCTTCATAGATGCAGTCCCAAATCAGAGAGAGCACAAGCCGCGAGTGCTCCCAGTTTCGCCCAGGAAACACTCGCAGCGCAAGCGTTAAGCCTGCTTCACCGCCAGGAATGAAGATAGCGATTGCCCTAAACGGTTTCCTGACGCTTCTTAGCGCGCTGCCGCTGGAACAATGCGCCGAAGCCGATCGCCAGTCCAGAACCCAGCATCGTCATCGGTTCAGGCACAGGTTCTGTTGTCGGCGTGTTTGACAGGTTGATAAAGCTTTCGCTGCCGCCCGACTGATAGCCCTGCACATGCAGCCCCACTCGCACGCTGCCGCTGTTTAAACCGGCGATCAGGCTGTTAAACGAGGTGCCCTGCGTCAGGTTAAACAGAATGGTCAATGCCTCGCCTGGATTCACGCCATTTGGTTGTACTGGCGCGTCGGAATCTGCGCTAAAGTCAGCAGAAAAGCTGAATCTTGGATCGTTGCCACCGGGCAGGTTAGGTGGGGCGGCACCTTCAGAAAATGACACCTGACTCCCTGAACCCGTGCTGGAGTTAAAGATGCTGCTGATGCTCGACAGTAGACGCGGGTTCGCAGCATCGTCGAAGTAAATATCGGTAATCGAAGATCTGGCTGAGCCGACGTTGGTGAATCTAAAAGATGCCTGACCCGTTCCAGCGTCGGTGACATCCATTGAGAGCTGGCGCTCACCGATCGCAGCATCATTAGAATTGTTGTTCGTAATGTTATCGAATCCGAATTGCACAGCTTGAGCAGGCATGGCTGCCACGCCCATAACAACGCTGGCTGCCAGGGCTGAGGGCAAAACCGTGGACATTCTGATCATTTAGAAATTCTCCGTAGTGAATGCTCTGCGTGTTTATTTGCAGAAGTGTATAAAACATATCAGCTTTCAGTAAGCTACTGAAAAATCACTCGATCGCTTCATTGTTTCTTTAAATACAAGTTACGGATCTGCGAAGCGGGTTGTTTTGTTTAAGAATTGCTTAGTTTTCGCTGGCATTGTCGATTTACATGCTCAGACATCACTAAGGCGCGCTTCGCATTGATGAGTTGGCACGGGAGATGGTGTATCAGAAGACATTAGCGATCGCGGTGTGTGAGCCATTCGGGTCTACGATCCTTTATCCTGAGCAGAGAAGACACCGCTTTCGTCCCTTATCTTTGTTTCATGTCTCCTCCCGTTGACCCGATTATTTTTGAGTTTGGTCCGCTGGCGCTCCGCTGGTATGGTCTACTGATGGCGATCGCTGTTATTGTTGGTGCTCAGATCGCCAGCCGTGAGGTCGATCGTCGTGGGCAAAAGAGCGAAGACCTCTGGGATATGCTGATTTGGCTGCTGGTTCCGGCTTTTTTGGGGGCGCGGCTCTACTATGTCTTTGTGCAATCTCCGCGCGGTGAGGCGGGGTTGGGCTACTATCTCGACAATCCGCTGGCGATTTTGCAAATCTGGGATGGGGGAATTCATATTTTTGGGGGCTTCATTTTTGGCGGTATTGCGCTCTGGCTCTACACTCGCATCCGTCGTTTGCCTGCACTGGTGTTTTGGGATGCAATCGCGCTGGCGCTGCCGCTGTCGCAGTCGATCGCTCGCTGGGGCAATTTCATTAATCAGGAGCTTTATGGTCCGCCGACAATGCTGCCGTGGGGATTACGCATTGACGCAGACCGACGGATCGCACCTTACAATGACCTGACGCTGTATCCAGAAGACACGCGCTTTCATCCGCTGTTTCTCTATGAATCGCTGTGGAATTTGATCGGGTTTGGTGTGCTGTTCTGGATCTCGCGCCGCTTTGCCAGACAGCTCAAGGATGGGGATCTGGCGCTGCTCTATTTCATCTGGTATCCTCTGGGTCGCTTTTTTATTGAGTTTTTGCGAACGGACTCCTGGTTTTTTCCAGGAACGCCGTTTAACGTGGTACATGTGCTGAGCACGATCGCTGTCGCTGGCTCTGCTGTTACACTCTACCTGCGACATCGCCACCCTAAAATCGCAGCCAGAGAGTGAGTCAGCGCGTCGCAGTCGCACTACAGATCAATTCCAGGTCGGGGCGTGGTTGCTGGCTCAGTTTCAGTCCAAAGGCGATGTCAGCGCCTAATCTTAAAAGTAGACTTCTTGCATCAACCCGCTTTTGCTCCCCACTTCCCCAACATTGGGCAGCTTCCGTTCAAAGTCCCTCAAGCTTCGGAAATTTGGGGGCGTTTCCGGCATTTCGGCAAGCGGTCTATTAAACTTCTGACGTTGAGCGCTCATGACTCACCCCAAATTAATCATCATCGGTCTAGACTGCATGGAGCCGTCGCTTGTCTTCGATCGCTGGCGGCACGATCTACCCAACCTGTCGCGGCTGATGGCAGCAGGCAGCTATGGCAAACTGGAGAGCAGCATTCCCGCGATCACAGTGCCTGCCTGGAGCTGCATGATGAGCGGACGCGACCCCGGTGAGCTGGGAATTTATGGCTTTCGCAATCGCACGAATCGCAGCTATGACAGCATGACGATCGCTGACGGTCGCGCGGTTAAGGTGCCTCGCCTCTGGGACATTCTGGGTGAGGCGGGCTGGAAGGTAGCGGTAATCAGCGTTCCCGGTACGTCGCCGCCCTATCCGGTCAATGGGTCACTGGTGTCTTGTTTCCTCACGCCTGGTCGGGAGATGTCGTTTACGCATCCACCAGAACTGGCTGACCAAATCACAGGTTGGATGCCCGATTTTTTGCTGGATGTGCCTCACTTCCGCTCGGATGAAAAGGCGCGCATTCTCAGCAATATTTACAGCCTGTGCGATCAGCGGTTTGCGCTGGCAGAAAAATTGTTGGAGCAACAGCAGCCCGATTTTTTAATGCTGGTGGATATGGGGGTCGATCGCATCCATCACTCGTTCTGGAAGCCGATGGACCCACAGCATCCGCAGCACGAACCGAATTCACCCTTCGCCCATGCGATTCACGATTATTACGCTCATGTCGATCGCCAGGTGGGCAGGCTGCTCGATCGCTGCGGCGATGAAACTGCGGTTTTGGTCGTTTCTGACCACGGGGCACGTCCGCTCATGGGCGGAGTCTGCATTAATCAGTGGCTGCTCAATGAAGGCTATCTGATGCTGAAGCAGGTTCCCACTGAGCCAAAACCGCTCGATCAGGTTGAGGTCGATTGGAGCCGCACCAAAGCCTGGGGCGCAGGTGGCTACTATGGGCGCGTGTTTCTCAATGTGCAGGGGCGTGAGCCGCAGGGCACGATTTCGCTGGCGCAGTATGAGCAGGAACGATCGCAGCTTGCTGAGCGACTGGCGGCAATCGTTGATCCCACCGGACAACCAATGGAAAATCGTGTGTTTAAGCCGCAGCAAATTTACCAAAAGGTACGGGGCGTTGCCCCAGATTTGATCGTTTACTTTGCAGAACTGGCGTGGCGATCGGTGGGTACGGTGGGCGGTAATAGCCTCTATACAATCGAAAACGACACCGGACCGGATGATGCAAATCATGCTCAGTACGGCATGATCATCTTTCATGACCCACAGCAGCCTCAGGCTGGACAATGGCTGGAAAATGCTCAACTCTATGATGTGCTGCCAACGCTGCTCGATCGATTTGGCATCCAACCGCCACCTGGACTGCGCGGTAAGGTGCTGCCGCTGTAAAAGTGCCTGAGGTCTATGGGCACCAAAACTTCACAGAAACTCTATCGATAGAAGCGCCCGTTGCGATCGTCTTTAGACTTCAGGGAAGTTCATCTGAGTAGCATCATGCCTTCTACCCACCGTCGAAGTCGAGCCTGGATTGGTGTTGCGCTCTCGTTCTATGCCTTTATCGCGATCGGCATTGCTGAAGGAGGACTCGGAGTGCTCATTCCCTCGATTCAGGCAACCTACCAGTTCACTGCCGCAGCAATTACCCTGCTGTTTATTAGCCAGATCACCGGCTATGTTGCGGCTGCACTTGCCAGCAGTCTCTTGAGTAGCCGCATCGGACTTGCCCGGATGCTGCTGCTGGCAGCCGTCAGCCTGACGATCGCTCTGCTGATTTACGCCCTTTCACCTGTCTGGAGCATCATGGTCGCGGCGGGCACGCTGCTGGGATTGGGCATTGGCTTGATTGATGCAGGCATCAACACCTACATTGCTAGCGATCAAGCCAACGCAGGCTTAACGGGATGGCTGCACGCCTTTTATGGCATTGGTGCGCTGCTGGGTCCGGCAGTCGCCGCGACGCTGTTATCGATGCAGTTCCAGTGGCGGCTGGTTTATCTTGTCTTTGCTACCACAGTTGGCTTACTCATTGTCGGGCTGCTGTGGGCGATCGGCATTCGCTATGCGCCGCTGCTTCAGCGCCCGCAGGTGTCACAGCAGGGAGCCACCAGCCTCAAGGATGCCCTCAGAACTCCCGCTGTGCTGCTGGCAGGACTGCTGCTGTTCGTTTATGTGGGCACCGAATCTTCAGTCGGCAACTGGGCATACAGCGTCGAAAACATCAGTCGCAATGTGCCTGACTTGCTGGCAGGATACACGGTCAGCGCTTACTGGCTGGGGCTAACCCTGGGACGGATCAGCATGGGACGTATGGTCAGACGCTTGGGTGCAATTCGTACGCTCGATTGTTCGCTGCTGCTGCTGACGATCGCCCTGCTTGCCTGGTGGCTCCTACCCAATCAACGCTTCAGCCTGCCGCTGATTGGCTTTGCCCTGGGTCCCATCTTTCCGGTGATGATCTGGCTGATGCCTCAGCGAATTTCGATTGCGATCGTTCCGGCGGCGATCGGCTTTATGACCAGTCTTGCCAGCTTAGGGGCAGCAACCATTCCTACTGCTGTCGGCTGGATTGCCACTCAAGTCAGTTTGGAAATCATTCCCACATTAATGCTGCCGCTGGCGATTTTGATGGTGGTACTCCATCGCTGGATTTCCCAACGCGCTGCAACCCAAAAAGCTTAGACAACCTCTTTTCCCCCACAAATCATGGCAAATTCCATAGATGTGCTGAATCATAGATGTGCCAAATGTTGTTGCCCCAGTCAATCGGAAGTGCGATAACCGATCGCAGGGCAGCGTTTAACTGCGCTGATGCAAACGCTGCTTGAAAAACAGATTGGCAATCAGGGCGGCGCTGGCGGCAAACGCAACAGCAAGCAGCAAATTTTCTGGCTGCATCTTGGCTAGATTGCCGCGCTCTAAAATTCCTTCTATCAGCAGCACTGGAATCAGAATGCCGCCCAACGCCAGCAGCCTGTAGAAGCGCGATCGTCCTCGTGAAACTGCGGCAATTAAACCAATCAAACAACCGAGAGGAATAAAAATTACACTATAGTAAGCAATGGCGTAAACCAGGGTTGAATCGCTGAGACGGATATTCCAATTCTCTAACGGTAGCATGTACTGAGAAAGGATAATCCTGGGACTGTATTCCAGTGCATAGAGTCGATCGAACTGGTCAACATAAAACCGGATGACTGAGCCATCGTAAGTGACAATCAGGTGATGAAAGTCTTGATCCGTAAACACATTCGGTATCGTTAAATCCGGGCTGGAACCATTCTTGCCGGTTACAGGAGTTCGTAGCCGAAAAATCAGGTCGCTTCCTTTCTGACCCAAAGTAAAGTTCCGTTCGTAGGGGTTATTTGAAAGTGAAACAATGCGAGCGGGTCCCCTTTGGGAAACATTGAGAGTTGCGGCAATCACGCTCAACGTAAATTGGGAAGTTTTCCTGAGTCTCTCGCTGAGTACCGTCGCCGCAGTTTCTGTTTCTAACCAGCGATCGACAGTGAGTAGAACACCTTTGGTATTTGGAGCGTTCTGCGGTTGAGTCACCCAGCGCAGTTTTGGTGATTGCCCTGTCTGATCGAAATACCCTCCCTCGCTCGTCAAACGGTAGGACGCGATTAGAGAATCTCTAGCGACAGTTGTTAGATGCAGTTGCCGAAAGCTCTGCTCAATTTCGGCTATTGTGACAGCACGATCGGCAATTTGCACTTCGGTTATGTAACCCTGCCAGGGTCGATCCCCCGTGTGCTCGTTGCCCAAAATTAGTGGAAACGATTGATCCCAATTGCTCAAGCTGGTTCCGCTGCGTAGGCTGCCTGTAACGATGCAAACGAACAGCAAATATCCGAGAAAAGCGGCTGCTAGCCCGTGAATCGAAAGATAACGCTTGAGACGATCGCCTCGATCTACAATGAAACGAAGAATGGCAGTTCCCCACCCTTGAAAACAGAGCGCGCCAAAACTGCCGCCTGCTGTCCGGGCAACAATATCGCTGAGGCTGGAAGTTCTGGCTGGCAAAAAAGATTGGAGAATTTCCAGCACGCAGGCAAAAGCAGCAGTAATCAGCACGATCGCCCCAAATTTCTGCCATCTCGAAAGCTTTTTCTGCCGGAGCACAGACGCAAGACTGAAGCCAAATGGCAAAAAAAGTAAGGCATTCCTTGCTATTTCCTTTAATGCACTTGCTCCTGAGAATCCCCAATAAAAGCTTTGAATCACTTCAGCAGCGGAGCGAGTAAACGAAAAATCGAAAGGAAAAAGCGTGTTGAATAGAATCAGCAAAAGAAAGCAGCTAAATGCAGAACGACTCCATCGCTCTAGCAGTTGATCAGGCTGCTCCACAAATCCGCTGCTAATGCTTACTTTGCTCACGCTAACTCCTCATTAAGCGACGCACAGCCTGCTTTAGTTGATTTCCTTGAGGCAACTCCAAGCCTGATCGCCGCATGGCTTCACAGGATTCTCAGGCAGATTTCTTGGTGATCTCCGCTAGCTTTAGGCTCTCGCCCATTGAGGAGATGGTGCGATCGATCGCAATCAGCACATCTCTGATCAGTCTTGTCCAGTTTTTGTTGATGAACAGCCGCCGCCACAGGTAAACGTGGCACAAGAATCGATCGCGTGGACTTAAATCAGCCTCGTCGATCGCAATGCTGTACTCGCGCCACAGTCGCCACTCGGGAAAATAAATCTTTCCTTTCTGAGTCGGGTCCCAGGTTCCTAGCGTAGGGGTCGGTCCACTCAGGTTGAATATCCCTGTCCGCTTTTTGACCACCGAGGTTTGATTGGAGTGATTTCGATACAGGAACAGCGGCTCAGGGATTTGGTGAAACAGACCAAGTAAACTAAGACGTGCCGATAAAACTCTATCTCCATACACAAAGTAGCCAAACAGCGGCGTTTGTCTGAGGGCGCTCATCCGAATCACCCCGTAAACTTCAATGCCTTGATGATGGTGATTGCTGTGGCGAATTAACTCATAAAATCGCTTGTGAGGCTCGGAAGAATCAGCAGCCAGGGAATTGACACTATCCTCTCCGTTCCACAAAATCTTGCCGTTTCCATCAATGATTTGGATTCTCGTGTAGCACAAAACTACAGAAGGATCGCGATCGAGCACCTCAACACACTTTAAGAGAAAATCTGGAGCACAAATATCATCGTGAGCAGCTAACTTAAAATATTCTCCTTTAGCCAGTTCGATAACTCGATTGAAGTTGCGTGCAACGCCGATGTTCTGCTCGTTGCGAAAGTAGCGAATACGCTGATCTTTTGCAGCATACTCTCTACAAATCTGCTCGGTACTGTCAGTCGAGGCATTGTCTGAAATAATTAGCTCAAAATCTTGGAAAGTTTGAGCCAAAAGCGCATCGATCGCTTCTCTCAGGAAATCTTCGCCGTTGTATACAACTAAGCCGACACTAACTCGGGGACTGGTGCCATCCATTTGAACATTCTCTCCTTCGCATGGATATGGATCTTGATATCTTAATATTTTGATGACTTTGCTTGGGATGAAACAGCAAAAACAAGCCGCATCTGGTTCATACAAATACAGCCTTACCGAACAACACAGCAATCAGGATAGCGGCGGCTCCATTAAAATGCTTTCACTGTCAGTGGTTGCTGTAAACACTGCCATTGATGCTTCACAACATCTTTAATCAGGCGGAAATAAATGTGAAGGGGTAGTGAACTTTTAAGTTGAAGTTCATAATGGATTTGCTTTGCGTGAAGTTTTCAGGTTTTACTATGCCTAGTTGCTGGAGGGCGCATTACACATGCAGGCTAATTCTGATGTCGATTTACACAGCTCCGCAAATACACCTGCCAGCGTCAGTCTTGCTGATTATCAACGTGCGAATCGTTGGGCGCGGCTGAGAGAGATACTCATTATCACCCTGGCGGGCTGGATGCCACAGCCAGTAGGAACGCTGGTTCGCAGAATTTTATACTGGGCAATCCTCGCCAAACTGGGAAAGTCTGTTAATATTCACGGAACCGGAGTCGATTTTGTTGGCGCTAACTGCATTGAACTGAATGATTCGGTCAGAATCATGCGCGACACCCGCCTAAATGCTTTTGCTCAAAACAGCCGGATTCAACTGGGAGAAGGTGTGTATTTATACCGAGATGTTGATATCAGCGTCACGTATCTCGGTGATTGTACCATTGACATCGGGGGTGGCACAGTGATTGGTGCCTTCACCTGCATTCATGGACCGGGTCACATCAAGATTGGAGAGAGCTGCCTGATTGCTTCTCATGTGGGTATTTACGCAAACAACCACAACTTTGCCGATATAAGTCGCCGAATCATCGACCAAGGTGTGACCCGTAAGGGCATTGTGATTGAAGACGACTGCTGGCTGGGAACTGGAGTGATTGTATTGGATGGGGTGACGATCGGTCAAGGCAGCGTCATTGGAGCTGGAGCGGTCGTCACCAAAAGCATTCCCCCTTATTCAGTTGCGGTCGGTGTGCCTGCGAAGGTAATTTCTTCCCGAAAGGAATTGAATAGCAACGCATAGGTTTCTGTTTCAGCCGTCCGACTAGTTATTATTAGCTGAGCACATGATTCAACTTTTATCGAGATCGCTATACATTCTTGGCGGAAGCAGATCGCGTCTTCTACTGTTGATGCTGCTGTTTCTACTGGCTTCACTTCTCGAATCGCTCGGAATCGGTCTTATCGGTCCTTTTATCAGCTTGGCTACTGCTCCAGAAAGTATAGAGAGAATGTCGAGTTTGTCCTGGATTTATGAACGCCTGGGCTTTCGCTCTAACATTCAGTTCATTATTTTCTTTGGAATATCAATTATTTGTATTCTCTACATTAAAGCAGTTCTCACTTTTGCTGTGCAGAGCTATGTTTTTCACTTTGGGTTTGAACAACAGGTCAATTTACGTCGTCGGCTTCTACATGCATATCTGACGGTTCCCTATACCTTCCACTTGAGGCAAAACACGGCTGTATTAATTCAAAACATCATCAATGAAACCAGCAAATTTGCGAACAACGTTCTCATGCCAGCTCTGGTTGCCTTCTCCAATATCGCTGTTACGTTCGCGTTGGTGCTGCTGCTCTTCATAACTGACTTTGCCGCAACAGCAGTTATTTTATTGGCGATGCTGCTTGCATTCTTCGTACTGTATCAGTTCAAGAGCAAGGTTGCCCGTTGGGGGAAGGACGCTTCGGAAGCTGATACTGAAATGATCCGCATCATCAACCACAGCTTGGGAGGAGTAAAGGAAACCAAGGTGATTGGTTGTGAGCTTTACTTTGAAAGCCAACTCGCTCAGCAAGCAGACAAGTACAAGAGGGCAACGGCTGGTTTCAATACGATCGCAATCCTACCTCGACACTTGATAGAGTCGCTGCTTGTCACATTTCTAGTTTTGTTTACAAGTGTTTCTCTACTCTCTAACAAAGCACCACAAGAATTAGCTGCAACTCTCGGCGTATTCGGAATGGCATCATTCCGTTTACTTCCTTCAGTTAGTAATCTAATGAACTCATTCAATGCAATTAAGCACTCTACCTATGTGATTGATAAGCTTTATCTTGACTTAATAGAGTTGAAAGAAATAGGGGGATACAGGGAATCAAAGCTGCCCCAAAATTCTGGAAAAAATTCATCCTTAGAAATTCACACTTCATCTGTAAAATTTAATCAGAGTATCAAGCTTGAAGATATTGTTTATCGATACCCAGATACTTTAGAACCCGCACTAAAAAATCTGTCTCTAGAAATCATCAAGGGTCAATCTATTGGTCTAATTGGCAAATCTGGAGCTGGTAAAACTACTTTGGTTGACGTTCTTTTGGGACTCTTGGAGCCTGAATCGGGCAACATCAAGGTTGACGATATTCCTGTAAGAAACAATTCGCGAACCTGGCAGAATTTACTTGCTTACATTCCCCAATCGATTTTTCTAATTGATGACACGATCGAAAATAATATTGCCTTTGGCGTTCCTGAAGAGCTAATCGATCGGCAGAGGTTACAAAAGGCGATTCGAGCGGCTCAACTTACAGATTTAATTGAGCATCTTCCTGAAGGTGTCAACACTGTGGTTGGAGAAAGAGGCGTTCGGCTATCAGGCGGACAGCGTCAGCGAATTGGAATTGCCCGCGCACTTTATCACGAGCGGCAGGTACTTGTATTAGACGAGGCAACAGCAGCACTTGATCATGAAACTGAAAGTTTTGTTACAGAATCAATTAAAGCTTTGGGACGTTCTAAAACCGTCATTATTATTGCTCACCGCCTTTCTACAATTGAGCATTGTGACTGTATATATATGCTTGAAAAAGGACAGGTAGTCAAGACTGGAACCTATCAGCAGGTCGTCGGAAGGTGACCAACCACCTACAATTCCTCTGCATGTCTGATTTGTGTAAGCTAAGCCAGTAGAACTTTGAAAGACGTCAAGTTTCAGGTTGGCAACGATGATTGAAGTCCTCCAAGTTTTCTTCATCATTCAATATTTTTGACTCATCCCCATAACTTCAAATTAGCAGATTGTTTAACTATGAAGATTCTTGTTGTTAGTGAAACTAATCCATTTCATTTAATGGGCGGAGAAGTTATTCGGCTTCGTAATATCATCAAAGCTCTTCACGGTTTCGCTTCTGTATATGCTGTTGTTCTTGATTGCCATGCAGGTGACTCAAGAGAAAGCTATATATCAGCCAATAATCCTTTTATTGAATCAGTTGTTCGCATCAGTAAACAACAGTTTTGGGGAGATGGTTTAATTGAACGTTTGCGTCCTCAGAGTTCAGTTTTAGGGGAGCTAGCTAAAATTTCAGAAGAGATTAAACCAGACATAGTTTTGCTTGACTACGCATACATTGCTCATTACCGTACTGCTTTTCCTAAATGTAAAGTTATATTCAATACACAGAACGTTCAATCGCAAATTGATCAACAAATCGCACTGCTACCTAATCCTAATTTAATAAAGAAGATTTATAGTAACCTTGTATGGAGAGCTTCACAGTTTCACGAGAAGACATATCTACCTGCCTGTGATGTGGTTTTTGCTGTATCAGAGGAAGATGCGAAGTACTACAGAAGCTTCATAAATTTCTGTCAACTAGAGATTGTGCCTAACTTCATTGATCTATCCGAGTATCCGTCTCAGGGCGTATCAGGGTCAGAACAGTCCAAAAAGAAAATTATTTTTACTGGCAGTATGGATGCGTTTCAAAACCAGCGAGCAGGTGATTTTCTTTTGAACCAAATTTGGCCTAAGGTCTTGCATGCTGTGCCGGAGTGCCAGCTATACATCGTAGGTAAGAACCCGCCATCACGATGGTTGAAGCTGTCTCAACCCCACGTTCATGTTACTGGCAGAGTAGATTCTCCAATTCCGTTTCTTCAAGCAGCGGATGTTGCCATTGTCCCGCTACTGGATGGCAGTGGAACGCGGTTTAAAATCCTTGAGGCAATGGCTTGCGGTGTGCCTGTTGTATCAACACCATTGGGGTGCCAAGGACTTAATGCTCAATGGGAATCTGACATCCTGGTTGCAGAAGGCGCAGATACGTTAGCAGACAAGGTCATCCAGCTTCTGCAATCGCCCCAGCAAAGAATGTCTCTGGCAGCGAATGCTTATCGACTGGTTCAACAGAAATATTCGCTAGAGGCAAACGCATCTAAGCTTCGAGACATTTGTTATTCGTTAATCGGAGCCTGAAGTGAAGATTTTGCATATAGCAACACATGAGGGATCAGGTGCAGGGCGTGCGGCGTTACGCCTTCACCTGGGGTTGTTGAGCGAACAAGTGGATTCCTGGATGCTGGTTTCGCAGAAGGGATCAGCTTATGAATCAGTCGTTAAGCTCGATCGCCAGACAACCCTGATTAAGAAAGCTCAGGCCAAGTTACTGGGCAGTCAGCTCAGCAGAACGTTAGGCAACGGCGCAACTTTTTCAATCAACGCATCCCCTTCGTTTATTCGATCGCAGATTAAAACCTTTCAGGCAAACGTTTTGAATTTGCATTGGATTGGCTGGGAGTTTCTCAGAATTGAAGAATTTAAAAGCTTGAATACGCCTTTGGTCTGGACGCTTCAGGATATGTGGTCGTTTACTGGCGGCTGCCACTATAGCGAAGAGTGCGATCGTTACACCCAAGCCTGTGGCGCTTGCCCTCAACTGCGCGGCAACCGCGAGTCAGATTTATCTCGTTGGGTGTGGCAGCGTAAAGCCAAAGCCTGGAAAAACCTGAATCTGACCATTGTGGCTCCTAGCACCTGGATGGCTGAGTGTGCCAGAGCCAGCTCACTGTTTCGAGATGCTCGAATTGAGGTGATTCCTTTTTGTCTGGATACAGAAAAGTATCAGCCGATCGACAAGCTGCTTGCCCGCAAAGCATTGAATCTACCGTTAGAGAAGCAAATTGTTTTATTTGGTGCCCTCAGCGCCACTCAAGACAAACGCAAAGGCTTTCACCTGCTGCTGCCTGCGCTCCAGAAATTGAGTGAAGCTGGATGGCGCGATCGGATTGAACTCGTTGTTTTTGGCGCATCTCAACCTGAAGATCCGATCGATATGGGCTTTAAAGCCCATTACCTGGGTAACCTGCATAACGATGAGTCGCTGGCACAAGCTTATTCTGCCGCTGATGTAATGATTGTCCCTTCGATTCAGGAATCGTTTGGGCAAACAGCCTCTGAATCTCTGTCCTGCGGTACACCCGTTGTTGCCTTTAATGCCACCGGGCTGAAAGATATTGTGGATCATCAGCAGAGCGGCTATCTGGTTCGTCCTTATGAAATCGAAGATTTGGCTCAAGGAATCGCCTGGACTTTAGAGGATCAAGAACGCCACCGTCAACTCTGTCATCAAGCTCGCGAGAAAGCAGAGCGTGCCTTTGCGCTTAAACTGCAAGCCCAACGCTATGTCACGCTCTACAACGAGATTTTAGATGTTAAGCAGCGACAGTTGGCGCAGATTTAGCCACATGCATCGTTTGATGATTAAGACGCTGGCGCTGGTTCTGTGCAGCCTGATCAGCGTTGTTTTGAGTTCATCCTGCTTTCCGGCTGAGCGATCGATCGCTGACGCTGTTGTTTTGCCCAGTGACGCAAACCTGATCAACGTTCAAGCTTACGGTGCAACAGGAGATGGGATAACCGATGACACGGCAGCCATTCGCCGAGCCATCCAGGAGAATATTAACCAACATAGAACGCTGCTTTTTCCACAGGGAACTTACCTGATCAGCGACACGCTGAATTGGCAGGGAGCCGAGGGTGCATTCTACGCATTTCTAACGTTTCAGGGCGAGGGCGTTGCCAAAACCTTCATTCGGTTGAAAGACAGCGCGCCTGGTTTCACTGATCCTGCAAACCCCAAACCCATGACGCGCTCAGGGTCGATCGGCAGTCGCGCTGACGGTGCGGGCAACCAAGCCCACAATAACTACATCTTTGACTTAACCTTTGATGTGGGCAGTGGCAATCCGGGTGCAATCGGCGTAGATTTCACTGCCAGCAACACTGGTGCAATGGAGAACGTGGCGATCGTCTCTGGCGATGGTCAGGGTGCGGTGGGTCTAAACTTAACTCGCGAAGTGGGTCCTTGTTTGATTAAAAAGGTGAGCGTCAATGGCTTTGATATCGGTATTTCAATCAGCTCAGCCCTCTACAGTATTACATTTGAAGACATTCAATTAGAGAATCAAAACATTGTAGGCATCAAAAATATTGACCAGGTCGTCTCAATTCGTAAGCTGATCAGCCATAATTCTGTTCCTGCTGTCAGCAACACTGGCGATTGGGCAGGACCGATCGTGCTCATTGATTCTCAGCTTCAGGGTGGTTCACCGCAGGCTGCGGCGATCGAAAACACAACGCATATGCTGGTCAGGAACGTTACGGTTGAGGGATACGGTGTTGCAATCAAAAGCGGCAATGAAACTCTCACTGCCTCAACCATTACAGAATTTGTTTCTGCTCCCGCGACAGCTTTGTTTAAAGCTCCAATAGCAACGCTAAATCTTCCTATCGAGGAAACACCTGAGTTTAGCGATAGCGATTTAAACAACTGGGCAAATGTTGAAACATACGGTGCGATCCGCGATGATGAACAGGATGATTCAGGAGCAGTGCAAAGCGCAATTGACTCTGGCAAAGCGATCGTCTACTTTCCGCAAGGCACGTACAGCATCGAGCAGCCCATCACAGTTCGCGGCAATGTTCACCGCATCATTGGCTTTCAGTCTATCCTTGCCTCTGCCAGTCCGAAACTGCGCTTTGAGAATTCTCATCCTGTCATTTTGGAGCGATTTAACTTTTTCAACGGCGGTCAGTTTGAAAGTGTAACTGATCAGCCTGTTGTAATTCGCCATACGATTGGACCAGTTTCGATCGCTGGTGACAACAGTTCCTGGTTTATCGAAAATGTTGTCACTGCTCCGCTGAACATTCACCGAGGACAAAAGATTTACGCTCGCCAATTAAACTGTGAACTGCCGCCGCCTGAGCCAATGGTGAAAAATGACGGTGGTTTATTCTGGGTGCTTGGATACAAAACAGAGTTTGGCAATACCGCAGTGGCAACGCTCAACGGTGGCAAGACCGAAATTTTAGGAGGATTGTTCTATCCAGCACAGGGCGTTCACGACCCCCAGATCCCGCTGCTGATAAATCATCGTTCATTTGTTTCAGCAACCTACCGAGAAATTGCCTTTGGTTCAACTTACACAGTTCATGTTCAAGAAACGCGAGGAGAAGACACTCGAACGCTGAGACGTGATGTTTTGGGGGCAGGAGCAATGGTTGCGATGCCGTTATATGCTGGCTATAAGTAAGTGCTCGATGCATCAGCTCATTCCGTTTACTGCAATTCATTCTCTGTAACACAGACCACACTTTGCTTAAGCTTCACAAACCACCAAAATTCTTCCAAATTCCATGAAGAGAAAGTATAGAAGCCTTTCAAGCAATAGCGGGAACACTGATATTTCTGTAGTATACGCTCAAGCTATTTACGTATTGCCACTATCGAATCTTTTAGCTACTGAATCTTCTACAAAGTGAGAGGCTCGACCCTGCCTAAATTTTGACTGCTTGGGCAAGGTAGACCCGTGTTATTCAGGTAATTCATATGCAGACTGATCTTTTTGGTGCCTCAAGTAGCGATACGGATTCTGATTCTACAGCGGCTCTCATACAGCAGAATGGGATTCTTGAGATTGAGCCAAGCGATCGACATCTCTTAATCTTTGAACTCGCTTATACCGGTCACTATCCCAGCTATCTTCGGCATCTGGCGGAACATTGGATTGAGCAAGCGCTACCTGGAAAGTTAACGATTATTGTTTCGCCCAAATTTGTGCAGCATCATGCTGATGTTACCGAAATAGCTGAAAGGAATGGTCAGGCAAAAAGTTTGAGCTTTGTTGTTATTACGCTAGAGGAAGAAGCCAGACTCATTCCCCGCACCTCATCTTACCGTCGGGCTTTAAGGTCATTGCAGGAATGGCGTTTGCTCCAGAAATATGCAAAAGCACTTGGAGCAACGCAGTGCCTGCTGCTCTACTTTGACTCATTCCAAACCGCAGTTGCAACAGGAGCAAAGCTGTCTTGCCCCTTCTCTGGCATTTACTTCAGACCCACCTTTCACTACTGCACGTTCGCAAATTATTCACCCTCACTTAAAGAGCGAATTCAGCACTTGCGGGAGAAACTGATCCTGCCCAGAGTCTTGAGTCACCCACAGATGAAGACGCTGTTCTGTCTCGACCCCTACGTGATTAAACCGTTAGAGCAGCAGTTTCGAGGCAAAGAGAAAGCCGTTCACCTGCCAGACCCCGTTCCGATCGCAGATTTTCTTCGACCACTGCCACAAGGCTTTAAGGAGAGCCTGGGGATCGAGCCAAACCGCAAAACATTTCTGCTGTTTGGTGCACTGTATGATGGACGCAAAGGCATTCATCAAGTGCTGCAAGCGATCGCTTTGCTGCCTCCGCATCTCTGCCAGCAAATGTGTCTCCTGCTTGTGGGTCAACTGGGAGACGGCTCAACAATTCCGGCTCAGATCGCAGAACTTACAAAAAAATTGCCCATCCAGGTCGTGGTACGGGATGCATTTGTGCCAGAGTCAGAAGTCGCTCACTATTTTCAAGCGGCAGATGTAATTCTGGCAACCTATCAGCGCCATGTCGGCATGAGTGGTATTTTGGTACAGGCAGCCGCCGCTCAGAAGCCCTTGCTGTCCTCAGACTACGGCTTGATGGGAGAAATTGTTCGCCGCTGGCAGCTTGGACTGAGCATGGATACGACGAGCCCGGCTGAAATTGCTAGAGGCTTGACTCAATTTCTGGTTGAAGAACCAGCAAACTGTGGCGATCGAATGAGAATGGAAAGCTTTGCAATGCAACATTCTGCAATTTGTTTCGCAAGTACCGTATTCCAAAACATGGTCTAATTTGCTCTAGTCATTTGCGCTTGTACAATTCTGATTCAGGATTTGTTGTTCGACATTCTATGTAAACGTGAGTTCAAGCTTGGAAAGTTTAACAGGGTTCAACATGGCTACAGAAAAGGATGTGGATACAACCCAGAATTCCCCAAAAGTGGCTTGGCTGCTTCAAGGGGCAGGTGCTTACTGGCAACCTATCATCAGCGAGTTTGCACTTTTGATTCCACGTACCAAGGTTTTTACTGCCTGTTGGACTGGCTTCATGGCGGGGTTTGAAGACTCCTTTGATGTAGAGCAGGTGGGAACAATGAAAATCCTGTCAGCGAATCAGTCTTCAAAAGGCTATAGTCCCTCTATCACCTATCTATCACCTGGCATTGTTGGACATCTCCTAAAGTTCAAACCCGATATAGTTTTCACAACTGGGTTTTCAATCTGGACGATACTTGCAATACTTTTCAAAATTCTGGGTAGATGGAAAGTTGTGATTGTGTATGACGGCAGCTCACCGGGCGTAGACTACAGAAAAATGTCGCTGCGGCTGGTGTTGAGACGTTTGATCACAAGATTTACGGATGCTTTCATTACAAACAACAGTTCAGGCAAAACCTATCTTATAGAAGCGATCGGCGCAGAAGGAATTAGCGTTTTTTCTAGACCCTACCTCGTGCCTCATCCTAAGACATACTCGCGATATACTGGCACAGTCCAACCAATTGATACTGACCGGCAATTTCCAGTTTTTATATTTGTGGGAAACCTCATTCCCAGAAAAGGCGTACTTGAATTTCTACAGGCTTGCTCCATTCTTCAACGGCAAGGATATCAAGAATATTCTTTGTGGGTTGTGGGTGATGGTTTGCAGCGTCAGGAACTCGAAGCTTTTGCCAAGCAGCATGATTTGCAAAATAAAATTCGATGGGTTGGAGCGGTCGAATATGAACTAGTTGGAGAATACTTTCGGCAAGCAGATGTCTTCGTATTTCCTACCTTGGAAGATGTCTGGGGTTTAGTTGCAGTTGAAGCCATGATGTTTGGTAAGCCAATTCTTTGCTCGAAATGGGCTGGAGCAGCAGAGTTGGTTGCTGATGGTGAAAATGGCTATGTCTTTGACCCTCACGAACCGCAAAAACTCGCTGAGCTGATGAAGCTGTTCACCGGCAATCCTGAGTTAATTGACAAAATGGGGCAGAAATCTAAGCAGATTATGGCTGACCACGCTCCAGAAATGGTTGCTCGGTCGTTGGCAGAAGTCGTAAGTTTTACTTTGGACGATCGCCGATCGCTCCGTTCTCCCTAGACGGACAGCAAGTCACAAAAGCTCGTATGTAGAATCCACATTCTCCTCAAGACGCACGGAAATATGCATCCAACTTCCACGAAAGAGCTTGTTTCACTCATCATACCTGTCTACAACCGCAAGGAGACGACTTTATCGTGCTTACAGCATCTTGAAAGGTGTGGAGACTTGCAGCGTTACCACGTCATTGTTGTCGATGATGGCTCTACTGATGGAACCGCGGAAGCCATTAAAACTCTTTATTTAGATGTAATTTTACTATCTGGAAATGGAGATTTATGGTGGACTGGAGCAATGGCAAAAGGTATGGAGTATGCCTACAGCCACGGCTCAGAGTACTGCATCTGGCTCAACGATGATTGCATTCCTGAACCACAGGTTTTGTCTCAGCTTGTGGAGTTTATGAAGGCTCACCCCAATACCCTTGCTGGTCCGACTTGTTACGCCTATGAATCAGATGCATTAGTTCGGCATCACAACGGCTTCATCGGGAAGCAAGGATGCTCTGCAAACCCTGGCGAAGTTTTAGCCGTTGATGGTATGTCAGGCTGGTGTGTGGGAATTCCTGCTTCAGTTTTCGCCAAAATTGGGCCACCCGATGTCATGAAATTCCCTCATTACTCGGGGGACGATATGTATACTTTCAAAGCAACTCGTAATGGGTTTAAGGCGTATCTGATTGGAGATCTAAAGGTTACTTTAGTTGGCGCTGTTCACGATAAACTCGGTTTTCAAAGCTATTTTCAAGCAAAACGCAGCGCGGCTGACACTTTTCAAGCGCTTTTCTTCAGTAAAAAGTCTCCTTACCGCTTGCCAACCAAGTTCTTCTATTTCACAGAGCGACACGGACTTCTGGTCGGGGCGCTATTATTTCTGCTGAAGTTAACTTCCTGGTTAGGGCAATGGGCATGGCTACAGCTTGCGGTCTGGTTCAAACTGACAAGACAGCAGCCCCAGCAGTCTTAAGATATCGTAATTGGTCTTTTAATTCTTGCTTAGGTAATTGCCGATTCCTTGCTTCTCATATACGTAATCTTAGTTAAATTTGGAGGCTGTGATGAGAATTTGGCACGTTGGGTCATCATCATCTCCTCGATCTGTGGATGGGGTGAATACTACTGTTTGGCTGGTGGCGAGGGAGCAAGCTCTTCTGGGTAATCAGGTGTGTCTCATCGTTGACACACCACCAGATGAGGCTGCCTCTACCCTGGCGGAAAAGGTTGGCTTTGAATTGATTCATCTGCCAGCGAATACCTGGCGTTATGACCCTAGTCAGCTAAAATCAATCTTGCAGTCTGCTCCACCCGATCTTGTTCATTTGCACTCGGTATTTCTTCCCAAGCAGGCGACATTGGCGAAGACGCTGGTTCGCAAAAAAATTCCTTATCTGATTACCCCTAACGGTGGACTTGATTCCCAGCGGGGACAGGTCAAGAAAATTTTTTACAGTTTTCTGGCAGAGAAGCAGCGGTTTTTTAACGCTGCTGCTGTTACGGTGGTGAATCCCAAAGAGGAAAACACGATTCGCGCCCTAGTGCCTCGCTATCGAGGCATCATTCGCTGGATAGCCAACCCGGTTGAAGACAAAGCGGAAGGGTATACCTGGCAGGGAAATATCAGCACCAGGAAATTAGTGTTTCTAGGGCGTTTCGACGTTTTGCATAAAGGCATTGATATTTTGATGGAGACGATGCGCCTGCTGCCCGATGTTGAAGCGCATTTGTATGGAACCGAAGATCCTAAAACTAAGGCTTGGTTCGATCGCCTGATGCAAAACTGTCCTGCCAACGTTCATTTCCACAGCCCAATCTTTGGAATAGACAAGTTTAGAGTTTTAGCTGATGCCAGTCTCTACATTCAAACCTCGCGATGGGAAGGATTTCCGCTTTCCATTGCCGAAGCAATGTATATGGGTGTTCCCTGCGCCGTCAGTGAACTGCCTCACTTTGCTGAACTGTTCCGTCAACACGATTTAGGTCCTGTGATACCGGCTGACCCACAGCAGTCTGCTATCAAGCTGAAGCAAGTTCTGGAGCAGCCTGAGCAGCTTTGGCAGTGGTCGAAGCGTGCCCAGAGCTATGCTCAAGCGCATTTTCAACCCGAAACGGTTGCCTTGAGATATTTGCAACTGTACAAGGAGATAATCAACGCATGAAAGTTCTCATCTCTGCATACTCCTGTGAACCTGGAAGAGGTTCAGAGCCTGGAGTCGGTTGGAACATTGTGCGGGAAGTTGCCGAACATGATGAAGTCTGGGTACTGACGCGACCAGATGAAAGCGGACACATCATTGATGCAGAGTTAGCTCGAAACCCGGTTCCTAACCTGCATTTTGTCTATTTCAACCTGCCGCTCATCGGGGGACTGTGGCGGTTAAATCAATCTGGTGCGATGCAGATTCACTACTATTTCTGGCAGATTCAGGCTTACTTTGTGGCTCGACAACTGCACCATCAAATTGGCTTCGACGTTGCCCATCATGTCACATTCGTCAAGTATTCCAGTCCCAGCTTTTTGTCGCTGCTGCCGGTGCCATTTGTTTGGGGTCCGGTGGGCGGCGGTGAGTCAGCGCCCAAACCGTTTTGGCAAGACTTTAATCTCAAAAATAAGCTATACGAAACGCTGCGCCTTGCATGGCGATCGATCGGTGAACTGGATCCGTTTACTCATCTCACCGCGCGCCGCAGCGCCATTGCTTACGCCACAACCGAAGACACCGCTCAGCGAGTGCGAAACCTGGGAGCACCACACGTCAAGATTCTATCAGAGTCGGGTTTGTCGCAGTTAGAGATTGAACGACTCGCCCAGTGTCCCAAACCGGATGGAACCCCAGTCAGATTTATTAGCATTGCGCGGCTACTGCACTGGAAAGGATTTCATCTCGGTCTCCGGGCTTTTGCCCAGGCAAAGCTACCGGACGCAGAATACTGGATCTTGGGTGATGGTCCAGAGTGGCAGCGACTGCAAACCCTGGCATCCGATCTTGGCGTTTCACAGCAAGTGAAGTTTTGGGGGCTGTTGCCGAGAGACCAGGTTTTAGAAAAGCTGGCAGCGTGCTCAGTATTGGTGCATCCCAGCCTGCACGATTCGGGAGGATGGGTCTGCCTGGAAGCAATGGCAGCCGGACGACCGATCGTCTGCTTGGATTTGGGTGGACCGGCAGAGCAAGTGACTTCTGAAACTGGTTTCAAAGCTGCGGCTGAGCATCCAGAAGCGGCGATTGCTGAAATGGCAAAAGCGATGGTTCGGCTTGCTCAAGACCAGGAACTGCGAATTCGCATGGGGCAAGCGGGGCAGCAACGAGTCAGAGACTTCTACAGTTGGAATGCCAAGGGTCGGCTCCTAAGCGACCTGTATCAAGATCTGGTTGAGTCCGGCGCGGTAGAGGACTAACCCATGCGAATTCTCAACGTGCATAACCGCTATCAAATTCGCGGCGGTGAAGATGAGGTGTGTGACGCTGAAGCGCGTTTGCTGAGGCGGATGGGACACACGCTCGATTTATATGAAGAACACAACGATCGAGTGGCTGAAATCGGTGCCGCACGGACAGCCATCAGAACCGTCTGGTCGAATCCGGCACATCACACCTTACAGAAAATTCTGTCAGAGCATCCCTATGATTTGGTGCATGTTCACAATTTTCTGCCGTTAATTTCTCCTGCGGTCTATTATGCAGCCAAAGACCACGGGGTTCCGGTTGTGCAAACCCTGCACAACTATCGGCTGCTCTGTCCCAATGCCCTGTTTTTTCGCAATGGTCAGGTTTGTGAAGACTGCCTGGGAAAATTCATTCCCTGGGCAGGAGTTCAGCACGCCTGCTACCGCGAAAGTCGAGCAGCTACTGGCGCGGTTGCCGTGATGCTAACTGCACACCGGGCGTTGAGCACCTGGAATAACGCTGTTGATCTTTACATTGCACTCACAGACTTTGCCCGCAAAAAGTTTATCGAGGGAGGGCTGCCCGCAGAAAAAATCAAGGTTAAGCCTAACTTTGTTGACCCCGACCCTGGTGTGGGTCAGGGGCAGGGAGGCTACGCCCTGTTTGTGGGGCGGCTGTCAGTCGAGAAGGGGTTGGATACGCTGCTGGCTGCCTGGGAACTTTTGGGAAGTCAAATCCCCTTAAAGATCGTGGGTGAGGGCGCTTTGTCGAGTGAAGTGCAGGCAATCTGCCAGAAGCTGCCTCAGGTCGAGTGGCTGGGGCGCAAGCCGATCGAGCAGGTGTATCAATTGATGGGAGAAGCGATGGTTCTTGTCTTTCCCTCAAAATGGTACGAAACCTTTGGTCGGGTAGCGATCGAAGCGTTTGCCAAAGGCACTCCCGTTTTGGCAGCAGACATTGGGGCGGTCGCCGAACTCGTTGCGCCACAGCAAACTGGATTACTGTTTCGTCCGGGTGATTCGCAAGATCTGGCGGCTAAAATGGAGTGGCTTTTGAACCATCCGGCAGAGCTGGCTCAAATGCGCCGGGAAGCCAGACGAGAATATGAAGCTAAGTACACAGCCGCGAAGAATTATGACCAGCTTATGGAGATCTACAGTCAGGCTCGAACCGTTTTGGGATGAGCGACGTGCATGAAAATCGGTTGGGTTGCCTCACTGGGTTGAACAAATGATCAGACGAAGTTTGTGTGCAGACATCCTGCCAGACCTGACCGATGAGTAACACAGCCGTCTCTTATAAGCGAACCAAAAATAGGGATTACATCAGCAGTTCTACGCTGGCACTGGTTGCACTCGCTTCTGCGCTGTTTCCCAGACTGCTAGAGTCAGGTGGGGCACCTGCACCTATTAACTTTCTGCACTTTGCGGTGGTGCCAGCAGTCTGGGGAATTGCGCTTTTAAAAACCAAAACCAAAGAGCGCAGGCAGATTTCTATCTCACACCAAATTTTGTTTGGTCTGCTGCTGTTTGTTGCTGTTGCTTTGGCAAGCGCTATCTTAAGCAGTGCAGGATTGATTAATGTCGTTCTCAGCTTTCTACTGCTAGCAGAGCCGTTCATGCTGCTGCTCACCATTATTTGCCTGCCTCTGACCGCTGAAAGCTATCAGAAGTTTGAAACCTGGGTGACACGCTTTATTTTTTTCCATCTATTTTTGATTTACGTTCAGAAGTTTGTTTTAGGATTTTGTCACTTACCTGGAGATTGCGACAACATTCAGGGCGTTTTTTATCGATCGGGGTCAGGGCATGTGGTTGGGGCTTCTGTATCCTGTAGTTTTGCTGCATATTATTTTGCAACGGCAAAAGACAAACCGCTCTGGCTCCGCAGCTTAATTTTGCTGCTCGGTTTTGGCAATATCTTAGCGTCTGATGCCAAACAAGTGTTGCTCACCTTTATTGTGGGTTTTGCAATTCAATCTCTGACTAAGAAGAATCTGGGCAAAGTGCTTCTGTATGTTTTTGGTTTGATTATTTTCGTGAGTGCTTTCACCTGGGCGATCTACAACGTTGAAGCTTTCGCTGCTTTTGGAACCTGGATTCGACCCGAAATCTATGGACCTAATGGCGAGGCGACAAAAGTGAAGTTCGCCGGAATTCGAGTGATTCTTGAGCACCATTCTTCACCGCTGCACACGTGGTTGGGTCTAGGTCCAGGACACTCAATCGGTCGCCTGGGCGGCTGGATGCTGAGAGACTATGGCAGCTTACTCAACCCCCTGGGAGCCACGAGCACCACGGTGGGCGCTGAAACCTGGGTCATCATGGGGGCAAGCTGGCTCGCTGAAGGCACCAGCTTGTTTTCGCCGTTCTGGGGCTGGGCGGCAATCTGGGGAGACCTGGGATTTCTGGGGCTAGCGGCTTATCTGTTTCTGTGTGCGATCGTCTGGTGTCGAGTTTGCGCCAACGATATTTGTAAACTCTTGATGCTCACCGTTATGGCGCACGGTTTTATCTTTACGCAGATGGAAGAGCCTGGATACATGCTGTTTGTCGCAGTTCTGATTGGAATGAACTGGCAGAAACAGCGCGTTGAAGCTCGCACTCAGTTGCTGAAAAAACTGCAAGCCTCTACCCTGCAAGAACAGCAAAACTGAGTCGAGCGTGTCACACAATGTGCTGAAGAATTGCCTCAACTAATCGATCAATTTCAGATTCCAGCGTCAGATAATGCACGCAGGCACGCACACAGTCGGGTTGATTGATGGTGCGAAGCAGAAACCCTTGTTTTTCCAGATGTTGCACCAACTGCTTGTGAGTGCCGCTGTGATGATTGGTTAGCTGAAATGAAACCAGCCCCGCTTCCGGTGGAGCCGTGCGGAGACAGCGAATCTGAGGAATGTCGTTGAGCCGCTGCCACAGATAGCCGCTCAGGCTGCAAATGCGCTGATAGCGTTCTTCTCCAGTGCCCCACTGGCTGTGAAGATCGATCGCCGTTCGTAAGCTGCTGTAGAGCGTGTAGTCCGACGTGGCGATTTCGTATCTGCGGGCGCTAGGCTGCCAGCCGTCGGGCTGTCCCTGACTGTCGTAAACAATGCCGCGCCAGCCAATAAAGGTAGGATTGAGGGTTTCGATCGCCGCCTGACGCACATACAGACCGCCAACACCGGCTGCGCCGCACCACCACTTGTGACCTGTAAACGCATAAAAATCGACACCAGTCTCAACCAGATTGAGCGGCAGCACCCCCACCGATTGAGCGGCATCCACGAGCACCTGAACCGGCGCAGGCGCATGACTGTGGCAGGCAGCAACAATTTCAGCCAGCGGCAGCACCTGTCCGGTATTCCAAAGAATGTGGCTGACGACCAAAAGGCGGGTCGTGGGACGCAGAGATTGGGCGATCGTTGCCACGGGATCGCCAGTGTTTAACGTCGCCATCAGCGGACAGATCGAAATTTCTACGCCAAACCGCCGCCCAATCTCCTGCGCGATTGCTACAATGCCCGGATGTTCGCAGTCAGAAAGCAGCAGATGATCACCCGGCTGCCACTCAATGCCCCACATGGGAATGTTGCATCCGACAGAGACATCTTCCGTGAGCGCGATCGTCGTGACCGGAACCTGAAGCTCACTGGCAATCGCTGCGCGGGTCCATTCAGCTTCCTGCTTGACCCATTCGTTGATCTCTGCCGAAAACGGACCCTGGCGCTGGACGTACTCTTGGGCACGCTGCACCGATTCGATCGCCTGCTGCGGCATCGGACCCTGCCCACCGTAGTTAAAGTAGGCTTTGTTGATCAGTGCCGGAAACTGCTGGCGATGCAGGTCGAGTCGCGTTGACTGAAGAAAAGCACTGCTCATGGATTCTGTGCCAGGGCAAACTCTTGAATTCTAACAAGCGAATGGGAGATAGCCATTGCTTGTCGTAAAGAGCTAAATCGACTGAATAGGTTTAATTGGCACTCGCTCATCGCAGGTCAAGGTTTCGATATCCACAGTGGCAGGAGGCAGGGCGCTAGAGCGCCGGAGCGGGTAATCCTAACCCCTGAATCAAGATGCCGAGAATTTTATTGAGGTTGGGCGAGATGTAGGGCGCGTCATCAATTGAGCTCGAAAACCTTGAGGAATCGACAGTATCGCGCCCGATCTAATTAACCAAGCTAGGGGCTGTCATGCTT
>Ga0224723_1000502_pt1 | contig 26691 bp, 24 predicted proteins | sample Balambano_FR2_Me_FD_161647 | JGI IMG/M metagenome (GOLD analysis project Ga0224723, IMG submission 161647) | Freshwater sediment microbial communities from Lake Towuti, South Sulawesi, Indonesia - Balambano_FR2_MetaG | ecosystem: Environmental > Aquatic > Freshwater > Lake > Sediment | place... | reverse complement strand
TATCGGTCCAACCTCATCCAGCGCATCGATCTGCGCCATACACCCGCAACACCATGAACCGAACACCATGTCCCCGAACACCCGTTCACCTTGTCTCCGGTCCATACACAAGCGCGGGAGAGGGGACGCTGCTGCACCGCTGAGGGTCCCCTCTCCCGCGCTTGGGCGGGAGAGGGAGGGGCCCACGCGAAGCGTGGGAGGGTGAGGGCAGCAGTGCCGCACCATCCACCTCAATGATCAACTTCATCCTGCAACGCCTCGGCTTCGCCGCGCTGACGCTGTTCGTCAGCTCCATCCTGGCATTCGTCATCATCCAGCTGCCGCCTGGCGACTTCGTCGATACCTACATCGCCAACCTCTCGGCCACGGGCAGCGCGGTGAGCCTGCAGGAGGCCGAGGCGCTCCGCATCCTCTACGGCCTCGATCAGCCGATCTGGGTGCAGTATTTCAAGTGGATCAGCCGCGTGATCGTCGGCGATTTCGGCGAGAGCATGGAGTGGCGAAGGCCGGTTTCCGAGGTGATCGGCGACCGGTTGTGGATGACCGTGCTGATCAGTTTCTTCGCGCTGATCATCACCTGGGGCATCGCGCTGCCGATCGGCATCCTCTCCGCCGTGCGGCAGTACTCCATCGCCGACTACGTGTTCACATTCATCAGTTTCGTGGGCCTCGCGGTGCCCAACTTCCTGCTGGCCCTGGTGATCATGTATCTGTCGTTCCGCTGGTTCGGCACCAACGTGGGCGGCCTGTTCTCGCCGGAGTTCGAGCTGGCGCCATGGTCGCTGGCCAAACTGTGGGACCTGATCAAGCACCTGCCGTTGCCGGGGCTGATCCTTGCGCTGGCCGGCACCGCCCAGCTGGTGCGCATCATGCGGGCGAACCTGCTCGATGAGCTGCGCAAGCCCTATGTCGTCACGGCGCGGGCAAAGGGGCTGCCGGAGCGGCGGGTGGTGCTGAAATACCCGGTGCGCGCGGCGCTGAACCCCTTCGCCTCCACCATCGCCTATCTGTTCCCCTACCTCGTCTCGGGCAGCGTCATCGTCTCGATCGTGCTTTCCTTGCCCACGGTCGGGCCGTTGCTGGTGAAATCGCTGATCGCGCAGGACATGTTCCTGGCCGGCACGATCATCCTGCTGCTGGGTGCCTTGACCGTGGTCGGCACCTTCATCTCCGACCTGGTGCTGATGTGGGTCGATCCCCGCATCCGCCACCAGATGGATTGAGTGACGCACCGATGAGCGTCAGCACAGCCCAGGCAGCGCCGGTGGCCACGGCCGCGACCGAGGACGCGCTGGCGCAGGCCAGTCAGGCGCGGTTGATCTGGTGGCGCTTCCGCAAGCACAAACTGGCGGTCGCAAGCCTGGTGATCGTGGTGCTGTTCTACCTGGTTGCCGCGTTCGCCGACTTTCTCGCCACCACCGACCCGCATGCCTCCGACGCGCGCCGCAGCTACATCCCGCCCCAGGCGATCCACTTCTTCGAACCCGACGGAACCTTCCGCCCGCACGTGCTGGGCCTGCGCGGGCAGCGCGACATGCAGACGTTCCAGCTGGTCTATCGCCCCGACCCCGACCGGCGCCTGCCCATCACCTTCTTCGCCCGCGGCTACGAGTATCGCCTGTTCGGACTGTTCGCCACCGACCGCCATCTGATCGGCATCGAGAATGCCGGTCCTTCCGACGGCATCTTCCTGCTGGGCACGGATGTGCAGGGGCGCGATCTGTGGTCGCGGCTGATGGTGGCCACCCGCGTGTCGCTGACCATCGGCCTGATCGGCGTGACCATATCGCTGTTCCTGGGCGTGCTGCTGGGCGGCATCAGCGCGATCTATGGCGGCGTGGTCGATCTTCTGATCCAGCGCCTGATCGAGGTGATCCGCAGCCTGCCGACGATTCCGCTTTGGATGGGCCTGGCCGCGGCCGTGCCATCGACCTGGAGCGTGACGCAGACCTATTTCGCGATCACCGTGCTGATCGCCTTCCTTGCCTGGACCGACCTTGCGCGCGTGGTGCGCGGCAAGTTCCTGTCGCTGAAGACCGAGGATTTCGTGCTGGCCGCTGAACTGGCCGGCGCCGGCCAGCTCAGAATCATCTTCAAGCACATGCTGCCCAGTTTCGCCTCGCACGTGATCGCCGCAACCACGCTCGCCCTGCCGGCGATGATCATCAGCGAGACCTCGCTGTCGTTCCTCGGCCTCGGCCTGCGGCCACCGGCGATCTCCTGGGGAATCCTGCTGCAGGATGCGCAGAACATCCAGACGCTGGCGCTGGCGCCGTGGCTGCTGGCCGCCGCCGTGCCGGTGATCGTGGTGATCCTGGCCTTCAACTTCCTGGGCGATGGCCTGCGCGACGCGGCCGATCCCTATGGCCAATGAACCGATCCTCGCGGTGCGGAACCTGCGCACGCACTTCCCGACGCGCGATGGCGTCGTGCGCGCGGTAGATGGCGTGTCGTTCGACCTCTATCCCGGCCGCACGCTGGGCATCGTCGGCGAATCCGGCTGCGGCAAAAGCGTGATGACGCGCAGCATCCTGCGCATCCTCGATCCGCCCGGGCGCATCGTGGAAGGCAGCATGATGCTGCGCTTCGCCGATGCGCGCCTGCCCGTCGATCTCGCCACATTGGCGGAGGATGGCGAGGAGATCAGGAAGATCCGCGGCCGCGAGATCGCGCTGATCTTCCAGGAGCCGATGGCCAGTTTCAGCCAGTACTACACCGTCGGCGACCAGATTCTTGAAGCCATCCGCCTGCACAGCACCGCCACCAAGGCGGAAGCGCGCGCGCAGGCGATCGAGATGCTGCGCCGCGTGGGCATTCCGAACCCGGAACGGCGGATCGATGAGTATCCCTTCCAGCTCTCCGGCGGGTTGCGCCAGCGGGTGATGATCGCCATGGCGCTGGCCTGCAATCCGCGCGTGCTGATCGCCGACGAGCCGACCACGGCGCTTGATGTCACCACCCAGGCGCAGGTGCTGGAACTGCTGCGCGAACTGCGCGGCGGGCAGAACCTGTCGATCATCCTGATCACGCACGACATGGGCGTGATCGCGGAAATGGCCGACGACGTTGTGGTGATGTATCTGGGCCGCGCGGTGGAAACCGGCCCGGTCGAGCAGATCTTCCACGACCCGAAACATCCCTACACGCGCGCGCTGCTGCGCTCGATCCCGAGCGTGGATGCCACGCCGCGGGCACGACTTGCGACCATGCCCGGCGCAATCCCGCACCCGCTGAACCGCCCCGCCGGCTGCCCGTTCCACCCGCGCTGTGCCGAGGCCATCGCCGGAATCTGCGACCGCGAGATGCCGCCCGCCATCCGCCTTCCGGACGGGCGCGAGGTGGCGTGCGTGCTGCACGCCCCATCCGCCGTGGCGGCGCCGGCATGAAGGGGCTGGATCACGAAGGTGCGCCGCTGCCGGTTCTGGCGGTCGCCGACCTTGTGAAGCACTTCCCCATCCGCAAGGGGTTCCTGCGCCGCAAGGTGGGTGCCGTGCGGGCGGTCGATGGCGTGTCGTTCTCCATCCGCCAGGGCGAGACGCTGGGGCTGGTTGGCGAATCCGGCTGCGGCAAGACCACGGTGGCGCGCTGCATCCTGCGCGCCATGCCGCCCAGCAGCGGCGCCATCCGCTTCACCGTGGATGGCGCCACGCACGACCTGGCGGCCCTGCCGCGCCGCGCCATCCGCAAACTGCGCCGCCACATGCAGATGGTGTTCCAGGATCCCTACGCGTCGCTTAATCCGCGCATGGTGGTGGCCGAGATCATTTCCGAGCCGCTGAAACTGAACGGCTGGAACGATGCTGCCGAGCGCCAGAGGCGGGTGGCGGAGCTGCTCGACCTGGTGCAGCTGCCGCGCAGCTACGCCAGCCGCTATCCGCACGCCTTCTCTGGCGGGCAGCGCCAGCGCATCGGCATCGCCCGCGCGCTCGCGCTCAACCCGGCGCTGATCGTGGCCGACGAGCCGGTGAGCGCTTTGGATGTCTCGGTGCAGGCGCAGATCGTCAACCTGATGCTGGACCTTCAGGACCGGCTGAAACTCTCCATGCTGTTCGTCGCGCACGACCTTTCCGTAGTGAAACATGTGTGCGACCAGGTGGCGGTGATGTATCTCGGCCGCATTGTCGAGAGCGCGGCCACGGCCGACCTCTACGCGCGGCCCATGCATCCCTATTCGCAGGCGCTGCTCTCGGCCGTGCCACACCCTGATCCGCGCACCCGCGGCGATCGCATCGTGCTGCAGGGCTCGGTGCCCGATGCCGCGCACCCGCCACCCGGCTGCCACTTCCATCCCCGCTGCCGCTTCGCAACCGACCGGTGCCGGGCCGAATCGCCGATGCTGCGCGACATCGCGCCGGGCCGCATCGTGGCTTGCCATCACGCCGAACAGGTGGGCTGATCATGGAATCACGCAGGCTTGGCCGATCGGGCCTCTCCGTCTCGGTCATTGGCTTCGGCTGCGGCGCCGTCGGCGGGCTGATGGTGCGCGGCACGCGGGCTGACCAGGAACGCGCCATCGCCCGCGCGCTGGAAGCCGGCATCACCTATTTCGACACGGCGGCCGACTACGGCAACGGTGTGTCGGAGGAGAATCTTGGCGCCGTCCTGCGCGCGCTGAAGGCCGACCCGATCGTCGGCACGAAGGTGCGCGTGGCCCAGGCCGACTACGCCCGCATCGGCGAGGCGATTGCCGCCAGCATGGATGCCAGCCTGAAGCGGTTGGGCCGCGACCACGTGCATCTTTTCCAGCTGCACAACCCCATCCGCACCACGGCAGACGCCGCCTGCATAACGTCCGCGATGGTCGAGGCGGACGTGCTGCCAGCCTTCGCGAAACTGCGTGATGCGGGCAAGGCCGCGCATTTCGGCTTCACCGCGATCGGTGACGAAGAATCCCTGCGCGCCGTGCTGGGGGGCGGTTTCATGGAGACCGCGCAGCTGCCCTACAACCTGCTGAACGGCGCGCCTGGTGGCGAGCAGCATCGGCTGCTGTACCACGCCGCCGACCACGACGTGGGCGTGATCGGCATCCGCACCTTTGCCGGCGGCGCGCTGAGCGGCAGCGAGGCGCGCGGACCGCTCGGCACGCCGGTCGTGCAGCCGATCGCCTCGGGCACCAGCTACACCGACGATGTCGCCGACGCACAGCGCTTCCGTGCGCTGGTCGATGCCGGCCACGCCGGCGACCTGATCGAGGCAGCACTGCGCTTCGCCATCACCACGCCGCACATGGGCACCGCCATGGTCGGCCTGGGGAGCCTGGCCGAACTCGACCACGCGATCGCGGCCGCCAACCGCGGACCGCTCCCCGCCGAGGCACTCGCACTGGTCGGCTACTGAGCTTCAGCCACCCAGGAAGGTTCGCGTCGCGTCCTGATAGTCCGCCTCGCGCGTCACGAGGCGCATCAGCTCGGGCGAGGCGAGGTTCGGCAGGTCCTTTGGCGCCGTCCCGTCGCGCAGCGCCTTCAGGGTCGCATACAGCGCCTGCACGGCGGCCTGGAGCGGCTGATGGCCCTGAAGTGCTACGCGCACGCCGCGGGCGGCGAGGTAGCTCTTGTCGGCCAGTTCCCCGGTCAGCGTGCCCAGCACCAGCGGCAGGGTAGCAACGGCGGCGATCGCATCGAGTTCGGCGCGGGTGGTAACGCCGGTAAGGAACAGCGCATCGGCCCCCGTGGCGCAATAGGCGCGCGTACGGGCGAGCGCGTCGTCCACCCCGGTGATCGAGGCCGCGCCAGTGCGGGCGAAGATGCAGGTGGCGGGATCGCGCCGCGCCGCCACGGCTGCCCGCATCTTGCCCACCCCTTCCTCCAGCGGCACCAGACGGGGCTTCGCCTGGCCGAAGGGGCGGGGCAGATCGGTATCCTCGATGGACATCGCGGCAATACCGGCGTTCTCCAGCTCGACCACGGTGCGCATCACGTTCAGCGCGTTGCCATAGCCATGATCTGCATCGACCATCAGCGGGATGTCCGAGGCGCGGCAGATGCGCCGGGCCTGATCGGCGAACTCGGACAGCGTCAGCACGATCAGGTCCGGCGCGCCCAGCACGGTCAGCGACGCCGTCGAGCCGGCGAACATGCCGAGCTCGAAGCCGAGCTCCTCGGCGATGCGGGCCGATATCGGATCGTGCACCGAGGCCGGGTGCACGCACGAATCCCCCGCCAGGATGCTTCGCACGCGCTGGCGTCGGTCTGTGTGCATCGGCTCCTCCACCAGGCCCTTGGCGCGTCAGGAAATCAGGCCGCGCTGCGCGGGCCGAACTCGCGCAGCTCGGCGAGATTGACACAGGTCGGCTTGCGGCCGGTGCGCAGATAGTCGGCAAGGTAGGTCATCGAAAGCCGCCGCATGTCCACTACGCTGGCGGTGCTGTACCAGGCGGCGTGGGGCGTCAGGATCAGGCGGTCATCCAGCCACTCCTCGTTGGCCGCCCATGCAGCGATCAGCGGGTCGGCGCGGTCCAGCGGCTCCTGCTCGAACACGTCGATCGCCGCACCCCCCAAGGGCCCCTCGCGCAGCGCCGGGCCGAGTGCCGCGAAATCGACCAGCCCGCCGCGCGCCGTGTTCACCAGCACCGCGCCGGGGGGCAGCAGCGCCAGCGTGCGTGCGTTGATCATGTGGCGGGTCTCGGCGGAGAGGTAGCAGTGCAGGCTGACCAGGTCGCTGTCGCGCAGCAGCGCCTCCAGCGAGTCGAAGCGCCTGATGCCCAGGGCCAGCTCATGGCCGGCGGCGACGTAGGGATCGAAAAAGCCGACCTGCGTGCCGAACGCCCTGAAGCGCAGCGCGGCGGCGGTGCCGATCCGCCCCAGCCCGACGATGCCGCAGCGCAGCCCATCGAGCCTGCGCACACCCTTGATCTGCCGCACATCCCACGACGCGTTCGACCGCCTGAGGCGCCGATCATACACCTGGATGCCGCGCAGCAGGCTCAGCGCCATGGCGACGGCGTGGTTTGCGACCTCGGTGGTGCCATAGTCGGGCGTGTTCATCACCACGATGCCGCGCCGCGCCGCCTCGACAAGATCGATGTGGTTGAATCCCACACCGCCCTGCTGGATGGCGCGCAACCGCGGCATCCTGCGGATCACCTCCGCCGGCACCTTGTGCTGGCTGCGGCAGTTCAGCAGCGCATCGGCCTCGGCATAGGCCTGATCGTCGTCCATGCGCCCGCCGCTGGACATGCGGAACACCAGCTCCACGCCGGGGCCGGCGGCATCACGCTCGATGGCGGTGTCGTGCTCGGACAGCGGGTCGATGACAAGAATCCGTACCATTCCGCCGCTCACGCGCTTCCCCTGTCCGCCCGCCATCGCGTCATTCCAGGATGCTGCGTGTGGTCGCGGTGCAAGTAAAGGCGCTTGCCGAACCCCGGCGGCGCCGGCGAATTGACGGCGCCTGCAAGCGACCCGTAGCGTCGGGGCCGAACCACGAGGATCGCATGTCGAACCGGCCATCGGAACGATTCGAGACCCTGCACGAGATCGTCAAGTTCGCGCGCAACCGGGTCAGCCCGAATGTCTGGGATTATCTGGTGGGTGGCACGGAAACCGAGACCACGGTTGCCCGCAACCGCATGGCGATCGATACCGTGGCGCTGCGCCCGCGCGTGCTGAACGACGTGTCGGAGGTCGATGCCTCGGTCGATTTCTTTGGCCACAGGATACGCCTTCCGGTGTTCTGCGCGCCCGTGGGCTCGCTGGAATCGTTCGACCCCAGCGGTGGGGCCGGCGTGGCGCGGGGGTGCGGTGCGTTCGGCGCGCCGTTCATGCTGAGTTCGGTCAGCCAGCCGGGTCTGGAGGAGACGGCGAAGGCGGCAACGGGGCCAAAAATTTTCCAGCTCTACGTGCGCGGCGATGCCGACTGGGTGGACGACATCGCCCGGCGCGCCATTGCCGCCGGCTACGACGCCTTCGCCATCACGGTGGACGTGCAGCACTACAGCCGGCGTGAACGCGACATCGCCAAGCGCTTCGTGAAGACTTGGCGCGCCAACCGCGAGGGCATGGAGTGGCAGGCCGCGTTCAACTGGGATGACGTGAAGCGCTTCAAGGACCGGCATCGCATTCCGCTGATCCTCAAAGGCATCCACACGGCGGAGGATGCGGAGATCGCATGCGCGTACGGGGTCGACGTCGTCTATGTCTCCAACCATGGCGGGCGGCAGCTCGACCACGGCCGCGGCGCGCTGGATTTCCTGCCCGAGATCGTCACCGCCGTGGCGGGGCGCGCGAAGATCATGATCGATGGTGGCTTCAGCCGCGGCACCGACCTGCTGAAGGCGATCGCGCTGGGGGCGCACTGGATCGGGTTGGGCCGGCTTTACGTGTATGGCCTGGCTGCCGACGGCGCGGACGGCGTGCGCCGCGTGCTGGAGATTCTGGAGGATGAAACGATCCGCGCCCTGGGGCTGACCGGCGTGACGAGTTTCGCCCAGCTCACGCCCAGCCACGTGCATCACGGCGCGCCACCGGTGGCCTCGCCGCACGTGCACAGCGCCTTCCCGCTGCTGAATCTGGAGGATCGGGGGTACTGAGGGCGAGCGCTGCCCCCTCCCTGTCCCTCCCCCGCTTCGCGGGAGAGGGGACCGATCACGGAGAGTGCCGTACCGTCCCCTCTGCCGCGAAGCGGGGGAGGGACAGGGAGGGGGACTCTCAGCCCGAAGCGCGCTGCTGCGCGGCCATGCGCACCGCGGCGTTGGCCGCGCCGAAGCCCGCGTAGTCAACCCGCCGCTCGCAGAGTTCGAAGAAGAAGCGATCATGGAAGGCCAGCGTGTAGGCGTGGCGGAACTCTCCGCCCGCGGCATCGCGGTCGAACAGCAGCTGGTGGGTGCGAAGCCGCAGCAGCGTGGCATCATCCAGCGGCAGGCGGGCGGCCAGGTCGTCAAAATAGTTGTCGGGAATCTTCAACAGCGCCGCGCCGTGCCCGTGCGCCGCATCCACCGCGGCGCTCGCGTCGGTCGTGGCGAACGCGATGTGGTGCACGCCTGATCCCGCAAGTGCCGAGACGAAGCGCCCTGTCAGCGTGCGGCCGCCTTCCGTGACATTCAGCGGCAGCCGCACCGCGCCATTGCCGCCGGTCAAGGCGCGGCTGCGGACCAGGCCGTAGGGGTCGGGCAACTCCCACGGCGCGTCCGGCTCCAGCCCGAACAGCGCTCGATAGAACAGCACGAACCCGTCCAGCATCGCCGGGGCCAGCGCCAACGCAACATGGTCGATGCCCAAGAACTCGCCCGGCCCGGACATCGGCGGATCCGCCAAAAAATCATCCTCCCAGATAGGGCGGATGCCCCCGCCTGGTGGCTCCACCAGGTAGATCAGCGTGCCATCCGGCGCGCGCACGGCGGGAATCTTTCGCTCGCCTTGGCCGATCCGCTCGCTCCAGACCGCAATCCCGAGTGCCTCGGCCCGCGCGACCGTGCGCGCCGGGTCGTCCACGCGCAACGCCATGGCGCAGACCGATGCGCCGAGCTGCTGGAACCGCTCGGCGGCTGCGCTGTCGGGTTCCGCGTTCAGCACGATGTTGGCGCCGCCGTTCCGCCACCACTCCACCTGTTTCGAGCGGTGCGTGCCGGCACGAACGAAGCCCAGCGTGCCCAGCATCGCGCCGAGTTCGGCCCCTGCCGCGTCATCGACCGCGAACTCGACGAACTCGATGCCGTGCAGCGCGGGTTGCGCGGGCAGCGGCGCAAGCCCAGCCTGGTCGGCAAGCCACACCAGGCTGCGCATGCCGTCGCGCGCGACGCGCCGCGATGGGGCGGCGCGGAACTCGTCGTTGAACACCTCCAGCGACAACGGGCCCGCATAGCCCGCTGCCATCACCGCGCGCAGGAAATTGGCCAAAGGCAGTTCGCCCTGGCCGGGGAAGGAGCGGAAATGCCGGCTCCAGCTCAGCGGGTCCATAGAGAGGCGCGGTGCGTCGGCCAGCTGGACGAAGAAGATCTTCTCCGCCGGCACGGTCTGCGCAAGCCCGGCCACGTCGTCGCCGAGCGCCAGGGTGTGGAAACTGTCGAGGATCAGGCCAAGCGCGGGGTGGTCGGCCAGCCGCACGATCTCCCACGCCTGGCGCCAGCGGCTGACATGCCGGCCCCAGGCCAGCGCCTCGTACCCCACACGCAGGCCGCGCGCCGCGGCACGCTCGGCCATCGCGTGCAGGTCGGCGGCCGCGCGCGCGGGATCATCCATCGCCGCGGCCTGGGTGTTGCTGCACACCAGCACCAGATCAGCACCCACCGCCTGCATGGTATCGAACTTGCGCTCGGCGCGATCGAGGTTCCGCGTGCGCTGCGGCTCGGGCATGGCCTCGAAATCGCGGAACGGCTGGAACAGGTCGATGCCGATGCCAAGCCACGCGCACTGCTGGCGCAGATCGGCGGGCGAGCCGTCAAAGCCCAAGAAGTCCTGTTCGAACAGTTCCACCGCGTCGAAGCCGGCGGCGGCCGCGGCTTCGAGCTTGTCCGGCAGCGTGCCGGAAAGGCAGACGGTGGCGATGGCGCGCCGCCGAGCCACACGGCTACTCGCCGGTGATGTTCCGTGCGCGGATCAGCTCGCCCCACTTCGCGCTTTCCGCGCGATGATAGGCTGGCCATGCCTCCGGCGTGCCGGGCGTGGGGATGATCGAGTTCTGCCGCAGCCGCTCGATCACCTCCGGTGTTGCCAGTGCCGCGGCCATCGCGGTGTGCAGTTTGCGGATGATCGGCTCCGGCGTGCCGGCGGGCGCCACCAGCGAGAAGTTGCTGGTCGCCTCGAACCCCGGAAAGCCGCTTTCGGCGATGGTGGGCACGTTCGGCGCCAGCGGATTGCGTTCCAGCGTGCTGACGCCGACCGCGAGAATCTGGCCACCGGCCATCAGCGGCAGCGCGGTGACGGCATCGACCATCGCCACCTGCACCTCGTTGCTGATCAGCGCCTGCACCGCCGGCGCACCGCCGCGATAGGTGACGTTCTGGATGTTGATGCCCGCCTCACGCAGGAAGAGTTCGGTGGCCAGATGGGCGGACGAGCCGGCGCCCGACGAGCCATAGCTCATCTTGCCCGGCTCGGCTTTGGCCTTGGCGACGAGGCCCGCGATGTCGCGCACGCCGATGCGCGGATTGACGCACAGGAAGATCGGCGAGATGGCGACGCGCCCGACCGCGGCGAAGGCCGTGTCGTCGTTGTAGCCGCGGTTGGGGAACAGGTGGCGGGCCATGGCATCGGTGCTGTTCACGCTGAGCAGCAGCGTGTGGCCATCGGGCCGCGCGCGCACGACCGACCCTGTGCCGATGGTGCCCGAGGCGCCGGGGCGGTTATCGACCACGACGTTGCCGGGGAGTTCCTTCGAAAGCGCCTGGGCCATGACGCGGGCGACGAAATCGGTGGAACCGCCAGGCGCCCAGGCGACGACGATGGTGACCGGCCGGCTGCCGGGATAGTCGCCCTGCGCATGTGCGGCGGCAAGTGCCGAGGCCATGCCGATCCCGGCAAGGGCGAAGCTGCGGCGGCTGAGGGTCATCGGTCGTTTCTCCCAATGGTGTTCCAGTTTGCGTTGACACGAACGTACCAGTTAGTTCATAAGCGTGCAAGTCCTTTCGAAGGCGAATTTTGTGGCCACACCGCCTGCAACCCTCCAGCCTGCCGGTGGCCAGCCGGTCCCGGCCGCGGCGGACGGTGCCGACAGTCTGCGTCTGGGGCTGATCGGCGCCGGCATCCAGGCCTCGCGCACGCCCGCCCTGCACATGCACGAGGCGGCGGAATGGGGCCTTGCGTGCGACTATCGCCTGCTCGATCTCGATGCGATGGGGGCCGGCGCCGATGCGCTGCCTGGCCTGCTGCAGATGGCCGAGGACGAGGGCTTTGCCGGCCTCAACATCACCTATCCCTGCAAGCAGGAGGTGCTTGAGCTGCTGGATGACCTGTCGGGGGAGGCGCGCGCGCTGGGCGCGGTCAATACCGTGGTGCTGCGGCACGGCAGGCGCATTGGCCACAACACCGATTGCAGCGGCTTCGGCGAGAGTTTCCGCCGCTTCCTGCCTGATGCCTCGCGCGCACGCGCGGTGCAGCTGGGTGCCGGCGGCGCCGGGGCCGCGGTGGCCGAGGCGCTGCTGCGCCAGGGCGTGGGGCGGCTTGCGATCCACGATACCGATCCGGAACGTGCGGCAGCTCTGGCCGGCGCGTTGTGCGCGCGCCACGGCTCCGGCCGCGCCGCCGTGGCCGACCTGGCCCGGGACGTCGCAGCGGCCGATGGCTTGGTGAACTGCACCCCGGTCGGCATGGCTAAACTGCCCGGCATGCCTCTGGCCGAGACACTGCTGCACCCGCGGCTTTGGGTCACCGAGATCGTCTATTTCCCGCTGGAAACCGCACTGCTGCGGACGGCCAAAAACCTGGGATGCCGTACGCTGCATGGCGGCTACATGGCGGTGTTCCAGGCGGCGCACGCGTTCCGTCTTTTCAGCGGCATCACGCCGGACGCCGAGCGCATGCTGCGCGGATTCCTGAAGGCGCTGGAGGTGCCGCCCGCCGATCAGGGTTCCAGGTAGCGCAACACGGCGGCGACGATCATCGCCCGCTGCGCGGTGCGGCGCTTCGGCGCAGAAAGGTCACGCCCGAAGATCGCCCCAAGCGTATGCCGATTGGCAACACGGTGGAAGCAGAAGCTGTTGATCAGCACGTGCAGGTCGAACGGGTCAACGCCGGCGCGGAACACGCCCGCCGCCTCGCCCCGGCGCAGCAGCCGCGTCATGGTCTGGATCACCCGGGCATTGCGCGCGCGGATGGTGGGCGAGGCGGCAACATGGCTGCCCTCGTGAATGTTCTCGGTGGCGACCAGGCGCACGAACTCGGGATGCGCGGCGTGATGGTCGAACGTGGTTTCGATCAGCCGGCGCATCGCCTCCGCCGGCGACAGGGCATCGAGGTCGAGCGCCGACTCGGCATCGCGCATGCCGCCGTAGAGCTCCTCCAGCACCGCGGCGAAGAGCTGTTCCTTGCTGCTGAAGTAGTAGTAGATCATGCGCTTGGTGGTGCGCGTGCGGGCCGCGATCTCATCGACGCGCGCGCCGGCCAGGCCATGGGCGGCGAACTCGGCGGTGGCGGCATCCAGGATGGCACGGCGGGTGCCGGCGGGATCGCGCGTACGGCGGGGTTCGGCGGATGTCACGGCTTCGGGGGCGGTCGGCACTCTGAACTCTCCGGTTCGTCCGGATGTTAGCACAGACCGGCGAACTGCGCGCGGGCTTTCGGTCAGGCGCGACGGTGTTGGCACGCCGTATGAGCGTCGCCATGCCTCGAGTCTTGCCTGGCTTGCCTTATCCGACGCGGCGCGGGTAACAGAGCAGGGCATCGTGCCCGATGGCGGCCTGTCGTTGTTGGCGGCCGGCCGGGACATCAAGGAGGGACGATGAACCGCATCGATCTGGCTGGGCGCATCGCGGTGGTGACCGGCGGGGCGATGGGCATCGGCCGCGCGATCGCCGAGCGCTTCGTTGCCAGCGGCGCGAAGGTGGAATTGTGGGACTTGGACACGGCGGCCGCCGGCGCAACCGCCCGCGAGATCGGCGCGGCCGCGAAGGCACGCCATGTGGACGTCACCAATATGGAGGCGGTCGCCGCCGCGGCCGCCGCGTGCGAGGCGGAAACCGGCCCGCCCGACATCCTGGTGACCAGTGCCGGCATTGCCGGACCGAACGCCAAGACGTGGGACTATCCGCTCGCCGAATGGCAGAAGATCATGCGCATCAATGTCGATGGCACGATGCATTGCTGCCGGGCGCTGCTGCCGGGGATGGTTTCGCGCAATTTCGGCCGCGTGGTGCTGATTGCGTCGGTGGCCGGCAAGGAAGGCAACCCGAATGCCGCGGCCTATTCCACCAGCAAGGCCGCGGTGATCGGGCTGACCAAGTCGCTGGGCAAGGAAACCGCCGACAAGGACGTGGCAGTGAACTGCATTACGCCCGCCGCCGCCCGTACACGCATTTTCGACCAGATGGCGCCCGAGCACATCCAGTTCATGCTCTCGAAGATCCCGCGCGGCCGATTCGTCGAGCCGCGAGAGATCGCCGCCATGGTGGCCTGGCTGTGCTCGGCCGAGAACTCGTTCACCACCGGCGCGGTGTTCGACATTTCGGGTGGGCGGGCAACGTACTGAGGCGCGCTGCTAGATCCGCTCCAGTTTGCTGACGACACGGCCGAACTGCGCGACGAACACGTTCTCGTCGGAATCCAGCCACACGCCATGCGCGCGGAAAGCGCCATCGTATGGTTCGTTCGCGCCGATGTGGGTGAGCCGCTCGCCGCCCAGAGTCAGGAACGAGATGCCATCGGCGCCGACGACACAAGCGAAGCCGCTGCCCAGGGCGATGTCGCTCGGTCGCTCGAACCCGCGCCACTCGCTGAGGAATTTTCCTTCCGAATCGAACAGCTGCACGCGGTCGTTCTCACGGTCGCAGACATAGACGGTGCCGTCGGTACCGACCCCCAGAAAGTGCACCAGCGCGAACTGCCTCGGCCCGTCGCCCGGATCGCCCCAGGAAAGCAGATGCGTGCCATCGGGCGCGAAGCGGTGGACGCGGCGGTTGCCGTAGCCGTCGGAGACATAAAGCGTGCCGTCCGGCGCCTCGGCAAGTCCGGTCGGCATGTTGAACGGGCGTCCGTACCATGTGGGTGCCGGGTTTCCCCGCTCGCCCAGGGTCTGCAGCAGCGTGCCGTCGGGGGCGTGGCGGGTGGCGGTGTGCAGGGCGGAATCGATGATCCACAGGCTGCCGTCGCGGGACGCTGTCACGCCGTGCAGCCAGGGTGTGAACTGCCCCTCGCCCCAGGCAGTGACGAACCCACCGCTCCGGTCGAACACCAGCACGGGGTGCGCCCCGCGCGCGACCACCACGATGTCGCCCGACGGCGTGCAGGCGCCCTTCACCGCGCTGCGCGGCGGGCGGTGCGACGGATCGGCATCGCCGAACGTCCAGCCGCGCGGCAGCCGCGCCCAATCGCGGATGTAGCGGTAGCGGTGGCGTCCCGTACCCAGTATTGGCGCGGCGGTGGTGGCGACGGCAGTGGTGAGAATGTCCATTCGCGTGCCCTTCCCTGGCGGTCTGATGCAACCGTGCCCCCGCCTGCGCGGCACGGCAAACCACGGGAACCCCGCCCCGCGGTCAATCGCAAGACAAGGAAGTGATCGTCGTTTCCGCGCGCGACGTGGGGGAAGGTCAGGCGCGCATCGGCGGCCTTCCGCGCAGCCGGTCCATCAGGCCGGGGATCGACCACAGCACCGCCAGCACCGTCAGCCCGCACAGCACCAGGCTGATCGGGCGGGTGAAGAACGGAGAAATGTCGCCGCCCGACAGCACCAGGCCGCGCAGCAGGTTCTTGTCCAGCAGATCGCCCAGCACGATCCCCAGCACCAACGGCGCCATGGGAAAGGCAAGGCTCCTCAGCACGAAGCCGAGCAGGCCGGCACCCAGCATCACCCAGATGTCGAACAGCCGGCTGGTGATGGCGAACGCGCCCACCGTGCACAGCACGAACACGATCGGTATCAGCCGCGCGCGGGGGATCAGCAGGACCCACAGCAGCGGGCGCACCAGCACCAGGCCATAGAACAGCTTCACCATGTCGGCGATCACCAGCATGGCGACGATCTGATAGATGAATTCCGGCGCGGTGATCGCCAGCATCGGCCCGGGGTTCAGGCCATGGATCATCATCGCGGCCATCAGCACGGCGGCCGGCGCGCTGCCCGGCACGGCAAGCGTCAGCACCGGAATGATCGCGCCTGGCACGCAGGCGCTTTCCCCCGTCTCGGCCGCCATCAGCCCTTCCACGCTGCCCTTGCCGAACTTGTCGCGCTCGGCGCTGGCGCGTTTCGCGGCGGCATAGCTGGTCCAGGCGGCGATGTCCTCGCCCAGGCCGGGCATCGCGCCGATGAAAGTGCCGATGCTGCCCGAACGCAGGATAGTGCGCCAGTAGCGCGCCACGTCGGACAGGCGGGGGATCACGCTGTCGATCGCCGAGGAAACTGCCTGCACTGCCGGCCCGCGCATGGCCGAGATCACCTCGGCCACGCCGAACACGCCGACCAGCACGGGCAACAGGCCGAAACCGCCGGCCAAATCGGTGCTGCCGAAGGCGAAGCGTGGGTAGGCGTGGTTCGGCTCCTGCCCGACGGTTGCGATCAGCAGGCCGATGAAGCCGGCGATGTAGCCCTTCAGCGGATCGCCGCCCGAGAGCGAGCCGGCAATCACGATGCCGAACATCGCCACCCAGAACATCTCGTAGCTGCCGAAGCGCAGCGCGAACTCGCCGAAGGATGGCGCGAACAGCGCCAGGATCAGCGTGCCGAACAGCGTGCCGATCCAGGACCCGAGCGTCGAGATGCCCATGGCCCGCCCCGCCAGCCCCTGGCGCGCCAGCGGATAACCATCGAGCGTCGAGGCGGCCGAGGCCGGCGTGCCGGGAATGTTCAGCAGGATGGCGCTGCGGCTGCCGCCATAGATCGCGCCGACATACACGCACACCAGTACAAGCATGGCGACGTTCGGCCCCATGCTGAAGGTGAGTGTCGTCAGCAGCGCCACACCCATCGTGGCGGTAAGCCCGGGCAGCGCGCCGATGACGATGCCGACCAGCACGGCCCAGAACGCGTGCAGAACCGTGCCGCCTGACAGCACGTGCGCGAAGCCACCACCCAGCATCGCCAGCGCCTCGGTCACGGCAGGCGCACCAGGAACAGTTTTTCGAACACCAGCGTGACCACAATGCCCGTGCCAAGCGCGATCGCCGCCGCCTCGATCAGCCGGCGCAGGCGGCCGCGTGGGCCGTTGCCCCATTCGAACGCCGCCGTGAAGGCGAACACGAACAGCGCGGTCGCCAGCCAGAACGGCAACCTGCCCACCAGCCCCGCCGCATAGAGCGTGCCCAGCCCGGCCGCGAGCAGCAGGGCGCCGGCATCGGCGGCCATCGATGGCGCACGGCCCGCGCGTGCCGCGCCACGCCGCAGCGCGCGAACCCCGAGCATCATGGCCAGCAGCGCCAGCACCACGCCATGGAAGCCCGGCACAATTCCCGGCGCGGTCAGGCCGGTGCCCGACTGTTCGGCAAAGGTCGGCATGCGCAGTGCCAGTGCGACAACCGCGACGCCGAACGTGAACAGCAGGATCGCGGCAAGCAGGTCGGCGCGTGGGGAAGCGCCGGCCTGCCCGCCGCCGGAAGAACTCATACCAGCGGTCAAGTTCTTTGACCGCTGGTATTGAGTCTTCGGTGGCCCTCAAGCGCCGGGCGGCCGCTCCGCGGCCTTGGGTGGCGGGGCCACGCCCCCTCGCGCCACCGGGCGCGGGCGCCTTCGGCGCCTCGGCACGAGTCAAGAACTCGTGCCGTTGGTATCAAAGCCTGGCGATGCCCAGCGTGTCGGGGCTGACCTTGGCCTTGCCGCCATCGAAATAAAGCCAGGCGGTCTGGCGTACCATCTTCCAGGCTTCGTCATGTGCCTGCTGGCCGGCAAGCGGGGCGAACACGGCGGCGCGGTTGGCAGCGTATTCCTTCAGCCGCTGGCTGTTCGCCATGCGCTCGCGCCACACCGCGGTGACGGTATCGACCACCGGCTGCGGCACGCCCTTCGGCATCCAGACGCCGAAATAGTTCAGCGGCGCCGGGATGGTCGGCAGCCACTGCCGCACCGACGGAATCTCGCCCGCGCCCGACAGCGTCACCGGCTGTTCCGCCTGCACCGCCAGCGGGATCAGCCGGCGTGCGCGGATCATCTCGGCCGCTTCCACCAGCAGCACGGCGCCCAACGGCGTCTCGCCGCCGACGGTGGCGATCATCGCCGGGTTGCCGCCATCATAGGTGGCGTGGCGATACTGCACGCCGCTGGCCGCGCGCACCGCTTCCATCATGTTGTGCCCGGCCGAGCTGACGCCGGCGGTGGCGACCGCAAGGCTCGCGCCGCGGGTCTTCAGTGCTTCCAGCGCGGCGGCGAAATCGCGGATGCCGGCCTGCGGGTTGGCGACCATGACGTTCACGTTCGCCACCGCGAAGAACAGGTTCCAGTCCTTCAGTTCGGTGTCCAGCAGCCCCAGCACCTTGTAGCAGCCGACATCCACCGCCGCGCCGGCTGCCCAGGTCAGGCCATCGCGCGGTGCTTCCAGCGCGTTGCGTGTGCCGATCGAGCCAGACGCACCCGGCTGGTTGACGATCACGAACTTCTGGCCGAGCGCTTCTTCAAGATCGACGGCCACGATCCGCGCCATCTGGTCGGTCGAGCCGCCGGCGGCCCACGGCACGATGATGGTGACGGGCCGATCCGGCTTCCACGGCGTCTGGGCACGCAGCACGGCGGGTGCGGCAAGCATCGTGGTGCTGGCCGACAGCAGCAGGCGGCGCTTCAGCATGGTTTCCTCCTCCACGAAAAGCCCTTGGTTGCGCTGATGGTGCGGCGCGCGCACGTGGGGCGTCAACCGAACTCCGGGCCGGCCATGGCGATCAGGTGCCGCGGCCTGCCGGGCAGGATGCCGCCGCGCGCCATGCGGGTGAAGCTGCGCAAGGGTTCGGTGCCGGCGCGGCTGAGCGCGGTGGCAATCTCGTCCTGGCTGTCGGCCAGGTCGAGCAGCACGGCGCCGCCGATCGCGCGCTTCGCCGCGGCGATCAGTGCCAGCGCCGTGGTGGGATCGCGCGCCACGACCGGACCGATTTGCGGCAGTACGGCGCCGTCGCGGCCAAGGGCAAAGCCGGAGCCATCATCTGCGATCCAGCCGGATGCCGGCAGCCGTCCGGCGAATGCGTGCAGCAGCATGGCCCGGGGCGTGCCGAACGCCGCCTGGTCCAACGCATGCACGGCCGGCCAATCGTCATCACGCAGCGCGTGCACGGCAGCCGCCGGCGCGGCGGAATCGGCAACCAGTCGCCAGCGGGTAAACGTGAACACATCGTGGAACCCGAGTTGCGCGTACACGGCTTGGCCTGCCGGCGTTGCATCCAGTGCCAGGGTGCGGTCCTTACCCGCGTCATCGATCGCCCATTGCATCAGCCGCGTGGCGATGCCCTGCCGTCGGAGGTCGGGCCGCACCAATACCATCGACACCCAGGCAAGCTCTGCACCGAACGGCAGCACGGCGGCGGTCGCAGCGAGGCATCGCGGATCGCCATCATCCGCCACCCACACGCGCCCGTGGCGCAGAAAGAGCCGCCAGTCATCCTCCGTCTGGTTCCAGCCCGCCAGCGCGGAAAGGGCTTGCGCCCGTGGCAGGTCGGCATCGTGCATCGGCCGCTGCATCCTGTGCATCGCAGCGCGGGGCGCACGCGTTGTCCAGCCGGCTGGACCGCTAGCGTGATCGCGCGCATGAAGCCCGGCATGCGAATCGTGCTGTGCAACGAAGTGATCGCGAGCCTGCCCTTCGCGCGCCAGGCGGCGCTGGCCGCTTCCCTCGGCTATGCGGGGCTGGAGATCGCACCCTTCACGCTCGATGCCGCGGCGCCGCACCTTCTGCCCGCGTCTCGACGGGCTGAGATTCGGCGGATCGCAGCCGAGGAGGGGGCGCCGATCACCTCGCTGCACTGGCTGCTGGTCGCGCCGTCCGGCCTGTCGATCACGGTCGCGGATGGCGACACCCGCAGGCGCACGCTGGATGTCATGCAACGCCTGATCGGTCTGGCCGCCGATCTTGGGGCCTCGCTTCTGGTGCATGGCTCGCCGAAGCAGCGGATGCTGGCGGCGGCGGGCGATGCCGCCCGGGCCGGGGAGGCGTTGGCCCGTGCCGCGGACTGGGCGGCAGCGCATGGACTGACCTATTGCCTTGAGCCGCTGGACGCCGGCCAGACCAACTTCGCGACAACCCTGGCCGAGGCCGTCGGCATCGTCGCGCGCATCGGCAACCCGGCGCTGAAGACGATGCTGGACGTTTGTTCCGCCGGCAACGGCGAGACCGAGCCGGCCGAGACGCTGCTGCGCCGCCACCTGCCCTCCGGCCTGATTGCGCATGTGCACCTGAACGACCGCAACCGCCGTGCTCCAGGTCAGGGCACGGACAGTTTCGTGCCGGTGCTTTCGGCGTTGCGCGAGCACGGGTACGGTGGACTGTGTGCCGTGGAGCCGTTCGAGTATGTGCCGGACGGCCCGACCCAGGCTGCACGCGCGATCGGCTATCTGCACGGGCTGATGGAGGCGATGCGATGAATGGTGCGCCGGCATTCGCGCTGGTCGCCCTGGACAGATTCGAGTGGCCGTTTCGCCTGCGCCTGCCGTTCCGCTTCGGTGCCATCACGGTCACGCACGGCCGCCAGGCGGTGCTGCGCGCGCGCATCCGCCTGGAGGACGGATCGGAACACCATGGCGTGGCCGCCGAGACGCTGGCGGCAAAATGGTTCGACAAGGATTCTTCGCTGAGCGACGAGGCGAACGAGCACCAGTTGCGCCGAGCCATCGAGATCGCAGCGGATGCGTCGCTTGCCGCCGGCCGACGATGCGCCTTCGCACACTTCGCCGATACCTATGCCGACTGCATCGCAACCGGCGCGCGGGAGGCGCTCAATCCCCTGGTGGTTTCGTTCGGTCGCGCGCTGGTCGATCGCGCCATGCTGGACGCGGTGCTGAAGGCGAAGGGTGTGTCATTCTGGACCGGCATGCGCGCCAATATCGGCGGCATGACGGCGCACGCGGTGATTCCTGACCTGAAGGGCTTCGATTTTGCCGCGATGCTCGGTGGCCTGCTGCCCGCGCCCTCGCTGCACGCGCGCCATACGGTGGGGCTGGTCGATCCGATCACTGCCGCCGACCAGCCCACCCGCGTGAATGACGGCCTGCCCGAGACGCTGGAGGAGGTCGTGGCACACTATGGCCACCGATACTTCAAGCTGAAGGTGCGTGGCGACGTTGCCGCCGACCTCGACCGGTTGTGCCGCATCGCCGCGATCCTGGATGCACTGCCCGGCGGCTACCGCGCGAGCCTGGACGGCAACGAGCAGTATGAGGACGCCGAAAGCGCGTTGGCGCTTTGGCAAGCCATGGCGTCGGAGCCGCGGCTTGCGAAACTGTGCGGTTCCATCCCGTACATCGAACAGCCGGTGAAGCGCGCCCGCGCGCTGGAGACCGGCATGCGCGCCCTGGCCCAGGCGCGCCCGGTGATCATCGACGAAAGCGACGGTCCGCTTGATTCCTTCGTGGTCGCGCGCGGCCTAGGATATGCTGGGGTTTCGTCGAAGGCATGCAAGGGGGTGTGGCGGTCGCTGATCAATCTGGCGCGCTGCCGGTCCTGGAACGCCGAATCAGGGGGCCAGCGCTTCTTCATGTCGGCGGAGGACCTGACGACGCTGGCCGGTGTATGCGTGCAGCAGGACCTGGCCCTGGTGGCGCTGCTGGGCCTCGATCACGTGGAGCGCAACGGACACCATTTCGTCGATGGGTTCGCCGGCCGGCCGGCCAGCGAGGGCGAAAAATTCCGCCGCGCACATCCTGACCTCTATTCCACGACCGAGGGCGGCGTGCGCCTTCGCATCGAACGCGGTACGCTGGCGATCGGCTCGCTGGAGGTGCCGGGCCTTGGCACGGGGGTGGAGCCGGACTTCGCCGCCATGGAACCGATGGCGCGTGCCCACTGGCCACCGTAGGCGGATTGCGTCAGACCACCGACGCGTGCCGTTCCTTCATCACCCGCAGCACCTCGTCCGGCTCCTCGGCCCACCAGCGGCGCGACAGCAGCTCGACCTCGATGAAGCCACGATAGCCGGCCGCCTGGACCATCGCGCGAAGCCCGGCAATGTCGATCACGCCATCGCCGGGCATGCCGCGGTCGAACACCAGATCGGTGGTGGGCACCAGCCAGTCGCAAACGTGAAAGGCGGCGATTCGGCCGGTTGCGCGGGCCACCTGTCGCGCCAGATCGGGATCCCACCACACGTGATAGGCGTCGATCGCCACGCCCGTGCCCTCGCCCAGAGCGTCGCAAAGGTCAAGCGCCTGCGCCAGCGTGGACAGCACCGAACGATCGGCGCAGGTCATCGGATGAAGCGGCTCCAGCGCCAGCGTGACGCCGGCCGCGCGCGCATGGGGCAGTACTGCGGCCAACCCATCGCGCACCATCGCGCGCGCGCCGGCCAGGTCGCGTGACCCGGGCGGAAGGCCGCCGCACACCATCACCAGGCAGGCGGTGCCCAGCGCCTTCGCCTCGTCGATGGCGCGCAGATTGTCGTCGATGGCGGCGCGGCGGCCGGCTGCGTCGGCCGCCGGAAACATGCCGCCGCGGCACAGGCCCGTGACGGCAAGGCCCGCATCGCGGATGTGGCGTGCGGCCTGCGCGACACCCATCTCGGCAAGCTTGTCGCGCCAGGGTGCGATACCCGGAATGAGGTGCCGCGCGCAGCCTTCGATGCAGTCTGCCAGCCCCCAGCGTTCACGCACCGTGACCGTGTTCAGGCTGAGCGGCGCCGGCCCCGTCATGCCACGCCGTGCAGGGCCAGCAGCTGGCGCATGCGCGCCACCGCCATGTCGGGATCGCGCAGCAGCCCGGCCTGATTGGCCAGCCGGAACAGTTCGGCGAAATGCCGCAGCGATCGCGCGCTCTGCTGTCCGCCGACCATCACGAAATGGTCCTGGTGGCCGTTCAGCCAGGCCATGAACACCACGCCGGTCTTGTAGAAGCGGGTGGGCGCGCGGAACACATGGCGGCTCAGCGGCACGGTCGGCGCAAGAGTGTCGTGGAAGGTCGAAAGGTCGTTGCGCGAGAGCGCGGCCAGCGCACCACCGACCGCCGGCGCGATCGGATCGAAGATGCCCAGCAGCGCATCGGAATGGCCTTGCTCATCGCCGGCGATCAGCTCGGCGTAGTTGAAATCGTCGCCCGTATACATGCGCACACCACGCGGCAGGCGCCGGCGCATGGCGATCTCCTTGTCCTTGTCAAGCAGGGATATCTTCACGCCATCGACTTTGTCCGCGTGTGCCTGGATCACCCGCAGCGCGGTCTCCATGGCCGCCCAATGGTCGGCGCTGCCCCAGTAGCCATCCAGCGCGGGATCGAACATCTCGCCCAGCCAGTGGATGATCACCGGCTGCTTCACCTGGCCAAGGATGCGGTCATAGACACGTTCGTAGTCGGCGGGCGATCGCGCCGCCTTTGCAAGCGCGCGCGACGCCATCAGGATGATGCGCCCGCCCATCGATTCCACGGCCTCGCACTGCTCCTCGTAGGTGCGGATCACGTCATCGACGCTCACGTCGGGCGAGGCTGCCAGGTGGTCGGTGCCGGCGCCGCTGGCCATCACCGCGCCCGGCACGTCCTGCATTGCATCCAGCGAGCGGCGGATCAGCTCCTTCGCGGCGTTCCAATCAAGCCCCATGCCGCGCTGCGCCGTATCCATTGCCTCGGCCACGCCCAGGCCAAGCGACCACAGATACTTGCGGTAGGCGATCGTGCGATCCCAATCGAGCTTCGCATCCAGCCACGGGTCCTGCTCGGCCAGTGGATCGGCGACGACGTGCGCGGCGGCAAGGGCCACGCGCGGGAAGGGCGGCGTGGCGCGCGGAAACGGCCGCGGCACGCCGGTGGCATAGGGTTCCAGTGCACCGGCTTCGGTGGGCAGGGTGATCGTGGGCATCAGAGTGCAAGCTCCGGCAGATCGATCCAGCGCCGCTCGGCCCAGGATTTCAGGCCGGCTTCGGCCAGTTGCACGCCGCGCGCGCCGGCCAGCAGGTTCCAGGGATACTCGTCCAGCTCGCCAGCCACGTGGCGCAGGAACAGCTCCCACTGCGCCCGGAAGCCGTTGGGATAGGGCGTGGTTTCCGGCACTTCCTGCCAGCCGCCGAAGAAGTCGATCGTGCTGGGCTGATCGGGGTTCCACACCGGCTTCGGGGTGTTCACACGACCCTGTGTCCAGCAGCGATGCAGGCCGCACACGGCGCTGCCATGCGTGCCATCGGCATGGAACGTCACCAGATCGTCGCGCCGCACGCGCGTGACCCAGGAGGAGTTGATGTGCGCCACCGCCCCGCCTTCAAGCTGGAAGCTGGCATAGGCCGCATCGTCGGTGTCCGCCTTGTACGGCGTGCCGGTCTCGTCGATCCGTTCTGGAATGTGTGTCGCACCGAGGCACGAAACCGCCTGGACCTTGCCGAACACATTATCCAGCACGTACCGCCAGTGACACAGCATATCCAGGATGATGCCGCCGCCTTCGGCTTTCCTGTAGTTCCACGATGGGCGCTGCGCCGGCTGAAGGTGGCCTTCGAACACCCAGTAGCCGAACTCGCCCCGCACGCTGCACAGCCGGCCCAGGAAGCCGCTGTCGATCACCAGCTTCATCTTGCGCAGGCCGGGCAGGAAGAGCTTGTCCTGCACCACGCCGTTGCGGATGCCGGCCGTTGTCGCCAGCCGGGCGACGTCCAGCGCATCTTCCAGCCGATCGGCCGAGGGCTTTTCGCAGTAGATGTGCTTTCCCGCTGCGATCGCCTTGCGCAGCAGACCGGCGCGCATCTGCGTGGTGCCGGCATCGAAGAAGATCTCGTCATTCGCATCGGCCAGGCACGCATCGACATCGGTGCTGATCCGCGTGATGCCGTGCGCGGCACCCAGCGCCTCGAGCTTCGCGCGGTTGCGGCCCACCAGGACAGGATCGGGCATCAGCCGGTCGCCGTTGGCCAGCGCCACGCCGCCATCCTTCCGGATCGCCGCGATCGAGCGGACCAGATGCTGGTTGGTGCCCATGCGCCCGGTCACCCCGTGCATGATCAAACCGATGCGGCGTTCCGCCATGGTTGCTCTCTCAGCTCAGCCAGCGATGCAGATGCTGGGTTACGAAATCATCGTCGGTCAGGTGCGGATAGCGCGCCGCCACCTCGTCGATCAGCGCCGCCTGACCGGGCGACAACGCCTCGTGCGGATCAAGGCACCACGTACCCTCCAGCAGGCCCTGGCGGCGGAGCACCTCGTGGCAGCCGGCGATCACGCCGCGGAAGCCGTGCGCGACATCGAACACGGCGGCATTCATCTCGGTGACCTGCGCGTCACGCGCCAGCAGCCCCGGCGGAATCGGCCCGTCGCCGACCGCGCGACAGGCCTGGTGCAGCGCCACGGCCGCCTGCGTCCAGACCGACCAATGCCCCAGTAGACCGCCAACGATGCGCAGCGGCGGCCCTTCGCCCAGGTCGAACGGCGTCAGCAGGTCGGCGACGATATGGTCGTCGTTGCCGGTGTACAGCGCGATGCGATCGACGGCGCCGGCTTCCAGCACGCCGCGCAGCACATCCAGCGTGGCGTAGCGGTTGAACGGCGCGATCTTGATCGCCGCGACGTTCTCGATCGCGGCGAAGCGCCGCCAGAAATGCTTCGACAAGGCGGTCCCGCCGACCGCCGGCTGGAGATAGAATCCCATCACCGGCATCTCGGCGGCAATCGCGGCACAGTGCGCGATGACCTCGTCTTCCGATGCGTCGCGCCAGGCGGCGAGCGACAGCAGCACCGCGTGATAGCCCAGGGCGCGCGCGACCTGTGCCTCGGCCCGGGCCTGGGCGGTGCGCCCAATGACACCGGCGATCATGATGGTGGGGGCCGTGACCGCCGCCGCCGTCTCGGCGGCAAGCCGCAGCACCGGCTCGTACAGGCCGGCTTCGCGAATGGCAAACTGCGTGGTGTGCACGCCCACCGCCAGGCCGCCCGCGCCGGCATCCAGGTAGTAGCGTGACAGGGCGCGCTGCCGTCGCGCATCCAGCATGCGGCGCGCATCCAGCGCCAGCGGGTGCGCAGGGATTACGCATCCGTCGCGCAGCCGATCGGCAATGCCAGCGGGCCAGTCGGCCCGGCTCAGGCCCATGCGTTTCCCCAACATCGTTCGTGGCGGGAAGACTGGGTCGCCGCGCACGCCATGGTCAAGCAGGCTGGTTCAGAAACGGCCGTCCCGCACCTCGAATTTCGTGGGCTTGCCCAGCGTTCGTCCGCCGCGGGCGACCCAGTCGGCAACCCACCCCATCAAGGTCTCGACCGGCACCGATGGGTAGCCGAACCTTGCGAAAGCGCGACCCGCGTTGGACAGCAGGGCGTGGGGCCCCTCCGTGCCGTCCAAGCACGGCTCGCGGCCAAGCAGCACGCCGAACCTTTGCGCAAGCCAGCGCACCGACAGCGTTTCCGGCCCGGTGACGTTCAGGATCGGACATTCGGGCGAGGCATCGCCAAGCGCGCGCAGCGCCCAGGCATTCGCATCGCGCTGCCAGATCACGTTCACTTGGCCCATCGCCAGCGGCACCCGCGTGCCGGTGAAAACCTTGGCGGCGATATCGTGCAGCACGCCGTAGCGCAGCTCGACGGCATAGTTCAGGCGGATGCCGACGCACGGCGTGCCGCGCGTCGCCGCCGCGTGCTGGAACACGCGCTCGCGCCCCAGGCAGCTCGCGGCATACTCGCCGAGCGGCTCCGGCGGCGTCGACTCGTCCGGCATCGGCGCGCCGGGCGCCACCATTGGCAGCACATTGCCGGTCGAAAAGAAGACGATGCGCGATGCCGCATACCGTTCGGCCACCATTGCCGGCAGCACGACATTCATTGCCCATGTCAGCTCCTCGTTGCCCGACGAGCCGAACTTGCGCGCCGCCATGAACGCCACGTTCGGCGCATCGGGCAGCCCGGCCAGGGCATGGCGGTCGGTCAGCTCGGCCGCCACGCATTCGATGCCCCAGGCTTCCAGGCGCGCACGCAGGCCGGGCTCGGACCAGCGGGCGACGGCAATGATGCGCCGGGCCGGATCG
>Ga0224723_1000501_pt1 | contig 26695 bp, 16 predicted proteins | sample Balambano_FR2_Me_FD_161647 | JGI IMG/M metagenome (GOLD analysis project Ga0224723, IMG submission 161647) | Freshwater sediment microbial communities from Lake Towuti, South Sulawesi, Indonesia - Balambano_FR2_MetaG | ecosystem: Environmental > Aquatic > Freshwater > Lake > Sediment | place... | reverse complement strand
GCAAACACGCCTGCAACGTTGGTCTTGGTGGTTCCGGGCTTCACCTTGATGTAACCGGCTTCGTCCATGTCAATCTGGCCTTTGAATAAATCGGTGTTAGGCTTATGGCCGATGGCCAAGAAAAAGCCTTGTATGGGAAGCTCTTTAGTGGCGCCTGTCTGTGTGTCGCGTAGGCGCACACCGGTTACGCCTGTTTCATCGCCCAGTATTTCGTCAGTTTCAGTGTTCCAGTGGATTTCGATGTTCGGGGTGCCTTTCACGCGCTGCTGCATGATCTTCGAGGCGCGCATTTCGCTTCGCCTTACGATGAGGTGGACCTTGGTGCACAACTTGGCCAGGTAGGTAGATTCTTCAGCGGCCGAGTCGCCTGCGCCCACAACCGCTACTTCCTTGCCGCGATAGAAATAGCCATCGCATACGGCACAGGCTGAAACGCCTTTATTAGCGAACTTTTCTTCGGAGGGTATGCCAAGATACTTAGCGCTGGCGCCCGTGGCGATGATGACCGACTCGGCCTCTACCTGCGTTTTCTCGTCTACGGTAACTTCGAAGGGCCAGGAAGAGAAGTTAACGGCAGTTACCAGACCAAAGTTAACCTGGGTACCAAACCGCTCAGCCTGCTTTTGTAAGTCGATCATCATCTGCGGCCCGTTGATTCCTTCCGGATAGCCGGGAAAGTTTTCCACATCGTTGGTGGTAGTGAGCTGACCTCCGGGCTGGCCCCCGGTGTACAATACCGGTTGCATGCCGGCTCGTGCGGCATAAATGGCAGCCGTATAGCCGGCCGGGCCCGATCCGATAATAAGAACTTTAACTTTTTGCGATGTCATAATGGTAGAAACTGTTTTTCAGACAAAAAAGGTCTCGTGGGGCGAGACCTTTATTTTTTTGGTAAAAAGAATGATTTTTAACCCAAGTAAGGTTTTAAAGCTTTACTTCGGGAGGTATGTCGCAACCTGCGGATGGCCTTTTCTTTGATTTGCCGAACACGCTCACGGGTGAGGTTAAACTTCTCCCCGATTTCTTCGAGGGTCATGGCGTGCTCGCCATTCAGACCAAAATACAGGGTGATGACGTCCGACTCGCGCTGGGTGAGGGTGGACAGCGCCCGCTGTACCTCTCTGCGCAGTGAGTCGGTCATTAAACCCTGATCGGGGGTTTCTTCGCTGTCGTTTTCGAGTACATCCAGCAAGCTATTCTCTTCGCCTTGAACAAAGGGGGCGTCCATCGACACATGGCGGCCGGAGATCTTCATCGTGTCCACTACTTCGGCAGTGGTTACTTCCAGTACCTCGGCCAGTTCTTCAGGCGAGGGCTCGCGTTCATATTTTTGTTCCAGCTCGGAAAAGGTTTTCGAAATTTTGTTGAGCGAGCCCACGCGGTTGAGTGGCAAACGCACAATGCGCGACTGCTCGGCCAAGGCCTGCAGGATGGATTGACGAATCCACCATACGGCATAAGAAATGAACTTAAATCCGCGGGTTTCATCGAAGCGCTGGGCGGCTTTGATCAGCCCCAGGTTGCCTTCATTGATGAGATCACCCAGTGAAAGGCCTTGATTTTGATACTGCTTGGCTACCGACACCACAAAGCGCAGGTTAGCTTTGGTCAGCTTTTCCAACGCAATCTGATCGCCCTCTTTGATACGCTTGGCCAACTCCACTTCCTCATCGGGCGTGAGTAGATCTACCTTGCCAATCTCCTGAAGATATTTGTCTAGCGACTGGCTTTCGCGGTTGGTAATCTGCTTGCTGATCTTTAACTGTCTCATTCGCTTTTATGCGTTTATGTTAGGCAACACGTAAAATCCAAAATTTAGTTCCAAAAACAGGTGTTTGCAACTAAGCGCTGGGGGCCTCTTCCTTCTTTGGGGGGCGGGGAATAAGCACCTTGCGCGACAGCCGGAATTTACCGGTTTTTTTATCTACTTCGATCAGTTTTACTTTCACTTCCTCGCCTACTTCCAACACCCCATCCATCGTTTCAAGGCGCTCCCACTTGATTTCAGAAATGTGCAGGAGGCCGTCTTTGCCGGGCATGAATTCAACAAAAGCGCCAAAGGGCATGATCGACTTCACTTTTCCATCGTACACCTCGCCTACTTCGGGCACCGCCACGATGTTCTTCACGCGCCTTACTGCAGCATCCATCACACCCTGGTTGCTGGCAAAAATATTTACCACACCCTTGGTTGCATTCTCTTCTATCACAATGGTGGCCCCGGTTGTTTTCTGAATTTCCTGCACCACTTTTCCGCCAGGCCCGATAACAGCACCAATCTGATCTTTCTCAATCAAAATGGTGTAGGCTCGTGGTGTGTGCGGCTTCAGATCGGGTTTAGGCGCTGTAATCGTTTTCTTCATCTCGTTTAAGATGTGCAGGCGACCTTCTTTGGCCTGGTCTAAAGCTTCTTTCAACACTTCGTACGTAAGCCCATCAACTTTCAGGTCCATTTGGCAGGCCGTGATACCCCTCTCCGTACCGGTAACCTTAAAGTCCATGTCGCCCAGGTGGTCTTCATCGCCCAGAATGTCCGACAGGATGGCGTAGCGGCCGGTAGACGAATCAGAAATCATCCCCATGGCAATACCCGATACAGGTGCCTTGATTTGGATACCCGCGTCCATGAGTGCCAGCGTGCCGGCACAAACCGTTGCCATGGAGGAGGAGCCGTTAGACTCCAGAATATCGGATACGATACGGATGGTATAGGGATTGTCGGCTTCTGTGGGGATCACCTGCTTAAGGGCCCGGAGGGCCAGGTTGCCATGCCCCACTTCTCTGCGGCCGGGGCCGCGATTGGGCTTCACTTCTCCGGTGGAAAAGCCGGGAAAGTTGTAATGCAACATGAACTTATTGGTACCCGAGAACATGGCCCCATCGATAAGTTGCTCGTCCAGTTTGGTGCCGAGTGTAACCGTGCTGAGCGATTGTGTTTCGCCACGGGTAAAGATGGCTGAGCCATGGGCAGACGGTAAATAGTCAATCTCAGACCATATCGGCCTGATCTCATTGGTTTTACGACCGTCCAGACGAACTTTCTCATTGAGCACCAGATCGCGGCAAGCCTTTTTGTTGATTTCTTTGTAGTACTTCTTTACAAGGTCTTTATTGATAGTGGTGTCTTCGGGAAGTGAGGCGATATAGTCGTCAAAAATTTTTCCAAAAAGCTCTCCACGGGTTTTTTTGCTCGCAATCTGTTGGCGGGCAACCGCATACACCTTATCGTACAACAATTGGTGCAACTGCTCACGCAGGCTTTCATCTTTTTCTTCGTGGTTATAAACGCGCTTCTCTGTTTTGCCCAGTTCTTTCGACAACTCGATCTGAAGCAGGCACTGGGTTTTGATGGCCTCGTGGGCGCACTTAAGTGCCTCGAGCATATCTTCTTCACTCACTTCTTTCATCTCCCCTTCCACCATCAAAATATTTTCAATGGAGGCTGCCACAATCAGGTCGATGTCGGCTTTCTCTTTTTGTTCAAGCGTGGGGTTGATGATGAATTGGCCGTCTGTACGCGCCACACGTACTTCGGAGATGGGGCCCTGAAAGGGAATATCCGTAACCGACAGTGCGGCAGAGGCGGCAAAGGCTGCCAGCGCATCGGGCAGCGCGTTAGCATCGCCCGATATCAACTGAATGTTTACTTGTGTTTCAGCGTGATAATCATCTGGAAACAAGGGGCGTATGGCACGGTCAACAAGGCGGCTGATCAATACTTCATAGTCCGATAGCTTTGCCTCTCTCCTCAAAAAGCCTCCCGGAATTTTGCCGGTAGAAGCGAATTTCTCCTGGTAGTCTACTGAAAGTGGCAGGAAGTCGGCCCCCTCTTTAGCATCCTGGCTGGCAACCACGGTAGCTAAAAGCATGGTGTTGTCCATTTTAAGCACCACAGCCCCATCGGCCTGGCGTGCGAGTTTCCCGGTTTCAATGGTAATCTGACGACCATCGGGAAGTTGGCACGTCTTGGAAATAACTGTTGGTTTCATAATAAAGTGTAGTATCGCCCGGCCGCCACGGCCAACGGCAAGGTTGGTTAAAATGCGAAAAGGGAACCTGGTTTGGTTCCCTATCCGCATACAATTCTTTTTACTTTCTCAATTCCAGGTCGGCAAGGATAGCGCGGTAACGGCTGATGTCCGTCTGCTGTAAGTAGTTGAGGAGTTTTTTACGCTGCCCCACCAGGCGTAGGAGGCCTTGCTGGGTAGAATAATCTTTTTTCTTTTCTTTCAGGTGGTTGGTCAGGTGGTTGATGCGGTGGGTGAACAGCGCAATTTGCGACTCAGCCGAGCCCGTGTCAGTAGCTGTTTTGGCAAATCCATGCTTGCTAAACAACTCCTTTTTCTTTTGTGTAGTTAAGTACATCGCTAAAAAATTTCTTTTATCCTTTTTTAATCGCGCAAAAGTAAGCGAACGCGGCCACAAATACAAACTATGCCTGGCTAGGGCGAAGCAGGCCCTTTGCCACCAGCCATTTCTGGGCTCTGTCCCACATAATCAGGTAGAAGTCGGCATCGAAGAGGCGGGCATCGCGTCTGGCTTGCCGTAGAAAGATCAAACCAAACACCAATAGGATAAAATCGGCAGCCCATACGCCCACAGGCACCGGGATGAGGTCTTGCTTCGCCCACTTCTCGCCCAGCAGCGACAACACATAATACACGATAAAGAACAGGATGGATGCCAGTACCGGAACACCAAGGCCCCCTTTTTTGATGATTGACCCTAGGGGGGCTCCGATCAAAAACATAGCCAGGCAGGCGAAGGAGTTGGCCAAGATGCGGTGCCATTGAATTTGAAAAATCTTGAACTCAGCCGCATTGGCTGCGATGTTGGCGTTGAGGCTTACCAGTTGGCTGCTCACCGTACGGGCGCTGGCGAGTGCGGATGAAACAGCTGCACGTTCATTTGGAGTGTGAAGCAGCAGACTGTCGGCCAAAGCCAATGTTTTTTTCCGCCAGGCGCTGTCGGTAAGCAGCTTTTTATCAAGTACATATTGTGTGGCGCTGGTGGTTTCGGTTTCGATGGTGGGCGCCTTGTTGCGCGCGGCCTGTATGGAATCGCGCTGGCGTTTGAATGCTGAAAGGTATCCCGGCAAGGCCAGTGTATCAGTTTTCAGATTATACAAGAACATATTCTCGCGCAATTGGTAAGCCGCGTAACGATAGCCCATGCCTTCGCGCCCGATCGAATCCATGTCCATTTCCAGTTCGTTCATGTTGCGCATGATGCGGTTGCTTTGAAACCACTTTTTGTCGGTACGGTTGAGGCCGAAAGAAGATAAGTCGAACACCAGTTCACTGCGGGCAAACCTGGTTTTACTCAGCGTCTCGTCTGTGGCTGTGCGGCCCGAGATATCTTGGGTGGACGAGCCCCCCTCGCTGTAGTTGTAGCCGTTGAATAACTCCAGCTTGAGATATTGATCGTTAAGAATGGTGTACATGCGGCCGGAGTCGGCCACGGTCACTTCCTTATTGCCTACTTTTCCGCGGTGATCGTAGATGATGACGCCTCTCAAGGTCTTGCCATCGGGCAGGCGTTCGTTTATCTTGATGTTGATGTCAGGAATGGAGCTGGTAAAAATACCTTCCCGCAAATCAAGAGCCGGCTTCTTTTGCTTCACATCAAACAGCAGGCTATATGCTTCGAGGGCAGCCTTGGGCACCAGGTTATTGTTTACATAAAATGCCACACCGGTAAGGGCTACTACAAAAATGAAAATGGGCACCAGGCTGCGCACCAGCGAAATGCCAAGACTTTTGATGGCGGTGAGTTCGAAGTGCTCGCCCAGGTTGCCGAAGGTGATGAGTGAAGACAGTAGCACCGCCAGCGGCATGGCTATGGGGATATTGAAAATAGCGAAGTAAAACATGAGCGTGCCAACTACGCCCCACCCCAGATCTTTGCCGATGATGTCATCGAAGTAACGCAACATGTGAATATTGAGCCAGATAAATACCACCACCACCAGGGTAAGAAAAAACGGACCCAGAAAAGAGGTGATGATGAGTTTGTCGATTTTTTTCATGAATACCGGCAGCGCTGCGAGATCAAAAATAAGGCCACGGTAGTTAATTTGATGTGATCGGGTTGAAAATGTAAAATCTTTGTAAGTTTGCGCTCCCTTTTTGCTGGCGCGGTAGCTCAGGCGGTTAGAGCGTTGGATTCATAACCCAAAGGTCGGGGGTTCAACTCCCCCCCGCGCTACCAGTTTTTCGCGCAGCGCATTTCTACAAGCCTCTCCAGAGTTCGAAAAATTACGCGGGCACCTGTGCACAACCCAGCGCAGAATGGTCACGGATAGCTTGTTGCCGGTGGGAATGTTATTTTTTAAATCATTCTTCGCGGCTCTTTGCCGAACAATTAATTTACCTTAAATTCAATCCCGACAGCAGTATGGCACGCCCGGTAAGCACATCAAAAAAGTTATTTACAGCAGACTACGAAATTCATGCTTCCGTCAAGATGCTGTATCCGTACATACAAACAGCCAGTGGCCTGGCAGATTGGTTTGCCGATGATGTGAAAATAAGCCCCGAAAAAGTTTTGACATTTGAATGGGATAATGAACAGCACAAGGCGTTGATGACGGCCCATCGGGTTAACCACTTTGCACGTTATGAATTTTTGCCCGAGTCGGAAGAAGATAAAGCCGATCCATCGTACTTTGAATTGCGCCTTGAGATTAATGAACTGACGCAAACCACTTTCCTGAAGGTGTATGACTATTCTGACTTTGACGACCTGGATGAGTTGCGCGACTTGTGGGATGGTTTGATCGAAAACTTACGCAAAGTGGTAGGCGGCTAGCGCTTTCAACTTACCCACTCACCCTCGCATGTAAATTTTAGAGGCGCAAGCTAATCTTTCTATTTTTGCGCTCCACCAACTCCTCATTTTCCATGTTACCTGCTATCAACCCCCTTGAAACACGCGCGTGGCAAAAGCTTACACACCACTTTGTTGAGATGCAAGCCACGCACATGCGCGAGCTCTTTGCGGAGGACGCCAGCCGTTTTGATAAGTACAGCTTCCGGTTTGAAGATATCCTGGTCGATGTCTCTAAAAACATCGCCAACGAGGAAACTTTTGCCTTGCTGCTGGAACTGGCCGAAGAGTGCCACTTGAAAGAAGCCATCGAGGCCATGTACCGGGGCGAGCGAATTAACCGAACGGAGAACCGTTCAGTGCTTCATATTGCGTTGCGCAACCGCAAAAACAGGCCTGTGCTGGCAGATGGCCAAGATGTGATGCCGGAAGTAAACCAGGTGCTGGTGCAAATAAGGAATTTTGCCGGGTATGTGTATAGCAACCAATGGTTGGGCTATACCGGCAAGCCCATCAACTCTATTGTAAACATTGGCATTGGCGGCTCAGACCTTGGGCCTTTCATGGTAACTGAAGCACTCAAGCCATACTGGAAAAATGTGCGGCCCTACTTTGTATCGAATGTAGACGGAGCGCATTTGGCTGAAACAGTTAAACACCTTGACCCTGAAACAACGCTGTTCATCATCGCTTCCAAAACATTTACCACGCAAGAGACGATGACCAATGCCGAGAGCGCCAAAAAGTGGTTTCTGGAAAAAACCCATCAGCAGGGCGATATAGCGCGGCACTTTGTAGCAGTATCCACCAACCAGAAGGCCGTTACTGACTTTGGCATTGCGCCCGAAAACATGTTTGTGTTTTGGGATTGGGTAGGCGGCCGCTACTCGCTGTGGTCATCCATCGGCCTGTCTATTGCGTGCACCATCGGCTATGATCGCTATGTTGAACTGCTGGAGGGCGCGCATGCCATGGACGAGCACTTCACTGCCGCCCCCTTTTCGCAAAACATTCCAGTTACGCTGGCGCTGTTGGGCATTTGGTATGTTAATTTTTTCGATGCCGAGTCGGAGACCATACTTCCCTACGACCAATCGATGCACCGGTTTGCGGCTTACTTTCAGCAAGGCAACATGGAGAGCAACGGCAAGTCGATCGATCGCAACGGGCAGCACGTCATGTACACCACCGGGCCGGTAATCTGGGGCGAGCCTGGCACGAACGGGCAACACGCTTTCTACCAACTCATCCATCAGGGCACGCGCATGATCCCTTGCGACTTCCTGGCACCTGCCATCAGCCACTATGCCATGGGCGATCATCATGCCAAACTGCTGTCGAACTTTTTTGCGCAAACTGAAGCACTGATGAAAGGCAAAACAGAAGAGGAGGTGTTGCGCGAACTGAAAGCGGCCGGCATGAGTGCCGAAGAAATAAAATTTCAGCTGCCCTACCGCGTTTTTAACGGCAACCGCCCCACCAACTCCATTTTATTCCGGCAACTTACACCCCGCACCTTGGGCAGCTTAATTGCGATGTACGAGCACAAGGTCTTTGTGCAAGGCGTGATCTGGAACATCTTTAGTTTCGACCAGTGGGGTGTGGAGTTGGGAAAGGTACTCGCCAAAAAGATCCTCACCGAATTGGAGCAACCCGATGAGGTCACTTCGCACGATTCGTCCACCAATGGGCTCATTAACTATTTCAAACGATTGAAAGCCGGTTAGAAAGCATGGTGTTGTAAACTTGCCATGAAGGAGTATTTTTGATACTTCGGTTTGAAGAAATGAGTACCAAGATTTCGAAGATCGGAGTGTTTACCTCTGGTGGCGATGCTCCCGGAATGAATGCGGCACTCCGCGCAGTGGTAAGAGCGGCTATCTATTACAATAAAGAAATTCACGGCATCATGCGGGGCTACGAGGGCATGATTGACGGTGAGATTGTAAAATTGGGAGCCCGGTCGGTAGGCAATATCATTCAGCGCGGGGGTACCATTTTAAAGTCGGCCCGCAGCGATGAGTTTCGCACGGCTGCAGGCAGAGCAAAAGCCTATGAAAGCCTGAAAAAAAATGGCATTGATGCACTCATCGCCATCGGTGGCGATGGCACATTCAGCGGCCTGCACGCACTCTACAACGAGTACAAAATTCCCTCGCTGTGTATACCCGGCACTATAGATAATGACTTGCCGGGCACCGACTTTACCATTGGTTACGACACGGCTACTAACACAGCCGTAGAAGCGATTGATCGCATTCGCGATACTGCCCTTTCGCACAACCGGTTGTTCTTTATCGAAGTGATGGGCCGTAACTCAGGCTACATTGCGATCAATAGTGGCATTGCCGGAGGTGCAGTGGCTATCATTATTCCGGAGGAGACCAGTACCTTCGATCAGTTTTATGCCATGCTGGAGGAAAGCGGCAAAGCCAACAAGAAGTCGAGCCTGGTGGTGGTGGCCGAGGGTTCGAAAATTGGTGGCGCCAATGAGCTGGCACGAAAGGTAGCCGAGCGCTCTAGTTACTTCGACATCAAGGTGACTATTCTCGGCCATTTGCAACGGGGCGGCTCTCCTACTTATTTCGATCGCGTGCTGGCCAGCCGCATGGGCGTGGCCGCGGTAGAGGGCATCCTGGCGGGAGAAAATGATGCGATGGTGGGCATCCGAAATAATCAAATGGTATACAACGCCTTCGAGTCCATTATCAATCGCCACCACGCCATTGATGCCGAGTCGCTTCGCATCGCCAAAATTTTATCGATTTAACACCCGGCCACAATATGAAGGAGCTTACCGCAGGCATCGACATAGGAGGTACCAACACCAAGTTTGGGTTGGTAGACCGCGAAGGTAAGGTGCACTACCAGGGCGCCATCGCCACCACCGATTTTGAAGACTTTCATGATTATTTCGATGCGATGGCCGATGCCCTGCGCGAGGCGGTGGTGCTAATGGGCAGCGAACATAAACTTGCCGGTGTGGGCGTGGGGGCTGCCAATGGCAACTACTACAAGGGCACTATCGAACAGGCCACGAACCTGAAGTGGAAAGGTGAGTTACCGATGGCGGACTTATTTCAAAAAGAATTTGGCGTACCGTGCGTGCTGACGAATGATGCCAATGCGGCTGCCGTTGGCGAAATGATCTATGGCAACGCCAAAGGGATGAAAGACTTTATCGTGATTACCCTCGGCACCGGTTTGGGCAGTGGCTTTGTATGCAATGGCCAACTTATTAACGGCCGCCACGGCATTGCTGGCGAGTTAGGCCACACCTCCGTTAACCCCACTGGCCGCTACTGCAATTGCGGCAAGCGCGGCTGTCTGGAGACCTACGTATCGGCTACAGGTATTAAACGTACGGTGTATAAGCTACTGGCCGACCACCTGGAGCCGAGTGAGTTACGTGGTATCAGCTTTGAGGATTTGAATACCAAGATGATTACCGAAGCTGCCCTGCGTGGCGATGTGGTAGCCAAAGCGTGCTTTGAATACACCGGCCGTATTTTGGGGATGAAACTGGCCGACACGGTGGTACACACTGACCCCGAAGCGATTTTTCTGTTTGGTGGATTGGCGCAAGCCGGACCGCTTATCTTTGAGCCTACCGTGCGCCATATGGAGGCAAACGTGATGCCGCTGTTCAGAGGAAAAGTACAAGTGCTACCATCGGCCATGCAAAATCAGGCTGCACCTATCTTGGGAGCCAGCAGCCTGGTTTGGGATTTCCTGGATAAGAAAGTGCAGTTAAAGTTAGAAACTGCGTAGCTGCACCGCGTGGGAGGCCGAATTTATATTTCCACTACAATACCTAAGTGGTGCCCGAGCTGTACAAATTGGTCTACCCATTCATGAGGTGGCTCCTCTCCTTTTGCTTTCGTTTCGAGGGCAATCTCGAAATACAGGTTTTGCACGCGATGCAGGCTGTCTTCCAGGTCTACGCCAAGTTTGGCCAGCAGCGGAAATAAACGCGAGAGCCGTTGCAGGCGCTTCACGTTCTCGCGTTCGCTGCTAATGCGTTTCAGCTCCTTGTAGATAGCCTCAGTGGCTATGCGCGCCAGGCGTGGCTTGTCTTCAATTTTTAAACTCCAGCGTTGCATCTCTCCCATGATGCGCTCCAGCGCCTTCAAATTTATTTTCTCGCTTTGAAAGCTGCGAAGCAAATCCGCATTTAAGATGTATTCGAAAGTAGTGCGATAAGCATTAGGTATAGGGATGCCGTTGTTGGCCAAAGCGTTTACCAACGGATAGTCGCGGTTATAGGTTCTGCGCAACGATTCCTCCAGTTCCTGCATTTCAGACTTAGCGATCAGATCGAGTATTTTTCGCTTTTCATCTTTAAACAATTGCCAGATGGTGTACTTATCGGGCCCGAAATAGGTCTGCATGATCCCTATCACATCGCCCAGGCGCCCCTCATCAAAAGCCGTGGTAATGCGATATTGCATACCGGCAAATTTATCGGGTGCCATATCCAGTGAAATATTGCCGATGATGTTGTGCACGCCAATGCATACCACCGCGAACGCAAACTTTTTTTCAGAGCGCGTTACCAGCGAGCGTACCCTGGTGATGCCCACCACCAGCTTCTGCTCGCCCGCTTCGCGTTTGTGAAAGTACTCGTTGGTGGCCGCGTAATTGAACAAAGGCAACGACTCAGGTTCTTCTTCAAAGATAGACGATACCGCGTAGTGCATGCCCACGGCGGTGAGGTTGATTTTAGAAGGCAGCACATATTTGCTGTATACGTTGGCGCCATTTTGAAGCGTTGCCATATTGCTGGGCGCAGCTTCCAGGCGCTTCAAAAACTCATGCTCAACATCTGCCTCGGAAATCTGTCGCGTAAGCTGGATAGCCCGGCAGGCATACTGCATAATCTGGGTGGTTTCAATGCCCGATATCTCATCAAAAAACCAGCCGCAACTGGTATACATCAACATGGCATGGCGCTGCATTTCGAGCAGGCGCAGCAATTGTGTTACATCAGCATGGGCAATGGCATGGTCTTTTAGAAACCGCTTGATCGAGGCATCGCTGCGCGCCAGCACCACTTCGATATATTCATCGCGCGCTTTCCAACAGTCTTTCAGCATGCGTTGCCCTTCGCGCTCAAACAGCAGTGCAATGGCATCGCGCAGCCAGTCGAGAGACTCGCGCAGAGGGTTGCGCCATGCTTGGTGCCAGCCGGGGTTACTGCCCGAGTGGCAGCTGCAGTTGTTGCGCCACCGCTCCACACCATGCACACAACTCCACGAGGTATTTTCATGAATCTGCGCCTCGTGTGCAGGCGGGAACAAGGCCAGGTACTCGCCATAATTGGTGAGGCGTGCTTTTCCGCTGCGCTCGATATAATCGAGGCAAAAGGCAAGGGCCATGTCGCCATGCTTGTGGTGATGGCCATAAGTTTCGCCATCCGTAGCGATGTGTACCAACTGCGGCTCATCTTCCGGCAAGGCAAAGCCAGAGAGTAACCGCTCGGCAAAGCGCTTACCATCATTTAATAAGCCATTGAAGGCCACACCTTGTGAAACATCGCCATCATAAAAAAACAGGGCGATTGACTTACCAGATGGCAGTGTGCACCGATAGGCTTTACGCGTATCGATGGTGGTTTCGTTCACATCAGTCCACTGAGCCTGCCCGTTGGCCCGCACGGCTTTCGCCTGGCGTGGCGCCAGTACGGTAAACTTGATGTTGTGTTCCGCCAGTATCTCCAGCGTTTCGGTATCCACGGCTGTCTCTGCCAGCCACATGCCTTCAGGCTCGCGCCTGAAGCGATGAATAAAATCGCTTATGCCCCAGCGTACTTGCGTGTACTTATCGCGCGTGTTTGCCAGCGGCATAATAATGTGATTGTATACCTGCGCCATTGCCGAGCCATGGCCAGAGAAATTTCTCGTGCTCTGCTCATCAGCGTCCAGAATGGCATCGTAGGTCTCGCGGTCGTTAGTCTCCATCCACGACAGCAGCGTAGGCCCTATATTGAAGCTAATCTTGGCGTAGTTGTTTACAATCTTCTTAATGACCCCGCGTTCGTCAAGAATGCGCGAGGCTGCATTGGGCCCGTAGCACTCTGCGCTGATCCGTTCGTTCCAGTCGTGAAAGGGTGCTGCAGAGTCCTGCACTTCAATCACTTCCAGCCATGCATTTTCGCGGGGCGGCTGATAAAAATGGCCGTGTATACAAATGAATTTTGAAGGGGTGGTCATGAAAAAGCGGTGGTTAACTGCCTAGGGCAAACTCGCCATCTTGCTCTTTAATCTTCAGGATGCTGATGGCCAGCGGTGGCAGCGTAAGCGATATCGAATAGTCGCGGCCGTGAAAGCCTACCGGCTGTGTATGCAGCGCGCCCTGGTTGAGCACCCCGGTACCGCAGTACTCGGTCTTGTCGGAATTGAAAGCCTCCTGCCACACACCACGCATAGGCACGCCCACGCGGTATTGGTGGCGAACCTCGGGGGTAAAGTTGCAGACCACCACCAGCGCATCGGCAGGCTGATTGCTCTTGCGCATGAACACCATTACGCTGTTCTCACGATCGGAATAGTCTATCCACTCAAATCCACGGGCATCAAAAGCAAAGTGATAGAGGGCAGCTTCTTTTTTATAAAAGGCATTGATATCCTGCATGAGGCGCTGTACACCTCGGTGGAAGGGGTAGTCGAGCAGATGCCAGTCGAGGCTCTTATCATGGTTCCACTCGCCCGCCTGCCCGAACTCGCCGCCCATAAACAAGAGCTTGCTGCCAGGGTGCGTGTACATGTAGGTGTACATCAGGCGCAGGTTGGCAAATCTGCGCCACTCATCGCCCGGCATGCGGCCGAGCAGCGAGCCCTTGCCATGCACCACCTCATCGTGCGAGAGCGGCAACATGAAGTTCTCTGTAAAGGCATACATGATGCTGAACGTAATATCGTTCTGGTGGTACTTGCGATGAACCGAGTCTTTCTTGAAGTACTCCAGCGTATCGTGCATCCAGCCCATCATCCACTTCTGGCCGAAGCCCAGCCCGCCCAGATACGTGGGGCGCGAAACGCCGGGCCACGCGGTGGACTCTTCCGCAATCGTGATGACATCGGGAAACTGGCCGTACACCACTTCATTGAACTCTTTCAAAAAATTAATAGCCTCAATATTCTCGCGGCCGCCATATTCGTTGGGTATCCACTCCCCTTCCTTGCGGGAATAGTCGAGGTACAACATGGAAGCCACGGCATCTACCCGAAGGCCGTCAACATGAAACTGTTCTAACCAATACATGGCATTGCTGATGAGAAATGAGCGCACTTCATTGCGGCCATAGTTAAAAATGTAGCTGCTCCAATCGGGATGAAAGCCTTTGCGCGGGTCGGCATGTTCGTAGAGATGCGTACCATCAAACTTGTACAGCCCATGGGCATCGCCAGGGAAATGCGAAGGCACCCAGTCGAGAATTACGCCAATGTCTTCCCGGTGCAGGCAGTCGATGAGGTACATCAAATCTTCAGGTGCCCCGTAGCGACTGGTAGGCGCATAGTAGCCGGTGAGTTGATAGCCCCACGATCCGAAAAAGGGGTGTTCCATCAGGGGTAAAAACTCGACATGCGTAAAGCCCATACTCTTAACGTATTGCACCAGTTCTACGGCCATCTCGCCATAGGTAAGCGATCGGTTATTATCTTCAACTTTTCTGCGCCAACTGCCGAAGTGGAGTTCGTACACAGCATAGGGCTTGGGCTTGCCTATGGATTTTTTTCTGTCGTTCATCCACACACTATCCTGCCAGTTGTAGTCTGGCTTCCACGCGATGGAGGCCGTTTTCGGAGGTACCTCGGCATAGAAGGCAAATGGATCGGCTTTTTCCAGGAACTCGCCCGTGTTAGAGTGAATGGCATATTTGTATGCTTCACCGATGCTGATGTCGGCAAAATATCCTTCCCAAATACCGGATTCATCCCACCGCGGGCTCAGCTTATGAACGCCATCGGCCCAATGATTGAAATTACCTATGACCGATACAGCCCTTGCGTTGGGCGCCCACACGGCAAAACAGGTGCCCGTACCCACGCTGTGCGCCCCTAATTTCTCGTAGAGCTTAAAGTGCTTGCCCGTTCTGAACAAATGAATGTCAAAATCGGTCAGTAAACTATTGCCGGGGGTTTCGGCCTGTGTCTTGGTTTTCTTTGCCATACTAGCGTTTACGTTTATGATGTCGCCTTCTTTTTTCGTTCTTCTTTCTCTTGCGCGTAGCGGCTCATCAGGTAATAAATACCTCTCAGCGGTATCACCGTCCAGTCGGGTCGGCCGTTTAGTTCGTAGCCCAATTCGTACACCGCTTTTTCCAACAGGTATGTGCGAATGAGTACATCGTTTTCGTACGAAAGTTTTATGCCCATGCCCATGCGGTCCATGTAAGCACCGAGGTAGAAGCGGCTAACGTAGTGTTGCCATTGCTCGGCCCACTGCTCCAGCATTTCGCGGTCGCGGTCGCGGTAGTTTTCATTTAACAATATTTTGCCAAAGGCTGCATAATGAAACGAGCGCATCATACCGGCCACATCTTTAAATGGACTCTTTTTGAGCCTGCGCTCACTGAAGCTGAAGCCTGGCTCGCCTTCGAAATCAATAATAATGAAATCCTTGCCGGTAAACAGCACCTGCCCCAGGTGGTAGTCGCCATGTATCCGCGTTTTGATGGCATCTATACGCAAGGTGTAAATTTCGCTGAAGGCCTCCAGCATTTTGGGTTCCAGATCCAGCACTTTGGCAGCCAGTTCGCGCGTATCGGTCGACAGTTTGGGCAGCGACTGTTCTAAAAGTTTGAAGCGGTCGCGCACCAACTTGCGTAGCGATGAGTACAGCGAGCGCTGATAATTGCCGGTAAATTTCTCTGGTGCAAAGGCGGGCTGCGTATGGTCGGAAGCCAGGGCCAGGTGCATTTCGGCTGTACGCTGTCCCAGGCGCACCACACGTTCATAAAAACCGCGGCCGATAAACTCCTGTACCAATTCAGGCGCCTCCTCGAAGGTGATCGCTGCCTTATTTACCAGTTTCGGCAACTTTTCGGCTTTCGCCTTTGCCATGATGCGCTCATAAAAGCGGCCCACTGAATCGATTGTCATAACCCAGGCATCGCCCTGGTTTTCCACTTTCTCCTGCAGCAAGCCGAATACATAAGTCTGTCCTTCCGGATCGCGGTACTCAATGCTACCCGCATACTTGGGTGCATTGCGAAAGTTAGTAGCTTCCGACAGGAAGCGCACAATTTCGAGGTCTGGGTTAATTTCCTTCTCCAACTTGCGGTAAAACTTGAAGAAGTACTGATCGTTGTAGATAATTGAGGTGTTGCTTTGCTCGGCCTTCAATATTTTCGATTCTACCTGGTCGGTGTCTAACTTGGCATACAGCCCAGCGTTAAATTCGAGCACGCCTTCTTCATCGCGCAGGCGCTGCTCGCGGGCCATATTGACAAACAGGTAATCGCGAAAGGCGCGGTCGTAGCTGCTATCGATAACAAACCCCGACTGGCCCTGAATTTCGGCACGGCATACCACGCTTTGCACGTTGTACTCCACCCGATCAAAAATACTGTCGGAGGCTACGAACGTCATGGGTAGAAAGTAAAGCTCGGGCAGACGCTGCACATAGTGCACCTCAACGATGGTGAGAAAGTGCATGTGCCCGCCCACCTTCATCGGAATAACCTTGTGCACGTTCATCTTGCTGATGATCCTGGCTTTGCCGCCAAACCACCGGCACTTCTTCATGAACGGGTGCAGTATTTTGCGCTCGATTGTCCTGCGTTCGTTGTAGTTACTAAAGATGCGCTCCCAGGAGATGTCAGTTTTGAGCAACGGTAGTTCGGTACCACTGGTGATGGCTTCTTTTTTCTCGGTGGCATCCACCTGAAACCAGAAGTAGCCGTACGGACCAATGGTGATGTCGTAGTCGCCATTTTCTTCCACCGGCCTGAAGCGGTTCTGGCTAAAGACCTCCGTGATGTCGCACTGCCTAAAGTCGCTGAGGTTAAGTGTGGTGGCTTGCGAGAATTGCGACAAGTTGGCCACGACAATTACACGCTGACTCTCGTAGCTTCGCAAAAAGCAAAGCACTTTTGCATTGGAGCTGTCGATGAAGGTGAGGCTGCCGCGACCGAACAGGTTAAGACGCCTGCGCATGGCCAGGACATTTTTTATCCACCACATCAACGATGAGGGGTTTTCTTCGTGGGTGGCTACGTTTACCGACTCATAGCGGTACACGGGATCGGTGATGATAGGTAAATACAGTTTCTGCGGGTTGGCAGTAGAGAAACCCGCATTCAGGTTCATATTCCATTGCATGGGGGTACGCACCCCAAAGCGGTCGCCCAGGTACACATTGTCGCCCATGCCAATCTCATCGCCATAATACAGTACAGGCGTGCCGGGTAACGAGAACAACAAGGTGTACAGCAACTCAATTTTCCTTCGGTCGTTGTTGAGCAGCGGGGCGAGGCGCCTGCGTATACCCAGGTTGTGCTTGGTGTGAGGGTCGTTGGCGTACGCTTTGAAGAGAAAATCTTTCTCTTCTTCAGTGACCATGTCCAGCCCTATTTCATCATGATTGCGGAGAAATAACACCCACTGGCAGTTAACCGGGGTGGCAGGCGTCTGCTCAATAATGTCGATGATGGGGTAGTTATCTTCTGTGCGCAACGCCAAAAACATGCGCGGCATGAGCGGATAGTTAAAGTTCATGTGGCACTCCTGCCCATCGCCAAAATAGCTGGCTGCATCCTCGGGCCACAGGTTAGCCTCTGCAATCAAAACCCTGTCTTTGTATTCGCGATCGATGTGTACGCGCAACTTCTTGAGAAAGGCATGTGTTTGAGGCAGGTTTTCGCAATTGGTTCCCTCCTCTTCAAACAGAAAAGGCACCGAGGCCAGGCGGAAGCCATCCACTCCTATCTTCAGCCAAAAATCGGCCACTTTAATCATTTCGAGTTGCACTTCCGGATTTTCGAAATTCAACTCGGGCTGGTGGCGATAGAAGCGATGCCAATAGTAGGCTTTTTTCTCGTTATCCCACGTCCAGTTGCTTACCTCTTCATCCGGAAACATCACACGGGCCTCGCTGTACTTGTCGGGTGTTTTGTTCCATACGTAGTACGCTTCATAGCGCGATCCCGAGCGCGACTTTCGCGATTTTTGGAACCACGGGTGCTGATCGGAGGTATGGTTGAGTATGAGCTCAATCACCACCCGGATGTTTCTGCGGTGGGCCTCTTTTAAAAATGCTTTGAAGTCGGCCAGGGTACCATAGTCGGGGTGTACATCGCAATACTCAGTCACATCAAAGCCATCGTCTTTCAGTGGAGATGGAAAAAACGGTAACAGCCAGAGAGTGTTAATGCCGAGGTCTTCCAGGTAGTCCAGCTTTTGGATGAGGCCGGGAAAATCGCCAATACCATCGCCATTGCTATCGTAGAATGCGCGCACGCTCAATTCGTATAGCACAGCGTCTTTAAACCAGAGGGGGTCGGTATGTTTTGGGGCGGCCATGTTGCTACATATTGGAAGTGTGAACGCTTAGCTTGAAAATATGGAAGGGCATTTTGGCGGGATTGAGTTGCACAAAGTTCCATTCTTGCGTCCAGGTATAGTGCTCGTTGGTGATCAGGTCGTGCAACTTCAGGTTTACGTACCCTTGCACACCCAGTCGCTGCAAAGGCAATTGCACATAGCCCGAGTGGGTTTGCTGTGCGTCAAGGTTTACCACCACCAACAGTTTGTTGGCGCCATCGTGGGTCGACTTGTAGAAGGCTAACAGGTTAGGATTATCGACCGCACAAAACTGGATATTCCAGGTATAGTGCAGCGCTTTGTTTTCTTTACGGATTCTGTTGAGCAATGAAATGATATCGGTCATCCGGTTGGTTTTCTTCCAATCGTAGTGTCTCACTTCGTATTTTTCTGAGTTGAGGTACTCCTCTCTTCCGTCTACGGGTGTGTTTTCATTGAACTCGTACGATGGCCCATAGATACCGTAGCTTGACGACAGTGTGGCTGCCAGCGCCAGGCGGATAATAAAAATATTTTCGCCCTGGTGCTGCAGGTGCCAGGGCAGGATGTCTGGCGTATTGGGCCAAAAGTTGGGCCGGAAGTAATTGCGTGAGGGACCTTGCGTCAGTTCATTTACATAATCGATGATTTCCTGTTTAGATACACGCCAGGTAAAGTAGGTGTAGCCTTGCGTGAACCCCACTTTGGCCAACGAAGCCATAACCTTAGGCCGCGTGAAAGCTTCCGAAAGAAAAATTACATCGGGATGTGTTTGGTGCACTTCTGCAATCGCCCACTGCCAAAAGGGAATGGGTTTGGTATGCGGGTTGTCTACCCGGAAAATCGTGACACCTTGCTCTATCCAAAAGATAATTACCGACTTGAGTTCTTCCCATAGCGCCGGCCAGTGATCCGTTTCGAAGTTAAACGGGTAGATATCCTGATATTTTTTTGGCGGGTTCTCGGCATACTGTATACTGCCATCCGGCCGCTGCCTGAACCATTCAGGGTGCTGCTTTACATACGGATGGTCGGGCGCGCATTGAAATGCCAGATCGAGCGCAATGTCGATGCCCAGCTTACGCGCTTCGCCAATCAGCGCGCGGTAGTCGGCCAACGTACCCAACTGCGGCAGCACATCCTTGTGGCCACCTTCATCGCTGCCGATAGCCCAGGGTGAGCCGGGCTCGCCTGCCAGCGATCGCACATTGTTATTTTTTCCCTTACGGTTAACCTTGCCAATGGGATGGATGGGAGGAAAGTAGAGCACATCGAAACCCATGGCCGCCACGCGCGGCAACAACTTAATAGCATCGAGGAAAGTGCCGTGCTTACCGGGCTGTAGGGAAGCCGAGCGTGGAAAGAATTCGTACCAACTGCTGAACCGGGCCTTCTCCCGCTCGCTTAGAATAGTGTACTCGGCCGAAGTGCTGACGTTATCCACCAGCGGATGGCGATGTACCATGTCAGCAAACTCCTTACTCAAAATATAGTCGATGGCTTTTCCTGTTTCTTTTGCTTCGAGCTTACGCACAGCGCTTAACAATGTCTTGTCGGTGGCCGACAGGCGCTTCAAAAATTCTGCGCCTTCGCGCAACTCCAGCTGAACATCTACGCGGGCATTTGCTTTTTTTACGAAACCATCATACCAGGTTTCAAAATGGTCGACCCATGCTTCGATTTTAAAAGTATAGCGGCCCGTTTCGGTAACGTCAAAATACGCCTGCCACTCATCATTGCCCACATGCTGTAACTCGATGGCGTGCCATTCTTGCTTTGCGGGCGCCCTGAATGCCACGCGTGCTCGAATATGGTCATGGCCGTCAGCAAAAATGTGGGCCGATATGTCGGCCTGTTCGCCTACGGTGCGCTTGGCAGGGTAAAGGCCACCGTCTACCTGCGGCTGTACCTGTTCAATTATCACTCTGTTTTTTCCTGCAATCATGGTGCTTAGTTTACCAGCAGGGCTGTGCCGTGCGCGGGCAATACAATTTCGGCATCGCGCAACTCGGTGCCACTGTGGGTGTTAAAATCAAGGTGATAGAGCTCGTCCAGATCAAGTGGCAGCGTGATCTCCACATCAGAAATGTTATGAAGCACCAGCATTTTGTCATCGCCTTGCTGACGGATGAAGCTGATTACCTGCTGGTTCTCGAGCGGTGATAATTGCAGGCTGCCGTAGGTAAGCAACTTGCTGCGGTTGCGATAGGCGATCCATCGTTTATAAAAATGATAGTGCGACCCGGGATCGGCCTTTTGCTTCTCCAGCGGCTGCACGGTTTTATCCGTGGAGAAGCGCGGCTCCTCCCAACGGGTTTGCAGTGGGTCGGCAGTGCCTTCGTTCCAGATAAAGGGCTCGCGGATAAACTCATCGGGTTTCATGCCCAGCATGCCGATTTCTTCGCCATAGTACACGTAGGGTGTGCCGGGCATGGTAAAGAGCAGCGAGGCGGCCACGCGTGCTTTACTCAAGTCGCCACCTAGTTCCGACAGTATTCTGTTCTGATCGTGGTTCTTTAGAAAGGTGGCATCGATGTACTCGGTGCTGGCGGCATTGTAAACATCGGTAATCGATTTGTAGGTGCCTATGAGATTGGCGGTGTCTTTACCGTTGCGCACGGTGGCTGTAATGGCGTAACCCAAATCGAAGTTGAAGAGCGCAGGCAAACCCTTCAGGTAAGGAGCAACATCTTTGGCTTTGCTCCACACCTCTCCCACCAAATAAACATCGGGCTTTATTTTTGTCATTTCAGCGCGAAACCATTCCCAAAAAGCATGGTTGTCGGCAGCGCGCTCGGCCGGAAAAATATGTTTGGCGGCATCGAGCCGAAAGCCATCCACGTTCATGTCGGCCAGCCAGAATTTCCCGATGTCAATAAATTCTTCTTTCACCTTCGGGTTGTCGAAGTTAAGGTCGGGCATACCACCCCAGAAAAAGCCGTAGTAGTGCTCGGCCACGGTATCGTCCCTCACGGGATGCCACTGCGTGAGGTTGTCGGAATCGAGGGTGATGTCTTTTTTGGATATCTGCTCGCGAATGGAATCTTTTTTCGCCCACACGTAATAGTTGCGGTATGGACTGTTCGTGTCGTTGATGGCGCTCTGAAACCAGGGATGGTCGTAGCCGGTGTGGTTCAGGATTAGATCTACCAGCACTCTGATGTTGCGCTTGTGCGCTTCCTGCACAAAGGCTTTGAAGTCGTCCACCGTACCGTAATCGGGATGTATGCCTTTGTAATCGGTAACATCGTATTTATGATACGTGGGCGATGGCATGATCGGCATGAGCCAAATACCGCCCACGCCCAGGTCGTGCAAATAATCAAGACGTGCCGTAAGCCCTTTGAGGTCTCCTTTCCCGTCACCATTTCCATCGGCAAACGATAAGACAAACACCTCGTAGTTGACCCCGTAAGGCCATTTTGCCAGGGGTGTGGGCTTGCCGCACGAACTGCACCAGGCAACAGCAACGATGATGATGAGTAGCTTCTGCTTCATGCTATTTTATTTTGAGTATGTGGGCACTGTAGGGGCCAATGTCGGCCTCAAGAACAAGATTTTGCATCCCTAATTCCAGCCCGCTGCTCAAAAGGTCTCGTGCTATATAGTTGGCGTTGGGGTGAAGCTGAAGCTGTGTTGCGACTGCGGGTGGTATCTCAATTTTTATGTGCTCAGTCTTGGTGCTGAAGCTTGCAACCACCAGCAGTTTCTCTTCGCCCCTGAAGCGGCAATAGGTGCTGACGGCATCAGGAATATTTCTCAGTGCAATATTGTACAGCGTAAGATCAGCATAGTCGCCATCGGCAAGCGCTGCGTTGCGTTGGGCGAGGGTGAGCAGTTCGGCATATACCTGCCGCAGTTGTTTTTGCTCCTCGCTCAATTGGGCTCCGTCAAACCTGCCGTTGTTCATCCACTTTTGATGCTCCGGCACACCCCAGTAATCGAACAGCGTGGTGCGGCCATCATCGCCACTAAACCCTTCGCTACCGGCACCAGGCTCGCCCACTTCCTGGCCAAAGTAGATGAGAACGGGGCCCGTATCGATCGTGGCCGTTACCACCATGCCGGGTACACCTTTCCACGCATCGCCCGCAAAAAAACGCGAAGCGATACGCTGCTCGTCATGATTTTCCAGAAAGTGCAACATATGGGCGTTGATATCGCTCAAGCTGGATTGTATACGGGCAATATCGCCCGCTGCTGCCTGCCCATTGGTGAGCAGGCGCAGCGTGTCGTACAACTGCACTTTGTCGTACAGAAAATCAAACTTGCCGCGCTTAATGTAATTGCGATACGCTGCAGGGTTATATATTTCAGCAATAAACACTATGTTGGCATTGATCGCTTTTGCCTGGGGTATGGCCCACTCCCAAAATTCAACCGGCACCATTTCGGCCATGTCGCAGCGGAAGCCATCTATATTTTTTGAAGCCCAGTAGATCAGAATGTCCTTCATTTTCAGCCACGTATCGGGCACGGGGTCAAAAAATTTCTTCCTTCCCTGTTGAATGTCTACGCCATAATTCAGCTTTACCGAGTCAAACCAATCATCTACGCGCGGTGTGGCCGTGAACTGATCGTTGCCTGTAGCTTTGGCGGGCCGTTCGGTAAACGTACCGTCTTCGCCACCGGCCACTTCAGCGCCAAGGGGGTTATAGGTTGCAGGAGGCACCAGGGCCTGCCCAGGCAGGTAATAGAAATTGTTGGATGGCTTAAAAGCCGCGGTATTGTCGTCCGTCTCGCCCAGATCTTTTACGCCTGCTGGCTTGGCATCTGATTGATATTTACGCGCCACATGGTTGGGCACAAAATCGATGATCACTTTTAATCCGGCCGTATGGGTTCGGGCTACAAGTTGTTCAAACTCGTTCATCCGCTGCGGCACGTTTACGGCCAGGTCGGGACTTACATCGTAGTAGTCGCGGATAGAATAGGGCGAGCCCGCCCGACCTTTAACCACATCAGGATCATCAGCGGCAATGCCGTATTCAGGGTAGGCTGTTAGCGTGGCATGTTCTATCACACCGGTGTACCACACGTGCGTGGCACCCAGTTGTTTGATGGCGGCCAGAGCCGCAGCATTGATGTGGTTAAACTTGCCGACCCCATTTTCCTGCAGCGTGCCATAAGGCTTGTTGGTTGTTTGTGTGTTGCCAAACAGTCGTACCATCATTTGATAGATCACCATTTTTTGAGCAGGCGCGGCAGGAATCATGGTATCGGGTATTCGTTCTTTGGTAGGGTTGCACGCCAGTAGAGCCATAGCAATGAAAGAAGTGAAAAGCGCGCGATTCATGACTTTATCAAATTCCAAGATAAAAATTACTTCGGGCAATCGGCAGGGTGTGACTGATTTTGCGCGCAGATGGAGGTAAAAAGGTTACGCAAACGTTTGTGGCGGGGGCAGAACCCGATCGTTCAAGTCGGCAGATGGTTAAAACAGCACGCCCGCCAGCGTGGCTGTCATCATCGTAGCCAGCGAGGCGGCAATCATGGCTCGCAGGCCCAACCGCGACAAGTCGCTTTGTCGCTCGGGTGCCATGCCGCCAATGCCCCCGATTTGTATGGCAATGGAGCTGAAATTGGCGAAGCCGCACAGTGCGTAGGTGGCAATGCGAATGGACTTTTCGCTTAACACACCCGCTGCTTTCATGCTGGCCAAATCAAGGTAGGCTACAAACTCGTTGATAACCATCTTTTGCCCCAGCAGGCTGCCCACCTGTAGCGACTCGCTCCAGGTAACACCCATGCCGAAGGCGAATATTCTGAAGACCTGCCCGAGAATATATTGCAATGAAAAACCCTCATAGGCTCCGTTGGTGGTTGCTTTCACCCACTCGTTCAGACCAGTAACCGCCCCGATAAAATCGACCAGCACCCAATTGCAGGCATATATAATGGCGATAAAGGCCAACAGCATGGCCCCGATATTAAGGGCAAGCTTTAAGCCATCGGCTGCGCCCGTGGCCATGGCATCGACCAGGTTAACGCCAATCTGATCGCGGTTAACGCGCAGCGAGCGGTCTATCTTGTCGCCTTCTGCTTCAGGCATAAACAGTTTAGCCAGCACAATGGCTGCAGGGGCATTCATAATGGAGGCGCTGAGCAGGTAGGTAGCAAACTTGGCCTGTTGTGCCGGGTCGCCACCACCGAGAAACGATACATAGGCGCCCAGCACACTCCCCGCAATGGTAGCCATACCGCCCACCATGAGGCAATGCAATTCTGACTGCGTCATGTTGCGGATAAATGGACGCACCAACAGCGGGGCCTCTGTTTGCCCCATAAAGATATTCGCGGCAGCCGACAGGCTTTCAGCTCCGCTCAGCCGCATAGTGCGCGCCATCACCCACGCGAACCCGTACACAATTTTCTGCAACACGCCCACATAGTAGAGCCCCGCGGTGATAGCCGAAAAAAAGATAACGGTAGGCAAGGCCTGAAAGGCAAACAAGAAGCCGAGATTATGCTTTACGTCTGGATTGCCGATGTTATTTTTAGATAAATCGCCAATGAGAAATTCGGCACCTTTTTGCGCGAAGCTGAGAAAGCGCACGAACTTTTCGCTAAGCCACACAAAGGCGTGCTGCGCAAACTCAATTTTGCCAATCACAAGCCCGAACACAATCTGAATGCTGATGCCCACCAGCACCAGGCGCCAGTCTACCGCTTTTCGATTGCCGGAGAATAAAAACGCCACGCCTAAAATGAAACCAAGGCCTAAAACAGCGCGTAGATAATCCATTAAGTGGGGTGGGTTGCGGGCTGGTTAGATCAATTGCGTTTGCCTAATTCATCGCGAATCTTGGCAGCGCGTTCGTAGTCTTCTTTATCGATGGCGTCCTTCAACAACTCGTTCAGTTTGTCTACTGAATAATTTTTATAGTCTTCAGCGCCTTTTCTGGGTGCTTCTTTTTTAACCCGAGCCTTTGGTTCAGGCTTGCTCTCGGCCTTTTCTTCCTCTTCTTCCTGGTCGGTTAGCACGATGCCTGCTTCGGCCAAAATGCCTTCGTGCGTGTAGATGGGTGCGTCAAAGCGCAAGCCTATGGCGATGGCGTCAGAGGGACGTGCATCTATTTCAATTTTTTTTAATCCGTCAGTGCAAACCACCTTGGCGAAGAAAACGCCTTCTTTCAAATCGGAAATAACAATTTCCTCTACGTGAAAATGAAAGCTGTTGGCGAACGATTTGAACAAATCGTGCGTCATCGGTCTATTGGGAATAATTTTTTCAATTTCGATGGCGATGGCCTGCGCCTCGAACATGCCGATGATAATCGGCAGCCTGCGGTTGCCGTCTATCTCGCCCAATACCAACGCAAACGACCCTGCCTGCGATTGACTAGACGAAAGGCCTAAAATTTCAAGCTTGATTCTTTTGGGTTGCGCCACGGTCAAAAAATACCAAAACGTTTTTACGATATTATGAAAAATCCCTGTTGGGTGATACCCAAAGCTAACTTTATTTGGCAGCTTTCAGCGCCTCGGTAAGCTTCGGCACCACCTCAAAAGCATCGCCTACAATACCATAGTCGGCCGCCTTAAAGAAGGGAGCGTCTGCATCTTTGTTGATCACCACAATACACTTTGATGAGTTTACCCCCGCCAGGTGCTGGATGGCTCCCGATATCCCTACGGCAATATACAATTGCGGAGCCACCTTCACACCTGTTTGGCCCACGTGCTCGTGGTGCGGCCGCCAGCCCATGTCGGACACCGGCTTGCTGCACCCCGTAGCGGCATGGAGCGCCTTGGCCAAATCCTCCAAAATACCCCAATGCTCCGGCCCTTTCAGACCACGGCCACCAGATACTACAATATTCGCCTCCGGCAGCAACACTTCGCCTGTTGCTTTCTCTGTTTTTGTAATCTTCGCGGCAAAGTCGGCCTCGTTAAGGGTAACCGTTACGGGTACAACTTGTGCGGTTCCTCCCACCTCTTTTGCTTCGGCCGCATTCTTTTTTAATGTAATAACTTTCCTTGCGTTTTTTAATTGCACGAGTGCGAAGGCTTTGCCTGTATAAATGCTGCGCTTCACCACAAAATCCGCCTGCGGCAACTCCACTACGTTTGAGGCAAAACTTGCACCTGCTTTTACCGCCACCCTAGCAGCCACGGGCGTACCCAGGGACGAATTGGCCATCACCAGTACCTCTGTGCCTTCCTCTTCCATCATTTTAGCTAACGCCAAACTGTAGGCTTGCACCACCGGTTGGTTGAGTCGGCTGTCATGGGCGTGTAGTATTTTCTGGGCACCATGCCTGCCGAGCATCTCCAGTTCGCTGGCGTCAACCGCGCCTAACACAGCTGCCGTTACGCCCTTACCCAACGCATGCGCATAG
>Ga0224723_1000500_pt1 | contig 26725 bp, 23 predicted proteins | sample Balambano_FR2_Me_FD_161647 | JGI IMG/M metagenome (GOLD analysis project Ga0224723, IMG submission 161647) | Freshwater sediment microbial communities from Lake Towuti, South Sulawesi, Indonesia - Balambano_FR2_MetaG | ecosystem: Environmental > Aquatic > Freshwater > Lake > Sediment | place... | reverse complement strand
TCCCCCTCACCCACCCCTTCATGCGGCTGCCCCTGCCCCAATTCAGCACTCAAAGCCGTCATCCTGGCTATTTTGCCGAGGTGATCGAAACGGCAACGACTGAATTTCTGGCGCAGTGTCTTGAACCCGAAGACCTCAGCTTTGCGGTAATGCCGCCGTTTGGGAGCTGGGTGAAGGCAAAAGACGAAGAGTCTGGCAATGTGGTCTACGCCGTGGTCTATCACGCTACCACTAGCCCGATCGACTCAGTTCATCGCGCCAGAGCGTTAGGGCTTTCACTGCAAGACCTGCGAGAGCAGCAGCCGCAGATTTTTGCCATGCTCAAAACCGAATTTCGGGCGGCGATCGTCGGCTTTCAGTCAGGCACAGTCAGTCATGCCGCCAGCAACGGAGCGAACGGAAGCAGTGGAACCAAAAACGGGAACGGTCGAAAGAACGGCAGCAGTCCTGCAGCAACCCTGGCAGGCGCAATCCATCAACATTTGCCGCCCCGCCCGCCTCAAATCCACCAGGCAGTTTACTACTGCGACTCCGAAGAAATTCTCCACTTCAGCGAACAGCTCGACTTTTTGCGCACCTTGCTGCAGGTGAACGGCGCACCCGTAGACGGCTTAACGGCAGCAGCCATCCGAGAGATTTACCGACTGCGTCAGGCAGACCGCCAGTGGCTGGTTCAGGCAGGACGCACGCTCAGCATTTTGCTAAAAGATGACTACGATCGCCTTCGCATCATCCTGAGCCAAATTTATCTCTAAAGTTTATTGTCTCTAAACTCTGTTTCTGATAACCACAGTTCTTCCTTCTATTGATGGATTTACCTGATGAATGCGATCGAGCTAGTCTAAATGCCAGTCCTGCTTTGCCTTCGCGGCTTCTCTCAGAAACTCATGCACCTTGAACCGATCGTTTCTTTTGCTCTGCTGCTGGCAGTGATTCTCATTGTGCCGATCGGGTTTGAACGGATCAGATTGCCCGGACTGCTCGGACTGCTGATTGCTGGCGTGATTTTAGGTCCCAATGCGCTAAATCTGCTGAGCAATGAATCAGAAACAATGGAGCTTTTGTCGGACATCGGCTTGGTTTACCTGCTGTTTGTCGCTGGCTTAGAGATCGACCTGGAACAGTTTCGCGCGACCAAGCATCGATCGGCAGGCTTTGGCTTTCTGACATTTCTGTTTCCGCTGCTAACCGGGATTGCCATCGGACGATTTTTTGGCTTTGGCTGGAATGCCTCAGTGCTGATTGGGTCGCTGCTGGCGTCCCACACGCTGCTGGCATACCCGATCGTCAGTCGCCTGGGCTTGGTGAACAACGAAGCCATTACGGTCACGATCGGCGCAACAATTTTTACAGACATCGGTTCGCTGCTGGTGCTGGCAATCTGTCTGGGAATTAACCAGGGCGATTTTAGCGCGGTGAGTCTGGCAGGTTTGCTGCTGTCGCTGCTGATCTATTCCGCCGTCATTCTGTTTGGTTTTAACTGGCTGGGCAAGGAATTCTTTCGGCGATCGGGCGATGTAGAAGGCAATCAGTTTTTGTTTGTGCTGCTGGCTGTTTTTGTTGCGTCGATCGGCGCAGAGCTGATTGGCGTTGAGAAAATTGTCGGTGCGTTTTTAGCGGGGCTGGCAGTCAACAGCGTGCTGGACGAAGGTTCTGTTAAAGAAAAAGTTTTGTTTGTGGGAAATGTGCTGTTTATTCCCATCTTTTTTGTGAATACGGGACTGATTATCAATATTCCCGGCTTTATTCGCAGCCTGAGCAATATTGAGCTGACGCTGGCGATCGTCTTAGGCTTGATCGGGTCTAAATTTTTGGCGGCATTTGCGTCTAAGCTTGCCTTCCGCTACAGCTTGCGAGAAGCGATTACGATGTGGTCACTGTCGATGCCTCAAGTTGCGGCAACGCTGGCGGCTGCTTTTGTCGGCTTTCGGGCAAATATCATCAGTGAAGATGTGCTGAACAGCGTCATTGTGATGTTTGTGGTGACAGCAACGCTAGGACCAATTATTACCACCCGTGCCGCCAGCGGCTTGACTCCAGATAACACTGGTTTGCCCGAAACACCACCGATTGAACAGTGGGGCGAAGATCCAGAGTCGCACGGCAGATTAACGATCGCAGTTCCGGTCTACAATCCGCAAACCCAGCACCATTTGCTTGAAATGGCAGCGCTTTTTGCACGGCATGAGTCTGGCAAAATTGTACCTTTGTCGATCGCCGCAGGTCATGCCCACATGGATTCGCCTGAAGTGGAGTCTGGAATTCAGCGCAGCGAAGCAATTTTGAAGCAGGCAACCGCAATTTGCCAGAATCTGGGAGCAAAAGCAGCGCCTGTTTTGAGAATTGATGATGACACCGCCCAGGGAATCTGCCGCGCCAGCCGCGAACAGCACGCAAATCTGATTGCTATGGGCTGGGGCAAAACACAGGGAATTCGTGCTCGCCTGTTTGGAAACGTGATCGATCGGGTGCTGTGGGCGTCTCACTGCCCGGTTGCCATTATGCGTTTGATCGACTCGCCGACTAAAATCAAGCGAATCCTGGTTCCGATCGACAGTCCCACCCGTGAGGCAGTCCAGCTTTTGCTGTTTGCCGACATTCTGGAAGACGCCAATGATGCCAGCATTACCCTGCTGCATGTCTGCGATCGACACAGTTCTCCAGAGCGCGAAGCCTGGATTCAATCGCAGCTTCAGGAGCTGGTTGCCCGATACACGCCTTTCGTTTATCCCAATATTCAGATTGTTCGCTCTAGTGATGTAGCGCGATCGATTATCGAAGCTTCTCGCTTCCACGATTTAGTGGTGATGCGAAATGCACGGCGACGCGACCGAGCAGTAGGCGAACTAATTTTGAGCGATATTACCAATCGTGCCCTGCGGCATATCACCTGCTCTGTGGTAATGATTGGTGAACCTCACAGCCACAAAGGACTGATGATGATGCGAAGGGCACGATCGATTCAGGAAGTGAGCGGATAGTCAATCAAGACAATGAATCAAATTAATCAAGAATTAATCAATATTGATCGACGTTGGACCTGACGAAGAACTGCTGGTTGCTGCCGTTCCCGCAGCCGTGAGCGGAGCTTTGCGAAAATCTGCATAAAGCCGATCGCGCCAATCCCAGAAGGGTCGCAGCAGTGGGTCATTGATCAGATCCATCGTTCCTTTGCCTTTGATTGCCACAGGCAGTTCCAGATACGCCCCAACTGGGAACTTAACGTACATCGTCATCGCCGCAACTGCAAAGTCTGCCAGCGTCGGTTGGTCGCCTACCAGATAAGGCTGGTCGCGCAGCAAATCGCTCAGGGATTCCAGGCTGCGGTGCATTTCCTTATGGGCAGACTTGACGGCATCAGGACCAGCTCCCGCCCCAGTGCCTAACAGGTCGATCGCCTCACGCGGCACAGACTGCACCAGATTTCTGAGGAATCCTGGCGTTCCTGACGGCAGCGCTGAAGTCAAAAAGGTTGAGTCCTGACCAATCGCGCTAATCAGCAGTTTCCGGGCATTAATCCCCACCGAATCATCTGCCCACTGTTCTAGAATGAAGCACTGCGATCGCTGCTGCACATCGGTTGGAATGAGCGGATTATTGGGATATTTGCGATCGAGGTAGAGAGCGATTTCTGTAGAGTCGGCAATTACCTCGTTGCCATCTTTGAGGACGGGAACCTGCCGCTGTCCCGACATTCGAAAAATATCAAGCTGCCCAATTCCCGGCGTAATTTCTATCTTGCGATAGGTCAAGCCTTTATAGTCTAGAATTAGCCGCACTTTTTCACAGTAGTGGGATAGCTCAAACTGGTAAAGCTCCAGCATGGTCGTCTCCTTATTGATTGCCTCGCTTTTAACTTAGCAAGTTTCTCCAGGGTTCTGGCAAACCCGCCCTGATTATTTTTTCGACCCGCCGCATACGCACTGACCCCTCAGTTGCTGGTGATCCATATCTTGAGACCGGGAACACTGAAGCCTGTAAACGCCAGTTTACGAAACAGAAGACACCTTGTAGGGCGATCGATTCAGGGGAAACCCGTCTGGACGATCGCTTTCTTCTCCCAGTCAAATCACGTTTGTGAGACAATCGGGGTTATTTCAACCCACCTGCAATGGAAGCATATCTGCAAGCAAGCGAAATCATTGACCATCAACACCCAGAGATTTTGGCACTTGCTCAGCAGATTGCAAACAATCATCCAACCAGCAAAGCCATTGCAAAAGCCTGCTCTGAATGGGGACGAGACGAGATTCGCCATAGATATGACTATCAGATGAACTCGGTTACCTGTCGCGCTTCGGCTGTGCTTCAGCATCGAACCGGATACTGTTATGCGAAAAGCCATCTATTAGCCGCACTGCTGCGGGCAAACGGCATTCCGGCAGGGTTTTGCTATCAGCGACTGAGTGTTGATGATCAGGGTGCGCCTTACAGTTTGCACGGGTTTAATGCAGTTTATCTGCCTGAGTTTGGCTGGTATCGGATTGATGCGAGATGCACACCGCATGACGCAGCCTGACCTCCGCACGATCGCCCAGCAGGGAAATCTAAATGCGATCGCCCTCTGGTTGAACCGCACGCTCCACCCTCGCGGAGTCACTGTCAAAGTGCGAATCAAAGCAGGGGTGCTCAAGATCTTGCTGACTGCTCATCGTCCCCTGGAACAGCAGGCTTACGTGCAGTTGCTTCAGCAGCAGATTCGCGAACTGGACTTGCCTCACCTCGATCGCCTCAAAATTTACTGCCAGCATTCTGAACAGAATCGCCCAACCTGGGTTGCTGAAGTTTTTCTTGCTTCAGAGCAGGCTGAAAGCAAAGCACTCGTTCCGGCTTCGCTGAATGAGGAAGTTGAACTTGCTCCGGTAGAAATCAGCCGTCCTGAGAGGGCTGAAGCATCCCGACCTCGCCAAAAATTTCCTCTGGCAGTTCTGTTGCCGTACCGGGACGTTTTTCGCCCAGGGCTGTATCGCAGTGCGATCGGGCGGCGGCTGCTTTTTCTGGCACTGGTGCCGCTGCTGATCAATCTGCTGACCGAGCAGGTGAGCTTAGCCCAAACCGCGTGGTTCACAGGAATTTATTATGCGATCGTCTGGAGTTTGCTGCTTTATCACCTGATCAAGCCGACTCAAGTTTCCTGGATTCATGCGATCGGCTGTGTGCTGTTCACCGTTTTTATCAGTATTCCTTTGCTGCTGCTGGTGCAGCGAGTTCCGCCGTTCAATGCGCTCTATCAGGCAACCGGGCAGCCTCTGCCAAGTCGTCTAATTGGGTTTGTGCTGGGGGTCGGGGTGCTGGAGGAAGTTTGCAAGGCGATTCCGCTATTTTCGCTGATGCGGCGCGATCGCAAGCGAAACGACCTGCACACCGTTGCCTTTTACGGCGCGATGTCTGGTTTGGGGTTTGCCGTTGCCGAAAGCGGAGCTTACTCGGTGCAGTATGCGATCGGCTTAACGCGCGGACAGATTGATCTGGGCATGTATCTGGCGGCAAATACCATTCGCTTTGTGTCGCTGCCTTTATTTCATGCGGTGCTGACGGGCATTGTGGGCTTTTTTATTGGGCTGGCAATCCATTCTCCCGGTCGCCGTTTTGCACTGCTGATCATGGGCTTGGCGATCGCTGCCGTTCTGCACGGACTCTACAACGCCGTTTCAGGTGGATTTCCCGGTTTGTGCATCATTGGTTTTAGCATTGCGCTGTTTATTGCCTATCTCGATCGCAGTCCCCAAATGGTGCAGCACCTGGAAGACGAACAGGCTCACTCTCAGAAAAACTCTCGCTAGCTGCGCTCCTGCAGACAGACTGCCAACAGCTCTTCGATCGCTCCCACTTTCACAATCGGCACGTTGAACGCCTGAGAGAGATCGCTCACGGTCAGGTCATCTAAAAAGCGATCGTCGTCGTGTTTCAGCATCACTGAAGGCAGCAGAATGCCGTCTCCCAGGTCGCGTCCGCGCAGTGCAGCCAAAATATCCTGTCCTGTAATCAGCCCCGTCACGCTAATTTGCTGTCCCCAATACTGGCTGTTCAGCGCAACCAGGTCGATCGTCAGTCCTTCCACCTGATTCAGTCGCTGGACGATCGGCTGAAAAGCATATTCCACAGCATTTCCGACAATCCAGGTATAGCGGTGTGGGATGGAAACACGAGGCGGAAGCTGCTTAGCAGCAGTTTGAAACTGCTTCAAAAACTGCCGAATTGAACCAACGCCATTTCCCAACTGCGGATAGTCCTCGTAGTGCGATTCTGGCGGCAATTCCTCGCGCCCAATTAAAAACCACTCGTCTGCTAACCAGGCAAAAGTCGTGCCGAGCTGCTGACGAAACTTAGCCTGCAAGGGCTGCACCTGAGCAATCACTTCTCGCGCTTTTTCGGGGGTCACGGGCACGAGTTCATCTTCGGCAGGGCGAAAGCGGGTTAGACCAACAGGAACGATCGCCGCCGAGGCCACCGTCGGGATTTCGCCTTGATGAAACTGCGCCAGATCGAGCAAAGTCCGCTCCAGATGCATGCCGTCATTAATGCCTGGACAAACCACCACCTGAGCGTGAATTTGCAGCCGCTGCTGTTGAAACCAGCGAAGCTGATCGAGCAATCGTCCGGCACGGGGATTTTTGAGCAGTCGGGTTCGCACTTCTGGCTCAGTCGCATGAACCGAGACAAACAGAGGAGAAAGCCGCATTTGAGCAATTCGATCCCATTCTTTCTGAGTCAAATTGGTCAACGTCAAATAGCTGCCGTAGAGGAAACTGAGGCGATAGTCATCGTCTTTGAGGTAAAGGCTTTGGCGTTTACCGGGAGGCTGCTGGTCAATAAAGCAAAAGGGGCAGCGATTGTTGCACTGAATTAGCCCATCAAATAGCGCAGATTCAAACTCCAAGCCCAGATCGTCGTCGTAGTCTTTCTCAATCTCAACAAGATGGGTTTTGCCTTTTACGTCCAGCACTTCCAGTTCCAGCACTTCATCAGCACAGAGAAACTGATAGTCGATCAGATCGCGCGGCGGCTGTCCGTTAATTGCCACAAGCCGATCGCCCGGTTCAAACCCCACTTCAGCGGCGATCGATTCGGGCAAAACGCGGGTAATCAGAGCAGGACGCAGCGTAGACTCACTCATAGGGCACAGCAGCAAAAATGAGCAGCGGTCGGCAAATGCACAGATTGGCTCAAACTCGCTCAATCTGATCTTTTTTCTGACCTCTACTTAATAGTAGCGTTCTGGCTAAGTTGGGTGCAGGGGCTGTGCTTCTGCGTGGGAGAGAAGCCCCACATCCCACATTCCTTCAGTGAGTGAAAACCGCGGTATGTCTAAGTAATAGGTTCAAGAAAATGTCCATGCCCGAATAAATTAGAACAAGGCTCAGTGAAAGGCAATTCGTATCTGATCAAGATAAATTTTGCGGAAATTGCAGTAGATTTGCTGCTTAAGAAACGGCGAGAGGCGATCGAGTTCTGATGACGCTCATGCAGCGTTGCTCGATTCAATTCTTGGCTAATTCAGAGGAATTTTGCACATCAGAAACGGCGAAATCGGAGGCTGAAGCAATTTCCTAAAACGTCGGCTGCAGTGTCAGAGTTACACACACAGCAAAACAGGAGGCTCTGATTTTATTCTTTGAAGCCTCCCGACTGATGATATTCCTTTGACAAGCATTTGCTAGCGTTCGCAAGGACGAAGATCACATTGAAAAAGTGCCCTGAGGTCTGACAGAATCGATCGTCCTGCCAAATGAGATCTTTCTCAGATCTGCCTCAGACACTTTTCAGCTTTCGAGACTCCATTCTTTCGGAACTGTATTGCTGAGATTTTACTTTGAAGACTTTATTCTTCGAAGTCGTCACCTTCTAGTTGCTTTAAGCGAATGTGCTTACGCCCCAGAGAGATTTCAAATTCATCTCCCGGCTTGAGATCCATTTGCTTTGTGTATGCGGCTCCAATCAGCAAATTGCCGTTTGCCTGAACCGTGATCCGATAGCTAGCACTGCGTCCACCGCGACCGTTGCTGCCCTGCTTGCCGTCAAGCTCAATCTCTTTTGCTTCCAGAAGGGCATTATAGAACTTCATCATGTTGACGCGCTCTACTCCATTTTTGGTAATGGTGTAGTAGCCGCACTCTTTTGCCTTTTCTTCTTTGCTAACGTGCTCCAGTTCTTTAACCTTCGTCAGAAGGGCTTCTCCGGTTAAAGGCTCGATCTTTTTCTTTTTGCTCATTCGTTTGGTCTAGATCAATGACAAGGAACTGTGGAATACCACTGTGGGTGGGATACACGATCGCTGATAGTCTTGCAGTAGATAATTCTGTCATCATTCATCTATTGCTTTGCATCAGCTTTTGAATCTATATTACCGTGGTCAGTCAACTTTTTTCATGTGATTTATATCAAAATTCAAGCTTTTTGATCGACTCAAATGATTCCGACTTTGCGAACCCTGATCGATCGTTCTGGTATCACACAGTCACATTACAAATCTGGATCCCTCTATTCAGGAACTAAAAGGTTTTAATATAGCGCAAGCTGGAAAAAGTGGCTCACTTTATTTCTGATTGATCCGGTAACCCGTCATCCCTTCACTCTCATTAATTGCTGTCCTAAATCAATAGGGTCAGAGTTAGCCTCGGTGGATCGATCGCCTTGGTGGATGATTCCTTGCTGCTATCCCTTCTGATTGATCATCAATGATTATCACGCGGTAAGCCAATTCATCTTATTCATCTCGATCGATACTTGATCGATAATAGAGTGGCTGCAATTCGATCGCTGCCTTTTCGCAACTAGCCTTCTCACAGCTGAATGATATCTGAAAATAATATAAGGATTGCCTGTTAAAGATTGAATGAAGCTTACCACTCGCGGACACTACAGCGTCAAAGCCCTGCTCGACTTAAGTTTTCAGCCTAAATATCAGCCCACTTCCGTCCGGTCGATTGCTCAACGCCAGGAAATCCCAGCTCCCTATCTGGAGAAGCTGTTAATTGAGCTGCGGCGTGCTGGTCTGGTGGAATCGGTGCGCGGTGCTCAGGGGGGCTACAGGCTGGCGCGGCTGCCTGCGCAAATTTCCCTCGGTCACATTTTAGAAGCTGTGGGAGAAACGATCGAACCGCTTTCTCGGCTCAGACCCGAAGCTAATCAAGCAGAAGATTGGGTCACCTTTACGCTCTGGCAGCGGCTCCATGCCAAGTTAAAAGAAGCCCTCTACAGCATTACCCTCGAAGACTTGTACTACGATGCGCGAAGTCGGCAGGCGGCTCAAGGAGAATCCGCTAGCTTTGTCGTTTGATATCTCGTTTGATATTCAGTGATGTCCAGAATGAATCTCTGGTTCGCTCTTGCCAATCAGAACTGCAAATCAGATGCATAAATTCCGTCAGCGTGTTTTGCACAATACCCCTGCTGTTTCGTCAATCTGTCGGAACCTCTGGCGCGTCGTCCCTCTTTTCAGAAACATCCTGTCATAGCAATCACAAATAGTTTATCAAAAGGGAGTGTGGGGCTGTGCCCCCACGCAAGGGCTACGCCCCTGCATGCCATACAATCCAAAAAGGATCGCTATGGCGCTACGCAATTAGATGAGAACAAGGGGGGGTGGGGGCTAAGGTCCCCAAGCAGGGGGAAAACCTCTGCACCCCGTCTTAAGCCAAATTCGTAGAACGATATAGAAACACTCGAACACTCAAACTAAGACTTGACACTCTTCTCTTAAATTAGCGAGAATGGTCTCTTGGCGTTTAATCGCTCGGATCAGGTTTAACGGCAAAATGCCCGGATCGCTTGGCGAAGAGTGCTGAGCACAAGGCGCTGATGTTGCGGGGTTTAAGCCCGGATTGATTGCGCCGACCCTGGCTACCTGTACGGCAATCTTCGAGGAATATCATGACATACGCAATTATTGAAACGGGCGGCAAGCAGCTTCGGGTTGAACCCGGTCGCTTTTACGATGTTGAACGGCTCGCAGTCGATGTTGACGGGGCAGTGACGATCGATCGCGTCCTCTTTGTCGAAAACGATGGGGAAATTTCGATCGGGCAACCTACTGTTACAGGCGCGACTGTTGAGGCAACCGTGCTGCGGCATTTTCGGGGACGGAAGGTGCTCGTCTACAAGATGAAGCCCAAGAAAAAGACTCGCAAAAAGCGGGGACACCGCCAGGAAATTACCCGCCTGATGATCAACTCGATCTCGTTGAATGGGTCGATCGTGGGGGGAAGAGAAGCCGCCCAGGAAACCGCTCCAGCGGCAGTTGCTGAGTAATTCGGGCTAAACTCATTAGCAGGCAGTTCACATCAACCCTAGTCAAAATTCGAGGAAACGATGGCTCACAAGAAAGGGACGGGCAGTACCCGTAACGGTCGAGATTCTAATGCTCAACGCTTGGGCGTGAAGCGATTTGGCGGTCAGGTTGTGCGTGCTGGCAATATTCTGGTACGGCAACGGGGCACAAAGTTTCACCCTGGCGTTAACGTCGGACGTGGCAACGACGACACGCTGTTTGCGCTGGTCGATGGCGTTGTTACTTTCGAGCGCAAAGGCAAGAGCCGCCAAAAGATCAGCGTTTATCCAGCAACTGAAACGGCGACTGCTGAAGCGGCAACAGTGTAGTTTTTGTTGAATTTCTAATTCCAGCTTGTTGACAGTAGTGCTGGTTTAATTCTGCAAATTACGGCTGTAGCCAGCTCCATTAGTACAAAGGGGGGTGCAGGGGCACAGCCCTCACACCTCACTCTAAGCTGAGTGGCTACAGCGATTAAATCAAACTAAATCTCAGTGTTTTAAAGGGTAGATGGTTTTGTCTACCCTTTTTATTTGTCTTCGCGTTACTTGTCTTCACGCTATTTGTCTTCATATGGGAATCGCGATCGCACTGCAGGTCGATCGCAGCTAAATAAATATAAAAATAAAAGTGCCTATCCCAGGAAGCTAAACCTGCGTGGACTGCAAAAAGGTATCCAGATCTGCAAACAGTCCGGCATAGGTTTGAGTTGGCAGGTCATAGCCTTTGAGATGCACGGTCTTGGGAATAAAAACTTCTGGTTTTACTCCGGCTTCGATTAGATAGCGATAAGTGGTTTCTCCCAGCGCAATGTCCATGCCGATTTGCTTCGTGGAAGACTCCAGCCGAAAGGCAGCATTCACGGTGTCCCCCAGAGCGGTGTAGTCCGGTCGATCGCCTGTACCCGTATTGCCAACCATTGCGTATCCGGTATTTAGCCCTGCCCCGATGCGAATGGGAGCCGGAAGCGGATAGGTTTCGTGGAGCTGGCTCGTCATTTTGTGGAGGGCACTGAGCGCATGAGCAACTCGCATCATCTCATCTGGACTGATGCCCTGTGCGCCGTGAATCCAGACTGCCATCACCGCATCGCCAATGTATTTATCGACCCAGCTTCCGTAGTCGCGAATAATATCGCCTGCGCAGCGAAACCAGGTTCCAATCACCTCAGACAGCACCTTCTCATCAATCTGGCGCGTCATGCCTGAGAAGTTGCGGATATCGACAACCAGCACAGAAATGAGTCGGCGCACATGCAGCGTCGCGGTCGCCGTGAATTCCTGCGAGTCGTTGCCGAGCGTAGGGGCAGTGGAGTCAAGATTGGGGGCAAAAAACTCCAGCTCAGTTTGTCCAAAGGTGAGTCGATCGCCGCTTTGCAGGGTGACAGGAACACTGACTCGCCGTCCGTTCACAAAGGAACCGTTGCGGCTACCCAAATCAATCAGGTAAAAATCGCCAGTTTCCATTTGCTGAAGCAAGGCATGGTTCCGGGAAATCCAGCGATCGGGCAGGACAAAATTATTGTCATCGCCCCGCCCAACCCTCCAGCAATTGCTGCCAACGAGCGAAAAGTAGCGGTTTCCAGACTCCGTGTGCAGGATGAGATGGGGAACAGGCTGTCCATTCACAGCAGTTTCACAGACCGTATTGTTGCCGTGTGATGCATTTTGACGCATTCGCTCAGCTACAGGACTCCCAGCTTTTGAATTATAGAGAGCCTTGCGTCAAATATACTCCGCGATGATCAGGATTTTTCCCCTTTAATCTAACCTACCCATCACTTCCCACTACTTTTTTTGCAATCTACGGGACAAGTTACAGGAGGAGAGAGCAACGATCGGCTTTTACTGAGATTACCTGGAAGCTTAGTCAAGCTTTTACACAAAAGTTGCTACACGGAAATGGCTACCAGCCAGAACAGCCCATCCACCAGAATCGTACTCAAGACCGCACCGCCCAGCGTCCACCAGTGAAGCTGCTTTGACCTTAGCGGCAAGCCACCCACCAGCAGCAGCACCGCACCGATTCCGATCGCCCAACCGATGCCCCAGGAAGTTTGCATCTGCGCAATTGCACTCTCGAAAATAGGCTGCATCAGGTGAGGCTCAACCTGGATAAGCTGTCGCCATTGAGGAATCAGATTGACCGCGTAAAAATAAACGTCAGTCATTGCAGTGCCAAACAGCGACCCCAGATAAAACCAGTTGCCAATTCGATCCTGCCCGCGCATCAGACATCCGATCGCAAAGGGCAGCCCGACTGCCTCGATCGGCAAATGCAGAAACGGCTCCCATCGCAGCCAGCCCCAATAGATTGACCCTGCTAGCCACGTCCAGGTAAAGCCCAGCAGCAGATCTCCCCACGGTGCTGACTGAGGACGCGATTGCAGCCAAACACTGAGCCAGAACCAGCCTCCTGTCATTGCCAGGCTGAGCCACGGAGCCGATCGCACCAGGGGCGCCTGAAAGAAAACAGGAATCGACACCAGGAAAGCAGATGCCAGAAAAAACTGCCAGGTGAGCGGCAGCCGCCAAATCAGCGGAATCGAGATAGGGAGTTCTTGCCGTTCAGAGGCAGCAAGCGGACTTGATGGCGGCAGGGAACAGGGGTTTCTCAAGGGCGACGGGGACAACGGTTTTTCTAATCTTTTAGTTCAACTTTTTTAACATATCACAGATTTATCCCCCTGGGGGGCATCTAGATGAAGATTATCCTGCGTTAGCCCCTAAGATTTTTGGATTAACCTAAAATTTTGCTGAAGTCAGGTGGACGACTCAGTGTAAACACTCGGAAGTTTGTAAGCTAGACGAGATCAAGAACTGCTCCTCCGTAGCTTTCACCCCCCTGATTACTGCTCGATACGCGAGAACTTTTGTGGAACTTATTCAAGAACTTTTTCAAGCTATTATTCTGGGTCTTGTGCAGGGAATTACTGAATTCCTGCCCATCAGCAGCACTGCTCATCTTTTAATTGTGACGCAGCTTTTTGGCTGGACTACCCTTGGACAAAAGTATTTTGTCGATGCGATCCAGTTTGGCAGTGTGATTGCAGTCAGCCTCTACTTCTGGAAAGACATTCAGCAGATTTCATCTGGTGCATGGCAGGCATTTCAGCAGAAGGACTGGAATCGGGAAGAATGGAAGGTGCTGGTCGGCATTGTGATCGGTACAATTCCAGCACTCTCGGTCGGCTATTTGGTCAGAGACATTGTGCCGGACAGCGCAGTTGTAATTGCGATCATATCGATCGTGATGGCGCTGCTGCTGGGTCTTGCTGAAAAAGTGGGCAGCCGGAAACGCGGCTTTGCTGACCTGCGAACGCTGGATGGCATTCTGGTGGGCTTAGGACAAATGATTGCCCTGATTCCGGGCGCTTCTCGATCGGGATCAACACTCACCACCGCTTTGTTTCTGGGACTCGAACGCCAGACAGCAGCGCGGTTCTCTTTTCTGCTGGGGCTTCCTACCCTGACGATCGCGACTCTGTTTCAGTCCAGAAAAGCTTTTGGCAGCCTGGATAGCTTGCTGGCTTTGCTCGTCGGCATTATTTCGACGTTTATCTTTTCCTACCTGGCGATCGCCTGGCTGCTGCGCTATTTGCAGAATAAAAACACCTGGGTATTTGTCTGGTATCGATTGGGGTTTGGGACAGTGCTGCTGCTGGCGGTTGCAACTGGAATTTTGAAAGGCTAAATTCCTCTTGTTTGCATTGCCGGACGACTAATCGGTTTATATAGCTGTAGCCAGCTCCATTAGTACTCCATTAATACAAGGAGGGTCGGAGCACAGCCCCTGCACCCCCTATCCTAAGCCGAGTGGCTGTGGCTATATTGATCGATTGACCGGGGTTTAACCGGGATACCAGATCGATTCAACCCGCTGAGCAATTTGCAGGGCACGATCGCGATTTCCCTCATCGAGCAAAACTGTGACGTGACCAAGCTTGCGACCGGGGCGAGATTGAGATTTGCCGTACCAGTAGAGGTGCGATCGGGGAATTTGGGCAATCTGCTGTCGTTTTTCTGCGTAATCCAATTCTGCTGTTTCGTAGCCCAGCAAATTTACCATAACCGCTCCATGCACCGTCAGGGCAGAACTGCCCAGCGGCAACCCGCTCACGGCTCGAAGCTGCTGCTCAAACTGTGAGGTGACGCAGGCATCCAGCGAATAATGTCCCGAATTGTGCGTCCGGGGAGCGGTTTCGTTGACTAAAACCTTGCCGTCTTGAGTGAGAAAAAACTCGATGCCCATGATGCCGACATAGTCCAGCGACTGCAGCAGCGATCGAGCGATCGACTCCACTTGCTCCACTACCGCTGAGTCAAAGTCCGGTGTGACAATCACGCGCTGGCAGACCTGATTTTCCTGCTGCGTTTCGACCACGGGATAGACCACAATCTCATTCTGTTGGGAGCGGGCAACCATCACCGCCAATTCGCGATCGAACGGCACAAACCCCTCCAGCAGCCAGTGCGACAGCGGATCGGCAACCGGAAATTTTTGCAGGACGGCTTCTAATGCAGCGCGATCGCGGCAGATAAACGTGCCCTGCCCGTCATATCCCAACCGCCGCGACTTAAGCACAACAGGGTAACTATCGGGCAGTTTGGCAGGATCAAAAACAGCAAAAGCAGGTGTGGGAAGACCTCGATCGCGCAAAAAACATCGCTGCTCGTATTTGTCTAGCAGGGGCGCAAGGGAGTCGAGGCTGGGGAAGAACTGAATCCCGGTTTGGCTGAGAGAACGCAGGGCTGCCAGATCCACAAATTCATTTTCAAACGTAATTGCGTCGCTGAACGCTGCCAGTTTTGCACTTCCGTTGGCATCGGCGATCGGGGCAAAAACGGTGTGAGCGGCGATCGAGACAGCAGGATCAGACGGACTGGGGGTTTGAATAGCCAGCGCGATACTTAACCGCTTTGCGGCATCTGCCATCATCCAGGCGAGCTGTCCGCCGCCGATCACCCCAATTCGTTTTACTGGCTGATTCACTGGCTGATTCACTGACTTTCCCTACTGGCGACATCCTAAAGACTCGCGGGTCATTACCCCCGTTTTGGGATTGATGCCGCTTGCCGACGCACAGAGTTCCTTGACCTGCGCCCTGTCCAGAATGGCATCGGTGAAATCTGCCCCGGTAATATCAACGTCCTCAAAGAGCGATCGCAGCAAAATCGACTCAACCAGCACCGCTTCTCGCAGAGTGGCTCCCTTAAAATTTACCTGGTCTGCCATTGCGTTGGTCAGGTCTGCCCCGCGCAAATTTGCCTTTGTCATCGTTGAAGCACTGAAGACCGCGCCGCGCACATCGGCGTTTTCAAAGTTGGTCTGCTCCAGGTTGGCGTTGGAAAATTCCGATCCCTGGAGTTCCTGCCCTGAAAAGTCACGTCCTTTTAGCTGGGCATTGCTAAACGACTGGGGTGCAGTCCAGTCTGCCCGCGCAGGTGAACACCAAAAAAGCAGCATCAGCAGGAACGAGAGCAGCAGGACAGAAATCGATCGCGTTGCAGTTCCCCAAAAGGGTAATCGGCACATAAAACCTCAACCATTAAAGCGCAGACAAACTCGTCACGCGGTTTTTTCTATCTTGACAGATTGCGCGATCGAAGTTGCGCCGATCGATGGAAGAGTAAGTCGCTGTCTCATCGACGCTGTGCCTGCTGCAGAAGCTGGGCAGAACTGTTTGCCCACTGACGATTGCCCTGCATTGAGAATAAATCCGTCGCGTATTGCAGCACCCGCCGCGCATCGGCATAGTTCCCCTGCCGTAAAAAGACCAGTCCTGCTCCGTAGTAGGCATTGGGATAGTTGGGGTTTGCTTCTGCCGATCGCCGAAACGCATTGAGCGCATCTTCCAATTTGCCCTGCTGATACAGGATTGATCCCAGGCTGTACTGTGCTTCAGGATAGCGGGGATTCAGCGCGATCGCCTGCTGAAAAGCCTTGAGTGCGTCGGGCGTGCGTCCTTGCTGAAGGTAAATTAGCCCCAGATAGTAGGAGGGTTCGGGCGCGTTGGGGCTGAGCCTGACCGCCTGCTGAAAGTATGGCATTGCCCCCTGATTGTTGCCCTGCTGCCGCATCACCAAGCCCAGATTGTAGTGTGCTAAGCCCAGGTTGGGATCAAGCTGAAGCGATCGCTGCAAATACTGCTGTGCGAGAGGCAGGTTATTTCCTTCCAGCAAAGCTGCGCCCAGGTTGGCATAGGCGAGCGACAGAGCGGGATCTGCCTGAATTGCCTGATAAAAAGCGTTTGCTGCGTCCTGAAGCAGTCCCTTTTGCCGATAGGCAAGCCCCAGATTGTAGTAAGCCGCCGCAGAACGGGGATCGAGCGTTGCTGACTGACGAAATGCAGCGATCGCCTGATCAACCTGTCCCTGCTGGATATACTGTAACCCCAGGTTAAGCTGTCCTTCCGGGGTCATGGTTGCGCCGGATTGGCTGTCAATGCTGAGTGTCGGCAGAGATTGCGCCAACCCTTGTGGAACGTGAAGGCTAGAAATTAGCAGGAATGCGCTAAATAAGGTGTTTCGAGCGATGCCGTACCGTTTGCGCTGTGCTGTAAGCCGTCTACCTTGAGGAGCCGTTTGCGCGGAAGTGAAGAGATAAACCTGCCAACGCCGATTCATAGCGAGTTGCCTGTACTTGTGAATTGAATAACTTAAATTGAATAACTTGGTAAAAGATTGACCAGAATGAAGAACCCGGAACGGTAGAGCAACCAAAAGAAGGTTCAGGATTGCTGCGAGCAGTCGCGATTGGCGATCGACCCGTCCGGCATGGTGGTGCGGCAGAGTTTCACCGTATCGAGATTGACCCCCTGCAGATCGACGCCATTGAGATTCGCTCGGCGCAAATTTACGCCATTCAAATTAACCCCACTCAGATTGGCTCCCCGCAGATCAACCCTGGCAAGGTTTGCGTCTTCTAAATTTGCCCCTGATAAGTTTGCATTGCTCAGATCAGCTTCTGCCAGGTACGCTTCTCCCAGATCGGCAGCGCTGAGGTTCGCATTTGTCAGATTGGCACTGCCTAGATTGGCATCCCGCAGCAGCGCATTTGCCAGTCCTGCCCGTGTCAAATCGGCTCTCGGTAAGTTTGCCCGCACCAGATTGGCAGCATTCAGGTTAGCGTTTCGCAGGTCAGCACTGCCCAGATCAGCACGGCGCAGATCAGCCTCTTGCAGGTCAGCGCGATTGAGATTGACTTCGCTTAGGGTCGTATCCTGCAAATTTGCGCCCTTCAGCGTTGCCCGCACCAGATTTGCACCGCGCAGGTTGGCATCCCGCAGATTAGCTTTGCTGAGATTGCTATCTCCCAGATAGGTTTGACTCAGATTCGCCCCCGTTAAATTCGCTTCCTTAAGCAGCACGCTGTTTAAGATTGCCTCGCTCAACACTGCACCGCTTAAATTTGCCCTGGTCAAATCCGCCTCACTCAAGATCGATCGCGTTAGCGTTCCGTTTTGCAGATTCGATCGCTCCAGCTCAGCATCCCGCAGGGTGGCATCTTCAAGATTGACCGTTTGCAAATCCGCCTGCTCCAGGTCGGCTCCGTCCAGGTCACATTTCGGGCACGATCGCTGGCTCAGCAGCACCCGGATGCGGTAATCCTTCGCAGCCTGGTGAGAAACTGCCATGCCGATGAGGCTGGCAAGCAGCAAAAAGAAAACGCCTAGAATCGAGAACGCTCGGATATCTCGTTTGTCGATCGAGAGGGCTGCCATGATGGTTTAACCGTGGGTTTGTCGCGATGGATGCTGGGAGGTACTTGCTGACGATTGGTTGATGTCCGGTGGTGATGCGGCGAAGTGAACTGAATTTTAGTGCATTGGCTTCAATTTGAGACTGGTATTTGAGACAAAATCCAATCGATCGCCTCAGCCAAATTAGCCGCAGTATAGTCAGGCTGGGTGGGATGCTGATAGGTTCCTGTCAACACGCGATCGCCGAAGCCCGTTTGCACGAGAATTCCGGTGCAGCCTGCGTTGTGAGCCAGATCAATATCCGTTGCTTTGTCGCCAATCATAAAACTGCGGCTTAAGTCTAGATCATGAGTCCAGGCAGCCGCCACCAGCATTCCTGTATTCGGCTTGCGCCAGGTAGACCAGCGATCGAAAGGGGAGGTTGTGCCGCCTTCCGGTGGACTCAGCGTGGGACAGAAATAAACGGCATCCAGCGTTGCCCCTGCCGCTGCCATCAGCAGATTTGCCAACCGGTCGTGGAGTGCTTCCACATGGCGCTCGGAATAATAGCCCCGTGCCGGACCCGACTGATTGGAGACTAAACAGCAGAAAATCTGGCGATCGTTTAACCGCCGCACCGCTGCCGCCACTCCCGCAATCAAACGCAGCTCCTCAACCCGGTACAGATAGCCCGCTTCTTCGTTCAGCACGCCATCGCGATCGAGAAATACGGCAGGTCGAGTCATGTGCTTGCCTCATTCCAGTGCTGGAAGCAGACTCAGAATCTCCTGCGCTGCCCGATCGCTCACGCCCACCTCGCCCAGGTTTTGCCGCATTTGCTCATAGTCTGCCAGCAGCTTGCTGCGACGATCGGGGTTCAGCAAAAACTCCAGCGATTCCGCCACAATTCGTTCAGGAGTTGCCTGCCGCTGGAGCAGTTCAGGGACGATCGGCTGCATCAGCACCAAATTTACTGGCGAGATAAACGGCGCGGCATACTTGAGCAGATGTTCAGCAATCCAGGCAGTAATCGGATTCAGTCGATACATCACCACCTGCGGCACGTTCAGCAAAGCCAGCTCCAGGTTCACTGTCCCCGACTTGGTGATCGCCAGATCTGAGGCAGCCAGAACCGCCTGCGTTTGACCCGCCACCAGCTCTGCCCGCAGCCCGTAGGAGCAAATCGCCTGCTCGATCGCCTTCCGGTAAACCTCCAGCGAGAGGGGAATCAGAAACTCAACCTGGGGCAGTTTTGCCTGAAGCTGCCGCGCCGCCTCAAACATCACGGGCAGAATGTACTGAATTTCCTGACGACGCGATGCAGGAATCAAGGAAATCACAGTTCCATCCGGATCGATCCCCAGCGTCGTTCTTGCCTCTGTTCGACTGGGCGCACGCTGCATTCGATCGATTAAAGGATGCCCCACCCAGACAACTTCGCTGCCCCATTTCTGGTAGTAATCAGCCTCCGCCGGAAAAATTGCCAGCAGGCGATCGGTTGCCTTGACAACTCGCCGGGTGTTGGCGGCACTCATTGACCAAACCCACTCCTGCGGCGCGATGTAGTAAACCGTGGGCACGGTGGGAAAAAAGCGGCGCGTAAAATTGCCAATGCCGATATTCGGACCAAAATAATCAATCATCACCACCAGATCGGGCGGATTCTGACGCAGCCATTGTTTGACCTGTCGCTGAGTCTGAATTGTGGGCAGCACGTAGCGCAGCGATTCCAGAATGCCGATCGACCCGATCGCGCTTGTATTCGCCAGCAGCTTCGCCCCAGCCTGCACCATGCGATCGCCCCCGGTCGCGACAATTTCGAGGTCGATTCCAGCGAACTCTGCCTGTCGATACAATGCTTCTACCAGCAGCGCCCCCTGCAAGTCGCCCGATACTTCGCCCGTACTGATAAAAATTCGCCGTTTGACCTGCCCCATATCGCGCTTAGTTTCTGAGCGTCCTGGATCGAAAGAATATCTCAAGTCGAACTGTCCCGAACCGCCCCTTAATACCGTCGCCCTAATCTTCCTCGCGCCGCTGCATCGCCTTACCCGGAAGCGAACCCCGCCGCCCCAGCGAATGGCTCAGCCGCAAAAACTGCCGCAGGTGCTCGATCGCTTCATGGTCTGGCAGCAGATCGAGCTGTTCGAGTGCCTGGGTAAAGGGCAGACCCGATCGATAAAGGGTGCGAAAGGCTTTTTTCAGCGACTGCATGGTTTTGCCATTATCCAGTTCGCCATAGCCTGCCCGCTGCAGCCCGACTTTGTTCAGCGATCGAACCCGTGCCGGATTGCCTTCGACCAGCATAAAGGGGGGCACGTCGCGATGAATTCGGCTCATGCCGCCGACCATTGCCAGCCGCCCAATATGGACAAATTGATGCACCCCCAGCACACCGCTGATTCGCGCCTGAGACTCGATATGCACATGACCCGACAGCGCAACGCTATTTGCAATAATCACCTGGTCGCCGATGACGCAGTTGTGACCCACATGGGCATACGCCATCAGCAAATTCTGGTTGCCAATGATCGTCGCTTCGCCTGCCAGCGTTGCCTGGTTAATCGTCACATATTCGCGGATGACGTTGTCATTGCCGATCGTCACCCGATTCAGCGACCCGTCGTATTTCAAATCCTGGGGTTCCAAGCCGATCGCCGCACCGGGGAAGATTTTGTTGCGTTCGCCAATTTCTGTCTCGCCGTCAATCACCGCATGATGGCTGACGATCGTGCCTGCCCCAATCCGCACCCGTTCCCCAATCACCGCATACGCCCCAACCTGCACCGTCGGATGGAGTTCGGCGCGGGGATGAATTACAGCAGTCGAATGAATCAGAGTAGTCAAGGTTTGAGCAGAGGGTAGGATTTTGGAGATGCAGGAACGAAGCAAGCAGAACAACGCAATTTTAATTTTCCTTGGAGGGCGATCGGCTGAGAGGTTAACTGGAGCGAAATTTGCTGGCGATGGCTAGAGATCAACCAGAGAAAACATTAGCTCTCCTTCGGCGGCAAGCTGCCCATCGACCTCGGCGCGACCCTGCATCCATCCAAAACGACGATGTTTGACCCGCAGCAGTTCCACGGTCATCACGAGCTGATCGCCGGGCACAACCGGACGACGAAACCGCACCTTGTCAATTCCGGCAAACATAAACAGTCCTTCTGGCAGGTCGGGCATCTGGGTCAGAACGACTCCGCCCACCTGCGCCATCGCTTCCACAATCAGCACACCCGGCATGATGGGCTTACCGGGGAAATGTCCCTGAAAATGCGGCTCGTTAAAGCTAACATTCTTAATGCCGATCGCTGACTTACCGGGAACATACTGAATAATGCGATCGACTAGCGAGAAAGGATAACGGTGAGGCAAAAGCTGATGAATCTCTTCGATCGACAGCGTCGCGGCACGCGCAGCCGGGGTGTTGTTAGAATCGGCTTCAGCTTCAGCGGTCAAATGGGCTGCATTCGTCGTGTCGTCAGTCAAAATAGCCATGAGTCAATCCAGGTGTAAGACGGCAAGAAAGGTTAAACGCCCCAATCAATCAGCAAACAATGAGTTAGACAGATTAGACGAACAAAAGGTCAGCCAGGCGAGCGGCAAGCTGAGTGTGTAATTGGTGGCTAGCTTTGTAGGCGAGGATGTGAGCGCGGGGGAAAACGCCCAGCAAACTCAAATCTCCTACTAAATCTAAAAGTTTATGACGCACTGGCTCATTTGAAAATCTTAATGGAGGATTGACCCATCCGTCTCGACTGCAGACCAGAGCATTGTCAAGACTACCACCTTTGATGAGTCCCTGCTGTCGCAAGTGGTCAATCTGTTCTGCAATGCCAAAGGTTCGAGCCGGGGCGATCGTCTCTGCAAAACTTTCGCGGTCGGGAGACCAGCTCTGCCACTGATTGCCGATCGCAGGTAGATCAAAATCAATCCCGTAGGTAAACCGCAGCTCATTTGCCGGAAATGCCGCCACAAACGCATCTCCTTGTGTTACCGTAATTGGCTCCGTCAGCACAAATTGAGAACGCTCTGCCTCCTGAACCACGATGCCAGCCTGAGCGATCGCCTCGACCCAGGGCAAAGCAGAGCCATCGAGCAAAGGAACTTCTGTCGCATCCAGCTCGATTTGGGCATTGTCAATTCCCATGCTGCTGAGGGCTGCCAGCAAATGTTCTACCGTTCGCACCGTTGCTGCCCCTTTGCCCAGTTCAGTCGAGAGCAGCGTTTGCCCCACCCGATCGATACTGGCTGAGATGACAGGGCGATCGGGCAAATCAACGCGCACAAAACAGCGTCCGCTTCCTGGCGCAGCAGGCAACACCCGCAGACAAACCGAGGTTCCCGAATGCAAGCCGACTCCGATTTGCTCAAAGGGACGAGCCAGCGTTTGCTGAAACGAGACGCGACCCTCAGCACCAGGAGAAGCAAGAGAATTAGAAGACAGACGAGGCGTGGAAGCTTCAAGCATTGGAGGCGAGTCAAAACAGCAGTAAACAGAAGGCTGATGCTGGAAGAGTACCGCAAATGCAGGGTGGCTTTGCATCAGCCCATCGGCAGGACAAGACGAACCAATTCATTCCAGCACAGCAAGCTAGCAACAGGAGAACCTAGAAGCCCTGCCCAATTCCAAACACAATTCGATTATCGCCCTGGTCGTTAATTGCGTAGTCTACCCGGACTAAGCCCAGCGGAGTTTGAACCCGGACACCCACGCCATAGTCAAACCCCGTCCCCGGCTTATCGCGAATTCCTGCCGGATCGCCCTGCACATCTGAGCCAGTGCCCAGATCAGAGCCGATATCAAAGAAGACCGCGCCGCTGACGATCGAGAAAACGGGGAAACGATATTCTGCGGTTGCCTGCAGGAAACTTGTGCCGCTGCCCAGATCGCCGGGTCCGTAACCCCGCACCGAATCCGTACCGCCTAGCGCAAAGGCTTCGTAGGGCGGGAAGTCGCCGATAATCGTACCGCCCTGGACGTTGAATGCCAGGGTTTGCGGACATTCTTCAGACGTAGGATTATCCTGCTGACACCCTTCGGTTAGGCGGAGGAACCGCACAGGAAGAAAATAGCTATAGCTGGCGCGCAGACGGTTAAACGCAAGACCGTCAATCGGAATCGACTGCTCAGTACTAAGACGCAGCACCGAACCGCTTGTGGTTTGAACCGGGTCATTGCGTCGATCGCGCACCGCCGAAAACTGCAGCGTCAGCAGGTTATCCGTTCCTGACTCGTTATCGCTCAGCAGGTTACCAAACTCATCGCGGGGGGTTACCTCCCCATCGACATCCCGCACCGAGACATTCTGATACTGCAAGCCCAGGCTAGCCCGCCATTCATCGCTTAAAGGACGGCTGAAACTCACCCCGCCACCATAGCGACGAATTCGAGGACGATCGCCATTCGGCAGGGTTACTTCTTCTTCGCCGCCATCAAAGATCAGCGAAATCGACTGTCGCCCAAAGGCGTTGACCGTGTAGGAAGTCCGATTGGGGTCACCGCCAATCCAGGGGTCGGTAAAGCTGATGTCAAACAGCAAATCGCGCTGTCCAAGCTGAATCTCTGCGGTTAAATCCTGATCATTTCCGCCCAGGTTCGTTTCCTGGAAGCTGACCGAACCAAACAAACCGCTCGCTGAGCTAATCCCAAATCCGGCTGCGAGCGAACCCGTTCTGCGCTCTGTCACCAGCACCGTCACATCGACCTGACGCGGATCTTGTCCTGGGTTGAGGGAGATATTCAGGCTCTCAAAGATACCCAGACCGAAGGCACGCTGGAGATCTTCCCGAATCTGGTTCTGGTTAAACACATCTCCCGGCTGCGACTCAAACTGGCGAGTAATGATAAAGTCGCGCGTCCGTCCCTCAACCGGATTGCCTTCCTCGTCTACAGGCTGCCCCTCTTCAAGGAACTGAATCCCAATATTTTCAATCACGCCCTCAGCCACTTCCAGCGTCACCGTCCCGTCCGGCGAAATCTGCGGTGCTGAGATCACCTGTGCCAGAACATAGCCGTTGTCCTGATACAGACGGTTCAAACTCTCAATCCCCACTTGAAGCTGTCGCAGGTTGACGATCGCCCCCACCTGATCAGCAAAGATTGCGTCTACTGCGTCCTGAAGCGGCACCTGTTCATCCTGAAAAGTTACTTCTGTGCCCTGCTCTTGCAGAACACTGCCGCTAAGCTGCACCGATTGCAGCACCGGGTTCGGCTGCACCAGAAACGTCACTCTTACCCCCAGCGGCGTGTCTTCCGGGACTGCCCGCACGTTGGAGAAAAAGCCAGTGGCAAAGATCGCATTAATATCCTGCTGGAGCTGCGATCGCGTTGTGGTTTGACCGGGAAGCGTCTGAATTGCCTGGTATACCTCATTCAGCAGATCGCCTTCTGCACCCGTGACCAGCACTTCTGCAACTAATACTCTGGGTTCGTTTGGGTCTGCCTGAGGAGGCGTTGCGCTACCGGGAGCCTGTTCGGTTCCGGGGAAAGGTGGAAGCGTTGGTGCTGTACCCGGAGCTTGTTCTGCACCTGGAGGAGGCGTTGTGCCATCAGGAGTCTGCTGGGTTCCAGGAAAAGGCGGCAGAGTTGGACTGTCTGTTTCTGGAGCGGGAGCAGGGGCTGGCGTTTCTGGCTGAGCGGGTTCCACCTGAACGTCAATTTCGCGCCCTGGTTCCCCAAGAGGAATGTTGAGCTGATTGGGGCTTTCCGGCTCAGGGGTTTGGGTGGCTGGCGGGGGCGCTTCAGGAGAACTGGGTGGCTCCACGATCTGAGACTCTAAGCCAGGTTGAGACTCCGGACTGGGCGGAAGCTGCGATAACCGACCCGGTGCAAACTCCGTTGGCGTTGATTCAGGCGGTGTTCCTGACGGCAAAATGGCAATTCCAGTTGACTCTGGTCTAGTTGACTCCGGCGGCAGCGTCGCAATGGGCGCGTTGGCACGAGCTGTTTCTGGGGAAAGGGAATTTGCCGCGATCGCACCTGTCGAGATAGCATCAGCCGCTTCAGGCTGCCCCACGGCAGGTCTGTCAGAAGTCGCTTCTGCCGTTTGCGCCTCGGCTGGACGCACAAAGCTGAGAGTTGCTGAAGCAGTCAGGACTGCCAGAAAAAAAGGAGAAAAACGCATACGGGTAAAAGAGTTTGACACTTCCACACACCAGGGCACCGCTCAAAGGAGTATATCAGAGCGGAAGACGATCGACTTGAGACAGGCAATTTATCCTGCAGTCAGGGCAAAAAGGCAAATGCCATCATCCGTCGGGCAATCCTTTGAGCCTCTTCGCTGCTGTCCCTCGCTGCCTGGTCTGACACCTTTCATCAAGGCTGACTTAAGGGGCTGACTTGTTTGACTGACAGAAATCAAGCGAGTTCCGCACAAACGCAGACATTGTACAGCATTCGTTTTTTCGCTCCCTAAACAGGGTGTGCCAGAACTCTTTCTAGCACCTGGCGATACGCCTCCTCGACATTGCCCAAGTCGTGCCGGAAGCGGTCTTTATCCATCACGCGCTGCATCGGATCGGTCGCTGCCTGATTCCACAAACGGCAGGTATCGGGACTGATTTCGTCTGCCAGGATTAAATCACCTGCCGCATCGATACCAAACTCCAGCTTGAAATCGACCAGCGTGATGCCGCACTCCTGAAAAAAAGCCGTGAGAATTTGGTTGATCTGAAGTGCCATCTGGCGGAGCTGTTCGACCTGCTCCGGGGTTGCCAGGTTTAGCAGCAGTAGCCGATCGATCGTCAATAGCGGATCGCCCAGCCCATCATTTTTATAGTAAAACTCGACGAGCGGCTGGGGCAGCTCTAGCCCAACCGATAGCCCCGTTTCGCGGCACAAACTCCCAGCAGCAATATTCCGTACCACGACCTCTAGCGGCACAATTTTGACCGCCCGTACCCGCATTTCATTTGGAGCTGGACGATCGATCCAGTGCGTGGGAATACCCTTTGCTTCCAGCATTTGAAACAGATGGCTGGAGATGGCGCAGTTCATTTCGCCCTTACCCGCGATCGTGCCGCGCTTTTGAGCATTAAACGCAGTTGCGTCGTCCTTAAAGTGAGTCAACAAAACTTCAGGATCGTCCGTCGAATAGAGAATCTTGGCTTTTCCCTCGTATAAGATTTGAGGTTTTGTCATAGCGGCGTGCCCTGTGTAAGTGGAACCAAACGTGCATTTTGCACAATCAAGCAATCAGGACAATTTTAGCGGCGGTGGGTCGATCGCTGTTCTTCAGGGCATCAAGATAACATCGTTAACCCTGCTTGGCTGCAATGCATAAGGGCACACTCGAAGTAGCAATTAATACCAGGCTTTGTTCTGTAATGCGCAATACAAGGAGCGATCGCTTTATATCCTTCATCGGAAGGAAGCAGCCGAGTACTCAGGATTGCTAGGTTTAACGAGTCTTTGCACTCTAGATTTTTTAGGTTAAATTTAGGTTAAGGCAAATTCTGCCTGCTGGCGTTTCAATACGCTGTGTCAATCATTAAAACGGGTAGTCTCGTGAGAAATACCAGCTAAAGACCAATCGACTGTAACGTTTCAAGGAAGGTGAAGCCATGACCAATCGCACTGAATTTCTGCACGCCAAAAGCCGCTACCGAGGCGCAATTAAGCCAGAGAATTTGGTGTTTAACGCAAACCTGCAGGAATTTTCGCAGCGCATCCGCTTCATCTCTGGATTAGAGACAAACGGCAAGATTACTCCTGAAGAGGCATTTCACCAAGTGCGATCGCTCTGGAAGCAGCTCGAGCACAGTCACAAAGAATT